>ERZ772967.787-NODE-787-length-23503-cov-7.549599_pt1 | contig 23503 bp, 22 predicted proteins | sample MGYA00511677_ERZ772967 | MGnify/ENA primary metagenome ERZ772967 (study PRJEB29015, sample SAMEA2737931) | human oral metagenome | biome: human oral; feature: human-associated habitat; material: dental | place: China | collected 2146 ...
GGTCATATCAATATCGGCGCGAACTCGGTCTACGCCGCACGCTCCGGCATCATCGGCGATATGCCCGAGGGGGTCTTCTGCGCGGGATTCCCCGTGCAGCCGCATGCGGAATGGCTGCGCGTACAGGCGGCCATTCGCCGTCTGCCCGAGATGGTGAAAAAAATAAAGTCCCTCAAAAAGGACCTTGAGGAACTGCGAGGGAAGAACTGAGATGTTCTCCTACTATGCGGTGAAAGCCCTCAGCCGCCTCATCTGCCTCCTGCCGCATGGCGCCGCCGTGGCACTGGGCGCAGGTCTCGCGCAGATCGCGTGGATCTTCGTCCCTGCCAAGCGCAAGAGGCTGGCACGGGAGCAGGTCATGCGCTGCCTCTCTGTCCCTGCGGCGGAGGCGGAGCGCATTGCGCGCGCGAGCAGCCTGCGCTTTGGACCCATGCTGATGGAGGTGCTGCGCTTTCCCGTCATGAAGGATTGCATGGCGGACTATGTGACGATCACGGGCGCAATGGACGAGGTGCGTGCGGCGGTCGCTGCGGGCAAGGGGGCGATCTTTGCCACCTCGCACAGCGGCAACTGGGAACTCATGGGCGGCGCATTTGCGTGCGCGGGGCTTCCCATCGTCGGCGTGGCAAAACGGCAGAGTGCGGCGGGCATGGATCGCTTCATCAACGAGTACCGCGCGCTCGTCGGTATGCACATCACCTACCAGACGGGCGTGCGCGAGATGTTTCGCATGATTGACGCCGGATGGATCATCGGTCTTATCAGCGATCAAGATCCATCCCTGCGCGATGGTGTCATCATCGACTTTTTCGGACAGCGGACAAATGCGTTCACGGGAGCGGCGGCGATTGCACGCCGCTGCTCTGTGCCGATCTTCCCAGTCTTTATCCATCGCGAGGAGGACGGACATCACGTACTCACCGTCGAAAAGGGAATCATGGTCGAAAAGACGGATGATCGTGCGGCGGATGTCCTGCGTGTGACGCAGATGATCAACACGCGCATCGAGGCGTGGGTGCGCAAATATCCAGAGGAGTGGTTCTGGCTGCACGACCGCTGGAAATCGCTGCGGGAGGAATGAAAATGGGGGCTGCACTCCGAAGCTAAAACTTCGGAGCGCAGCCCCCTTTGTGTGATGAAGGAATCAGTCGTAACGCATGAGCGAGTCAAGTGTGACTGCGCCCGATGCGGACTTTCCCGTCCCCATTCGTTCCGATTGGTCGAGGGGATTTGCAATGTCCTGTCCAAGCCCTGCACGCGCTGCAATACCGGAGAGAATGGCACTTGCTGCGGGACGATTCTTCTCGGATTTTTCGGCAGCTGTGTTCAACGACTCTAGCGGCACAAATACGACTTCGAGGGTATCGCCCGTGCGGATGGGACTGGTAAAGTCCGCCTTGACGCCGTTCACGAGAATGGTGAAGGTGACGCGGCTCGTCGCGGGCGGCGGCGTGAAGCCAACGGCGAGCAGGGCTTCACTGACGTTGGCGCTGCCCGTGCCCTTTTGATAGGCGATCACGGCGCCGTCCTCGACCACTGTACCGGGGGACGCCTCACGTCCGTTGATCGTCAGGGTGAACCCCGCAGCGGGAATCTGGTGCTCTCTGCCCTCGTAGGTAATCGTTGCGAATGAGGCGGCAGCGGAGAGATTCAGGACGGATTCGACGGTTGGGATCGCGGTCTCCTCGTACTCGATCACATCGCCTTCATGGAGCATCGTGGAGAGCGGAGCGGGCGCATCGTTCAGCGTGATCCTCGGCTGAGTGGAGAAGCGGCGCGCTTCTCCGTTCAGCGTGTAGGAAATGCGCCGTCCCGTGGGCGGGAGGTTTGCGGCGCGCAGCACCTCGCCAAGCGTGCGCTCACGCCGCGAGATGATCACATCACCGTCACGCAGAATAGGATCGCCCTCAGGGGTGCTGTCGTTGACGAGGATGCTCGCCGTTACGACCCGTTCCTCTCCGTTGAGAGAGACTTGATAGCTGTCGATTGTACCGATAATGTCGCTGAGGCGAACCTCGGGCTGCGTGCCGTTTTCACCGGCGACGAGCTTGATGCGGCAGTCGTCGCGGATGGGGGAGTCGAGGCTCGCACTCTTGCCGTCAATGGTGATCTGTGCGAGCGTGCCCATTGTGCCCGGAAAACTGCGGCGCTCGCCGTTCACGGTAAGCATGAGTCCCATGCCGGGGCGGCCATTGTACTTGCGCAGACTGATGCCCGCAGCGAGCAGGGCGTCGGAGACGTTCAGTTCGCGGAAGTTGAAGAGGCTGTACTCGATGTCGTTGATCCAGACAGCGAGAAAGTGCAGGGTATTGATCGAGGCAATTTTTAGAATGCCAAGCGGCGTGACGGCATCGGGGGCGTGCAGCTCCTCCGGCAGGTCTGCAACGCCGTCCACCTCGTCGGGCTGCCGTACGGCGACGCGTGCTTCGGGAATCCCCAGTGCCGCTGCTACGAGCTCGGGCATCATGGGCGTGAGCGCACCGCCGCCGACGAGCATGACCGCCTGCGGCGGCTCACCGTTCAGCTCAAGGATCTGCTTTGCAATCGCGTTTGCAAGATTTTCCACCCCAGGCTTGATTGCGGCAATGACCTGATCGGCCGTGAGCGAAAGCTTCATGCCGAGAATGTCCGTGAACGAGACATCCTGCCCCTCCGCAGCCTTGCGCTTGATGTCCTCGGCAATGTTGAAGTCGAGGAGATACTCGCGGGAGATTGCCTCCGTGATCTCATCGCCCGCCATCGGAACCATACCGTAGGCAATGACCGATCCGCCGCGCGTAATGGCAACGTCGGAGGTGCCCGCGCCGATGTCCACGAGGACGAGGTTCAGGTGGCGCATCGTCGGCGGAATGAGCACGTTGATCCCCGCGATTGGTTCGAGGGTGAGCGCACGCATCTCAAGGTGTGTCTCACGCAGTGCCGACTGCATGGAGTCGACCACCTGACGCGGGAGAAATGTGGCGATGACCGTCGCCTGTGCGTGTCTGCCGCGCTGTCCGACGAGCGTCTTGAGCTCGTTGCCGTCGAGCATATAGCGGATCGTGCTGTAGCCGACGCAGTAGTAACGCGTCGGATCATCGACCGTATGTGAGTGGGCGAGCTTCTTCTGCGCCGCCTGTACGCCCGCAAAGTCGAGGTCGCGCTGCTGCGCCGGTGTGATCGTGCCCGTGATATCCTGCTCCGCCTCGGCAGTCATCGTGTAGAGTGCGCGTCCTGCGGCAGCCACGGCAGCACTGCTCAGTGCTCCCGTACGCTCGGTGAGGCGGCGTTTGACCTCGCGAATGATGGCGGCAACCTGCGGCACATCGTGAATCTGCCCGTCAAGCATGGCGCGCGTCTTGTGCTCCAGCCGCTCGGTGGCAAGGATATGGAGCTGCCCGTCACGCTGTTCGGCGACGATGCCGATGACACTGCGCGTGCCGATGTCGAGCGCAAAGACCAGTTCCGTGGGGCGCTCACGCCGCACCGTGGCATGGGCTGCGGCGGCCTCTCCCTTCTTTGGGCGGCCGCGCCTTTTGGTCGCGCCATCTTCCGGCTCTTCCTGTATGCGTTTTTTGGGACGACCACGCCTTTTAGCAGACGCGTCTGTATTCATCTCTTCGTTCGTTTTATCCAGATCCGGCATTTCGATCTCCCTCGATCTTGTGTCAACTAAAGTATAACATTGTATTATTTCGTTTCTTTTCAAGAAAATCCTGCCGCCGCGGCGCTATGAACTGCACACAAAAAAGGTCAGAACAAAGCCGCCGCGCGGGCAGTTTCACTCTGACCACAAGAGAGGGGTCTGAAATGCCGTATGACTTATATGTCTATACCTGCGTAAAGCAGGTGGGTACCCTAAGTCCGACTCCTGCGTTCTCCGAAGGAGCATCACATTCACCGGAATCAATTCGGATTCCCTAAAAGATCTGTAGGTTAGACATTGCTAAGGCATACGCACACCTAAGGCTCACCTTCTTGTCCATTATGATATCATAAAAAAAAATACACCGCAAGACTTGACAAACAATGGAAACGAAATTTGTTCAAACGATTGGAGGAAGTACGAATACATTCAGCAACCCTCTTGAAATCTGTCTTTTCGGAAAACTTCATCAGAAATATAGGAAGCCTCTTTTCCTCTGGAAAAAGCCGTGCTATAATATCCATGAGAATACGGAATTATTCAATTACATGGAAAGTTGGTGCGATGAGATGGCAAATGTTCGGGATGCGGTGAATGCGGTCATCACCGCAATTATGGCGCAGAAGGACTACCTTACAGCGGTGGACGCAAAGACCGGAGATGGGGATCACGGTCTGAACATGGCGCGTGGGTTTACGGCGGCAGAGGAACGCCTCGCCGAGCTGCCTGCGGACGCGCCCGTCGGGGAAGTGCTCCACCACATTGGACGCGCATTCATCGAGAATGTCGGCGGTGCGGCAGGTCCTCTCTACGGGATCGCCTTTGTGCGTGCGGGCGAGGCGGTCAATGACAAGACACGGCTCGATGTATACAGCTTCGAGAAACTCTTCACGGCGGGGATCGACGCGATTCAGCGGCGCGGACGTGCCGTGCGCGGCGATAAGACGATGTTGGATACCCTCATTCCGATTCGCGATGCGTTCCGTGCAGAGAATGCGGACGGCAAGAGCCTGCGCGAATGCCTTGAGGATGCACTGAATGCGGGGCGTGCGGGCGCAGAGTACACAAAGACGATTGCAGCGCGGCGGGGGAGAGCGGCGCTCATTGGAGCGCGCAGCATCGGCATCGAGGATCCGGGCGCGATGAGCTCGCTCATCATGTTCCGCGCACTCTGCAGCTATCTGCGCGGCTGAGACAACTTGGAGTTTGGGGGAAACAACGTTGACAACTACGGAGATTCGCACACGTTTTGCACCGAGTCCGACGGGCTATATGCACATCGGCAACCTGCGCACGGCACTCTATGCCTATCTGTTTGCGCGTGCCAATGATGGGACGTTCATCCTGCGGATTGAGGATACCGACCGCAATCGCTACGTCGCGGATGCGGTGGACTTTATCCGCCGTACGCTCGATGCGGCGGGCATTGTGCCGGACGAGGGACCGGATGATATTGGCGGCGACTATGGACCATACGTCCAAAGCGAGCGTATGGATATCTATAAGAAATACGCAGAGCAGCTTGTTGCGAGTGGGCACGCCTATCGCTGCTTCTGCAGCCATGCGGAGGATCCGGAGACGGACGCGGAGAAGTCGTTCGGCGGCTACCCGCGCACGTGCCGTGAGCTTAGCGCCGCTGAGGTGGAGGAACATCTTGCGCGCGGCGAGGCGTATGTCATCCGTCAGAAGATGCCGCTTGTCGGCGAGACGACGTTCTACGATGTTCTTCATGGAAATGTCACGATCCCGAATACGGAGCTTGAGGATCAGGTTCTTTTGAAGCGCGACGGCATGCCGACGTATAACTTTGCAAATGTCGTTGACGATCACCTCATGAAGGTATCCCACATCATCCGAGGGACGGAGTTCATCACATCGACACCGAAGCACGTCCTTCTCTATGAGGCGTTCGGCTGGGAGGCTCCTGTATTCGTCCATCTCGCCCCTGTCATGGGACGTGATGACGCGACAGGCAAAACGAGCAAACTCTCCAAGCGGCACGGGGCAACGAGCTTTGACGATCTCGTGAAGATGGGCTATCCCGCCGAGGCGATTGTCAACTATGTGGCACTCCTCGGCTGGAACCCGAAGACGACGAATCAGGAAATATTCTCGATGGACGAGCTGATCGAATCGTTCTCGCTTGAGGGGCTCTCGAAGTCGCCCGCCGTCTTCGACTACGATAAGCTCGGCTGGATGTGCGGGGAGTACTTCAAGGCGATGACGGATGAGGCGTTCGCTGCGGCAGCGCGTCCCTTTGCGGGGGAACTGCCCGCGCATATCGAGGAGCAGTGGGCGGCGATTGCACGCCTTCTGCGCACGCGCGTCACAAAGCTCTCCGATGTGCGTCCCGCGATCGCGTTCCTGATCGATACGCCGCCGTTTGATGCGGCTCTTTACGAGAACAAGCGCAACAAGGTCACACCGGAGGCGGCGAAGGAACTCCTGCCCGAACTCATCACGATCCTTGCGGCACTGCCCGCAGAGCGCTGGGAGAATGATCTTCTCTATGCGCTGCTCGAAGAGTGCATTGAGCGCGAGGGGTGGAAGAAGGGCACCGTCATGTGGATCCTGCGCATTGCTGCGGCGGGTCAGGCAGTGACGCCGGGCGGTGCGACGGAGATCCTTGCCATCCTTGGCAGAGAGGCGGGACTCGCGCGTCTTAAGGAAGCGCTTGCACAGCTATCGGCATAGGAATGCCCTGCAAAAATAATGCTTGCGTTTTTTTGAATTCCATGATATAGTATCTCCTGTTGACATAAGTGGCGCCTTCGTCAAGTGGTTAAGACACCGCCCTCTCACGGCGGGTTCATGGGTTCGAATCCCATAGGCGTCACCAATTCTTCGGCGCCTTCGTCAAGTGGTTAAGACACCGCCCTCTCACGGCGGGTTCATGGGTTCGAATCCCATAGGCGTCACCATCGTAATAGATAGGGGCTGCTATGCAGCTCCTTTTGTGTTTATGGAGGCGGGGACTGTCCTCCTTATTTGGAGATTGCGATGCTGTTTCTGTCCATGCTTCTCATGGGAGGGATCATCGGGTTTGTCGGGGCGGGCGGCAGCGGTGTTATCATCACGCTGCTCGTTGTGGGCTTTGGCGTTCCGATTCATCAGTCGCTCGCCGTCGCGCTCGGCTCGATGGTGTTCACTACGCTTTCGGGTGCGATCAGCCACTACCGTGAACGCGAGGTCGTACCGCTGACGGGAGCCGTGCTCGGTACGGGCGGACTCGTTGGCGCACTCATCGGAGCTGTGCTCTCAAACCATATCGAGGCACCGAATCTGAGCCTCTTTACAGGGGCCATGCTGCTCTCAAGCGCACTCCTTCTCTACCTGCGCATCTATCAGGCGGAGTGGCTTGGGCGGCAGATTTCTGTGCGGGAGGAACTCTTAACGGGGCGGTGGCTCTACCTTTACGGACTGCCTGTCGGCTTTGTCTGCGGCGTCCTCTCGGGAGCGTTCGGCATCGGTTCTGCGGCGTACATTCAGATCGCGCTCATGGTCGTCTTCGGCGTGCCGCTTCTGCAGGCAATCGGAACGACAATGATGATTATTGTGCCGATCTCGATCAGCGGCGGAATCGGCTACATTCTCTACGGGCAGCTCGAGCCGTGGCTCTTTATTCAGACGCTTGTCGCGCTTTCCATTGGCTCGTTCTTCGGAGCAAAGCTGACACATCTTGCGCCGCTCCCTGTGCTGCGTTTCTGGATTGTTGCGCTGCCGACCATCGGTGGTATAATTATGGTGTTCTTTCGATAGATTGCTGCTGCGCGGCAGAGAGAGTTTGGGGGAATTTTTATGGGAAAGATCTTGGCGATGCTGCTGCTCATTGTGATGGGCTTTACCATCGCCGGCTGTGCGGGGGATACCGTGGAGGAACGAAAGGATCAGGCGAAGTATCGGCGCATTACCGCCGATGAGGCGCAGGTGCTCATGCAGCGCGAACAGGACTATTTGATTCTCGACGTGCGCAGCCCGGAGGAGTTCGCCAAGGGGCATATCCCAAACGCGATCAACATACCGATGGACAGCATCGGGGAGAGTCCTCCCCAAGAACTGCCCGACCGAAACCAGATGATCTTCGTCTACTGTGTCAAGGGGGTTCGCAGTATGAACGTTGCCAACCGCCTTGCCCACATGGGCTATAAGAACATCGTTGAAATGGGCGGCATTCAGGACTGGCATGGGGAGATTGTGAAATAATTTGTTTGATGAGGTGAATCTATGCGTAAATTATTTATATTTCTTTGTCTGAGTGTTTTCACGTTGGGACTCTGTGGCTGCGGCAGTGCGCAGTCTTCCGAGACAAACGGAGGAAAAGAGCAAAGTATGGCAGTATTTCAGCGCGTGAGTTCGGATGAGGCGGCAAAGATGATGGCGGTGGAGCAGGGCTATCTGATCGTCGATGTGCGGACATCGGGGGAGTTCGCGGGCGGTCACATCCCACACGCGATCAATATCCCGAATGAGTCGATCAACACCACACCGCCGAAGGAGCTGCCCGACAAGGCGCAGAAGATCTTCGTCTACTGCCGCAGCGGTGCACGCAGCCAGCAGGCGGCGCAGAAGCTTGCGAACATGGGCTACACGAACATCGTCGAGATGGGCGGCATCAAGGACTGGCACGGAGATGTCGTGAAATAATTTATCGAACCGTAAAAGAGGGCAGTGATACGAAATTTTTCGTATCACTGCCCTCTTTATAGCTTTTTATTTCCAAACCGATTCCGCGACCTCTTTGATGAAGCGCAGCTTGTTCCACTGCTCCTCTTCCGTCAGGATGTTGCCCTCCTCGGTCGAGGAGAAACCGCACTGCGGGCTGAGGCAGAGCTGATCGAGCGGAACGTGCTTTTCCGCCTCATGGATGCGTGCGATGATATCCTCCTTCTTTTCGAGTGCGCCCGACTTCGAGGTGACAAGTCCGAGTACGACGCGCTGATCCTCGATGTGATCGAGCGGTGCGAATCCACCCGCGCGGTCAGAGTCGTATTCGAGAAAGAAGCCATCGACCTTGCAGCCGCCGAAGAGAATCTCTGCGACGGGCTCGTAGCCGCCGGAGGAGAACCATGTCGAGCGGAAATTGCCGCGGCAGATGTGCATGGTGATCGTCATGTCCGCAGGCTTTGCCTCCAGTGCACGGTTGATCATCGCGACGTAGGCGCGCTCGATGCGGTCGAGGTCGAAGCCGCGCGCCTCGTATGCCGCACGCTTCTCCGGATCGCAGAACTCGCCCCAAGACGTGTCGTCAAGCTGCAGATAGCGGCAGCCCGCCTCGTAGAAAGCCCGGATTGCCTTCTGATAGGCGCGTGCGATGTCCTCAAAGAGCGCATCCTCATTCTCGTAGCACGCAATCGGTGCGTAGTCTGTCGCGCGCACGCAGCAGATGAGGTGCAGCATACTGGGCGAGGGGATCGTCATCTTTGCGATGGCATCTCCCGCGCAATCCTTCAAAAACCGGAAGTGATCGAGGAACGGATGCGCGCCGAAGTCCACCTTGTCCACGATTTTTACCGTCGCCGCCTTTGGCTGTGCACCCTTGAATGCGACCGACCAATGCGCAGCGCCAATCTCCTCCACGCCGCCGAGTGCTGCGAGAAAGTCGAGGTGCCAGTAGCGGCGGCGAAACTCCCCGTCCGTGACCGCACAGAGCCCGACTTCCTTCTCCTTTGCGACGAGATCGCGGATCGCTGCATCCTCTGCATGGCGCAGCTCTTCAGCTGTGGAATTCCCGCTTGCAAATGCTTCGCGCATCTTCATGAGCGCGGCGGGGCGCAGAAAACTCCCGACAATATCATAGCGGAACGGTGCCTTTGTATTATTCATTGAAAACCCTCCTATTGTGTCATTGTATTTGCGTTATTATAACACAGAATTCCGCTTTGGAAATGTTTCTCAAGTCACAAATACCACCAAAAAGCAGCTTGCCCGAAAACAAGCTGCTTTTTGATGGAAATTAGATATCAGAACTTAGGGAAGCACTGATAAATTCAGCCACGCCATCTTGACGCATCTTTTTTGCCCGCACTGTGTCGGCAAATCCTCCACATAGCTTTGGCTATGCGTCCGGTTTGCCTCCTTGTTCGGACGAAAAAATCTACGCCAATCTGAGGGTCTATTTTATCAGCGATTCCCTAGCAACCGGATCGAGCGCCGTGACCTCGCCCGTGGCGGTCATCTCGATGCTTGTGCCCTCGGGCAGTCCCGTGAAGATCACAAGGCAGGCATCGGATTTCGCATTTTCACGAATGTAGTCGATGTCGAACTCCATGAGCTTGTCGCCCTTCTTCACCTGCTGTCCCGACTCGACAAAGACATTGAAGCCCTTGCCGCCAAGCGCGACCGTGTCCACGCCGATGTGGAGCAGGTACTCTGTGCCGTCCGCGCTCTTCATGCCAATGGCGTGCTTCGTGTCAAAGACAAAGACCACCTCGCCGTCGTCGGGCGCAAGTACTTCGCCTTTGCTCGGATAGATGAAGAAGCCGTCGCCCATCATCTTGCTCGCAAACGCCTCGTCGGGTGCCTCCGTGATCGGATGCACCGTGCCCGTGACGGGGCTGCAAAGTGTGCGTCCCTCGCCTGTGGGAGCCGCTGCCTTTGCCTCCGCTGCCGGTTTTTCCTCGGCAGGCGCTGTGGCAGGCGCATCGTCCTCCGGCTCGACATCGGGGGCTGTCTCAAGATAGGTCTCGAGGTTCGACTTGATGACGGCGACCTGCGGTCCGTAGATGACCTGCACGCCCGTGCCCTTGACGATGACGCCGACCGCGCCCGTCGCCTTGAGCAGTTTTTCATTTACAAGTGAGGAGTCTGCCACGGAGCAGCGCAGACGCGTTGCGCAGCAGTCGACGGACGTGATGTTGCGCTTGCTGCCGAGCCCGCGCGCGATCGCAGCGCTCTTTGCGTCCCCCGAAGCTCCGTCGGCGGCAGATCCGCCCGCACCCTCACGTGCCTGATAGTCCGCCTTTGTGAAGAGTTTCGTCTCCTCGTCGTCGTCCTCGCGGCCCGGCGTCTTGAAGTTGAAGTGCTGAATCATCCAGCGGAAGATGAAATAGTAGAGGAAGAAGTAGATCACGCCGACGGGGATGACGTACATCCAGCTCGTCTTTGCCTCACCCTGCAAAATACCGAAGATGAAGAAGTCAAGCAGACCGCCCGAGAACGTAAGTCCCACGGCGATGTTCAGCATGTGCGCGATCATGTATGCTGCGCCCGCGAGTGCGACCTGCACGGCAAAAAGTGCGGGAGCCACGAAGAGGAAGGAGAACTCGATCGGCTCCGTGATGCCCGTGAGCATACAGGTGAGCGCCGCCGAGAGCAGAAGTCCGCGCGCGACCGCCTTTTTCTCAGGACGTGCGCAGTGGTACATTGCGAGTGCCGCGCCCGGCAGACCGAAGATCATAAAGATGAACTCGCCCGAGAAATACCGCGTCGCGTCCGCACTGAAATGTGCGACGTTCGGGGAGGCGAGCTGTGCAAAGAAGATGTTCTGACCGCCCTGGATGAGCTGACCGTCGATCATCATTGAGCCGCCGACGCCCGTCTGCCAGAACGGCAGGTAGAAGACGTGGTGCAGACCGAACGGGATGAGCGCACGCTTGACGATGCCAAAGATCAGCGTGCCAATGTAGCCCGTACCCGTGACAAGTCCGCCGAGAGCGAAGATGCCCTGCTGGGCGAGCGGCCAGAGGAAGTACATCGCGATGCCGACGAAGAGGAAGACAATCGTCGAGATGATGGGGACGAAGCGCGAACCGCCGAAGAAGGAGAGTGCATTCGGCAGAACGATCTTGTGATACTTGTTGTGCAGCCACGCCACGCCGATCCCGACGATGATGCCGCCGAACACGCCCATCTGGAATGACATGATGCCGCAGGAGGCGGCAATTGTGCCTTCGAGAACCGTCGGTGCAATCGAACCGTCCGGCAGGATCTGTCCGCCGATTTTCAGCATCGCGTTGCAGGCGGTGTGCATGACGAAGAAGGCGATCATCGCCGAGAGTGCCGCGACCTCCTTCTCTGCCTTTGCCATGCCAATGGCGACACCGACCGCGAAGATGATCGGCAGATTGCCGAAGATCGTGCTGCCTGCACTCGCCATGATCGAGAGCAGTGAGTGCAGCGCAGTGCCCGCACCGAGGACACCGCCGAGACCGTACGTCTCGATCGTCGTCGGGTTCGTGAACGACGCGCCGATGCCGAGCAGGATACCTGCAATCGGCAGGATCGCGACCGGCAGCATGAAGCTGCGCCCGACGCGTTGGAGCACACTAAAGATTTCATCTTTCATAACGTAACCCCTTTCCCCCTCCGCCTTCATCGCGCCGTCCGCCCTCCCCTTTGGGCGATGCAGAAAAAGCATCCGAAAGTGCCGGTGAAACTCTTGTCGATGCCTGTCGTGATAAAGTGCGGAAACTATAAAATCATACACGATAATTATACATTAGATGGGGATGGGGTGTAAAGGGGAGAATGGTCTGTGAAAAATAAGATCTGTTCAGCAACTTGTTGAAAAAGCAAAAATCGAAGAAGGCTATGAGCAGGCATGCGAAAAATTCATTCTCAATATGCTGAAGGAAAAACTCCCGCTCGCTGTGATCGCACGCATGTCGGAGATGTCGGTCGAAAAAATCGGGAAATTGGCAAAGTACACAGCTTGCTATAGTTGTCTTACGTATGCTATAATATTTCTATCATTGTTTCGTGAAGTTGAGGAGTGTGTGTATGAGAGGTGCGGAAGCTGTTCTGGCGTGTTTGCAGGAGCAGGGCGTCGATACTTTGTTCGGCTACCCCGGCGGGATGATCCTGCCTCTTTATGATGCACTCTATGCACAGGACGAAATACGACAGATTCTCGTGACGCATGAACAGAATGCCGCACATGCGGCAGACGGCTATGCTCGTGCAACAGGGCGCGTCGGCGTCTGCATCGCAACATCGGGACCGGGCGCGACAAATCTCGTGACGGGGCTTGCAACGGCGTACATGGACTCGATCCCGATGGTCGCGATCACGGGGCAGGTGGACATCGCCATGCTCGGGCGCGACGCCTTTCAGGAGACGGACATCCTCGATGTGACGATGCCTGTGACAAAGCACAACTACAAGATTAAGAACGCAGCAGACCTTGTGCCGACGATCCGTGAGGCGTTCGATCTTGCACGCAGCGGCCGTCCGGGTCCTGTACTCCTTGATGTGCCGCGCAATCTCTTCTTTGAGGAGGTTGCTTATACGCGTGAGGAGCCGCAGGTGCGCACACCGGGCAAGCCCGATGCGGACTTTATGATCTGTGCGGCAGAGGCGGCGGCGGAGATCGTATCCGCAGAGCGTCCGCTCGTCATTGTGGGCGGCGGCGTGATTTCGGCGGGTACGTCGGCCGAGGTCACGGCGTTCATCGAAAAATATCATCTGCCCGTGGTGCATACGCTCATGGGCATGGGCGCTGTGCCGAGTACGCATCCGCAGATGCTTGGGTTTGCGGGGATGCACGGGGAAAAGGCGGCGAACTATGCCATTGGCGCTGCAGATCTTGTCATTGCGCTCGGCAGTCGTTTTGCTGACCGCCAGACGGGCAATCTCAGCAAGTACACGGCGAACCGCAAGTTCATCCACATTGACATCGATCCAGCTGAGATCGATAAGAACATTGAGAACAGTCTCGGTCTTGCCGGCGATATGCGGACGATTCTGGGGCTTCTCATGCGCCAGTCACCCAAGGGGGATCTTGCCGCATGGTGGGAGCAGATCCGCTCGTGGCAGGAGGAGTATGACTACGACTATCACGTCGGTCGTCTGACGGTGCCGTGGGCGCTGCATCAGGTGGCGCAGAGTACGACGGGGAAGGCGTATGCTTATGCGACGGATGTCGGACAGCACCAGATGTGGGCGGCGCTCCACCTGCGCGTCGAGGAGCCCCGGACGTGGCTGACCTCAGGCGGTCTCGGCACGATGGGCTACGGGCTGCCGGCGGCGATGGGGGCGCAGGTAGCATGGGGCGACCGCCGCCGTGTGATTCACATTGCGGGGGATGGCGGCATCAAGATGACGGGCAATGAGTTCTATACGATTGCGCGTCTCGGGCTGCCCGTTATCTCGATCCTTGTGAACAATCGCAGTCTTGGCATGATCCGTCAGCTGCAGAAGGTGCTCTACGATGAGCGCTACATCGCCTGTGAACTCGATCACGAGATGGATTATGTGAAATACGTGGAGTGTTTTGGCATCAAGGCGGTGCGTGTCTCAACGCAGGAGGAGTTCGCGGCGGCATTCAAAAATGCGCTGGAGGATCGCACGCACCCGCGTGTCATTGTGATGGATGTGTGGCGCAGTTTCGTTGAGCCGATGGCAAAGGGCGGTGCGCGCATTGATGAGTTTGTTGACTTTAAGTAAATGCACATCGCTGCGCCGCAGCAGGCGCAGCCAACGGGGCTTTTCCCTGCTCTCTACGCTGCTTGCCGTAATGATCCTCGCGGTGATCCTCTCGATTGCCGTGCCGCGCTTTACGTCTGCCATTACAACGGCGAATACGGTGAAGGTACATGCGGATCTCACGGCGCTCGATACGGCGATTGTCCTCTATCAGACGGCAAAGGGGCAGAATCCGAAAGATATCAAGGATCTGGCAGAGTATGTGACCGATCTCAACAACCTTAAACCGCCCTCGGGGAATGTGCGCGCCGGGGATCAGGAAATACCCTTGGATAAGGAGACGTACAAGGTGGAGGACAGGGGGGGCGTCTGGCGCGCCACCTGTGCGGGAAAGACTGCGGAGGAGTTTCGGGCGAAGTAGGGGAGGCAGTGAGATGCAGGAGCTTTTCCCCACACGCCATGCTCTGTATGTACTTGCCGTGCTTTGGGGCGCTTTCATGTGTTGCCTCGTTTCACTTGTGGGCGTGAATCCGCGTCTTTTTTGCGGCGGGGTGTTCGCAGCCGTACTCCTGTGGCTTTCCTATCTCGATCTGCGGGATGGTCTGCTCTATGATGCGATCACCGTGCCGTTTGCGGTCATGGGAATCGTGTTTTCACTGATGGGGCTTTTGATGCCTGTGGAGGATGCGCTCATTGGCGGGACGCTTTGCGGCGTCTTATTTTATTGCCTGTATATCGCTGCGCGCGGCGGGCTTGGCGGCGGTGATGTGAAGCTTGCCGCAGGACTCGGTCTATGGCTTGGGTGGGAAGCTGCCATCATCGCCGTTTGGATCGCGTTTCTGCTGGGCGGTATGGCAGCGGCTCTGCTGCTCATCACACGGCGCAGACGGCGGCAGGATGCACTCCCGTTCGGCCCATTTCTCGCTGTGGGGGGCTATGTCGGATTCGTGGCAGGAGCGCGGCTCTGGCAGCTCTACTGGGGGATTCTCTGATGCGTACCGTCGGGATGCGCGGGCTTGCACTGTTGAATGTACTGCTTGCCATCTCCGCACTTGCGGTTCTGCTCGCTGTGGGGCTTCCGCACGCAATTTCTCTGTATGCGCGCGCGGCAACGCAGTATGAGGCGATGTGCCTCATTGGAGAGCTGCGGCGGATCCAGGCGATCAGCCGCACGACGGCAATGCCGCTCAATATGTATCAGGATCGCCGTGGGTGGGAACGTGTGCCGCGTCTCCGGTTCGAGGATGGAGGCTATGTTCTGAACCGCCCCTTTGGGGAGACGCTGCACATACACCATCCGCTGCCGCTCGTGCGCTTTGAGCAGATGACACTGAAAAATACGCGCGTGGTCTTTCATCGCAATGGAGAACTCTCGGAGAAGTGGAGCCACAACATGACGATCCTTGTCTATGCCGAGGGGTATAAGGAGGATGCACTGCGCGTCGTGATCGACTGCGCGGCGCGGATTCGTCTGCAGCGGGGCGTAAAACATGAGGAGTGATGAGGCGGGCTGGGTTCTCCTTGAGGCCGTCGCACTCGGCATGATCGTTCTCGCGACGGTTGCCGCCGTCGGTATCTTTGCGCGGACTGCGCTGCTGAGAGAACACGCGGCAGCACGTATGGAGGCCGCCCTGCTTGCACGGGCGCAGATTTCTGTGATGGAGGCGGCGCTGGATCATGGGATTCCGCCCGCAGGGGAGACAACCGAGGTTTCCTCGAACCGTATCTCCTATCACGTTGAGACGGAGGTTGCACGCACAGCAGAGTTTTACGATGTACGCATGCGTATTTCGTGGCAGATTCTGGGACGCAGGGCGCAGACGGAATACGTACGGAGGCTGAGACAGCATGTGCGCACGGTGGAACCGACAAATACACCTTGATGAGCGTGGGCTCCTGTTGACGGAGCTCGCCGTCAGTCTGCCGATCTTCGTGCTGCTGCTGACCGTTCTTGCCTTTGTCTTTGCGTGGGGGTGGCGCACCTATCAGCATGAGATTGCGGATGCCGAACTGCGTCAGGAGATGCAGATTGCGGCTGCGCGCATTGTAGAGTCAGCACTGTTGTCCAATCAGATCCGAGAGCGTCAGCGGGGTGTTTATGAAATGGCGCAAAACGCCAATACAAGCGCTGCGGACAGCGGGCAACCACGCGACAAATACTGGCTCACAGATGGTCAGCTGGTCTATAATCATGCTTCGTTTCCAATGACGGGTGCCTTTTCGGGAGCGGGCGTGCATATTACGTCGTTCTCTGTGCAGCCCGACCCGTGTGCACCGCGTCTTTATCATGTCGAAATGACGGGGGTCAGTATGGTGACGGGACGTGCGTACCAGCTTGCGACCGCCGTTTATCTGCGGGAGGATATGGGTGGCACGTAATGATGAGCGCGGTTCCGTCTCTGCGGTCGGGCTCTGCGTACTGGCGGCTGTACTGCTGCTGGGGCTTGCTGCGGCACAGTTTGTGCGCGGCGGCGGGAGTGCAGCTGCAGAGTATGAGCGTGAAATGCAGCTGCGCCTTGCTGCCGAGAGTGGCGTTGAGACAGCAGCCGCAAGGATCGAGCAGTCTGCCGATGCCTTTGGTTCGCTGCCGAAGCCGAATGAATACAAGAATGTTGATGAGCGTGTTGATGTGGGGCTGATTCCCGTCGGAGAGGACATCGAACTCCATGTTTTTGTTCATACGCCGAGGGAAGAGGAGGCGCCCAAGGATACGCTTGAATTAGTTGCAGTGGCGATCGACTCGGTCGAGGAGGGCTCGCCGCGCGTTTCGGATGGAGAGAGGTGGATGCGGGCAAAGACGGTTCGCGCCCGCATGCAGAAGAAGGGGGATCGCTATGTTTGGCGGCGCTGGTTTTAGCGTGCCATGGGCGGTGCGTGAGGCAGTCGGACTCAGTCCCTCTGCGCAGGGACTCGTCCTCGTTCGTCTGTGTGCTGCCGAGGAAGCAGGAGGGGCTTGGGTGGCGGTGGAGTCACGCAGATCGGAAGAAGATTGTCCAAGCTGTGCGGATGCGTCTGCCTTCGCCTCCTTTGTACGAAGGCAGCTCATGCGGGCGGGGTGGGAGAAGCTGCCGCTCGCGCTGGCGCTCCCTGTGACCGAGGCGGAGATTTGCGAACGGGAACTTCCAGTTCTGCTTGCGGGGGAGGAGCTGCGCGGTGCCCTGCTTTGGAGTCTGCGTGCGGAGGCGGATGAAGCGGGGGAGGTGCTCTCCGACACCATGCGGCTCTGCTGCACGGCTCTGCCTCACACGGTACCGCAGCGCTATTGGACGGCACGCATGGAGGAGGAGCGGATACGGGCATATTTTTCTGCCTTTGCCGCGCAGGAGCTGCACCTGCGCAGACTGACGGTCTGTCCGCCGCACGGCGGTATACTCGCGGCAGAGATCGAGGCGGGGCACGATCCGTTCGTGCCGTGGGAGACGGAGGAGCCCGATGCAGACGGATTTCTTTCCGCCGTCTACGCAGGGCTGCTCGTGCGTCCATCGGCACCTGTGCATCTCTACTGGAGCGCAGATCAACCCCTTCTTGTACGGATGCGTTCGCACGCGGCAATGTGCATTGGTGTACTCGCAACGGCACTCTTTCTGGCGGGGGTGTCCGCTGATCTCACGGCCTGCTGGATCGCCTGTGAGGCGCGCGATCATGCGGCAGAGGAGTTGGCACAACGGGAATCCGAGCGGGTGTGCATGGAGGCGTTCTCCCTGCTGGGCAGTGATGCGTCGCAGCGCGAGCAGGCTTTGGCGGCATTTATGACGGAGTCGCACCCCCTGCGTGCACTGCTTGTTCACCTCGGCGCCATGACGGCGGAGGGCGTGCGTATCTCGGGACTGCGGGCAGAGGAGCATGACCTCCGCATTGAGGGGGAAGCCCTAAACTATGAGGTGCTTGCGGGGCTCATAGGGGCGTTGGAGGCGGACGCGTTTTTTCCGTCAGAGGTGACGCTGGAACACGCGGAGCAAGTGTCTGTGAATGGACGGAAGCAGATACGGTTTACCCTGCACAGTACATGGTAGGAGGCGTGATGCGACAGCTTTCACAGCGGGAACGCATGGAACTCGCCCTGCTCTGGGCACTGGGGCTGCTTCTCCTCTATGTCCTTGTGCTCGTGCCGCTTTTTGCGGCGGAGCGGATGGCGGCATCGGCGGAGCGGGGCGCACTGCTGGCTCAGAATGCGCGCATTGCAGAATATCAGCAGCTCTTGCTGAGAGATGCCCATGCAGAGGAAAAGCTGCGTGCGCGGCATGCACACCTCATGGAGGCGCTGCCGGAGGACGTTGAACAGGGCGCATTCATGTACGCCATGGAGCGTCTTGCTGTGCGCAGCGGCTTGGTCATGGAGGGCTTTGCTCCGCGTGCGGCAGAAATGGTGAATGGCACGCTGATTCAGTCGATTGAACTGCGCTTTCGCGGCAATTACTTCGACGTTCTGTCCTTTCTGCATGCTGTGCAGGAAGGGGAGCGCTGCGTTGCATTTGACAATTTTTCGTTCAAAACAGAGGGCGATGCGCTGCAGTGCGTGCTCCTCGTCAAAATTGCGGCACGCGCGGCGGATGGAGCGGAATGAGGTTCGATCCACTGAACGATTGGAGGCGTAATCGGAAATGGTTTGCAGGAAAAGATGCGTATACAGCGAATTAAGGCACTCAGAGACAGACAAAAGCAAAGGATCCGTGGTTCCTATCTTTTTGAAATCATTATGCGTGTGCTGTGGGGAGGAAATTACATGAGTGGGCTGCGTTTTGTTACGGGCGGAGAGTCGCACGGTGCAGCATTGACGGCGATTCTCGACGGAGTGCCTGCAGGGCTGCGGCTCACGCGTGAGATGATTGATGCACAGCTTGCACGCCGTCAGTGCGGCTATGGGCGCGGCGACCGCATGAAGATCGAGACGGATCGTGCCCTTGTGCTGTCGGGAATGCGGTTTGGTGAGACGCTGGGCTCCCCCATCACACTGCAGGTCGTCAACCGTGACTTTGTGAGCTGGACGGATCGCATGGATCCCTTTGGCAGCCCGTCGGGATCGAAGGTGACGGCCGTACGGCCGGGGCACGCCGATCTCACGGGTGTCCTCAAATATGACCGGCAGGACGCGCGCGATATTCTTGAGCGCTCAAGCGCGAGAGAGACGACGATGCGCGTTGCGGTGGGGGCTGTCTGCCGTCAGCTGCTTGCCGCCGTCGGTGTGACTGTCGCCTCCCATGTGACGGAGATCGGCGGCGTGGGTGTTGATCCTGCGGCAATCCGCGCGGAGGACATCGGCGTGACGAACAGCAATGATCTGAACTGCTGCGATCCGAGCGCAGAGGAGCGCATTAAGGCGCGTATTGACGAGGCAAAGGCGGCGGGCGATACGCTTGGCGGCGTTTTCGAGATCGTCGTGTGCGGTCTGCCCATCGGACTTGGCTCCCATACGCAGTGGGATCGCCGCCTCGATGGAAAACTCGCGGGGGCGCTCATGTCCATTCAGGCGATCAAGGGCGTGGAGATCGGTGCCGGCTTTGCGTGTGCGCATTTGCCCGGCAGCGCGATACACGATGAGATCTATATGGGTGAGGATGGACAGCCCTATCGCAGGACGAATCGTGCGGGTGGACTTGAGGGCGGCATGACCAACGGCGAGCCGCTCGTCGTGCGTGCGGCAATGAAGCCCATTCCGACGCTGATGGCACCGCTGAAGACGGTTGACCTTGCCACGGGCAAGGAGGTCTCGGCAAGCAAGGAGCGCAGTGATGTCTGCGCCGTACCCGCTGCCTCTGTTGTCGGGGAAGCAATGGTCTCCTACGTCCTTGCAGATGCACTTTGCAGCCAGTTCCACGCGGATTCGATGACAGATCTGAGGGCGTCGCTTGCTGTCTACCGTGCACGCCTCGAACAACGCTGGGGTACGCCATGAAAAATGTGGTGCTGATCGGCTTTATGGGGACAGGCAAGACGAGTGTCGGTCGTCTGCTTGCCGCGCGTCTTGGCTGTTCGTTTCACGATCTCGACAAGAAGATCGAGGAACGCTGCGGTATGAGCATCCCTGCGATGTTTGCGAAACACGGCGAGCCGTACTTTCGCGCACGGGAAAAGGAAGCCGTGCACGATGCGGCAGGGCGTACGCGTCTCGTCATCGCAACGGGCGGCGGTACGGTCAAAGATCCGGAGAACGTGGCACTGCTGCGGCAAAACGGGATCCTCGTGGCACTTACCGCTGACATTGATACCATCCTTGCGCGCACCGCTGCGTACGGAGCACGTCCCGTTCTCGACAATGCTGACGCGGGCGACCGCCGTGCAGCGATTGCACAGCTGCTCAAGGAGCGGAGCGGTCTCTACGAGGGGGCGGATCTCACCGTCGATACGACGGGACGATCCCCGCTTGAGATCGCGGAGTATATCGTACAGGCAACGCGGATTTGGAGAAAGTAATATGATGCAGAGGGTGAACGTTGATCTCGGGGCACGCAGCTATACGATCACGATTGGCAGCGGACTTGCGGAGGAGATCACTTCGTTTGTGCGTGCGGCAGAATATTCCGCGCGTGGCATGATTGTTACCGATACGAATGTTGGATCGCTCTGTGCGGTGCGGACTGCAGAGATCCTTGACCGTGCGGGCGTGCAGGCAGAGATCGTGCAGGTTCCGGCAGGGGAGCGTTCCAAGAGCCTTGCGCAGGCGAATGTTATCTACACACGCGCGATTGAGTTGGGGCTGGATCGGCGCTCGCCGATCTTTGCACTCGGCGGGGGCGTGGTGGGCGATCTTGCCGGATTCGCTGCGGCGACCTATATGCGTGGCGTCCCCTTCATCCAGCTGCCGACGAGCCTTCTTGCGCAGGTGGACTCCAGTGTTGGCGGGAAGGTTGCGGTCAATCATCCGCTCGGGAAGAATCTCATCGGTGCCTTCTATCAGCCCGACGCCGTCTTTATGGATCTGGATGTTCTAAAGACAATACCCGCGCGTGAGATCGCCACAGGACTTGGGGAGATCATCAAGTATGGCATCATCTACGATGCGGATTTTTTTGCATGGCTCGAAGAGCACCGCATGGATGTGCTCGCACTGGAACCCGCTGCGACGGCGCACACGATTGCACGCTCCTGTGCGATCAAGGCGGATGTCGTGCGGCAGGATGAGCGCGAGGGCGGGCTGCGCCGCATCCTGAACTTTGGACATACGATTGCCCATGCGATTGAAAAGGAAACGCACTATGAGCGCTATCGCCACGGCGAGGCGGTCGCAATCGGCATGGCAGGGGCTGCAGACATCAGTGTGCGGCTGGGGCTGCTCGCGGAGACGGAGTGCGTGCGTATGAAGGAACTCATCCGCGCGATGGGGCTGCCTCTTTCTGCCAAGGGTGTGACGGCGGATGCCATGTACGAGGATCTCTTTCATGATAAGAAAACCGTGGGCGGTCGCATTCATTGGGTGCTTGCTCAGGCGATTGGTCGTGTTACGGTGCGCAGCGACGTGCCGGAGGAGATTGTACGTCAAACATTGTTGGGTCTTTCCTCCTAAATTTATTTAAGAATACTTCATTTTTCAACGAATAATTTTGAGAGGAGGTGGTGGTGCATGAACTGCAGACGGTGTGCATTCGTGCAGGTACTTCTGTTCGCTTTGCTTGTCTGCATCGGGCATCCAGTTTTCGCTGAGACCTCACAGCTCACATGGGAATATTGGAAGCCCAATACGTATGATTCCGCCGAGTCGGCGGCAAAAACTGTACCCGCCTTTCCGAAGGATGAGGGGCAATGGCGGCGGTTCAACCCGCAGTTTGGCATCGCCGTTCCCGAGGGAACGCACTATGTCTGGGTGCGCGTCTACATCCCGCCCGATACGGGTGTAGACGAGAGTCTCTTCTTCTTCACGAGGGATCAAGCGCTGCAGATCTTCCTCGATGGTGTTTCCATCTATCACTATGGCGATCTCAATCAGCATACCGCCTCCTACGGGCGGAAGTGGCATCTCATTGATCTGCCTGCGTGGGCGGTCGGGCGGCAGCTTTACATTCAGCTGCATTCGGACAATATCTGGGTGCTCGGGCAGTTCGACCGCATACAGCTGAGTCGTCCGGCACATCAGATCGAGGATCTCTTTCTCTATGATTTCCCCTATGTCAGCGGCATTACAGCACTCATCATCTTCATCATGCTGCTTGGCGTCTACTTTTTTACAGAGAAGGATCTGCGCGATATCTATCTGCGGCTGATTGTCGTCCTTGCGGTATTCTTTGTGTGGATGTTCAGTGCGGCGAGTCTCGTCCAGCTCTGGCTGGACTTTCCCGCGCTCTGGTGGAATCTGGAAATCATCTCTGCCTATCTGATCCCACTTGCCGCAAACCTATTGATCTATAGTGTGATCGATGAGTCGTATAAAAAGAAAATTCTTCGGATATCCTCCGTATACATACTCATCCTTGCCCTTGCTGTTCTGCTTGAAATTGCAGGGCAGAACGGTCTGTATCTCATGCGGTTCTTCTACTATCCTGCTCTTTTCGTCTGCGGGCTTGTGACCGCATCTTGGCTCTGGTCGTGCTACAAAGGCGGAAATCTGCGCTGCCGCTCGCTGCTCATCGCATTTGGCACACTCTCGGGGCTTGCCGTGATCGACGGGCTTGCGTTCCAGTACCGCATCTTCAGCTGGCACACGTATCTGGTTCCGTTTGGTATCTACACGATCAGCTTCTTTATCGTGCAGCTGATTCTGGAACGCGCAGCGCATGAGCGCTATCTTGCAGAACTTTCTGCAAGCCTTGAGAACGAGGTCTCTGTGGTGACGCGGCGCATGGAGGTTGATCCGCTCACGGGCGTGTTCAACCGCAACAAATTCCCGTCGGCAACGCGTGACTTTATGCGCATTTCGCTTGAGATCAAGGAACCGTTTGCGCTCATCATGTTTGATATTGACCACTTCAAGAACATCAACGATACCTACGGACACGATGTGGGCGATGTGGTGCTTGTCGGATTTGCGCAGACGATCAGCAGCTTTTTGGATCGTCGCCATATCCTCATCCGCTGGGGCGGCGAGGAGTTCATCCTGCTCTGTCTTCACTACGACGGAGCGGAGGCAGAGGCGTTTGCAAATACGATCCGTGAGGCAGTCGCCGAGGCGCGCATCCATCCGTCGACGCACGTGACGTGCAGCGGCGGTGTGGCGATCTGGTACGGAACGGAAAAGGATACGGTGGAGCGCGTGGTGAAGCGCGCGGATACGGCGCTCTATCAGTCGAAGGAGAACGGGCGCAATCAGATCACCTGTGAGCCGGACTGGAAAAAGAATATGCCGCCGCGCCGTCCACGGCAGAAGACGGTGGAAAAGCCCGCTGAAACGGTGCGGGTGGAAAACGGCATCAGCGGGCTCTGGGATCGCTGAAAAATTTTTCTTGCATAGAGTGCCGTCTTATGCTATAGTCACTGGGTATGTGTGTGGATGGTCCGCTGGGCGGCATGAGCCGGCTATGAACGTCCGAGCGAAGGAGGAAAACATATGAATATCATCGAGATCCTTGAGAAGGAGCAGCTTCGCTC
>ERZ772967.789-NODE-789-length-23498-cov-9.410314_pt1 | contig 23498 bp, 18 predicted proteins | sample MGYA00511677_ERZ772967 | MGnify/ENA primary metagenome ERZ772967 (study PRJEB29015, sample SAMEA2737931) | human oral metagenome | biome: human oral; feature: human-associated habitat; material: dental | place: China | collected 2146 ...
CCTTGCCGCGCAGCGGCAGGATGGCCTGGAACTTGCGGTCGCGCCCCTGCTTGGCGGAACCGCCGGCCGAGTCACCCTCCACGATGAAGAGCTCGCTCTTCGCAGGATCGCGTTCCTGGCAGTCCGCCAGCTTGCCGGGCAGGCCGATGCCGTCCAGCACGCCCTTGCGGCGCGTCATGTCGCGTGCCTTGCGGGCCGCCTCGCGGGCCCGCGCCGCCTCGACAATCTTGCTGCAGATGATCTTGGCGTCGTTGGGCTTTTCCAGCAGGAAGGTTTCCAGCCCGCGTGCAATCACGTCCTCGACGGGCGCCCGCACCTCGCTGGAAACCAGCTTGTCCTTGGTCTGCGACGAGAACTTGGGCTCAGGCACCTTCACCGACAGCACGCAGGTCAGGCCCTCACGCATGTCGTCGCCCGAGGTGTCGACCTTGGCCTTGCGGGCGATCTCGTTCTCTTCGATGTACTTGTTGATGACCCGCGTCATGGCCGCGCGCAGGCCGGTGAGGTGCGTGCCGCCGTCACGCTGCGGAATGTTGTTGGTGAAGCACAGCACCTGCTCGTTGTAGCCGTCGTTCCACTGCAGCGCGGCCTCCACCGTCACCCCATCCTTCTCGCCCCGGATGTGGAAGATGTTGGGGTGCAGCACGTTCTTGGCGCGGTTGATGTACTCGACAAAGCCCGAGACGCCGCCCGCGAACGCGAAATCCTCTTCCTTGTTGTTGCGCAGGTCCTGCAGGCGGATGCGCACGCCATTGTTGAGGAACGACAGCTCGCGCAGGCGCTTGGAGAGCGTCTCGTAGTGGTACTCGACCTTGGAGAAGATCGTGTCGTCGGCCAGGAAGTGCACCTCGGTGCCACGCCGGGTGGTGTCGCCCAGCACCTTGATGGGCGAGATGGCCACGCCGTCCTTTTCCTCGATGACGCGGTCCTTGGGAACCCCGCGCTCGAACTCGATGAAATGCGTCTTGCCGTTGCGATTGATGGTGAGCTTGAGCCAGCGCGACAGCGCGTTGACGCACGACACCCCCACCCCGTGCAGGCCGCCCGAGACCTTGTAGCTGTTCTGGTCGAACTTGCCGCCGGCGTGCAGCTCGGTCATCACGATCTCGGCCGCGCTGCGCTTGGGATCGTGCTTGTCGTCCCACTTCACGTCGGTGGGAATGCCCCGGCCGTTGTCACGCACCGAGATGGACTCGTCGGCGTGAATCGTCACCAGGATCTCGTCGCAGTAGCCAGCCAGCGCCTCGTCCACCGAGTTGTCGACCGTCTCGAACACCAGGTGATGCAGACCAGTGCCGTCGGATGTATCGCCGATGTACATGCCCGGGCGCTTTCGCACCGCTTCCAGCCCCTCCAGGATCTGGATCGAGGAGGAGTCGTACCCGGGCCCGTCGCCCTGGGGCTTGCCCCCGGAAGACTGTTCCGGGTTCATCGCATCGGTATCCATCGTGTCAGACATGAATCATCCATGAAGGCATAGGCAGACCGCAGGCACACGGCGGCCAATTCGACAGCATAACAGGCCGGCGCCCCCTTTCCGGCCTGAAACCGCCCGGCAAGGTCCGAAACACGACAGGGACGTTGCCCCGGAGGCACCCGCAGGCAGCGGATCCGGCGGGCGGCGAGCCTCCGAAGCCTCATGACGAACCCATGAGGCGGGCAGGGCGATCCGGCACTCAGATCCGCATCGGCATCAGCACGTAGCGGAAGCTCTCGTCGCCCGGCAGCGTCAGCAGCGCACTGGAGGTGGCGTCACCGAAGGCCATCGTCACCCGGTCCGTCTTCAGCGTGCCCAGCACATCCAGCAGATAGGAGACGTTGAAGCCAATATCGAGAGGTGCACCACCATAGTCGATATCAATCTCTTCCGAGGCCTCTTCCTGCTCGGTGTTGCTGCTCTGGATGCCCAGGCGGCCCGGCGCCAGGCCCAGCCGCACCCCGCGGAACTTCTCGTTGCTGAGGATGGAGGCGCGCTGAAGTGCCTGGGCCAGGGTCTCGCGTTCCAGCTCGATGACCTTCTGGTAGCCCTTCGGGATCACCCGCTGGTAGTCGGGGAACTTGCCTTCCAGCAGTTTGCTGATGAACTCGATGTCGCCAAAGCGCAGCCGCACCTGGGTACCGATGATCTCCATCCGCACCGGCTCGTCGCTGTCGCCCAGCAACCGCAGCAACTCCAGCACCGACTTGCGCGGCAGGATTGCGTCCGCCTGGCCGGCGGCATGGACCTCCACATCCTCGCAGAAGGCCAGTCGGTGCCCTTCCGTGGCCACGGCGCGCATTCCGGCCGGGCTCAGCACCAGCAGCAGACCATTCAGATAGAAGCGGATGTCCTGCTGGGCCATGGCGAAGTGGACCATTTGCAGAAGGTGACGAAGCTTCTTCTGGGACAGCGTCACATCGGCGCGAAGATCGGCCGTGCTTCCGTCTCCTGCCGAACCCAATCCTGGGCCAGCCTGGTCGGTGGCTCCTGCCTTCATCACCGGAAAGTCTTCGGACGGCAGTGTCTGCAACGCAAAGCGTGAACGGGTCGTCTTCAGGTTCAGCTTGTTGCCATTGAGCTCGATGGTGACGTCCGTGTCCGGCAGGGCTCGCAGGATGTCGATCAGCTTCTTGGCCGACACAGTCGTGGCCGTGGTGCCCGATCCGGCACCGATGCTGGCCTGTGTCCGAACCTGGATCTCCATGTCGGTACCGGTGAACGTCACGGCTTCACCTTGCTGACGAATCAGCACATTGGCCAGGATGGGCTGGGTGTGCCGTTTCTCGATGATGCCTGCCACGGTCTGCAAGGGTTTCAGGATGGCGTCCCGGGGGGCATGAATGATCTGCATGGCGTCTTTTCCTGATGTCTTTCCGTTTCTGAAGATCTATCTATATCTTTTAATGTTGTTGTTGTTTAGAGGCGTCGATGCCCTGTGGATAACCTTGGCGAGGCGCTTGTAGACTGGATCTTCACGATGAGAAACGATGTGGGGACGGCGGGATTGCCGAGTCGTCGGATTGTGGACATTTCCGGCCTCCTGCCCGAAACCCCGGTTTGTCCACATTTTGCCGGTCATGGGCTTACCTGCTTGCTGACCGGTTGTGCACAACCCGCGTCCGTTGCCTGCTATTTAGGCAAGTTTGCCTAATTTCAAGGCATTTGATGGTTCGAAATCCGGACATCCGGTGTCCAACATTGTGGATAACTCTACCACTGCCGCTTCCGATGCGCTTGTCGGACGGTCTGGGGATATCTTCCGGTTATCCACAATCGGCGACGAGTTGCGATGTTAACCCGTCGTCAGCCGGGTTCAGGGTCCTTCATGAAAAGCGGGTCTGCGGACTGTCGTCCCCTTCGACGCCGAAGCGCTGCGAGGGGCTGACAGAGGAAAGAAGATGGATGCCCAGAGATGGGTGGAAGTGGGCATTCCAGAAGCCGGGTCCTGATCGCGTGGACCAAGAGTCTTCTCTTCTGAAGAAGCGCACCGGCGTGCGGAACCTGCCTGGAATGTTTCTAGAGGTACTCCCGCAGGGTCTGGTCCAGCACGTGGATCTGCTTGTTCAGGTCCTCGTCGTGGGTTCGTAATTCTGTAATTTTGCGTACAGCATACAGAACGGTGGTGTGATCCTTGCCGCCGAAGGCATCGCCAATCTCCGGCAGGCTCTTCTGGGTCAGCTCCTTGGCCAGGTACATGGCAATCTGGCGGGGCAGGGCGATCTTGGCCGGCTTGCGCTTCGAGTACATGTCGGCCTGCTTGATCTTGTAGTACTCGGCCACCGTCTTCTGGATGAAATCGATGGAGATCTGACCACGATTGAAGGAGATGAGGTCTTTCAGCGCTTCCTTCACCAGTTCCAGCGTCAGGGGCGAAGACCTGAATGATGCATAATGAATGGCGCGCTGCAGGGCGCCTTCCAGTTCCCGCACGTTGCGGCGGATGTTCTTGGCGATGAAATAGGCCACATCGTCGGGCAGACGAATGCGCGCTTGCTCGGCCTTGCGCTGCAGGATGGCCACCCGCATCTCCAGCTCCGGCGGCTCGATGGCCACGATCAGGCCTGAGTTCAGACGCGAGATCAGCCGGTCGTCGATGCCCTTGAGTTCCTTCGGATAGGTATCGCAGGTGATGACGATCTGCCGCTGGTTGATCGTCATCGTCTCGAATACATGGAAGAACTCTTCCTGCGAGCGCTGCTTGTCCGACAGGAACTGGATATCGTCGATCAGCAGCACGTCCAGCGACTGGTAATAGTGCTTGAAGCGGTCGATGGCGTTGCGCCGGATGGCCTGGATCAGGTCCTGCACGAACTGGTTCGACGAGATGTAGCGGATGATCGCTCGCGATTCACGTTGCTGGATGGCGTTGCCCACCGCCTGCATCAGGTGGGTCTTGCCCAGGCCCACGCCGCCGTGGATGAAGAGCGGGTTGTAGGCGCTGCCGGGCCGGTCGGCCACCTGCAGGGCCGCGGCCCGCGCCAGGTCGTTGGCCTTGCCGTTCACGAAGGCGGCAAAGGTCAGCCCCGGGTTCAGCCGCGAGCGCTCGTTGGGCATCTGCCCGCCCAGGCCGCCGAAACTGCGGGCCGGCGCGTTGATATTGCCGTCGTCGTCCGGGCTTTCGATGTCGGAGCCGTCATCCAGATAGTCGCCCGTGCCGTCATCCAGTGCATCCGGCGCTTCTGGGGCGTGGCGTGCCTCGAAACCCGGGTGGCCTGCGTGTTCGGCACCGCCTTCCATCCAGCCCTGGGGTCCGCCGTAACCCGGTCGCTCGTGAGCCTGCTGCGGGACATGTGACGGATGCGGGGCATGCGTCTGCGGCTGGAATGCGCCTGGGCCGTGCGGGCCGGCCATGCCCCCCTGAAAACTGCTCGCGCCTGCAGCAACGTTGCCCATGCCTGCAGGAACATTGCCTTGCCCGCCCCCATGCGGGGCAGGGGGCTGAACACCATGCGACATGGAGCCCGGGTGAGTGGTACCTGAGCTGGAAAATGAAGAGGGTCCCGCTGAAGAGGGCCCCGCGTGCGTGGCCGCCCCAGCCCCCGCCACGGGCGCAGCCGAAGCCGCACGCGGCGCGACCCCGATCTCCACCCGCATGGCCGGGTCGATCACGTCGCGCAGCACTTCCTGGATCAGGTTCTGGTACTGATTGCGCACGATGTCCGCCTTGATCTGGGTGGCAGCACCCAGCCGGATCAGACAGTCGTCAGCGCTGAATTCCAGGAAGGCAAGCGGTTTTATCCACGTCTTGTAGGCCTGTTCGGGCATGCGTGCCGCGATGGCGGCACTGCACGCGTCCCATTGTTCCTGCATGGCGGTCGAAGGCTCCGCGCCAGCCTGGGGAAGGCCAGCGGCTGTTTCTTGTAATTTGAGAAAATCGGATCAGTTCATGAATCTTGCATGAAATTCGATGCAAGATAGGAAATCTTGTCCACTTCGTGCCGACAGGGGAATCTGAGGTTCGACGTGATTGCGCCGCGCAGAAACTGCTGCCTGCCCCTGAATGAGGCCGCTCGAAGAAGGGCGTTCATTCTAACTTATCCACAGGTTGTCCGCAGCTATCCACAAGCTTGTCCCCGGACACTGATCGTGCCTGTCCCGGCGCGGCCCGGTCGCACGGCGTGCCGGCGCCTGGCACCCTCCGAGGCAGCCCGCCAGCGTGGATCGGGGCGCCCCGGATCGCAGAAATCATTGACAAACCCCTCGTTTTACCTATCCAATAGCGGGTTTCTGGAAAATCGCCTGCGGCCTTCGCAAGCCCGTGATCCGCCGCGGCTCTTTTGGTAGCCATCATGAAGCGCACCTATCAACCCTCCGTCTGCCGTCGTAAAAGAACTCATGGCTTCCTGGTTCGCCAGAAAAGCCGGGGTGGTCGTGCCGTGCTGCGCGCCCGCCGTGCCAAGGGCCGCAAGCGCCTGGCCGTCTGATTCCTCACGACGTTCATTGCTGATCAGTCCCGGCCCCGACCCTTTCTGGCTCGGGGTAGAGGGCCTGTCATGACACTTCCGCAAAGCCGGCCACCCGCGGGCCCGGCATCCGCAGGAAGCCCGTCCCGGGACCCCGGGACTGCTTCCCCGCAGGCGCGCAAAGGCCCTCGTGGCCGATCCGGTCCGCCTCCCGTCCGTGTCTCCGGACACTTCTTCGAGCTGACCGGTGTCCTGCCGCGTCCGTCCGGTAGCGCATCGACCCCGCCGGCCAACCCGGCCGTCCCATCGTCCCGGGCTGCCCAGCCTGGCGCTCCCGTGATCCCCTCGGCATCCGATGCCCTGGATTGCCTCCAGATCAGTGTTCCCAAGCGCCTGGTGCGCGCGGCCGTCCGACGCAACACCGTCAAGCGCGTCGCTCGCGAAGCCTGGCGCTCGGCCCCTGTCGAGCTGCTGGACTGCGGACGCAGCTGGCGGCTTCGGCTGAAGGCGCACCCCATGGGGTCGCTGGCCGCGAAGAGTCAGCATGCCCGAGCCCAGATGCGTTCTCAGGCCCGGCGACGGTCGGGTGCAGCCGGATCGGGCGTTCCGGTGCCCCCTGGCTTTGCGGTCATCAAGCGGCAACTGCGTGCAGAACTCGACCGATTGCTTGCCGATGCGGCCGAGCGTCTGAATCGCCGACCTTCCGGGCGAAGCACGCGGACCGATGCGGCAGGGGCGCTACCGCAGGCTTCCTCGTCGGGCATCGCCTCATGAGTGCCTCGCCGTCCGGCAACGCCGATGCTCAGTCGTCCGTGGCCCGGCGTCCGCTCGTGCGGGCGCTCACGGCCGTGGTGAAGGGCTACCAGCGCGGATTCAGCAGTGTCTTTCCGCCCAGCTGTCGCTACTGGCCCAGCTGCTCGGAATACGCCATCGAAGCCCTGCAGCTGCATGGCGTGGCACGGGGCAGCTGGCTCACGCTCAGGCGCCTGTGTCGGTGTCACCCCTGGGGCGGACATGGGGTGGATCCCGTGCCCCTGCCTGCTCCCTCGCCCGGTGATTCGAAGGCCGCACGCCATCGAACTTCCTGACGATTCACGTTTTTTTAGGTCCTGATCCGGTTTCGATCAAGATCAGGCCAGCATCCAGGCGCAAGCTCGGGTATTCTTGGCGCCACCTCATCCAACAGCAGAACCTGTCCCCCACGATGCAGCAGAGCCACAAGACCGTTCTCTGGGTAGTTTTCATCCTCTCGCTATTGTTCCTCTGGAACAACTGGCAGCAGTACAACGGCCAGCCCGCCATGTTCGGCGGCAATCGGCAGCAGGCCCAGACGGCACAGCAGAACACCGCGTCCGCCCCGAAAGACGGTGCGGACACCAGCATTCCGGGCGCCCCCAGCCAGGCGGGCAACGACGCCCCGGCCAGCGTGCCCGCCGACCAGGCCGAGCAGGCCAAGGCCGGTCAGACCATCACGTTGAAGAACGACGTCATCGAGCTGGGCATCGACACTGTTGGTGGCCAGGTCGTGAGCAGCAAGCTGCTCAAGCACATCCACGACACCCGCCACCCCGACAGCGGCAACCTGGTCATCCAGTCCGACCGCAAGGGCAGCTTCTTCGTGGGCCAGACCGGCCTGGTGGGTGTGAAGGACGCGCCCAACCACACCACGCCCATGACCGTGGTGCGCACCATCGAGACCGACGGACAGGTCACGGGTGTCGTGCTGGCCGCCGAAGGCGGTGGCCTGCGCATCGAGCGCACCTACCAGCTCAGCCCCGGCTCCTACGAGATCAAGGTCGACAACCGCGTCACCAACATCGGTGAGCAGCCGCTGTCGCCGTCGCTGTACCTGCAGCTGACCCGTGACACCCACGAGGCCCCGGGCCAGTCCGGCTACTACAAGACCTACGTCGGTCCGGCCATCTACACCGACGCCGACAAGTTCCAGAAAGTCTCCTTCGACGACATCGAGAAAGGCAAGGCCAAGCACTCCGGTCGCGCCAACGATGGCTGGGTCGGCATCATCCAGCACTACTTCGTCTCGGCCTGGGTGCCCAAGCAGGGCCAGCCGCGCGAGTACTACACGCGCCGCGTCGGTCCCAGCACGTATTCGGCAGGTGCCTACGAGCAGCTGGGCCAGATCTCGGCCGGCCAGAGCGTCGATGTTTCCGAGACCCTGTTCATCGGTCCCCAGGACCAGGACGTGCTGGCCAAGGTCGCCCCGGGGCTGGACCTGGTCGTCGACTATGGCTGGCTCACCGCCATTGCCAAGCCGCTCTTCTGGCTGCTGACCTTCCTGCACGGCATCGTCGGCAACTGGGGCTGGGCCATCGTGGCGCTCACCATCCTGGTCAAGCTGGCCTTCTTCCCGCTGCAGGCCGCCAGCTACCGTTCCATGGCCAAGATGCGCAAGGTCCAGCCGCGCCTCAACGCCATCCGCGAACGCTATGGTGATGACCGCATGAAGCTCAATCAGGCCATGATGGAGCTGTACAAGACCGAGAAGATCAACCCGCTGGGCGGCTGCCTGCCCATCCTGGTGCAGATCCCCGTCTTCATCGCGCTGTACTGGGTGCTGCTGGCCTCGGTCGAGATCCGCAACGCCCCGTGGATCGGCTGGATCCATGACCTGTCCAGCCCCGATCCGCTCTACATCCTGCCCATCCTGATGGCGGGCACGATGTTCCTGCAGACGCACCTCAATCCCAAGCCGGCGGATCCCGTTCAGGCCAAGATGATGACCTTCATGCCGCTCATCTTCTCGGTCATGTTCTTCTTCTTCCCGTCGGGCCTGGTGCTGTACTGGGTGGTAAGCAACATCTTCTCCATTGCCCAGCAGTGGGTCATCACCCGCCAGATCGAAGGCAAGCCCATCTTCGGCCGGGCCGCCTGATCATCAGCTCCGTGTTTCACCCCCTGGCCTGGACCCCCGTTCAGGCCATTTTTTTTTGGATAGACGCCGTGCAGGACAAACGCCCCATCTGCGCCATTGCCACCGCCCCTGGCCAGGGCGCCATCGGTGTCGTGCGCGTCTCGGCGCCCGAGCCGGACATCATCACCGCCCTGGCCGCCGACATCCTCGGCCCCGAACGCCACCTCGTCGCCCGCAAGGCCGCCTATGGCCCCTTCTTGGCGGCCGATGCCCAGCCCATCGACTACGGCCTGGCGCTCTGGTTCCCTGCCCCCCATTCCTACACCGGCGAATACATCCTGGAGTTGCAGGGCCACGGCGGCCCCGTTGTCCAGCAGATCCTGCTGCGCCGCGTGCTGCAGGTGGGCGCTGCCTTCGGCATCCGCCTGGCCGAGCCCGGCGAATTCACCGAACGCGCCTTCCTGAACGACAAGCTCGACCTCGTGCAGGCCGAGGCCGTGGCCGACCTCATCGAAGCCAGTACCGAGCAGGCCGCCCGATCCGCCACCCGATCACTTCAGGGCGTCTTCTCACGGCAGATCGATGACCTGGCCGAACAGCTGCTCACCCTGCGCATGCTGGTCGAGGCCACCCTCGACTTTCCCGAAGAGGAAATCGATTTCCTGCAGAAAGCCGACGCTGCCGGGCGCCTGGCGCGCATCGATGACACCCTGCGGCGCCTCTTCGACACCGCCCAGAGCGGTGCCCGTCTTCGCCAGGGCCTGAACGTCGTGCTCACCGGCGCACCCAACGTCGGCAAGTCCAGCCTGCTCAACGCCCTGGCCGGCGCCGAAGTCGCCATCGTTACCCCCATCGCCGGCACCACCCGTGACCGCGTCATCGAGCAGATCAGCATCGAAGGCGTGCCCATCAACCTCATCGACACCGCCGGCCTGCGCGACACAGACGACCCCGTCGAGAAGATCGGCATCCAGCGCACCTGGGCCGAGATCGAGAAGGCCGATGTCGTCGTTCACCTGCGCGCCGCTGACGAGCTGGCGCGGGAAGACGAGAATCAGACACCTGGCGCGACAGGGCAGCACAACGGGAAGAAAGCCGTTCCGGAGGTTATTCCGGACGCCGGGAAAGGTTCTTCACCTGACCAACGATCCGGACAGACGCAGACTGGGAATGCTCCGCTCGACATCAGTCGCCTGGAGGCTGCCATTGAGGCTCGCGTACCCGCCAGCGCCCGACGCCTGACCGTCATCAACAAGATCGACCTGGTGCAAGGGGCAGGGCAGCTCGCGTCCGGGATGTTGGACGGGGCGTCTCACCCGCAATCGTCATCCCCCGAGACATTGCGCCTGTCCGCCCGCACAGGACAGGGCATCGAAGCTTTCCGCCGCAAGCTTCTGGACATCGCCGGCTTTCAGCCCGGCCATGAAGGCGTCTTCATCGCCCGCGAGCGCCATCTGCAGGCGCTTTCCGAAGCACTGACCCACCTTCAGAACGCCCGCCAGCATGTGTCCCTGGGCGACCAGGCGCTGGACCTCTTTGCCGAAGAGCTGCGCCTGGCCCATCAGGCCCTGGGCCGCATCACCGGCGCCGTCACCGCTGACGACCTGCTGGGGGTCATCTTCAGTCGGTTCTGCATCGGGAAGTGATGCCCGGTCTGGATGCCGCCCCATGGGGGCGGCATGGAGGTCAAGTACACTTGGTTCATGACCTTCCATGAAGCCCAGTCGTCATGCCCCTGAACACGATCCATCTGCGTCGGACTGTCGATACCCTGGAACAGGCCATCCTTCATCTGCAGGCCCTTCCTGTCGAGCGCACTGACGCCGCTTCCGTTTCCAGGGACACAAAGCCTGGATCCAGCGTGACGGCTGATGGTGTGCTGTATGACCTCTATCGCAATGCCGCCATCAAGAGTTTCGAGCTTTCTCTGGAAACTGCCGGAAAATTGCTGCGCAAGGCCTTGAAGCCCTATGCAGTCCAGCCGCGTGAAGTCGATCGTCTGGTGTTCAACGACGTGTTGCGCCAGGCTGGAAAACATGGGCTTCTGGAAATCGACGAGGTTTCCCGGTGGCTGAAATATCGCGCCAATCGCAACACCACGGCCCACGATTACGGTGAAGACTTCGCCAACGAGACCATGAAGCTCCTGCCTGCCTATCTGCAGGATGCCCGGGCATTGGCCGACAGACTGGACGAGGCTGCCAATGCCACGCCTTGAAGACAACCACCTGAACCTGCGTCCCGCCTGGCGGGACATGCTGGAAAGCCTGCTGCGCACCCACGTGCCCCAGGCGGACGTCTGGGCCTACGGTAGCCGGGTCACCGGCGGCGCCCATGAAGCCAGCGATCTGGACATCGTGCTGCGCAACCCGCAGGACCTGTCTCGGCCCATCAGGGCGGTATCTGCGCTCAGGCAGGCGTTGTCCGACAGCATGCTGCCCATCATGGTCGATGTGCATGACTGGGCCCATCTGCCCGAGTATTTCCATGAGGAGATCATGCAGGCCTACGTCGTGCTGAGGCAGGGTGATCCTCGCACCGTCGACGATTCGCAGCCTTCGGACACGCTGGCTGCGCGCGCTTGACCCCCATCCGCACCGGAGAATCGGCGGGATCACCGTATCCGATGTGGTGAAATGGGCGGCACTCATCGCCGGATGGTTCATCGCGCCGGATCCTTCGCCATGTCCTCTTCACTGCACAGGTTCATCCCCCTTGATCTGCTTTCTGACCCGGCGCTGTCCCGAGCGCAGAAGCGCTTCAGCAGCCTGCTGAAGAAGATCGATCGGCAGCGTGCCGAGCTGCAGGCGTGGGAGACGAAGGAGGCGGTCTTTGCGCGGGGTTGGGCCCGGCATGTTGCGCCCTTCCGGGCCCGGCAGGCGGCTGGTGTGGTGGAGGTCATCGACCGGCTGGACGCGCTGGCTGCGCGACAGGAGCTGTCCGAGCTGGACCTGGCCACGCTCGAATCCGAGCTGTGCGACATGGTGGAGACGGTGCTGGCCGAAGGCGTGCTGAATGAGGACGAGTGCCAGCGGCTGGAAGCCCTGTTCGATCACTACAGCGGGGTGTCGCTGCAGGACATCCACGCCGAGGAAGAGGCCGATTTCAAGGCGCAGGTGCTCGATGAGGTGGGGCTGGATCTGGGGGACGAGGACATCGACCTGAATGATCCGGGTGCATTGCTGGAACAGGTGCTGCGCAAGCTGGAGGAACAGGACTGGGAAGCGGTTGACCAGGATGTGACCCATCCGGCCCAGCCGCATGGCTGGCCGGATGAGGTCGTCTGGCCATCCTTTGATGTCGAGTCTTCCGGTGATGGTTCGTCACAGCCGGCATCGGCTGGCGACGAGTCAGACGTCAAACCCATGCCCACGCAGGGGGCCCATGGTTTCGCGTCCGCGACAGCTCGTGTTCCGGATCGTAGGGCCCCCACGGATCCGGCTGACAAGGCCGCACGGAGAAATGCACGTCGCCGTGCGGCGGCTGCCGAGAAGCGACGCCAGGCCGAGGAAATGGCACAGCAGCAGGCCAGCCACGCGGTGCAGACCGTCTTCCGGCATCTGGCCAGTGTGCTGCATCCGGACCGGGAGACGGATCCGGCCGAGCGGGCGCGCAAGACGGCGCTGATGCAGCGGGTCACGCTGGCCTACCACGCCCATCGGCTGATGGACCTGCTGGAGCTTCAACGGGAAGTGGCCCAGGCGGACATGGGTGACATGGCAAGCCTGAGTGAAGAGCAGCTGCAGAGCTACATCCGTGTGCTGAAGCAGCAGAGTGAAGAGCTGGCGCATGAGCTGCAGCAGCGCGAGATGTGGCTGCGGGCGCGTTATCCGCTCAATCGCTTCCAGAAGGCCATCCGCCCCCGCGATCTTGCCCGGATCCTGCGGGAGGTGCGTGCCGGGGTAAAGCATCAGCTGCAGCAGCTGGATGCGCTGAAGGCCCGGCTGGCAACCGAGCAGGGTGTGCGGGCCTGGCTGAAATCGCTGCGGCAGCAGGAAGCGGCGCAGATGCGCATGCAGGAGAACATGGCTTCGCTGGTGGGCGGCCTCATCCGGCATCCGCCGGAGAACGGCTTCTGATGAAGCCGGATGGCACGGGATGACGGGCGAATCCTGGCAGTTGCAGTGAGATGGTCTACTGAAAACAGGTATAACGCAGGGGCATGTCGGCGATGGACTGTCCATATCGAATTCGCTATAGTCGGCGCGATTCCTCCAGGCACAGACCATGAACGACAGTCATCAAGAAGTCCCTCATCTCCGAAACAATCCCTACAAGGTTGCCATTGCCTCGATGGTGGGAACCGCCATCGAGTTCTACGACTACTACATCTACGCTGCTGCCGCAGTGCTGGTCTTCAATACCCAGTTCTTCGACAAGAGCGATGAACATGTGGCGGTGCTGCTGTCGCTGTCCACGCTGGCGCTGGCCTTCCTGGCGCGTCCCATCGGGTCGGCACTGTTCGGGCACTTTGGTGACCGCATTGGCCGCAAGAAGACGCTGGTGGCCTCGCTGCTGCTGATGGGGCTGTCCACCGTTGCCATCGGCCTGCTGCCCAACTATCAGAGCATCGGCCTCTGGGCGCCGCTGCTGCTGTGCATCTTCCGCATCGGACAGGGTCTGGGGCTGGGTGGTGAATGGGGAGGCGCTGCGCTGGTAGCCACCGAGAATGCCCCGGATGGAAAGCGTGCCTGGTTCGGCACCTTCCCGCAATTGGGCGCACCGCTGGGGCTGCTGCTGGCCAACGGTGCCTTCTTTGCGGTCAGTTCTTCATTCGGTCCCGAAGCATTGGTGGAATGGGCCTGGCGCATTCCTTTCGTTGCTTCCATCGTGATGGTGGCGGTGGGCCTCTACATGCGGCTGACCCTGCATGAAAGCCATGTCTTCCGTGAGGCCGAGCAGCGCAACCAGAAGGTGAGTGCCCCGGTCAAGGAAGTGGTGCTGCACTACTGGAAGCCCATCGTGCAGGGCACCTTCATCATGACGGCCACCTATGTGCTGTTCTACGTGATGACGGCCTTCGTGCAGGTCTTCTCCAAGAGCCCGGCGGTGATGTCGGCGGCCGGCCACCCCATGGGCCTGGGCATTCCGGCCAATACCTTCACGGGCTTCCTGATGATCGGTGCCGTGGTCTTCGGCATCTTCACCAGCCTCTCGGGCATCGTGGCTGACCGCATCGGACGCCGCCGCTGGCTCATCTGGGTCACGGTGGCCATCATTGCCTTCGGGCTGCTCATGCCGCAGTTCCTGCTGAACGGCACGCCCACCTCGGTGCTGGCCTTCGTGCTGGTGGGCATGGTGCTGATGGGTTGCACCTTCGGTCCCATGGCGGCGCTGCTGCCTGAACTGTTCCCCACCAAGGTGCGCTACTCGGGTTCTTCGCTGGCCTACAACCTGGCGGCCATCGTCGGCGCCTCGCTGGCCACCATCGTGGCCATCGAGCTGAATGCCCACTACGGGCTGATCGGCGTCGGTGCCTACCTGGCGTTCAACGGCGTGCTGTCGCTGCTGGCGCTCATCAGCATCCACGAAACCAAGGACGAAAGCCTGCTGGAAGATCCGGTGGCCTGATCGGGTGATCCATGCCGATCTCTTCCCTGAACGGGCAGGCCGTGCACGCCTGGCTGCTGGCGAACCAGGGCTACTGGGTGCTGGGCACCGTGGCGCTGTTCGTGGTGGGCCTGGTGCTGCTGAGGAAACGGCCAGGACCTTGTCCCTGTCGTCAGGAAGATAACTTGCAATAGAATGGCTATTGACGCCTTTCTTTCAGGTTAACCGCCAGAAAAATGACCTTTATGCTTTCCTCGGTCGAGGAGATCCTGCAGACGCTGGGTGGGCGCATCCGTACCCAGCGCCTGGCTCAGGGGATCTCGCAACAGGTATTGGCCGATCGGGCTGGCCTGTCCCTGGGCGCAGTCCGTCAGCTGGAAGGCAGTGGCCAGAGCGGTCTGGATACCCTGGTGCGGGTTCTGTTCGTCCTGGGAATCGTCGATGAGCTGGAAGACCTGTTCGTGCTGCGGCAGCAGTCCATTGCGCAGATGGAGCGGGCCAACGGTCCAGCCCGTCGACAGCGGGCACCAAGGCAGGGGTCATGAAGAAGCTGGTGGTGCATTACAGTGGCTGGGGAGAGGACTGGCCGCTTGGCCAGTTGGCCGACGACGGTCGTCAGCTGCTGTTCGAGTATTCACCTGAGGCTCTGGCACAGGGGCTGGAGCTTTCCCCGTTGCATCTGAAGCTTCGGGCTGCTGCCTATGGGGGGTTTCCGCCGTATCAGCTGGGATTGCCGGGACTGATTGCAGACAGTCTGCCCGATGGCTGGGGGCTGCTGCTGATGGATCGCGTGTTTCGACAGCACGGGTTGCGTCACCCCGGCCCGCTGGATCGTCTGGCGTTCGTGGGGGATCGCGCCATGGGCGCATTGCGGTTCGTGCCTCCCCGGGAAGAGGGTGCGGACCTTCCGGACTGGAACCTGCTGCGCCTGGCTCAGGAGGCGACAGCGGCCATGCAGGGGCAGTCGGAAGAGGTGCTGCGAGCGTTGGCGCTGACAGGTGGCTCTCCCCAAGGCGCAAGGCCCAAGGCACTTGTCCGTCACGACTCGGCATCAGGAACGGTCAGCACCGCCCGCGATGCGCCGGGTGACCCCTGGCTGGTGAAGTTTCCGGGACAGGGTGAGCACAGGGAAGTTTGTGCCATCGAGCAGCTGTATGCCGAACTGGCCCGGGATTGCGGTATCGAGGTTCCCGAGAGCCGGTGGTTCGATCTGTCATCCCGATTGGCGGCCTTTGGTGTGTGCCGTTTCGACCGGGAGCGCGGCATGCGTGTCCCTGTGCATAGTCTTGCCAGCCTGCTGCAAGTGGATTTCCGATTGCCAGGCAGTACGGACTATACGGCTTTGCTGCGCGCCACCCGGATGCTGACGCGAGATGAACGTGAAGTGCAGAAGGCCTATGCAAGGGCCGTGTTCAACGTCCTTTTCCATAACCGGGACGACCATCCGCGCAACTTTGCATGGAGGCTCGCGCAGGACCGGCAATGGAAGCTGGCTCCTGCGTTCGACCTGACTTTCAGCGAAGGGCCGGGGGGACAGCATCATCTGGATGTCTGCGGGATGGGTGATCGGATCGGACGTGCACACTTGCTGGAACTTGCCCGGCAGGGAGGTGTTCCACATGCAGATGCAGAAGCCGTGATCGACAGGATGCTGGCGCAGGCAGAGGGCATTGCCGGGCGGGCAGAGAACTTTCCCATTCGGCGTGCGACTGTGCGGCGCCTGGAAGCCGCAGTGACAGCCTGTTGCCAGCAGGTCTGGAGGCACTGATCCATGTCGATCTTTTCCCTGAACTGGCAGGCCGCGCACGCCTGGCTGCTGGCGCACGAGGGCTACTGGGTGCTGGGCACCGTGGCGCTGTTCGTGGTGGGCCTTGTGCTGCTGGGGCGGCCCAAGCCCGAGAAGCCCTGGCGGGTGCGCTCGCGGCCGCTGCTGACCGAGAACGAGCTGGAATTCTGTCATCGGCTGGAAGATGCACTGCCCGAGTTCCGGGTGATGGTGCAGGTGTCGATGGGTGCCATTCTGGAGCCGGACATGGATGAGGAAGACGATGCCGAACCGGGGCGCTTCCTGTCCATCCGTGGCCGCTTTGCCCAGAAGGTGGTGGATTTTGCGATCGTCGATGACGAGTATCGGATCGTGGCGCTGGTGGAGCTGGATGACAGCACGCACGATGCCGACCGGGATGCCGAGCGCGACCGCATGACCGGCATGGCCGGCTACCTGACCATCCGCTATGACAGCCGCGACAAGCCCGAGCCCGAAGAGATCCGCGAGGACTTCTGGCGCGAGGGTCTTCTGGACTGATCCCTGGCAGGAGGTTGGCGTTGCAGCGTGCTGGCCATGTTGAAAAACGGTGCGTGCAGGCAGAATAAGGTCATGGACAGGAACAAGGATGGAATCCAGGAACTGGATGGGGCGCTGCGGGACCGATTCCTGCGCCTGATGGAGAGTGAGTCGCTGGCGGACTGCATCATGGTCAAGGCACGGGTGGAGCATGGGATCCGTTCTGTGGACATCCTGCGAACCGGGCTGGCTGTCCCGCTGGAGGGGGAGAAGGACGTCCGCTGCCCCGATGGGGAATGGGTGCTGCGACCGGGGCTTCTGAACGTGATGTGTGCAGGCACCCGGATGGATGTGGTGAGCCGGCCGGATCCGGTCACGGGCCGCTATCTGACGCTGCTGGTGCCGCTGTGCGAGGAGGTGCTGGCCGCAGCACGCCTGCTGTGGGGAACGCCGGTTGCCGGTTCTGCGGCCGGGCCGATGCTTCGCTGTGTGGCAGTGAAGGATTTCTCCGAGGAGATGGCAGCCTGGTCGGAGGCGCTGCTGCGGGACGACCACGCAGGCGCACGGGTGGCGCTGGTATCGCTGGTCATCGGGCTGGCGCGGCGGGGCATGACGCGTCTTCTGTTTCCGCCTGCAGAAACCCTCGCGCAGCGGATACGTCGGCACGTCATGGATGCTCCGGACAGGGACTGGCAGTCACGCGATCTGGAGGCGCTGCTGGGCATGTCGGGGGCAACACTGCGGCGTCATCTGGCGGCTGAGGACACCTCGCTGCGCGAGCTGCTGATTGATGTGCGCATGGGCATTGCCTTGAACCTGCTGTACGGCACGCAGCTGCCGCTGAAGACGGTGGCGGCTCGCGTCGGCTATCGATCCCCGGATGGCTTCGTGCGCGCATTCCGCGCGCGCTACGGCCTGGAGCCCTCGCAGCTGGGTCGCGACGACGCCTGAGCGTTTCGGGCGGAATCCTGAGCGAATCGGTCCCGGCAACGGAGATATCTTCATCCGCCTTGAAAACAGGAGGTGTGATGATGAAATCCCGATATCGGAATATCGCCATGGCGATTGCGGCTGCATGGTTCGGCATGGCCATGACCTCGGTGCAGGCCCGCGAGGCGGCGCAGCTGCCTGATCGTGCGGCCGGTGTTCCGTCCACGCAGACAGCGGCGAATCCGGCCGGACAGCATGAAGGCACCGCTGAACAGGATGCGACGGGTGCTTCGGCGGCGCACCAGGTCGATGGCGCTTTCATGCAGGTGCCGGGGGTCTATCGGCAGCGAATCGGCAACCTGCGCGTGACGGCGTTGCTGGACGGATTCCTGCCGCTGCCTTTCGGCACCGCCAAGGGCATCGACGCCAAGTCCCTGGAAGCCGCGCTACGACAGGCACACGTCCCCCGGATGGGAGACGGCATCCAGACGGCGGTCAATGTGTTCCTGGTGGAGCGGGGGGACCGACGCATGCTGGTGGATACCGGGGCGGGAACCTGTTTTGGTCAGACCACCGGCAAGCTGACGGATGCGCTGAAGAGTGCAGGCATCGATCCCGCCACAGTGACGGATGTGCTGCTGACCCACGCGCATCCGGATCACGTCTGTGGTCTGTTGCGGCCGGATGGTACCGAGGCCTATCCGAAGGCTACGGTATGGATTCCGGACGCCGAGGCGGCCTACTGGCTGAACGCCAGGAACGCGGAAACGCTTCCTGAAGAGTTCAAGAAGGCCTTCTTCGAGGCCTCTGCAGCGCTGGCCCCTTACGTGAAGGATGGGCGCATGCAGCGGGTGAAGGGCAGTCATGCCGGTGGCAAGCCGATGGAAGTCCTGCCGGGCGTCCGGATGGTGGCAGCGAACGGCCATACGCCGGGCCACGTCGGCTGGCTGGTGGATGATCGTCTGCTGCTGTGGGGCGACATCGTTCACTTCCACGCGGTGCAGTTTGCCAGACCGCAGGTCTACCTCGTCTTTGACAGCAATGCGCCGGCTGCCATTGCCTCGCGCAAACGTCTGTTTGCCGAGGCCGCGCGCCATGACTGGTGGGTGGGCGGTGCACACCTGCCGTTCCCGGGTCTGGGCCATGTGGTGCCCTACGGCAAGAAAAGCTACCACTGGGTGCGGGGCGAGTTCAGCCCGCTGCCCTGAGCGCGTGCATCCCGAAAAATCTGTCCCGGTCAGGCGGGTGTCCGCACCTGCCTGACCGGCAGAGGCTGCCGTTCGGGGGAAGAACCGGGCCTTTCACGTCCCCGGAAGGTCCGGTCGTCGCCTTTTCGGGGCTCCAGTTCCCCTCTGTCGGAAGACATGACAATTTCCCTTCCTGCCGTGATGCTCCCAAAGCGATAATACGTTCATTCGACTCTTCGTTTCAGGAGCATTGCGATGGGCAAGGCGGTATCGGTGACAGGGGGTGTGGTGGTGCTGGCGCTGGCCTATGTGGGCAGCAGCTGGTGGCTGGGCCAGCAGGCCGAGAAGCACTACCAGACGGATTTCGACAAGATCGTGAAGCGGATGGGCTTTGACGAGGTGAAGCGGGTCGGTTACACCCGCGGGATCTTCGAGTCCCAGGCCACCGACATCCTCACGCTGGTGCTGCCCCGTCCGCCGCAGGGCATGGGTGACGACGATCAGGACGATTCGGGCGAGGACATCACGCTGCGTCTGCATCTGGTGCAGACCATCAAGCACGGTCCCTTCGTGGGCGGTCGGCTGGCTGCGGCCAGGATCGAGACACGGCTGGACAAGGTGGAAGGTGTTCCCGAGGGTCTGAAGCAGGCGCTGGCCAAGGCCAGTGCACCGACGGCCAGCACGCTGGTGGGCTTCGATGGCTCGATGGACGGTCAGGCCGTGCTGCCTGCCGGCGAGATGGTGCCGCCCGGCAGCGAGCCGGACAACCGGATGACCTGGAAGCAGCTGACCTATGACTACATGGTGAGCGGCGACCGTCTGCAGGTGCTGGCCCAGCTGCAATGGCCCGAGCTGACGTGGTCGGTCACGCCGGGCGCCTTTGGCCCCGACAAGCCGGGCATGCACTTGGTGATGTCGGGCCTGTCGGCCAATATCCAGCAGACGGGCACGAACCCCGACCACTGGCTGATGGTGCCCGGCCATTACACGATGCGCCTGAACGATTTCCAGCTGAAGGCGGTCTCGAACGACGGCAAGCAGTCCTCCACGCTGTTCTCGGTGAACGGCTGGGAAAGCCAGGGCAGGATCACGTCCTCCGGCAAGCTGCTGGCCAGCGAGGAAAATGGTGCCGGCAAGGCTGTGGTGATGGATGTGCCGCTGGAGAAGCTGGGTTACACGGCGTCGATCTCGAATATCGATGAGGCGGTGCTGGTGCCGTTGCAGGACATCGTGCAGGAGATGGGCAAGGCGACGGACCCCGCTGATGCCATGCCCGACGAAGCCAGGCTGCGTCCGGTGGTGACCACGCTGGCCGCCAGTTCGCCCGCGCTGGGCATGCGGCTGGATGGCACGCTGCAGGGCAAGACGGCCTATGTGGATACCAGGGTGGTGCTGAATCCGCTGCAAGGCAGCGCTTCCGTTCCGCTGGGCCCGCAGCTGCTTCAGACGCTGAAGGCCGATGTGAACGTGTATCTGCCCAAGGCCATCACGGCCGAGGTGAACCGCCGTCTGGAGCAGTCCTTCGGCAAGGGCGCGAACGGTTGCAACCTGGATTGCCAGCTGCGTCAGCAGGGCATTGCCCGTGAACAGGCTGATGCCTGGGAGACCAAGGTGCAGTTTGCCGGTGGCCAATTGATGCTGAACGGCCAGCGGATCTTCTGAACGCCTTCGGGCGTTGCTTTCCAGCCGTCGGGCAGCAGCCGGTACGATACCGGCTGTTGCTTTTGCACCATATGCCGCACGTGCGTGGGCACAGTTGCGGGGATGGTGACAATGAGCAGGATAACGGTGGTGGCAGGCAGCGTGATGGCGCTGGGTGTGGCCTACGTGGGCAGCAGCTGGTTGCTGGGACACGTGGCGCAGCAGAAATATCAGACGGAATTCGAGCGGGTTGCCCGGCTGCTTGGGGCAGATGCGGTGGAGATGGTGGAGGTCGAGAATGGCCTCTTCCATTCCCGGACGATGGCCGTGCTGACATTCGAACGCAGAAGTCCGGCATCCGGGGCGGATGACGAAGTGGACGCTTCGGATGACGAGGACAGCGACAACGGTGACGACAGCGAAGACAGTGACGAGTATTCGCTGAAGGGGCTGTTCGACGATGAGGACATCCCGGACGAGGATGTCGAAGATGATTCGGAACCGGATGATTCGGACGAGGTGACGGCCCGCAAGGTGGTGGCCGATGTCAGTCCGCCCAAGGTGGAGAAAGTCAGCCCGCCCAAGGTGGAGGAAGCACCGCGTCCTCCCTTGAAGATCCATCTGGTGCAGGATATCCGTCATGGGCCCTTTGTGGATGGTCGCCTGGCAGCTTCCGTGATCGAGACGCGGCTTGACCATGTGGAAGGTCTGGCCGATGAGGAGCGCAAGGGCCTGGATGAGGTGAAGTCGCCGGAGCTGCGCATCGTGGCGGGGCTGATGGGCGATGTGGATGGGCGCTTCCTGATTCCGGCAGGCCGGGTGATGCCGCCGGCCCCTGAGGAAGGCAAGCTGGAGTGGAAGTCCTTCACCTATGACTTCCGGCTGAGTGCCGATCGCAAGCAGATGTCCGGCGAGATCGACTGGCCGGGCCTGGTGTTTCACATTCCGGCCGGGAAGGTGGCAGGAACCGGTCTGGACAATGCCATGGCTTCGGAGTCGAAGGCTCGGGAGGGTCTTTACCTGGAGGTGAAGGCGCTGTCCGGCAAGTATGCCTATCACCGCAACCATGCCGATGACTGGCTGATGGTCCCGGGCACCTATGAAATGAGCCTGGACAGGCTGGAGGCGAAGACGCTGCCGCACGAGGGAAGCACTTCGCTCCAGAAGGTCCTGCTGGACATGCGTGACTGGAAGGGGAACGGACAGGTCACGTCTTCCGGCGGGCTGCTGTCCGATGAGGTCGAGATGCGCGGGAAACTGACGGTGCTGGGAACGACCTTCGACAGCTTGGGCTACCGGGCGCGGCTCTCCAACATTGATGCCGGCAGTCTGCGCAAGGTCCAGGATCTGGCCATGACGTTCCAGAAGCAGCAGAAGGACGTGCTGGAAGGGCGCCAGCTGGTCGGGATGCCCTCTGAGCGGGATGCCGAGGCGCTGATGCGGTCGCTGACATCCGGATCGCCGACAATTGACCTGCAGCTGGACGGTAGCCTGGAAGGGAAGGTGGCCCGCGCCGATATTGGCGTGACGCTCAAGCCTCTGCCGGCCAACGACCAGGAACCGGCCTTGATGGGGATGATGCGGTCGCTGAAGGCCCGGGCCAAGGTGCAGCTTCCGCAGGCCTGGGTGACGCTGGCACAACAGAAGCTGGATACGGTTGAGAAGGATGAGGATGTCGACTGTGATCTGACATGTCGTCTGGAAAGCCTGCCTTTCGTGCGCCGTCAGGGTGACACGTGGGAGGTGGATGCCCACTATGACGACCAGCATCTGGTGGTGAACGGCGAGCAGCTGTTCTGATTGGCCTTTGCTCCGGGCCGGGTACAGGGGTCGCTGCAAGGCCCCCGTACCGCATGCGTGAAGGACGGGTGCGCGGTGCGTGGCGCACCGGGTCTGGAACCGGGTACGGTTTCGTTCATTGCATGGTAGGCCGGCTGCTGGCATGATGCCTGCTGGCCGCAAGGTACCCGGGCTGCCACGGCCCCGGGGCGGCTGCCATGTGGTGTGTGTACTTCCGGACGGTACCGGAGCGTCCGGAGCAGTGATGACGGGGCTGGCCCTTCTGCCTGCCCCTGACGGGGAATGAGCATGGACCGACTGTTCAACATCATCCGCAACCAGTTCATCGATGTCATCGAATGGACGGACGACTCGCGTGACACGCTGTCGTTTCGCTGGCCGGATGAGGACAAGGAGATCAAGAACGGTGCGCAGCTGATCGTCCGTGAATCGCAGCTGGTGCAGTTCGTGGCGGCCGGGCAGTTTGCCGATCTGTTCGGCCCCGGCAAGTACACGCTCACCACTGAGAACATCCCGATCCTGTCCACCATCCTGGGCTGGAAATACGGCTTCCAGTCGCCGTTCAAGTGTGATGTCTACTACCTGAACACGCGGCTCTTCACGGGCAACAAGTGGGGCACGGCCAATCCGGTGATGATGCGGGACCCGGATTTTGGTGTGGTGCGGCTGCGGGCCTTTGGTACCTATGATTTCCGCATTGTCGATGCGCCGCTTTTCCTGAAGGAGGTGGCGGGCACCGACCAGCATTTCCGGCTGGATGAATTCCAGGACACGATGCGTTCGCGCATCGTGAGCGTGTTCACCGATGCGCTGGCGCGTGCCCACGTGCCGGTGCTGGATGTGGCGGGCCGTTATGCCGAGATGGGCGAGGCGCTCCTGCCCATCATCAACCCGACCGTGCGCGAGAAGTATGGTCTGGAGATTTCCAGCTTCATTCTGGAAAACGTGTCGGTGCCGGCGGAGGTCGAGCAGGCCATCGACAAGCAGAGCAGCATGCGCGCCATCGGCAACCTCAACGACTATGTGAAGTACCAGATGGGCCTGTCGATGGGGCAGGGGGGCGAAGGCGGTGCGGCCGCGGCCATGCCCGCGCAGATGGCCATGGGTTTTGCCATGGCGCAGGACATGATGCGGGGGATGGGCACTGGTGCGTCGGCGTCGGGTGCGTCGGGGGCGGCCAGCGGCACGGCGTCGGTTCCGGGTGCCGTGTCCGGACAGGACATGGCGCCTGCGCAGGGCACACCGGGCGGCTTTACGGGTGCAGCCGGTAATCCATTACCAGTGGCAGCGCTGGAAGTGCTCACGCCCGAGCAGGCGGCGCAGCTGCTGAGCGTGTCGGTGGAGGATGTGC
>ERZ772967.790-NODE-790-length-23490-cov-57.005206_pt1 | contig 23490 bp, 20 predicted proteins | sample MGYA00511677_ERZ772967 | MGnify/ENA primary metagenome ERZ772967 (study PRJEB29015, sample SAMEA2737931) | human oral metagenome | biome: human oral; feature: human-associated habitat; material: dental | place: China | collected 2146 ...
GCGAAACGACACCCCACCCCGCCTTCAACACCCCAACAACGAAAACTCGAGGCTAACCCAGCACACCGCCCACGCCTACCGACGGGCACCCGACCACATCCGCCGCCTGCTCAACCAGGCCCTCTTCGACAAGGTCTACATTACCCCCGACGACCACACCGGACAACTCACTACCACCGCTCGCACCCAACCACCATTCGACACCATTCTCAAAGACCGAACAGAACCAACCGACGACAACACGCGAACACTCGCCACCCACGGCCAGACCCCAACCACCATAGCGACCGACCTCACAACCTCCGATACCCCGCAAACCCCACCGGCAGGGGGTCACCAAGTCGCATCAGGCACAAGACCCGACCTCATGACCCCCTCCCGCACACAATTGAACATACTCAAGCAGATTCAAAACGCCCCAAAAACCCTCAAAACCAAACAAAAACCCGCATCATGGATTCACCATGACGCGGGTTTGAGTGTGGACTTAATGGTCGGGCTGGCGGGATTTGAACCCACGACCCCTTGACCCCCAGTCAAGTGCGCTACCAAGCTGCGCCACAGCCCGTCGCCCGGCGGCTCGGCGCCGGCAACGATCAGAACCTTAGCCCATGAGCACCCTGCTCCCGAAATCGTCTGGCGGTGACGCCACTCACCGTGAGAAAGCAGACTCGTCCGCGCCAGGATCGGCCCTCTGCCGGGGCCGCCCGGAAGGAGCGATCTCGACGCGGAACTGAACCGATCTCGAGGTTCAGGCGCTCTCGTTCCAGGCCCTCATGCCGCCGGCCAGATTGGTGAGCGCTCCCGTGTAGCCGGCCGCGGTCAGCGCCTCGATAGCGCGCGCGGAGCGCACTCCCGCGGCGCAGTGGACGATCGTCTCCCGGCCCGGGTCCAGCTCGTCCATGCGCTCCACAACCTCCCCCAGCGGGATCCGCAGCGAGCCGGCAATGGCATCGGCCTCGACTTCGTCGGGCTCGCGCACATCCAGCAGCGTGTAGGCGCCTCCCGGCAGCCGGCCCGCGGCGATCCGCGCGCGCAACTCGGTCGCCGTCATCTCGTTCATGGTGCGTCCTTTCCGGCCGTCGATATGACCATCGGGAGTATCCGGCGTCCCTGTGACGCCGCAGAGGACCTCGTCGTCGATGAGTCCGGTGATGGTGGGTTCGGAGCCGCACACGGGGCAGGTCGGATTCTTACGGATCGTCAGCTCGCTCCCCCGCCCGGCCCAGACATTGAACAGCATCATGCGGCCGATGAGCGGCCGGGCGCCACCGACGACGAGCTTGAGGGCCTCGGCGGCCTGCATGGTCCCGACGATCCCCGGCATGACGCCCAGCACCCCGCCCTCCGCGCACGAGGGCACCGCCCCCGGATCGGGTGGTGTCGGGTGCACGCAGCGGTAGCAGGGGCCGCGCCGGGCGTCGAAGACCGCGACCTGCCCGTCGGAGCGGAAGACGGCTCCGTGCACGAGCGGGGTGCCGAGCATGACGCAGGCGTCGTTGACCAGGTAGCGCGTCGGGAAGTTGTCGGTCCCGTCGATGACCACGTCCCAGCCCTCGAGCACCTCCAGCGCATTCCTGCTCGTCAGAGCCTCCCGATGCGCGACGACCTCGACGTCCGGATTGAGGTCCTTCACGGCGCGGCGCGCCGACTCGACCTTCGCCAGGCCCACGTCCGGCATCGTATGGAGGACCTGACGCTGCAGGTTGGTCACGTCCACGTCGTCGTCGTCGATGATGCCGAGGGAGCCCACCCCTGCGGCCGCCAGATAGAGGGCAGCGGGAGACCCCAGCGCGCCCGCTCCCACGAGCATGACGCGGGCGGCCCGGATGCGCCGCTGCCCCGCCGCACCCACCTCGGGGACGAGGATATTGCGGGAGTACCGATTCCTCTCCGCCGTCGACAGCGGCCGCAGGCGCTCGTCCGCGATCACCGACTCCTCCGGCCCGGGGCCGTGGGAGCCGGCTCGGGACGCGCCGCCCGCAACCCGTCCGGGCATGGTGCTCAGTGCCGCAGCTCCCGGTAGCGACGGATCAGCCGCCGGGTCGAGGAGTCCTGGGCATCGAGAGCCGCGGTATCGCCCTGGACCGCCGGGGCGATCTCCAGGGCCAGCTTCTTGCCGAGCTCGACGCCCCACTGGTCGAAGGAGTCGATGCCCCACACGATGCCCTCGGTGAAGGTGATGTGCTCGTAGAGGGCGATGAGCTGGCCGACGACCGCGGGAGTCAGTGCCGGGGCGAGGATCGAGGTGGTCGGCTTGTTGCCGGCGAAGACGCGGGCCGGGACGATCGCCTCGGCCGTGCCCTCGGCACGCACCTCCTCCTCGGTCTTGCCGAAGGCGAGGGCGGCCGTCTGCGCCAGGTAGTTGGACAGGAACAGCTCGTGGACGTCCGCCTCCCCGTCCTTGACCGGATACGCAGGGTCGGCGACGGCGATGAAGTCCGCGGGGATGAGCCGGGTGCCCTGGTGGATGAGCTGGTAGAAGGCGTGCTGGCCGTTGGTACCGGGCTCGCCCCAGAAGATCTCACCGGTCTCGGTGCGCACCGGGGTCCCGTCCCAGCGCACGGACTTGCCGTTGGACTCCATGGTGAGCTGCTGGAGGTAGGCCGGGAAGCGGTGCAGGTCCTGGGCGTAGGGCAGGATGGCGTGCGAGTCCGCCTTGTAGAAGTTGACGTACCAGACATTGAGCAGGCCCATGAGCATGGGGACGTTCTCGGCCGGGGCCCTGGTGGCGAAGTGCTCGTCGACGGTGTGGAATCCGGAGAGGAAGTCGGCGAAGCTCTCCGGGCCGATGGCCACGGCGAGCACGGTGCCGACGGCGGAGTCCACCGAGTAGCGCCCGCCCACCCAGTTCCAGAAGCCGAAGGCGTTGGACGGGTCGATGCCGAACTCGGCGACCTTGTCCAGGGCGGTGGACACGGCCACGAAGTGCTTGGCGATGGCGTCGTCCGTGCCGATGCCGCGCTCGGCGAGCGCTCCGAGGAACCAGTCGCGGGCCATGCGGGCGTTGGTGAGGGTCTCCAGGGTGGTGAATGTCTTGGAGGCGATGATGAACAGGGTCGTCTCGGGGTCGAGATCCGCGACCTTCTCCGCGCAGTCGGTGGGGTCGATGTTGGAGATGAAGCGGCACTGCAGGCCCTTCTGCACATACGGCTTGAGGGCCTCGTAGACCATGACCGGCCCCAGGTCGGAGCCGCCGATGCCGATGTTGACCACCGTCTTGATGGGCTTGCCGGTGATGCCGGTCCACTCCCCCGAGCGCACGCGGCGGGCGAAGGCGTAGATCCTCTCCAGGACCTCGTGGACGTCGGCGACGACGTCCTGCCCGTCCACGGTCAGGGAATCGGTTGCGGGGCGGCGCAGGGCCGTGTGGAGGACGGCGCGGTCCTCGGTGATGTTGATGTGCTCGCCGGCGTACATGGCGTCGCGGCGGCCCGGGACATCCACCTGGGTGGCCAGCTCGGCCAGGGCGTCGCGGACGTCGTCGATCAGCAGGTTCTTGGACAGGTCGACGTAGAGGTCCCCCAGCTCGTAGGAGAACCGCTCGGCGCGCTCGGGATCGTCGGCGAACCAGGCGCGCAGGTCGGGAGTGAGTGATTCGTGGAGCTCGGTGAGCCGCTTCCAGGCGGGCGTGGTGGTGGGGTCAACCGGATTCAGCATGGCTACAGTCTATGGGAGTCGCCATCGTGCGCCACCCTCCGGCGCCAACCGTTCTCAGGATTGCGGGGTCCTCAATGATGGTTCCTGAAGCGCCGGCGGGAAGCCAGGCGGTTCTCGCCTCCGCCGACGCCGTGCGCGCCGCCCTGGTCGAGCTGTCCGACGAGTCCAAGGCGGCTCAGGTGGCCCGCTACCTGCGCGCCGTGCCCGGCGGCTACGGGGAGGGCGACCGCTTCCACGGCGTGCCCGTCCCGCAGGTACGCGCCATTGCCAAGCGCGCCGTCCTCGACGACGACGAGCTGGAGCGCCTGGCGGCCAGTCCCTGGCACGAGGAGCGGATGGCCGCGCTGTGCGTCGCCGTCACTCGGGTCAAGCGGATCAGCCGTCTGCTGGACTCGAGGCGGGCGCGGCGAGATCCCGGTTCGCAGGCTGTCCAGGAGGCAGTGGCCAGGCGCGAGGGGCTGGGGCGGAAATACCTGGACTGGGTCGGCCGGGGCCTGGTCAACAACTGGGACCTGGTGGACACCTCGGCCGAGCACCTCGTAGGGGCCTGGCTCCTGGTCCCCCTCGCGGGATCGCCAGGGCTGCCCTCCCGGATCAACGATCTCATCGCGAGCAGCAACGTGTGGGAGCGGCGGGTGGCGATCATGTCCACCTTCGCAACCACCCGGGCCGGCACCGACTGGCCGACCTACGCCGTCGCCCGGCGGCTGCTCGATGATCCTCATGATCTCATCCACAAGGCGGTGGGCTGGATGCTGCGGGAGGCGGGCAAGCGCGTTGACGAGCGGGCCCTGGTCGTCTTCCTGGACCGGCACGCCGCGCGCATGCCGCGAACGATGCTGCGCTACGCGATTGAGAGGTTCTCCCCCGAGGTCCGAGCCCACTACCGGTCGCTGAGATCCTGACGATCGCTGATGCTCTGCTGCCGGTACGGGCTCGGTGGGAGGCCCAGGACTTGTCGGAAGTCGGCCGTCAGGTGGGCGCGGTCGGCGTCTCCGAGCTCTGCGGCCATATACGCAACGGTGAGAGACGGATCCTCCCGGAGCCGCTGCGCCGGCTGGGGCAGTCCGCTCACCCCGGAGCTGGACCGGGGACAGGACCGCAGCATCAAGATGCAGTTTCTCGATGCACGCTGCGGCTCCCCTCAGCGCCGTTTGCGCTTCTCCCGCACGCGCACTCCGATCTGAAGGGGTGTGCCGACGAAACCGAACTCCTCACGCAGGCGCCGCTCGATGAAGCGGCGATATCCGGCATCCAGGAAACCGGTTGAGAACACGACGATGCGTGGCGGTGCCGTCTGCGCCTGGGTGGCGAAGAGGATGCGGGGCTGCTTGCCGCCGCGCAGCGGGTGCGGCGTCGCGGATTGCAGCTCACCGAGAAAGGCGTTGAGCCGGCCGGTCGGGATCCGCGTGGTCCACCCCTCGAGGGCGGAGTCCAGGGCCCGTGCGAGACGATTGGTGTGCCAGCCCGTGCGCGCCGCGAGGTTGATGCGCGGCGCCCAGGACACGTGCGCCAGGTCGTGCTCGCTCTCCCGGGCCAGCAGCTTCCGGCGCTCCTCGTCCACCAGGTCCCACTTGTTGTTGACCAGGACGAGGGCGCGACCGGCATCCACCACCTGCTGAATCACCCGCACGTCCTGCTCGGTGATCGGCTCGGAGGCGTCCAGCAGGACGACGGCGACCTCCGCCTTCTCTATGGCGCCCCGGGTGCGCAGGACGGCGTAGTAGTCGGCGCCACGAGCCTGCCGCACACGCCGACGAACGCCGGCGGTGTCCACGAAGACCCATGTCCGCCCATCGAGCTCCAGGACCTCGTCAACCGGATCGCGAGTCGTGCCGGCGGCATCATCGACCACCACGCGCGCCCGTCCGGCTATGGCGTTGAGGAGGGAGGACTTGCCGACATTGGGTCGTCCCACCAGGGCGATGCGGTGAAGGCCGTCCTCGGGCCCCGGTCCCGCGACGGCCGAGACCTCGGGAAGGATGCTCATGGCCGCGTCCAGAACCTCGCCGCTGCCGCGCCCGTGCAACGCCGAGACCGGGTACGGCTCGCCGAGCCCCAGGTTCCACAGGGCGGTGGCGTCACCCTCCTGGGCCGGTGAGTCCACCTTGTTGGCGGCCAGCACGACGGGCTTGCCGGACCTGCGCAGCAGGCGCACGACTCGGGCGTCGGTCTCGGTGATGCCGACCCGGGCATCGACGACGAGCACCACGGCGTCGGACATGGCCACGGCCGCCTCGGCCTGGGAGGCGACGGCGGCGTCCATCCCGGCCACGTCGGTCTCCCAGCCGCCGGTGTCCACGATGGTGAACCGGCGACCCGCCCACTCCGCAGGATAGGAGACACGATCGCGAGTCACGCCCGGAGTGTCTTGGACCACGGCCGCACGACGCCCCAGGACCCGGTTGACCAGGGTGGACTTCCCGACATTGGGCCGACCGACGACAGCGAGGACGGGCAGCCCGGCCTCCGGGACGGAGTCCGCGGCCGGGGCGGCCCGACCGTCCAGCAGGGCGAGGTCCTCCTCCTCGAGCTCGTAGTCGGACAGGCCCCCGCGCAGGGCCTCGGCGCGCAGCGCGTCCCGGCGGTCGCGCTCAGCGGCCTCATCGAGGGACTTCTCGATCAGGGCGATGACGTGCTCGACGGTCTCCGGCAGATCCATGTCGGAGGTGTCCACGAGGGTGACGCCGTCCGGAGCGGTGAGGAACTGGGAGACGGTGGCGTCGTCCCGATCCCTGCGGAGCACTTGGTCGCGCAGGGCGGCGGCGTCGACGCTCTTGCCCGCGGCCTCCAGATCGGCGGCACGACGGGTGAGTCGAGCCTCCTGGCTGGCGGTGACGAGCAGACGCGCGTCCGCGTCGGGCGCGATGACGGTGGTGATGTCGCGGCCCTCGGCCACGACGCCGGCGCCGTCGGAGAAGGCGCCGGGCAGGCCCGTGGCCTCGGCGTGGATGAGCTCGCGCTGGAGGCGGGCGAGCTCGGCGCGAACGTCGAGGTTGGTGGCGACCCTGGAGACGACGGTGGCGATGCGGGGGTCGCGGATGGCTGTGGTGACGTCCTCCCCGCCGCACACGACGCTCGGGGACTCGGGATCCAGCCCCATCTCCAGGGGCATGGCCTCGACCGCCCGCGCCACGGCGTCCGCGCGATCGAGGTCGATGCCCTCGTGCTCGCACCACCAGGCGGCGGCCCGGTACATGGCGCCGGTGTCGAGGTAGGCCAGGCCGAGCCGGGAGGCGACGCGCTTCGAGACGGTCGATTTGCCCGATCCGCTCGGCCCGTCGATCGCGACGACGATTCCCATGTGCTTCCTCCAGATCTCGATGAGCCCGTCCAAGGTTCCCACACGCGGCGCTCGCCCCCGACACACCGTTGCCATGAGATCGCGCACGACGGCGAGCGATCGCAGCACCCGTCGCGCCCGATCGCCCCGGCGTCGCAGTGACTCGCCGCGGCGCGCCGAGGACCGGGAGCGCCGCCTCCGCGAGGACCGGACGAGGCCGACCAGGGCGGGATCCTACCCGGAGACGACCCGCCAGCCCCTCGCATCCAGTGCCTCCTGGAGGTCCTGGGCCGATGATGGCCGGACGGAGAGCATGGCGAGCCCCGCGCGCTGTCCGGCCGAGTGCTCCAGGGAGAAGTCCTCGATGTTGACTCCGGCCTCTCCCACATCGGAGAAGAGACGCCCGAGCTCGCCGGCGGAGTCCGGGACGAGGACCTGGACCTCGGCGTAGCGGCGCGGCGCTCCGCCGTGCTTGCCGGGGATGCGCGCCCTTCCGGCATTGCCCCGGCTCATGACATCGGTGACGGCGCCCACCGCACCCGGGGCGATGGCCCCGGCGCTGCCGGGAGCGGAGTCGGGGGACCCGGGGGGCGGAGCGGCGGCGGAGATGCCCTCGATGAGGGTGTCGAGGTCGGTGCGCACGGCACGCAGCAGCTCCGTCACCGGTCCGGCATTGCCGACGACGATCGCCGCCCACAGGCGCGGGTCGGAGGCGGCGATGCGCGTGGCGTCGCGCAGCCCCTGCCCGGCCAGGGCCAGGGCGGCCTCGGGCAGGGGCTCCAGCCGCGCGGCGAGCAGTGAGCTGAGCAGCTGGGGGATGTGCGAGACGGCCGCCACCGCGGCGTCGTGCTCGGCGGCGGTCATGCGCACGGGGGTGGCGCCGACGTCGACAGCGAGATTGCGAACCACCAGCTCGGCGGCCGGGTCGGATCCCTCCCCCACGATCACCCAGGGGCGCCCGGCGAACAGATCGGAATCCGCTGCCGCGGCACCGGAGCGCTCGCGCCCGGCCATCGGGTGAGAGCCGACGTAACGGCGGACGTCTCCCCCGCGAGCCCGGACCTCGGCGGCGACGCGGTCCTTGACGGACGCGACATCGGTGACCACGGCACCCGGATGGCGGTCCAGCTCGCGCAGGACGACGCTCGCGGCGACATCGGGCGGCGTGGCGACCACGACGATGCGCGGTTCGGCATCATCACCGGTCCGCACGCTCCCGGCCCCCATGTCGCGGGCCAGGGCCAGAGATGTGGGCGAGGTGTCGGACAGGTGCACCTCGATGCCGGCGGCGGTCAGGGCCAGGGCCAGGGAGGTGCCCAGCAGGCCGGTGCCCACGACGAGGATCGGTCCTCGGGTCGAGAACGCGGGCGTGCCGGCGGAGGGACGGCCGGGGCCGCTCACAGCCCGACCTCGCTCTGCAGGGCCGTGATCTCCTCACCGGTGAGCCGCCGTGTCCGCCCCGGACGCAGGGAGCCGAGCGTCAACGGCCCGAGCCGCGTGCGGGCCAGACGCACCACCGGGTGATCGACGGCGGCCAGCATGCGCCGCACAACGCGGTTCCTGCCGGAGTGGAGCGTGATCTCGACGATCGAGCCGGCGGGTCCGGAGTCCTTGACGACGACGCGGTCGGCACGGGCCGCTCCGTCGTCGAGCTCGATACCGCGCTTGAGCCTGCGCGGCACCCAGTGCTCCACCCGACCCTCCACGATGGCCACGTAGGTCTTGGCGATCTCATAGCTGGGGTGCATGAGGCGGTGCGCGAGCTCACCGTCGTTGGACAGCAGCAGCAGACCCTCGGTCTCGGTGTCCAGGCGCCCCACGTGCACGAGCCTGATGGACTCGGGAGACTCCAGCTCATCGGCGTGCTCGGTCACCCAACGGGCCCCCTGCTCGCCGACGGTGGGACGTCCCCCCGGGTCCTCCATGGTCGTGACCATGCCGGCGGGCTTGTGCAGCATGACGGTGACGACGTCGGGGTCGGTCAGAACGCGGGCGCCGTCGACCCGGATCTCCTGGGTCGCGGGATCGACCCGCACCCCGGCCCCGGTGACGGTCACGCCGCCCACACTGACCCGGCCCGAGGCGATGAGCGCCTCGCATGCGCGCCGCGAGCCGAGGCCGGCGCGGGCCAGCACCTTCTGGAGGCGCTCGCCGTCGGCGACGTGCGGGTCGTCGCCTCCACCGCGGACCGCGTGGCGCCGGGCGGCGATACGATCGGCATCCTCGTCCGGCGCCTCGGCGCCGGTGGTCCGGCCCGGCTCCGCCGGCTCCTCCAGGTCGTCCTCGTCGTAGAACTCCTGATCGGTCAAGTCGAGCTCATCGCCGTTCACCGCGGGCTCCTCTCGATCGTCTCATTCTCAATGTCGTCCAGAACCGTGGCGTCGGGCAGGTAGGGGGCCAGGGGCGGCAGGTCCTCCAAGGAGTTCACGCCCAGGTACTCCAGGAACTCGCCGGTCGTGCGATACAGGATCGCGCCGCTGGGCTCGGTGCCGGTCTCCTCGATGAGCCCGCGCGCCTGCAGGGTGCGCACGACACCATCAACGTTGACGCCGCGGATGGCGGAGACGCGACCGCGGGTGACCGGCTGACGGTAGGCGATGACGGCGAGGGTCTCCAGAGCCGCCTGGGACAGGCGGGCCGTCGCCCCGCCGACGACGAAGCGCTCGACGATCTCGGAGAACTTCGGCGCCGAGGCGAGCCTCCATCCTCCCGCCGCGCGGCGCAGCACGAAGCCCCGGGACCGCCCGGTGCCGTCGTGCCCGCTGTACTCCACGGCCAGGGACTCCAGGAGCGCCTCGGTCGCGGTCTCCTCCAGTCCGAGAGCCTCGGACAGTGCTGCGGTGGTGACGGGTTCATCGGCCACGACGAGGATCGCCTCGGCCGCGGACCGCAGGCGGTCTCCGGGCACGATGCTCGATTCTCCCTGCTGATCCCCCTGCCGGGCGGGCGAGCTCCGACTCATTCGAACTCCTCCTCGATGTCCGGGGACATGATGCCCGCTGGATCGTCTTGACCGCCGCACCACGCCACGGTGATCTCCCTCATCGGCTCGGTCTGGTCGAGATTCACACTGCCCTGGCGGTGCAGGATGAGAAGGGCCAGGAAGCGGGCCACGACAACGGGTGTGCGCTCGGCATCGGCGATGAGGCCGCTGAAGGTCAGGGTGCCGTGCCTCCGCAGGCGCAGCGCGATCAGACTCAGCTGCTCGCCCACGGGCACCTGCTCGTGAAGGTGGACGGTCTGGATGCCGGGCTCCGCGGGGCGGGCGAAGGCGCGCGCCGCCAGATGGACGAACTCGGTGGCGTCGATCGTGGCCACGAGCCGGGGCAGCAGCGCGGCGAACTCAGGGGCCGGGCCGACGACGCGGGGATGGCTGTGCGAGGCGGCGGAAGCCATGTCGGACAGCTGCCGGGCGGCCTGCTTGTAGGCCCGGTACTGCAGCAGCCTTGCGAACAGGAGATCCCTCGCCTCGAGGAGATCCAGGTCCTCCTCCTCGTCCTCGGAGTCGTGTGGCAGAAGGCGATGGGCCTTGAGGGCCAGGAGAGTCGATGCCACGACGAGGAACTCGCTGGCCCGCCCCAGGTCCCAATCGGAACGCATATGCGCGATGAACTCGTCGGTGACCTCGGCCAGGGCGAGCTCGGTCACGTCGAGGCGGCGGCGCGCGATCAGGCTCAGAAGCAGGTCGAAGGGTCCCTCGAACTGGGGCAGGGTGACGGAGAAACCGGGAACGCGCGTTGTCGCGCCCTCCTCGCCGTCCACGGCTCCGGTACCCGGGACGGTTGCCGCTTCCGCTGGAACCGCAGGGTCCGCCTCAGGCGACATTGCCGCGGGCGATGACCTCCCTGGCGAGCCGACGATAGGCCTCGGCACCGGGATGGGTCGGGGCATAGCTCGTGATCGGCTCACTGGCGACGGTGGCGTCGGGGAACTTGATGGTCCTGCGGATCTGCGTGTCGTAGAGCTGATCCCCGAAGGCGTCCTCCAGACGCTCGAGAACCTCCCGGGAGTGCAGGGTGCGGTGATCGACCATGGTGGCCAGAATTCCATCGATCTGCAGACGGGGGTTGAGACGATCGCGAACCCGGTCCACGGTCTCCACCAGCAGGGCGACCCCGCGCAGAGCGAAGAACTCGGTCTCGAGCGGGATGATGACGCCGTGGGAGGCGGTCAGAGCGTTGATGGTCAGCAGTCCCAGAGAGGGCTGGCAGTCCACCAGGATGGCGTCGTAGTCATCCATGACCGGGCGGATGACCCTGGTCAGGGCCTGCTCGCGGGCGACCTCGTTGACGAGCTGGACCTCCGCGGCGGACAGGTCGATGTTGGCCGGGACGATGTCCAGGCCCTCGACGCATGTGGGATGGATGATGGAGCGCACATCCGGGCTGGCGGAGACCAGCAGGCTGTAGACGGTGGACTCCAGCTCGTGGGCGTTGATGCCCAGACCCGCGCTGGCGGCACCCTGGGGATCGAAGTCGACGACGAGAATCCGGCGCCCGCACTCGGCCAGGGCCGCTCCGAGATTGATGGTGGTGGTCGTCTTACCGACCCCGCCCTTCTGGTTGCACATGGAGATCACGCGCGCAGGGCCATGCGATTCCAGCGGCGCGGGGACAGGGAAGACCTTCTCCTCATGCTCATCCGCGGAGGAGTACTGGTCGGTCATGCCGGGCTGGTTGGACTCACTCACATCGGCAGCCTAGTCGATAACCGCTCGTAAGCCGTGGCGGGCGTGTCCATAGCCGGATCGTGGACCGGGTCGGGCGCGCGCTCGGCGGAGGAGGCGGTGACGTCTCATCAGCCGCGGGCGCGCGGGTGGCTGGTGGCATAGACCTCCCGGAGGTGGTCGACGGTGACCTTCGTGTAGATCTGGGTGGTCGTCACTGAGGCATGGCCGAGCATCTCCTGAACCACGCGAACGTCGGCGCCTCCCGCGAGCAGGTGGGTGGCGAAGGAGTGACGCAGGGTGTGGGGCGAGATGCGCAGCTCCTCCAGGGCGTCCGCGTCGCCGGCACCATCACCGGCATGATCGGCACCGACCTCGCCCGCGCCGGTCAGTCCGGCGCGCTCGGCGGCGCGCCGGAGCGCGCCCCAGGCGGACTGGCGCGACAGGGGCCTGCCCAGGGTGTTGAGGAAGACCTGCGGCGCCCCCCCGCCCCGGGCGGCCAGCTCGGGTCTGCCTCGGACCAGATACGCCTCCAGGGCGTCCCAGGCGTACTGGCCCACGGGCACGACTCGCTCCTTGCGGCCCTTGCCGAAAAGGCGCAGGCACCCGGAGTCTTCGTCGAGGTCGTCGACGACCAGGCCCACGGCCTCCGAGATTCGCGCCCCCGTGGCGTACAGGACTTCGAGGAGGGCTCGATCCCGCAGGCTGACCGCGTCATCGCCGGTCGAGGCGGCGTCGAGCAGACGGGTTACTTCGTCGATGGTGAGGGCCTTGGGCAGACGCCGCCCCACCTGCGGCGGGCGCACCTGCGCTGCGGGATCGGCCTCGGTCAGGCCCTCGTCCAGAAGGAAGCGGTGGAAACCGCGCACGGCGGTGACGGTGCGCGCCGCCGACGAGGCGGCCAGGGGCCGTCCCCCGTCCGACCCGGTGCGCAGCGCCTCGAGGAAGGATGCGACGTCCGTCTCTTTCACATCGGTGAGGATCGTGGACCGTCCGCGCAAAAAATCGGCATAACGACTCAGATCCCGTTCGTAGGCAGCCAGGGTGTTCGAACTCAGGCCGCGCTCGACGCGAAGATGGGCGAGGTACCCGCGCAGGGACCGCTCAAGCGCATCCCCGCGCGAATCCGCGTCGATCCCGGCGTCCGCCGTCGCGATGGAGGTCGTGGTCGTGTCCCGGTGGCGCTCAGGCGAACCTGGCGACGAGCCCGAGGCCCACGATCGTGATGGACCACAGCAGGGCGACGCCGACCGTGATGCGGTTGAGGTTGCGCTCGGCTACGCCCGAGGAGCCGGCGGATGAGGAGATGCCGCCGCCGAACATGTCGGACAGCCCGCCGCCCTTGCCCTTGTGCAGCAGGATCGACATGATCAGGAAGAAGCTCGACAGGACGAGGAGCACCTGGAGGACGATTCTCAGCGCAGTCACGCCGTATTCCCTTCGTTATCGCGCCTCCGCGAACCGGTAGGCGCTCTTGCGGGGCAGCGATCTGCCCGATCCGTGCCGGACTCTACCCGATCCGCGGGACCGGGCTCAGCCTTCTCGGGTGTGAGACGGCTGAGCCCGGGTCACGACTCCGACCGAGCCCATTCGGTGCATGCGGTGCATACCGAAAGGGCTCGGCGCGTGGGCGCGCTCAGGCGTAGAAGTTGGCCATCGCGGCGAAGGAGTCGGCCTTGAGCGAGGCTCCGCCGACCAGGGCTCCGTCAACGTCGCTCTGGGCCATGAGCTCCTTGATGTTGCCGGGCTTGGCGCTTCCGCCGTACAGGATGCGGGTCGCGTCCGCGGTGGCATCGCCGAAGTCGGCGCGCAGAGCCTCGCGGATCGCGTGGCAGACCTCCTGAGCGTCGGCGGCGGTGGCGGTCTCGCCGGTGCCGATGGCCCAAATGGGCTCATAGGCGATGACGATCCTGGCGACGTCCGCGGGACTCCAGCCCTTCAGGGCGGCACGGATCTGGTTGAGCACGAACTCGACGTGGGTGCCGGCCTTGCGGATCTCCAGGGCCTCACCGCAGCACAGGATCGGGGTCATGCCGGCGTCCAGCACCTTACGGGCCTTCGCACCCACGAGCTCGTCGGACTCGCCGTGGTACTCACGACGCTCGGAGTGTCCCATCACCGCATAGGTGCAGCCCAGCTTGGCGAGCATCGCGGTGGAGACCTCACCGGTGTATGCGCCGTTGTCATGCACCGAGACGTCCTGGGCGCCGTACGCGATGTCGAGCCCGTCGGCGTCGACGATCGTCTGGACGGTGCGGATGTCGGTGAAGGGGGGAATGACCAGGACCTCGCACTTGGCGTAGTCATGGTCGTCGTCCTTCAGGGCCATGGCCAGGCCCTGGACCAGGTGGTTGGCCTCGAGGTGGTCGAGGTTCATCTTCCAGTTGCCCGCCATGAGCGGGATACGATTCGTCATAGTCGATCAGCCTTCCAGAACAGCGATGCCGGGCAGGGTCTTACCCTCGAGGAGCTCGAGGGAGGCGCCGCCCCCGGTGGAGATGTGGGAGAACGTGGATACGTCGAAGCCGAGTGTGCGCACAGCGGCGGCGGAGTCGCCGCCGCCGATGACACTGAAGGCGTCGGACTCCGAGATCGCCTTGGCCACGGCCTTGGTGCCCTCGGCGAATGCGGGGAACTCGAAGACTCCCATGGGACCGTTCCACACGACCGTCTTGGAGGACGCAATGGCCTGGGCGAAGAGCTCGCGAGTCCTGGGACCGATATCCAGGCCCATCTGGTCGGCCGGAATGGCATCGGACGGCACGATGGTGGCGGGGGCGTCGGCCTTGAACTCGGGTGCGACGACGGTGTCGATCGGCAGAAGAAGCTCGACGCCGCGCTCCTTGGCCGTAGCCAGGTAGCCCTTGACGGTATCGACCTGGTCCTTCTCGAGCAGTGAGGTTCCGACCTCATACCCCTGGGCCACCAGGAAGGTGTAGGCCATGCCGCCGCCGATGAGAAGGCGGTCGGCCTTGCCCAGGAGGTTGGCGATGACGCCGAGCTTGTCGGAGACCTTCGAGCCGCCCAGGACCACGGTGTACGGCCGCTCGGGGTTGTTGACGGCCCTGCCCAGGGAGTCGATCTCCTTGCCCACGAGGAGGCCCGCCGCGGCCGGCAGAAGCTTGGCGACGTCGTAGACGGACGCCTGCTTGCGGTGGACGACGCCGAAGCCGTCGGAGACGAAGACGTCGCCCAGGGCGGCCAGCTCCCTGGCGAAGGCCTCGCGCTCGGCGTCGTCCTTGGAGGTCTCGGCGGCATTGAAGCGCACGTTCTCCAGCAGGACGATATTCCCCGGCTCCAGGGCCGCGACAGCAGCCCTGGCGGACTCTCCCACGGTGTCCTCGGCGAGGGTGACCTTGACGCCGGTGACCTCGGCCAGGCGCTCGGCGACCGGGGCCAGCGAGTAGTCGGGGTTGACCTTGCCCTTGGGACGTCCCAGGTGCGCGACGATGATGACCTTGGCACCGGCGTCGAGGAGGGTCCTGAGGGTCGGCAGGGCGGCCTGGATGCGACCGTCGTCGGTGATGTTCTTGTCGGCGTCGAGCGGGACGTTGAAGTCGGAGCGGACCAGGACGCGCTTGCCCTTGAGGTCGCCCAGGGACTCGATGGTTTTCATACGAAGCCTCTCATCGGTGGTGGTGACTGGCGGAGGGACCCCGGTCCGATACGCCCGAACCGGGAGGGACCGGCGCCGATGGCGGGCAGCGCCGGACCCGACGGACTGCGCCCGCGCACGCAGTGGCGTGCGCGGGCGCAGTCTCAGCGGAGCATTGTGCTCACCGGTGTGCTCAGAGGCGCTCGGCGACGTACTCGGTCAGGTCGACGAGGCGGTTGGAGTAGCCCCACTCGTTGTCGTACCAGGACAGGACCTTGACGAGGTCGCCGATGACCTTGGTCTCGTTGGCGTCGAAGATCGACGAGTGCGAGTCTCCCACGATGTCGGAGGAGACGATCGGGTCCTCGGTGTACGCCAGGATGCCCTTGAGCGGGCCCTCGGCCGCCTCCTTGACGGCGGCCTTGACGGAGTCGACGGAGACCTCCTTCTCGGCCTGGAAGGTGAGGTCCGTCAGGGAACCGGTCGGGGTGGGAACGCGGACGGCCAGGCCGTCGAACTTGCCCTTGAGCTCGGGAATGACCAGGGCGACGGCCTGAGCCGCGCCGGTCTTGGTCGGGATCATGGACAGGGCGGCGGCGCGAGCGCGTCGCAGATCCTTGTGGGGGGCGTCGAGGATGCGCTGATCGCCCGTGTAGGAGTGCACCGTCGTCATGATTCCCCGGACGATCCCGAACTTGTCGTTGAGGACCTTGGCCAGCGGGGCGAGGCAGTTGGTGGTGCAGGAGGCGTTGGACACGATGTTCATCGTGGCCGGGTCGTAGCTCGCCTCGTTGACACCGATGACGAAGGTGCCGTCGACGTTCTTGGCCGGGGCGGAGATGACGACCTTCTTGGCGCCGCCGTCGAGGTGGGCCTTGGCCTTCTCGCCGTCGGTGAAGAAACCGGTGGACTCGACGACGACCTCGACGCCCAGGTCGCCCCAGGGCAGCTCGGCGGGGTCGCGGTGGGCGAGGACCTTGATGTGCTTGCCGTCGACGACGATGCCGTCGTCATCGTAGGAGACTTCACCGTTGAAACGGCCGAGGATGGAGTCGTACTTGAGCAGGTGAGCGAGGGTCTTGTTGTCCGTCAGGTCGTTGACCGCCACGACCTCGAGGTCCGCCTTCTGCTCGAGGGCGGCGCGGAAGAAGTTGCGGCCGATACGACCGAAGCCGTTGATACCAACGCGGGTGGTCACTTTGGGTCCTCCTAGTACGCCGGTACGGCGCACGCTGTTCGTGTCTTCGCACACCTGGGTGTGCCCCGGACCGCTGGGGCGGACGCCTCTGCGCTCCGACACTGGGGAGTGTAGCGTTCGCGACTCGCCTCACGCGAGCAGCGACCACGCCATGGGCGAACAGGTGGTCGACGACGAGGGGCGCGCGTGATCTAGCATACGTTTGACACTCGGGGACGGGACTCACGTCCCATGATCAACGCGACCGGTCGACTGGTGAGAGCCCGGGACCGGGGCCGTGCGTCTCGAAGGCGGTCCCGCGGCCGATCCCCGCCCGCGGTCTCACATGTCGAGCATGTCCTGGGTCAGTGCGGACTCGGTGTCGGGAACGCCCAGCTCGCGGGCACGCTTGTCCGCCATGGCGAGCAGCCGCCGGATGCGTCCCGCGACGGCGTCCTTGGTCAGCTGGGGGTCGGAGAGCTGGCCGAGCTCCTCCAGGCTCGCCTGCTTGTGCTTGACGCGCAGGCGCCCCGCCTGCACCAGGTGGTCGGGGATGTCCTCGCCCAGGATCTCGAAGGCCCTCTCGACGCGCGCGCCCGACGCGACGGCGGCACGGGCGGAGCGTCGCAGGTTGGCGTCGTCGAAGTTGGCCAAGCGGTTGGCCGTTCCACGCGTCTCCCTGCGGGAGCGGCGCTCGCCCCAGGACGCGAAGGCCTCGACGGCCCCCATCTTCTCCAGCAGGACGCCGATGGCCTCGCCGTCGCGCACGACGACCCGATCGGCCCCGCGCACCTCGCGGGCCTTGGCGGCGATGTCGAAGCGCCGGGCCGCGCCGACCAGCGCCAGGGCGGCCTCGCTCCCGGGGCAGGTGACCTCCAGGGAGGAGGAGCGTCCGGGCTCGGTCAGTGAGCCGCGTGCGAGGAAGGCTCCGCGCCAGGCGGCGGCCGAGGCGTTGCGCCCGCCCTGGACGACGGCGACCGGCATGCCGCGCACCGGCCGTCCCCGCCCATCGACGAGTCCGGTCAGGCGCGCCAGGTCCCTACCGCGGTCGGTCACGCGCAGCACGTAGTGGTTGCCGCGGTGAAGAGAGCCGGACTGGACCACGATGACCTCGGGCTCCATGGAGAACAGGTCGCGCAGCTCGCGATGGAGTCGCCGCACCGCTCCGCCGTGGTCGAGCTCGGCCTCGACCACGATCCTGCCCGAGACGATGTGCAGCCCGCCCGAGAAGCGGAGCATGGAGGCGACCTCCGCGCGCCGCTGGGCAGCGTTCTGAGCGGCCACGCGCGCGAGCTCGTCCTTGACGGCCACTGTCAGTGACATGGCGGGGAACCTCCTCGGTCAGCGGAGGCGGACGGTCAGTCCGCCGGGGTCCAGGCGACGTCGCCCATCACGCCGTCGAAGGCGTCGCGGAAGGCGGCGGCCAGGCGTAAGGGGTCATGGTTGCACAGGGTCTCGCCCGTGCGCACCTGACGCAGGACGACGACTGCGCCGAGCCGCCCCGCGACGGTCGCCAGATCATCGACGTCCTCCACGACGCTCGGGTCGGCGATGACGACATCCAGTCGCAGCTCCGGCGCGTACTCGTTGAGCACGCGCAGGTGATCCGCGGAGGTCATTCCATCGGTCTCACCGCGCTGCGGGGACAGGTTGAGCACGACGGCCTTGAGCGCCTTCGTGCTCTCCAGGGCCCGTCGCATGGAGGGCAGGATCAGGTGGGGCAGGACCGAGGTGTACCAGGAGCCGGGCCCCAGCACCGCCCAGTCCGCCTCGGCGATGGCCCGCAGCGCCTCGGGATGAGCATCGGCATCGGCGGGGACGACGCCCACGTTCTCCATCCGGCCTCGCTCAGTGGCCACGGCCACCTGCCCCCGCACCCGTCTCCGACGGGCGTCATCGACGATGTCGGCCTCGATGACCAGCGGCGAGGCGCTCATGGGAACCACTCGCCCATGGATCGCCAGGAGTCGCCCGACCCAGTCGAGGCCCTCCACCTCGTCGCCGAGCAGCTGCCACAGCGCGAGGATGAGCAGGTTGCCCAGGGCGTGGTTGTCCAGCTCCCCCTCGCCGGCGAAGCGGTGCTGGAGCACATCGCGCCAGGTCAGACCCCATTCGGAGTCGTCGGTCAGCGCCGCCAGGGCCATGCGCAGGTCGCCGGGCGGCAGGCAGTCGAACTCGCGACGCAGGCGCCCGGAGGATCCGCCGTCGTCGGCGACCGTGACGACGGCCGTGAGGCGGTGGGTGACGTGACGCAGCGCCCGCAGCGTCGCCGACAGGCCATGTCCTCCGCCGAGCGCCACGACCGCCGGTCCGTCCTCGCCGCGGCGCGGCCAGCCGGCGGAGTCGAGCATGGAGTGGGAGTGCGTGCTCATGAATGCTCACTCCCGCCCCAGGTCGCGGTGCTGGGCGGAGACCTTGAAACCGGCGGCGCGCAGGTGCCCCGCGATCCGCTCGGCCGATGCCACGGATCGGTGCTTGCCGCCGGTGCACCCCACCGCGATCGTCACGTTCGGCTTGAGCTCCTTGATGTAGGAGGGCAGGGCGGGGATGAGCAGGGCCGCGTAGCCGTCGACGAAGGCGGCGGCCCCGTCCTGCCGGAAGACGTACTCGGCCACGGGCGCGTCGCGGCCGGTGAGGTGGCGCAGCTCGGTGACCCAGTAGGGGTTGGGGATGAAGCGCACGTCCAGGACGTGGTCGGCATCCATGGGCAGGCCGTACTTGAAGCCGAAGGACATCACCGTCACCTGCAGCGCCAGCTCGGACTCGGTGGCGACCAGCTCCCGCACGTGCCGCGCCAGGTCGTGGACCGAGTAGTCGGTGGTGTCGATGACGTCATCGGCCTGGGCCTTCAGGCCGGCCAGCAGGGTGCGCTCGTGCTCGATGCCGTCCAGGATCGAGCCCGTGCCCTGCAGCGGGTGGGGGCGCCGGGAGGACTCGAAACGTCGTATGAGGACGGAGTCGGAGGCGTCCAGGAAGATGAGGCGCAGCGAGATCCCGGACTCGCGCAGCTGCCCGAGGTACTGCATGAAGGAGGCGAAGAACTCGCGGCTGCGCACATCGACCACGGCCGCCAGGCGATGGACGCCCGCGCCGACCGTCGTCATCATGCCCGCCATGGCCGGCAGCAGCTGGGGCGGGAGGTTGTCGATGACGTACCAGTCCAAATCCTCCAGCGCATTCGCGGCTCGGGAGCGACCGGCGCCCGACAAACCGGTGACGATGAGCACCTCGGGGCGCTTCGCCGGCGGTATGGGCGGGGCCGCGTCATCGATCGCGGGAATGAAGGAGGGCACGGTATCCCGTAGGGGATCGCGTCCCCTGGCCGGGTCGCGGGCGGAGTTGACGGCGGGCGGGCGATGGGCGTCCATGCGTCTAGCATGGCACGCCCGGCGGGGCCATCGGGGCGCGCCGCGGGCGGCCGTGGGTAGCGTTGTCGCTGATGCGACCTCGTCCCCGCCCTTCCCGGGAGATACTCATGACCGCCGAGATTCCCACGACCGCCGCCGGCACCATCAGCGTCGACCGCCCCACTCCCCCTGTCATGGGAACGCCGTGGACGCCGTCGGCCACCCGCGTGGCGCTCCTGGGCTCGGGGGAGATCGGCAAGGAGGTGGCGATCGCCCTCATGCGGCTCGGGGCGGAGGTCACCGCCATCGACCGCTACGACGGCGCCCCCGCCCAGCAGGTGGCGCACAACGCCCTGACGGTGGACATGTCCGACGCCGACGCCCTGGGAGCCGCCGTCGTCTCCACCGGCGCGAGCATCGTCGTGCCCGAGATCGAGGCCCTGGCCACCGACGCGCTCGTGTCCCTGGAGCAGGCCGGTCGGGCGCGGGTGGTTCCGACGGCCCGCGCGGCGCGGCTGACGATGAACCGTGAGGGGATCCGTCGTCTGGCGGCCGAGGAGCTGGGGCTGCCCACCAGCCCCTACGCCTTCGCCTCCAGTCCGGCCGAGCTCGCGGCCGGAGCCGAGCGGGTCGGCTTCCCCTGCGTCATCAAGCCGGTCATGTCCTCCTCCGGGCACGGGCAGTCGCTGCTCCGCTCCCCCGACGACGTCGTGGCGGGCTGGCGCCGTGCGGCCGAGGGCGGGCGGGTGGACCGCGGACGCGTCATCGTCGAGGGCTTCGTCGACTTCGACACCGAGATCACGCTGCTGACCGTGCGCTCGCGCGACCCGCGCACCGGTCGGACGGCGACGAGCTTCTGCGAGCCGATCGGGCACCGCCAGGAGGCCGGCGACTACATCGAGTCCTGGCAGCCGCAGTCCCTGCCGCCCACCGCTCTGGGGAGAGCCCGGCAGGTGGCGTCCGCGGTCACGGACGCCCTCGGCGGCTGGGGACTGTTCGGGGTCGAGCTGTTCGTGCGGGGCCAGGAGGTGCTGTTCTCGGAGGTCTCCCCCAGGCCCCACGACACGGGACTGGTCACTCTGGCGAGTCAGCGCCTGAGCGAGTTCGAGCTGCACGCCCGGGCCCTGCTGGGGCTGCCGGTGGACACGTCGCTGCGCTCCCCCGCCGCCTCGGCCGTGGTCAGGGCCGATCGGCAGATCGACCGCGATCACGGTGCCCGCGTGCTGGGCGTGGTCGAGGCCCTGGCCGTGCCCGGGGCGGATCTGCACGTCTTCGGCAAGCCCGAGGCGCACCCGGGCCGGCGCATGGCGGTGGCCGTGGTGGCCGGCGACGACGTGACGACGGCTCGCGAGCGGGCGCGCTCCGCGGCCGCCGCCGTCACGATCACCGAGTAGGCCGTGTGCCTCAGCGCCTCAGCGCCGTCGAAATCGACGTCTCCGCGCGATGGGGCATGTCGAGCCGAGGCCGGCGACTGCGGCCCGCCGCGCCCCTGGGGGACCCGTCCCCGCGTCGGCGCTCTTCCCGACGAACGTATCGGGTATTCCGGTTGACCTCACCACTGAACCGCCCAGTAGTTGGCCATCGAGTCGAAGCGCATGGCGTGCAGGCGCTCGGGTGCGAGCGCAACGGGATTACCCGTGACGCGCCCTGTCAACTCGCCGAGCGCGTCACGGAATTCGTTCGGAGGCAGCGGCACGGGCATCGCCGGTCGGTAGTAGGCGAGAGTGATGTGGGGTGTGAACGGTTCGGAGGGAACGATCTCGTCGAACATGCCCCGAGTCGTCAACAGCTTGCGATGCTCGTTCTCATTCGCGGCCCTGATCCCGATGACGACGCTCGTGTTCATCAAGTTGAAGACCGCAGTGCACATCGTGTGGATGGAACCTATCTCGCGCGCTTGCGCGACGAGCTCGGCCGCGCGCGCCGTGCCGGCTTCCACCGACGGCCGCACCTGCGCCCGGTCCGGGGAGGCGTGGAGATCATGGAGCGTCACGTGCGCCATGTCCACTGGCAGTGGCAGCGACAGCGACTCGCCGAAACGAGTATGGAGGTCGTTCGCGATCAATCCAACGAGTTCCCGGACCTGGTCGTCGAGAAAGTACGCAATCGTGTCCCCATGGAAAGGCAGCAGCGAACCGACTCGCGGTGCCACCTTCTCCTCCAGCGACGGAGGAAGCCCGAATACCGGTTCGTCGGGGACCGAGTTGGTCTGAAACATCCCGATGCGCTTGTCGAACTCGTGGAGTGTTTCCAATGCGGACTCCTTTGTCGGGAGAGACGATCGTAATCGGTGTTTGGGGCTTTTCGCGTTTGGTGGTTGTGGTCGGGGTTGGCGCGTTGTTATCGGTGTGGGGGTCGAGGTTTGCCGGGGGGAGTTCTGATGTCGTCCATCCCGGGGGGATCTCGATGTTGCTTGATGTTGTCTTCGCTTGCCCTGACCTGACCTGTTCTGGCCTGTTCTGGTCATGTTTTGTCGGTTCGATGGGCTTGGTCTTGAGGTCATGGGGCGGCGGCTCGGACCCGGCTGCGTGGTGCTGGCTTGGTGCGTCGTTGGTTCCGATCAGTGGTGTCGCCGGTGCGATTGTGAGGGCGTGCTGCGTGACAGTGCGATTCGGAAGGGCGGCACGCGAGCGGTTCGGGTGGTGGCCGGCCGTGCTGGAGGTGATCCTGCGCCGTTGCCGGTGAGTCGGCTGTGGGCGCGTATGGTGTCAGGACGCCGGCCGTGCGGCCGAGCCGCGGGTCAGGCTGTCGCGACGTGGGCTGCGGTGGGCGCTGGGAGGCATCGTGCACCAGCACCTGACCGTGGCCCGTGTCGCCGAGGGACTCGGGGTCGCGTGGCATACGGCGAATGACGCGGTCCTGGCCGAGGGGAAGCGGGTGCTGATCGCTCACCCCGGCCGGCCGAACGACCCCGGGCGTGGCGCGACCGGGCGGAGGTGGTCGCGATGGATGGGTTTGACCGGCTTCACGACCGCTGCCACTGGAGGGCTCCCTGACGCGGTCGCGGTGATGGGCCCCTTCCACGTCGTTGGCCTTGGAGGCAATGGCCTGGATCGGTGCCGGCGCCGCATCCAGCGGGCGACCACGGGGCGCCAGGGCCGCGAGGACGATCCGCTCCACCGCGCGCGGCCGACCCTGCGCACCGGCGCGGGTGTCCTCACCGACAAGCGGCAGGACCGGCTCGAGGCGCTGCTCGCCGTCGATGCCCGCGTCGGGGGTGAGGTCGCATGGTCGGTCCACCGGCGGGTGGTCGCGGCCTACCGGCACGCCGATCGCCGCCGGGGACGCGCACCGATGGTCAGGCCGATCAACTCGATCAGCAAAGCGCCCGAGCCGCCGGCCGAGATCATCGCCCTGGGCAGGACGCTCGAGAATCGGGCCGCTCGAGGTGCTGGCCCACCTCGAGCGGCCCGGCACACCCAACAAACCGACCGAGACGATCAACGACCGCCTCGAGCACCTACGCGACTCGGCACCCGGATCCACAAGCCCCACCAACCACATCACCAGACCACCGCCCGAAACCAGCGGACACAGACCCCGACCACACCCCAACCCCGAAGAACCCGTTTGGATACAACAAAAGATTATGGAAAGAGCATCTCGGCGGTGCCGGATCGCTCAGAGGCGCAGCGAGCCGCCGTTGGAGGCGATGATCTCCTTGTACCAGTCGAAGGACTTCTTGCGGTACCGGGCGAGCGTGCCGGTGCCGTCGTCGTCGCGGTCCACGTAGATGAAGCCGTAGCGCTTGGACATCTGGGC
>ERZ772967.794-NODE-794-length-23369-cov-5.331389_pt1 | contig 23369 bp, 23 predicted proteins | sample MGYA00511677_ERZ772967 | MGnify/ENA primary metagenome ERZ772967 (study PRJEB29015, sample SAMEA2737931) | human oral metagenome | biome: human oral; feature: human-associated habitat; material: dental | place: China | collected 2146 ...
AACTGCGTAACAAATAAAAATGAAAGGAGCAGAGATCATGGCAGTTTTCAGAGTAAAGAAAAACAAGGGCTATACCGTCATGAGCAATCACCACCTGCGAAATAAAGAATTGACCCTAAAGGCGAAAGGCTTACTTTCTCAAATGCTTTCACTTCCGGAAAACTGGGACTACACCCTTGCGGGACTATCCCATATCAACAAGGAAAGCATCGACGCCATTCGTACAGCCGTCTTGGAGCTTGAAAAGGCAGGATATATCGAAAGAGCGCAAGGCAGAGATGAAAAAGGAAAAATGACAGCCATTACCTACACCATTTATGAGCAGCCGATTAGTCCGGTATTGGAAAATCCAACATCGGATAAGCCGATATTGGAAAAACCGAAAACGGATAATCCGACATCGGAAAATCCAATGCAATTAAATAAAGATATACAAAATACTGATCTATCAAGAAAAGAAGAAATAAATAAAGATGGATTAAATACCGATTCCATTCCTGTCCTTTCCCCTGAACCCTCTCCTTTGGAGAAGTCCTTACCGGAAAAGAAAGGAAAGGAACAGAAAGACGCATACAAAATCTATGAAGAAATTATCAAGGACAATATCGAGTATGAACACCTCATAAACGCAAAACGCCTTGACCGTGATCGCATCGATGAAATCCTTGACCTCATTCTTGAAACCGTGTGCAGCAAAAGAAAGAAAATCTTAATTGCAGGCGATGAATACCCTGCGGAGCTTGTAAAGGCAAAATTCATGAAGCTTGACAGCAGCCATATTGAGTTTGTCCTTGACTGTATGCAGGAAAACACCACAAAGGTAAGAAACATCAAGCAGTATCTAAAGGTGGTGCTTTTTAATGCCCCGTCAACTATAGGAAACTATTACACCGCACTTGTCAATCGCGATATGTACGGAAGAAATGACTTCTAAAGGAGAAAATGTATGAAACAGGGAACCCTTATCTTTGATGAATACCGCGATCGCTACGACATCCGTTTTGACTTAACCGAATATTACGGAGGTCTGCACTGCGGGGACTGTCTTGAGGTATTTACCCGCGGCAAGTGGAAGCCTGCAAGAATGGAATACGGCAATAACTGGTATCTTACAGGGATCCGAACCGATGACTTAAACGGGCTTTTGGTGCGGATTTAATTCATATAACCTGAGGTAGCAAAGAAAGGAGGAAAAAATTGCAGGATGAAATAAACGAAAAAGTGATCGCTCTGTATATCAAAGGCGGAAAAATTACCGCAAGGCTATTACAAAAGGCGATAAAGCTTTTCCTTGCGGAGATGAAAAAGCAAGAAGCAAGGCGGCAGCTTCCCCACGGAAAGCAAAGCCTAAAGCAGCTTATGAAACAAAACGCAGGCGTTTCCAATATCGAAATCACGGATGAGAATATCAAAGCCTTTGAAGCGACTGCAAAGAAATACGGGATCGATTTTGCCCTAAAAAAAGACAAAAGCACTTCGCCACCCCGGCATCTTGTGTTCTTTAAGGGACGGGATGCGGATGTTCTAAAGGCGGCCTTTGATGAGTTTTCCAAAAAGAAGCTCCTCAAAGAAAAGCTCCCCTCTGTAAGAATGGTGCTTGCTGCATTTAAGGAGCAGGCAAAGGCAATCAATAAAGGTCGTGAAGTTGTAAAAAATAAAGACAGGGGGATTGAGAGATGACAGAAGAAACAAAGAAACAAATTTTACTGCATCTGCCTTATCTGTTCTTTGTCTATCTCTTTAACAAGATAGCGCAGGGCTTTCGCTTATCCTACGGAGTGGATTTTGGAACAAAGCTTCTCCATTTTCCAAAAGGTTTGGCAGAAGCCTTTTCCTCACCCTTTATCAGCTTTCACTTATCCGATCTTTTTATCGGAATCATAGCGGCGGCACTCATTCGCCTTGCCGCCTATGTGAAAGGCAAAAATGCAAAGAAGTACAGAAAAGGTACAGAGTACGGATCCGCCCGTTTCGGAAATAAAAAGGATATTAATCCATATATGGATCCTGTCTTTCGTAACAACATTCCTCTGACTAAAACAGAGTGCATCACCATGAGCAGCCGCCCGAAAAATCCCAAATACGCAAGAAACAAAAACATTCTTGTGGTCGGAGGCTCCGGTAGCGGAAAGACGAGATTTTTTGTAAAGCCGTCATTGATGCAGATGCACAGCTCCTATGTGGTTACCGACCCCAAAGGCGAGCTGCTTCTCTCCTGCGGGAAGCTCCTGCAGCGAGGTGGATATAAGATTAAGGTACTTAATACCATCAATTTCAAAAAATCCATGCGGTACAATCCCTTTGCATATCTTCGCAGTGAAAAGGACATTTTGAAGCTGGTAAACACAATCATCATGAACACCAAAGGCGACGGTGAAAAAGCCGCTGAGGACTTCTGGACGAAATCAGAACGCCTTTTCTACTCTGCCCTGATCGGATATATCTTCTATGAAGCGCCGGAGGAAGAAAAGAATTTCACCACGCTTCTTGAAATGATAAACGCATCGGAAGCAAGGGAGGATGATCCGGAGTTTCAAAGCCCTGTTGACCTTATGTTTCAGAGATTGGAGGAAAAAGACCCGGAGCATTTTGCGGTAAGGCAGTATAAGAAGTTTCTTCTTTCTGCCGGAAAAACAAGATCCTCAATATTAATTTCCTGCGGCGCCCGTCTTGCCCCCTTTGACATCCGAGAGCTTAGGGAGCTTCTTGAAAAGGACGAAATGGAGCTTGATACCATAGGGGATCGAAAAACAGCCCTCTTTGTTATCATAAGCGATACCGATGATACCTTTAACTTTGTTGTTTCAATACTCTACACCCAGCTATTTAATCTTCTCTGCGACAAAGCTGATGATGTGTATGGCGGAAGGCTCCCCGTTCATGTTCGCTGCCTGCTTGATGAGTTTGCAAATATCGGTCAGATTCCAAAGTTTGAAAAGCTCATTGCCACCATCCGAAGCCGTGAAATATCGGCTTCTATTATTTTGCAGTCCCAGTCCCAGCTTAAAGCAATCTATAAGGAAAATGCGGACACCATCGTCGGTAACTGCGACAGCTTCCTCTTTCTTGGAGGAAAGGAAAAAACAACACTAAAGGACGTATCTGAAATACTCGGTAAGGAAACCATTGACAGCTTTAACACCTCTGAAACAAGAGGTCGTGAGCTTTCCCACGGGCTGAACTACCAAAAGCTCGGTAAAGAGCTTATGACACAGGATGAGATTGCGGTAATGGACGGAGGAAAATGCATCCTGCAAATAAGAGGCATAAGACCGTTCTTTTCGGATAAGTACGATATTACAAAGCATCCCAACTACAAATACCTTTCCGACTATGACAAGAAAAATTCTTTTGATTCGGAAAGGTATATCAAGCACCGCCCCGCTGTCGTAAGGAAAAATGAAGTCTTTGACTACTACGAAATCGATTCGGAGAAATTAACGGAAGAATAAAAGAAGGAGGAAAAAGCTTGATATATAAGACAGCAGTATATAGAGCGCGGGCGCCTGACGTCTAAACACCTATCCGCTAAAGAAAGCGGATTTTTTTAATAAATAAGGAAAATTTATGTTTAGCCGCAAAGGCGGCAGAAAGGATGAAACTATGGGATTTTTTAATTCAGCAGTCGGAGTATTACAGACACTTGTTATTGCACTTGGTGCAGGTCTTGGAATTTGGGGAATTGTCAACCTTTTGGAAGGATATGGGAACGACAATCCCGGCGCAAAAAGTCAAGGAATTAAGCAGCTTATGGCGGGCGGAGGCGTTGCTCTTATCGGTACAACCCTTGTTCCGCTTCTTCGCGGACTTTTCGGATAAGGAGGTAAAAAATGCAGAGCATACTTGATGCAATCAATGAATGGATCAAAGATATTTTAATCGGCTCCATTCAGGGAAATCTTGAAGCTCTGCTTGGCGATGTCAACGAAAAGGTAGGAACCATAGCGGCAGAGGTAGGCAAGACCCCGCAGGGCTGGAACGGCAGTGTATTTTCCATGATAAAAACCTTGTCGGAAAATGTGATTGTCCCTATTGCGGGGCTTGTCATCACCTATGTCCTTTGCTATGAGCTGATCAGCATGATTATTGATAAAAATAACCTGCACGAGCTGGACACCTTTATGTTCTTTAAGTGGTTTTTCAAGGCGTGGGTAGCGGTGTTTATCGTTACCCATACCTTTGATATTACTATGGCGGTGTTCGATGTGGCGCAGCACGTGGTATCAGGTGCCGCCGGTGTAATCAGCTCTGACACCAGCATGGATATTTCTTCAACCATAAGCGCTATGGGAGATAAATTAAAGGATATGGAGATACCGGAGCTTTTGCTCCTGTCCATAGAAACGGGGCTTGTAAGCCTTTCCATGAAGATTATGTCCATTTTTATTACCGTTGTCATCTACGGCAGAATGATAGAAATATATTTAGTCTGCTCCGTCGCCCCGATTCCTTTTGCCACTATGACAAACAGAGAATGGGGACAGATCGGAAACAACTACCTTAAAAGTTTATTCGCACTTGGCTTTCAGGGCTTTTTAATCATGGTATGCGTCGGAATCTATGCCGTCTTGGTAAAGGGCATGACCCTATCGGATAACCTGCATACCGCGATATTTTCTCTTGCGGCATATACCGTGCTGCTTTGCTTTATGCTTCTAAAATCAAGTGCCATTTCAAAATCAATTTTCGGGGCGCATTAGCCCTAATGTAAAGGAGGGATCAGAACAATCAGTAAAAAATATAATATTATCTATGCCGATCCGCCGTGGCAGTATGAAAGAAGCAAGGTACAGGGTGCGGCGGAAAATCACTATCCTACCATGAGCATAGAAAAGCTTTGTGCGCTTCCTGTTTCTGAAATTGCAGAAAAGGACTGCGTACTTTTTCTATGGGCTACTTTCCCGCAGCTGAAAGAAGCCCTGCAGCTAATCAAAGCATGGGGCTTTCAGTATAAGACGGTCGCTTTCGTATGGCTGAAAACAAATAAAAAAGCAGGCACATGGTTTTACGGGCTTGGCTTTTGGACAAGAGGAAATGCGGAAATCTGCCTTCTTGCAACAAAAGGTCATCCAAAAAGACAGGCAAAAAATGTTCACCAGTTTATCGTAAGCCCTATTGAAGCACACAGCAAGAAGCCGGATGTAGCAAGGGAAAAGATTGCCAGCCTTATGGGAGATCTTCCTAAAATAGAGCTTTTTGCAAGAAAAGAAATCCCCGGCTGGGATGTATGGGGAAACGAAGTAAAAAGCAGTATTACGCTTTAGATTTATGTATGTTTTCAAAGTTCATAGAGGACATTTGCAAAAAATGAAATGAGCTACCTAAATACATGGTAGCTCAGCTGGTAAAACTTATTTAGTTTTTGTTGGGTCATTCATTACGTAGCTTTGTCCTTTTTGGAGAGTAGGTGGAAAAGGTTCGCCTTTTACAACGGTTCTTTCAACACCTGTTTTACCTCCACGAGGACCAACAATTCCGTACTGACCTGATTTTGGAGCAGACTGTCCCGGTTTGAATTTATTAGCCATAGTGTTCCTCCTTCCTTGATTATTAGCACAGTTGCCAAGTGAGTGCTAATAGCAGTATAGACCTATATATGCAAAAAGTCAATAGAAGGAACACTATATATAGTCATAAATATAAGAAAGGAGGTTTTTATGGCGTATGTACCCGTACCGAAAGACTTAACAAAGGTCAAAACAAAGGTTGCCTTTAATCTTACAAAAAGGCAGATCATTTGCTTTACGGCAGCCTTAATCGCAGGGCTGCCTGTTTTCTTTCTCCTAAAGGGAAGCGCAGGAACAAGCCTTGCGACATTTTTCATGATTTTAGTGATGCTTCCCTTTTTTCTCTTTGCCATGTACGAAAAGCACGGACAGCCCCTTGAGGTCGTCCTAAAGCATATCGTGCAGACAAAGTTTATCAGAAAGAAAGAGCGTCCCTACAGGACGAGAAACTATTATGCCCTGCTCATAAGGCAGCGAGAACTTGAAAAGGAGGTATTTCATATTGTTAAAGGACAAAACAAAGGAAAAAAACAGCGTCAAAAATAAAAGAAAGCTGACAAGAAGTGAGAAAAAGCAGATTGCAGAGCTTATCAGAAAGGCAAAACCGGATAAAAAGGCTTCTTCCGCGCAGGAGAGCATCCCCTACCTTTCCATGCATCCGGACGGGATATGTAAGGTATCAGAAAACAGATACAGCAAGTGCATTGCTTTTTCCGACATCAATTATCAGCTTGCAGGTGCGGATGAGAAAACCGCCATCTTTGAAAACTGGTGCGACTTTCTAAACTACTTTGATTCTTCCGTGGATGTACAGCTTTCCTTTATCAATAAGGGATGCCGCGGAGAAGCAAAGGCCGCAATCGAGATTCCGATGCAAGACGACGACTTTAATGCCATAAGAAGCGAGTATCAGAAAATGCTTTCCGATCAGCTTTCCAAAGGAAACAACGGTCTTGTAAAACTGAAATTCGTAACATTCAGCGTGGAAGCGGAAAATATGAGTGCGGCAAAGGCAAGGCTTAACCGTATTGAAACGGATATGCTGAACAATTTTAAGGTACTTGGCGTAAGCGCCCATTCCATGAACGGTTATGAAAGGCTGAAAACCATGCACGGCATTTTTCATCCGGAGGGAGAACCTTTCTTTTTCTCTTGGGATTATCTTGTGCCGTCGGGATTATCGACAAAGGATTTTATCGCACCGTCCTCTTTTCACTTCGGGGAAGGCAGAACCTTTCGCATGGGCAGTAAGCTTGGCGCGGTAAGCTTTCTTGAAATCTTGGCGCCGGAATTAAACGACCGCATCTTATCCGACCTTTTGGATTTGGAAACGGGAATGATCGTAAACCTGCATATCAAAAGCATCGATCAGGCGGAGGCAATTAAGACGATTAAAAGGAAAATCACCGACCTTGACAAGATGAAAATTGACGAGCAGAAAAAAGCGGTACGCTCCGGCTACGACATGGACATTATCCCGTCCGACCTTGCCACCTACGGAGGCGAAGCGAAAAATCTGTTGCAGGATTTACAGAGCAGAAACGAAAGAATGTTTCTTGTTACCTTTTTAGTGGTGAATATGGCGAATAGTAAAAGAAAGCTGGATAATGACATCTTTGCCGCCGCGGGAATTGCACAGAAATATAACTGTGCGCTTACCCGCCTTGACTTTCAGCAGGAGGAAGGATTGATGTCAAGCATTCCTATTGGAAGAAATGAAATTGAAATCCAAAGAGGACTTACCACTTCAAGCACCGCCGTATTCATTCCCTTTATCACGCAGGAGCTTTTTCAGGGCGGCGAAGCCCTTTACTACGGACTTAACGCTCTTTCAAACAACATGATTTTATGCGACAGAAAGCAGCTTAAAAACCCCAACGGTCTGATACTCGGAACGCCCGGCTCCGGTAAATCCTTTGCGGCAAAGCGTGAAATTACAAACGCCTTTTTAATCACGGACGATGACATCTATATATCAGATCCCGAAGCCGAGGTGCGACACGAAGTTGCATAATGAATTGCTGTAATAAACAGATACTCTATCCATTTGGAGTAATCCTACCATAGACCGCTTAACTGGTAACGGTTTCGTTGGTGAGCCTATGGGACAATACAGAAAATCTGACAGCCTAAGTTGGACGTACTGTTAGGATAAGAGTGCTATGGTGAACGTAAAGTGATTCATCGTAAGAGTCGTTACAGGGAATAAGTGAAATAAGGCTGATACACTTACACCAAAATGGTGCAGAGGTGGTTGTTGGAACTTTCTGCTTCGAACAACAAATGGACAAAAATCCTCTCGGCTCAAAGATGGCACCTAAGGCATTCATAATTATTCATTATGTAGAACGTGGTAAGCCCTATATGTTCCTTTTATAACAAAAGGTATGAAACTCGTAAGAGTAACAAAAGACATAGAGGGTAGGGGAAAAGATAAAAAGCGAAAGGTACTGCTGTAATGGCGGTGCATAGGGGTTCAAAATTTGCCCTAACTCGAAAGAGTGCAGACTTATCTTAGGTATTTTATGACAAGAAATGGAGGTAAACCTATGAAAGGTAATAATTCAACGACAGCGAAAGCTGAGAGATTGCCAAACAACAAAGAGCTTTCATATCAATGGAAAACCATTGACTGGAAGAAAGCTGAAAAAGAAGTGAATAGGCTACAAGTCAGGATTGTCAAGGCAACAATGGAAAAGAACTATTTCACAGTAAAAAGACTTCAATATTTACTGACACATTCATTTTATGCGAAAGCTATTGCCGTAAGACGTGTAACAACGAATAAGGGCAAGAAAACAGCGGGAGTAGATAAACAATTGTGGACTACACCTGCAATGAAAATGAAAGCATTGCTTTCATTAACGGATAAAGGCTATAAAGCCAAACCATTAAGACGTGTCTATATCGATAAGAAAAACAAGAAAAAGAAACGCCCTCTTGGTATTCCAACAATGTATGATAGAGCAATGCAAGCATTATATGCACTTGCGTTAGAACCGGTGGCAGAAGCAACTGCTGATACTAAATCATTCGGATTTAGAAAAAGTAGATGCTGTCAAGATGCTTGCGAGTGGATTTTTCACGCACTGTCAAGGAAAACAAGCCCTAAATGGATACTTGAAGGCGATATAAAAGGCTGTTTTGATAACATAAGCCACGACTGGCTTATTGAAAATATTCCTGTGGATAAGTCAATATTAAAACAGTTTTTAAAGGCTGGATTTATTTTTAAAGGGGAACTATTTCCTACAGAAGATGGAACGCCACAAGGTGGAGTAATTTCTCCAATCTTAGCAAATATGGCACTCGATGGAATGCAAAAAGTCTTATCTGATAAATTTCACACAAATAGGTTAGGAAAAATAGACCTAAGATTAAAAAATGTTCATAAAGTGAACTTAGTAAGATACGCTGATGATTTTATTGTTACAGCAGCAACTAAGGAAATCGCAGAAGAAGCAAAAGAACTAATTAAGAATTTCTTAACTGAAAGAGGATTAGAATTATCAGAAGAAAAAACTATTATTACACATATTGATGATGGATTTGATATGCTTGGTTGGAATTTCCGTAAATATAAGGGAAAACTAATTGTAAAGCCATCAAAGAAATCTATTCAAACAGTTGTAAGGAGTTTATCTGATACAATACTAAGACGAGGAAAAGCGTGGAATCAAGATGTGTTAATTATGAAGTTAAATCAACAAATCAGAGGGTGGACAAATTACCATCAATCAGTATGTGCAAGCGAAGCATTTGCTCACTTAGACTATATACTGTATGAATTACTATGGAGATGGGCAAAAAGAAGACACCCTAAGAAAGGCAAATGGTGGATATCTACAAGATATTGGCATAGAAAAGGAAGTCGTAACTGGGTTTTCAGTACGGACAAACACGAGCTTATACGAGTAGACCATACACCAATAGTAAGACACACAAAAATCAAACTTTCAGCCAATCCATACCTTGATACAGAATATTTTACAGAACGAAAATTTAATCAAGGAATGAAACGTCTTTCGGGTCGTTTTAAAATAATATGGAGAAATCAAAAAGGCTGTTGTTATCACTGTGGAATGCCACTTGAGGTTGCGGAAAATAGAGAGATATTCTTTAAAGTTCCAAAAGCTGATGGTGGAAAAGAGGAAGTGACAAACATGGCGTATGTACATGCTGATTGTCAACGAATATACATTGAAAGCCGCTCGAAAGAGTTATAAAATGCTTGAGCCGTATGAGGGGAAACTCTCACGTACGGTTCTTAGAGGAGAAAGCGGTAGTAATACCGCTGACTCACTCGACTATGCCCCTTTGGTAAACAGCCTTTTAGGACAGGTCATCCGCATTTCTCCTACAAGCAAAGAGTATATCAACCCGATGGATATAAACCTTAATTACAGCGAGGATGATAACCCTCTTGCCTTAAAATCGGACTTTATCCTTTCTCTTTGCGAGCTTGTGGTCGGAGGAAAGGAAGGACTTGCTCCGGTGGAAAAAACGGTCATCGACCGTGCGGTAAGGACGGTTTACAGGGAGTTTCTTGCAGAACCCGTGCCGGAAAAGATGCCGATTTTGGGAGATCTGTACGAGGAACTTTTAAGACAGCCGGAGCCGGAGGCTGCAAGAGTTGCGGCAGCCCTTGAGCTTTATGTAACAGGCTCTCTTAATGTGTTTAATCACCAAACTAATGTAGAGCTTAATAACCGCCTTGTCTGCTTTGATATAAAGAGCCTTGGAAAGCAGCTTAAAAAGCTTGGAATGTTAATTGTGCAGGATCAGATTTGGAACCGCGTAACCATAAACAGAGCAAGGAAAAAGGCAACCCGCTACTATATGGACGAATTTCATCTTCTGCTGCGTGAGGAGCAGACCGCAGCATATTCTGTGGAAATCTGGAAGCGTTTCAGGAAATGGTCGGGCATTCCCACAGGGATTACCCAAAATGTAAAGGACCTTTTATCAAGCAGAGAGGTGGAAAACATCTTTGAAAACAGCGACTTTGTTCTGATGTTAAATCAGGCGGTAAGCGACAGAACTATCCTTGCAAAGCAGCTTAATATTTCTCCCCAGCAGATGAAATATGTAACCCATACGGAAGCCGGCGAGGGACTTCTCTTTTACGGAAATGTGATCCTGCCCTTTGTAGACCATTTCCCGAAAGATACAAAGCTTTACAAGGTTATGACGACAAAGCCGGAGGAAGTGAGCAGCGAATGAAGAAACTAACGCATTTCAGCCTGTTTACCGGAATAGGTGGGATCGACCTTGCGGCGGAAGCCGCAGGCTTTTCTACCCTTTGTCAATGCGAATGGGCGGACTTTCCGAATGCCGTATTAAAAAAGCATTGGCTGGAGGTTCCGCGTTTTCAGGATATTACCACAGTTACAAAGGAGGCATTTATTGAAAAAACAGGACAAGACAGCGTTACCCTCATATCCGGGGGCTTCCCATGTCAGCCCTTTTCCGCCATCGGAGCAAAAAATGGCTTTACAGACCCCCGTTATCTCTGGCCGCAAATGTGCAGAGTTATTAAAGAACTGCGCCCCCATTTCGTGCTTGGCGAAAATGTTGCTAACTTCATCAATATGGGGCTCAACAAAACGATCATTGACTTGGAAAAAGCAGGATATGCCGTTTGGACATTCGTACTTCCTGCTTGCAGCGTCGGCGCGTGGCATGAACGCAAGCGAACTTTTATCGTGGGGGCAGATGTTTCCTACGCCCCTTGCTTCCGACACAGGAACGCGTCCGAAAGTGCCGCAGGTAGTCCTATCCCCTGCGGGCTCCTTTCGCAGAAAGAAGAAAACGGGGCACTGGTCGGCGAATCTTTCAGAGGCAATCTATTATCTGGAAAAGGACGCAGCCCCCAATCTTCGCTTCAATCCGGAGTGGGCAGAGTGGCTGATGGGATTCCCGAAAGCATGGACGGAAATTTCCTCTGGATAACGGAGCCCACGGACATACCGAGGCTTACGGAAGATAAGAAAGACAGAGTAAAGCGCTTAAAGGCTCTTGGTAATGCCGTTGTTCCCGCACAGGTTTACCCGATACTCAAATACATTGCAGATATTGAGCTTGGACGCTGCAAAAGCACTTGCGTCTTTTCAGGAAAGGAAGGTGATGCAATTTGAAAGAACCGCTAAAGCCCCGCGATAAGTACAGGCAAAAAATGAGCCGGGACGGACTGATAAGAGAAAACATGACAACCGGAGAAACGGAAAACATATCAGCGAAAGCAAAAGAAAATCCACCGCCGGATAGTGTAATAAGTGAGGATGTTACTTCGGAAAAAATCCCGAAAAGAAAATCCTCAAGGCTAACCTTTACCGAAGAAGAAAGAGCTATCCCGGAGCTTCAAAAGTATATACGAAAGTCCGATCAGGCGGCAGACCGTCTTGATAAGGCAAGGGATAAAATCCCGAAGAAAAAGATCCTTTCCTTTGACCGTGAATTTGATGAAAGATCCGGCAAAGGAAAAACGAGGCTTCACTTTGAAGAAAAGGAAAAGCCCGTCGGAACGGAAAAAGGTGTAACACCTCTTTCCCCGGCACTTAATGAAGCCGGTGCCTTTTTGCATAAGAAAATCCATGAAACGGAGCATGACAACGCAGGCGTTGAAGCAGCCCACAAAACCGAAAAAGCCGCTGAAAGACTTGGAAGATACAGCGTGAGAAAAGCAAGAGAAAATTACAGAAATCAGAAGCTAAAGCCTTACCGCAAGGCAAGGAAAGCGGAAAAAGCCGCTGAAAAGGCAAATGCAAAGTATTTCTACAAGAAGGCTATGTATGAAAATCCGAATCTCTCATCTGCAAATCCCTTTAGCCGTATGTGGCAGAAAAGGAAGCTAAAAAGAAAGTATGCGGCGGATCTTCGTAAGAAAGGACAAAAAGCGACAAAGGCGGCAAAGACATCCGCAGAAAAGATAAAGCAGGCAGGCTCTTTTATCATACGCTACAGACGAGGGCTTGCCCTTATCATTTCCCTGCTTTTAATCTTCATTCTGATCTTTACCGGCTTATCGTCCTGCTCCTCTCTTTTATCGGGAGGCTTAAACGGGATTTTAGGTACAAGCTATACATCCGAGGACAGCGATCTTGTGGCGGTGGAAAATGCCTATGCTGCTATGGAAAATGAGCTTCAGGGAAAAATAGACAATGTAGAAAGGGATCATCCGGGCTATGACGAGTACAAATATGAGCTTGACGGTATCGGACATAATCCCCATGAGCTTGCTTCCATTCTTACGGCAAAGCACCAAAGCTATACCCTTTCCAAAGCGCAAGCTGACTTACAGAAAATTTTCGAAAAGCAGTATTCTTTGAGCTTAAAAGAAGAAGTCGAGGTGCGCTACCGAACAGAAACCCATACCGATCCGGACACCGGAGAAACCACGAAGGAAGAAGTCCCGTATAACTATTACATTCTTCATGTAAAGCTGAAAACGACGCCCCTTTCCGATATTGCAAAAGGAATTCTAAATGAAGAACAGTTAAAAATGTACCGCGTCTACCTTGAAACCAGCGGAAACAAGCCCCTTGTCTTTGGCGGAGGCTCCCCTGACGGCAGTGCTTCGGAGGATTTAAGCGGCGTTCATTTTGTGAACGGCACTCGCCCCGGAAATCCGGAGCTTGTAAACCTTGCAAAGAAGCAGGTCGGAAATGTAGGCGGTTATCCTTATTGGAGCTGGTACGGCTTTAACGGCCGCGTGGAATGGTGCGCCTGCTTTGTATCTTGGTGCTACAACAAGGCAGGAAAAAGCGAACCGCGTTTTGCAGGCTGTCAGTCGCAGGGAGTCCCTTGGTTTACCTCTCATGGTCAATGGGGAAACCGAGGTTATAAAAACATAGCACCGGGCGACGCCATTTTCTTTGACTGGGACGGCGACGGCGGTGCGGATCATGTGGGAATTGTCATCGGAACGGACGGAAGCCGTGTTTATACCGTTGAAGGAAATTCAGGCGATGCCTGCAAGATTAAAAGCTATGATTTAAATTCAGGTTACATCAAAGGCTACGGTCTGATGAACTGGGATTAACAAAAAATGAAAGGAGAACAACATTTATGCAAAACAAGAAAGTCCTGAAAATCGAAAAGGAAATCCAAAAGACCCGTGAGAAAATCACGGAGCAACAAAACAAGCTGAAAGAGCTTGAAATGCAGAAAACAGAGGCGGAAAATCTTGAAATCGTGCAGATGGTAAGGTCGCTTCACATGACCCCTGCCGAGCTTTCCGTATTTTTGGCAAAGGGCATAATCCCCGATGATACGCCTGTAAGTGAAAATGAATCTATGGAGGATTTGGAAAATGAAGAATAAAATCATGATAAGAATAATGACAGCTCTCTTTGCCGCCCTGATCCTTATGGGCGGCTTTTCCATTCCCGCCTATGCAAACGGAGGCGGTGAGTCCACCAATGACAGCAATGTAAAAACAGAGGAAAAGAAAGAAGAAAAAACGCCCATTACCCCGGACGGCAACATGAGCCTTGTGGATAATGTCAAGGGCGATGCCGCAAAGGATAAGGAATTTATCATTGTAAAAAGCAAAGGCGGAAACTATTTCTATATCGTAATCGATCATGCGGCGCAGGGAGAAAATACGGTTCACTTCTTAAATCAGGTAGACGAAAAGGATTTGCTTTCCATTATTGATGAGAAAAGCAGCTTAACTGAAAAGCCGGAGCTTCCAAAGCAGGAAGAAAAGAAAGAACCGGAGACGGAAAAGCCAAAACCGGAAGAAAAACAGGAGAAAAAGAATCCTGCCGGAATGATTGCTTTATCCCTCATTCTCATTCTTGGACTTGCAGGCGGAGCCTTCTATTATTTTAAGTTCCTAAAACCGAAGCAGGATATAAAGGGAACGACCGACCTTGACGAGTTTGATTTTGAGGATTACGAGGAAGATTTTACGGAGGAAGATAACGAGGACGGCGAGGAAGCTTTAGAAGAAGCAGAGCCGGATGAAACAGTATGACATGGTTTACAGACAGTATCTATGAACGACTGATGACGGAAAAGCCCAAATGCGGGCGGCCTGAAAAAGAGCCGCCTGCTTCTTTTTCCTCAAAATGTGAGGGCTGCCCTTACAGGGGAAAGTCCCCATGCATCGGTTACTGTATCAGGAAAATAAAAGAAAAAAGCGAACCGGAGCTTTAGAAAGGATTAGATATGAAACTTATTATATGTGAAAAGCCGAGTGTCGGAATGGCGATTGCTTCCGCACTTGGAATAGAAACAAAAAATGACGGATATATGGAAAGTGAGGACTTTCTTGTGTCTTGGTGCATCGGACACCTTGCGGAGCTTTCCCAGCCGTCCTGTTATGGAAGTGAATATGAAAAGTGGAGCCTTGAGGCTTTGCCTATTTTGCCAAAAACATGGCAGCTTACTATCTCAAAGGATAAGGAAAAACAGTTTTCAGTATTAAAGGCACTTCTTTTTAGAAATGATGTTACAGAGGTGATAAACGCCTGCGACGCCGGGCGCGAGGGAGAACTCATTTTCCGATTTGTTATGGAAAAGGCAGGCTGCAAGAAGCCTGTAAAAAGGCTTTGGATTTCTTCAATGGAAGAAAGTGCGATCCGAAAAGGCTTTGAAAATCTAAAGGACGGAACGGACTATGACAGCCTTTATAGATCCTCTCTTTGCAGAGCAAAGGCGGACTGGCTTGTCGGAATCAATGCGACCCGCCTTTTTTCCCTTTTATATAACCATACCCTAAATGTAGGACGGGTGCAGAGCCCGACCTTAAAAATGCTGGTGGATCGAAGCGAGGCGATTACAAATTTCAAGAAAGAAAAGTATTACCATGTCCGCCTTGCTTTAGATGGCGCGGAAGCTATAAGTGATAGATTTTCAAGTAAGGAAGCGGCAGAGAAAGTTGCAAAGACCTGCAAAGGAAAAAGTGCAGTCTGCACTTCTCTTACCTCTGAAAAGAAAGAAGCGCTGCCGCCGAAGCTCTTTGACCTTACCGCACTTCAAAAGGAAGCAAACCGCATTTTCGGTTACACCGCAAAGCAGACCCTTGACCTTGCACAGAGCCTTTATGAAAAGAAGCTTCTAACCTATCCGAGAACGGACAGCAATTACTTAACGGACGATATGAAAGAAACGGCGGAGGCGGTTATCCGCACTCTTTTATCAAAGTTTTCCTTTATGCAAAGCATGGAATTTACACCGGAGATTATAAAACTTCTTAACAGCAAAAAGGTATCGGATCACCATGCCGTGATTCCTACAAGGGAACTTGAAAAAACGGAACTTTCCATGCTTCCCGAAAGTGAGCGAAATATTCTCTTTCTTGCAGGTGCAAGGCTTCTTATGGCTTGTGCCACTTCCCATATTTATGAAACGGTTACGGCGGTGTTTTCCTGTGAAAATCATACCTTTACGGCAAAAGGAAAAACGGTGCTATCTTCCGGCTGGAAAGAAATTGAAACCCTCTTTCTTATGAGCCTGAAAGAAAAGCAAGCTAAAGAAGATGAAAAAGAGCTTCCGGCATTTTGTGAGGGAGAAAGCTTTGAAGGCTTTTCTATAAAAGTTACGGAGCATGACACACTTCCCCCAAAGGCATACACGGAAAGCACGCTTCTATCTTCTATGGAGCGTGCAGGAAACAAGGAAACCACAGAGGATGCAGAGCGTAAAGGCTTAGGTACTCCCGCCACCCGTGCAAGTATCATTGAAAAAATCATCAAGGCAGGCTTTGTTATAAGAAAGGGAAAGCAGCTTATCCCGACTAAAGACGGAATAAACCTTATCTCCGTACTTCCAAAAACCCTGACCTCTCCGCTTCTTACGGCAGAATGGGAAAACGAGCTTTCAAGGATTGCAAAGGGAGAAGCGGATGCTGACAGCTTTATGGAAAAGATTGAAGCAATGACAAAAGACCTCATAGAAAATGCGGACGCCGAAAAAGCAAAAGCAGAACTTTTCAAAGAGGAAAAAACCGTAATCGGCTTATGCCCGCGCTGCCAAAGTCCCGTTTATGATGGAAAGAAAAACTACTATTGCAGTAACAGGGATTGCCTATTTTCCATGTGGAAAAATGACCGCTTCTTTGAGGATAGGAAAATCACTTTTACCCCTAAAATTGCATCTGCACTACTCAAAGATAAAAAAGTAAAGGTAAAGAGCATCTACTCTCACAAAACAGGCAAAACCTATGACGGAAATGTGGTTCTTTGTGATACCAAAGATAAGTATGTGAACTACCGTATTGAGATAGACAGGAAGAAAAAAGAAGAATAGCAAGCATAGGAAAGGGGTACCCTTTCCGTAAAAAAACTCCGTTTCCAAAGATATGAAAGCGGAGTTTTTTGCTTGCTGGGATAGTCCCAGACCCTTAACCATTTGGACAAAGGAGGCTTGCCGATTTAATGCAAAAAATTACATTTGAAAATCACTTGTGCATGATTGATACAAAGACAAATTCCTTTGATATGCAGGAGATTGAAAATCGTCGCTTTATGTATTCTCCCGATTCCTGCGAGCTTATTATAGGGAAACAGTACAAAGGGAATCAGCTTATCGCAAGCCACGCAGAAGAACATGGAAAAGCCGGTGTAAAAGCACCCTTTGACAGCTTCATTAGAGGCTGGATAGGTACAGGAAAAGGCTACAAGGATGGCGTAATACATTTTGCACCGCCTATCAATACGCACAATATCGATCACTTTAATCGCGGATTTTCCACGCTGGAAATGTTCGCTGCAAACGGAGCAAACAGCCGGACAATAATTCGAGGTTTCGGTGATCGGTGGGAACAACCACTATCTGATTTAATTTCACAGAAAGGAGAAAAATTCATGCCATATATGGAAAAAGCAGAAGAAATAAAAGATGTTTCGCCTATTGTCCTGACCTCTGAAAATCAGAAGGACAGACTAAAGGAAATCACGGATCGTTTGGAGCAGGGAATATTAGAAGTTTTTGAAAGCGAAAGGTACAAGGAGTATCTTCGCGTCATGTCAAAATTTCATCATTACAGCTTTAACAATACGATGCTGATTGCCCTGCAAAAGCCCGACGCTTCGCTGATTGCAGGCTTTAGCGCGTGGAAAAATACGCACGGAAGAACGGTCAAAAAAGGAGAAAAAGGAATCCGCATTATCGCTCCTGCACCCTTTAAGGTAAAGCAGGAAATGGAGAAGCTTGATCCGAAAACCAATATGCCACTTGTCGGAGCGGACGGAAATGCAATTACCGAAGAAAAGGAAATCACCATCCCGGCCTACAAGGTGGTATCGGTGTTTGATGTATCACAGACGGAGGGGAAAGAGCTACCCTCTATCGGAGTAGATGAGCTGACAGGCGATGTGTCGCAGTATGAGGACTTCTTTACGGCACTGAAAAAGGCTTCTCCCGTTCCGATTGCTCTTGAACATATCGAGGGAAGCGCTCACGGCTACTATCACCTTGCGGAAAAAAGAATTGCGATTGACGATAACATGAGCGAGCTGCAAACACTAAAGACTGCCATTCACGAAATCGCCCATGCAAAGCTGCACGACATTGACTTAAATGCACCGAAAGAGGAAAAGGAAAATCACCCAAACCAACGTACCCGCGAGGTTGAGGCGGAAAGCATCGCCTATACCGTATGCCAGCACTACGGGCTTGATACCTCCGATTATTCTTTCGGGTATGTTGCAGGCTGGAGCAGCGGAAAAGAACTGTCCGAGTTAAAGGGCTCCCTTGAAACCATCCGTCTTGCCGCATCGGAGCTGATCGACAACATAGACGGGCATTTTAAGGAGCTTCAAAGGGCAAGAGAAAATGAGCTTTCAGAAAAAGAAACAGAATTGCCTTTGCAGGAAGAAAAACAGGAAACAGCTTACCTGCTTGAAAACGGAAACTATCTCTATATTCAGACCTGCGAAACAGGCTATGACTATACTCTGTATCAACCGGACTTTACAGACCTTGACGGTGGGCAGCTTGATAACCCGGAAATCTCTGTTGAAAAAGCCCGTGATGAAATACTCAAAATGCACGAGCTTTCAGGGCAAGGCTTAACGGAAATTTCCATAGATGATTTTGAGAAAATGCAGGAAGAAGCTTCACAGGAAAAGGAATCTGAAATACAGGTAAGGTACTACCCAATCAATGAAGCCGCAGCAAAAAGGGCAAAGGAAATGAACAGCTTTTCCGACTACACGGCGGGAAGTGCAACCCTTGAATACAAAAGCCTTGTGGATCAGGCGGCGGAAATTGCCGAAAATCAGAAAAAGAGAGTTGATCCGTCCTTTCACGGTAAAATCGACGCTCTGCTTGATACCTATTCAAGAAAGCTTGCCGCAAATATGAATAACGGATTTGCCATTGACGCCCGCGTTCCCTCTGTCCTGATTGCAGGAGGCTCTAATTTCTCTGTGCGAAAAAAGGAAAAGCAAAACGCTGCCCGTGATAAGAACTACAAAGAATGGAAAGACATTCAGGGACTTCTTGAAAAAATCAGAAGCACCGGAATGGGCGGAATCAGTGCAGACGATCCGGATGCTGTAAAGAAATTAAATGCAAAGCTTGAAAAGCTGATAAAGGCACAGGAAACCATGAAGGCGGTCAACGCCTATTACCGAAAGCATAAAACCCTTGAGAGCTGTCCGGAGCTTGACAGCGAAGCTACCCAAAAGCTAAAGGCAAGAATGGAAATCAGAGGCGTTCAGGATAAGCCCTATCCGACTTGGGCACTTTCCAATAACAATGCGGAAATCAGAAGAATTAAAGACCGTATTCAAAGTCTTTCCGTAAATAAGGAAGAGCTTTTCACAGGCTGGGAGTTTGCAGGAGGAAAAGCCGAAATCAATGTAAAGGATAACCGCCTACAGCTTTTCTTTGAGGATAAACCGGACGGCAAAATCCGAGACGAATTAAAGTCAAACGGTTTTCGCTGGTCGCCGAAGGCTTTAGCGTGGCAAAGGCAGCTTACTTCCAATGCGATCTATGCGGCGGATGCTATCAGCAGCATAAAACCCCTTTCGGGAGAACGCATAATAGAGCTTCAAAGAAATTTCAGAAAGGAAAATAAAATTGAAACCACACCTGAATATATCTACAAGGTACTTGAAGAACCCTCTGAAAAAGACAGTGTGAAAAACTGTAGGCTGGAAGCCTATATCGTAAAAGAAAACGGCAAGACAGAATCCGAGCTTTTATATGCCGGAACAAAGGAGCAATGCAAAGAGCTTTTAGATGAGGTTCAGTCCGGGAAGCTCACAAGAGAGCAGATCAAAGAGCTTTACGCAAAGGCTGAAAACACTACCCCTGAAAAAGATACCTTTCGGATCTATCAGCTAAAGCGCGGCGAGGACACAAGAGAGCTTCAATTTGAATCCTACGACCGCTTAAAAGAATCGGGGCAGATACTTAACCCGGATAACTATGTCAAGATATATGAGGCGGAGCTTTCAAAGGGACTTTCCCTTGAGGATATTTATACCCGCTTTAATATCGATCATCCAAAGGACTTTTACGGACACAGCCTGTCTGTTTCCGATGTGGTTGTACTTCATAAGGACGGAAAGGACACGGCTCACTATGTAGACCGACTTGGTTACAAGGAAGCCCCGGAATTTCTGAAACCGGATAATTACCTGAAAACTGCCGAGATTTCTACAGAGCAAAATTACAACATGGTTGACGGAATTATGAATAACACACCGCCTGCACCTACCGTAGACGAGCTTGAACAGAAAGTAAAGGCGGGAGAATCGATTTCTCTTACCGAGCTTGCAAAAACGGTTAAAGCGGAGGAACACCATTCCACTGATCCGGAGAAAAAGCCGTCTATCAGAGCACAGCTAAAGGAAGCAAAGAAACAGTCTGAACACAAAAAACATAACACGAAAACAAAAAATCATGAATTGGAGGTATAAGCATGAATCCTTTTACAGTAGAAGAAATGAATTTGTTAAGCATTTACAGAGGCGAAAGCAAAGAGGAAGTAACGGAGAAAATCGCATTTGTTCTATCCTTTATGGATAAGGATATGCGGAAGCTTGCAAAGCGTACGGTAAAAAAGGTAAACAGCCTGTCCGATCAGGAATTTGCCGCGCTTTCCATTGATCCCGCCGATGAAATATGAGGAAATCAAAACCGCTTTCACCCAAACAGGTAAAGCGTGTCAATCGCCTTGTGAGAAAAGAATGCTGTAACTATGATAATGGAAACTGCATTTTGCTTGACGATGGGGAAGCCTGTCCTTGTCCGCAGCTTATATCCTGTTCGCTTCTTTGCCATTGGTTTTCCGATGCGGTGCTTCCTCTTGATAGAGAGCTTTTTGCAGAGCTTTACGCACCGGAGGAAAAACGCCGTTGCACTGTATGCGGAGCGCCCTTTGCATCAAAGTCCAACAATGCAAAATATTGCCCCGGCTGCAGAAAGAAAATCACAAGAAAGCAAGCGGCAGAAAGGATGAGAAAAAAGAGAAGCCTTGTTACTAAATAGAAGGCGTAAACGCCTTGTATATCCTTGCTTTTTAGGAGCGTTTCAGCTTGTGGCAAGGGTTTATATCTATATCCTTGAAAATGAGGTTTAACTGCGTAACATAGGGAGGCAAAAAAAAACGGATGCGGCAGTCATGAATTTGTGACTGCTGCGTCCATTTTTTTATAGTTCTTTCAAAGCTACAACATTGTTACCTATGGTATAGCCTTGTTTTTCATAATAATTGGACAAGCCTTTTTCAAAGTATGCAAGTGAGCAACTGCATTCTGAATCTTTTTCTAATGTTTCTAAAAGTCTGTTTCCTATTTTATTTCCCCTATATGCTTCCTCAATATATAAATATTGAGGAAGCAATGTCTTGTTTGGTAAAATAAAACCGTATATGAAACCAATGATAAGACCATCGACAAAGGCTCCGTATGTATAACTTATTCCATCAAAATCAGATTTTACAGAATTTGCTATGGCCATAAACATTTGAGCCATATATTCATCATCAGGTACTAATTCAATAATTGAAAAATAATCATCTGGGGTTAATCTTCTAATTTCTACATTTTCCATATAAACACTTCTTTCTGCAATTTATTCTTGTACAAGCCTGTATATCGTAAGCGGAATATACCATGCTGCAACGAGAAGCTGCCAGACAATCACAATGCAGCCGATCAGTCCGCCTACAATAATATTTACAGCAAATATTCCTACCGTTGCGGTAAAGTCATGGTTAATCGGAATCAGCCATAAAAACATTCTTCTGATACCGAAAGGAACACCGCAAAACAGCCATACATAGAAATAGTTGGTTTCTCCGTTTTGCGTAAATATTTTCGTTCCCCAGTAAAAGAAAAATGCCGTTAGTAAAACAGGTATTATTACTTTCTTAAAAAAATCTTTCCATATTTCTCCGCGTGTCATAATATCAGCTCCTTTTCTTCCGGGAACTGTTTTCTGCCATTAATATTTTGTTTTTCCCGTTTCTTTAGTTAGCCATATCATACCATGAATTTTACTCATCATCCACAAGAGGAGTCATTCAAGGGTCTTTGTATGCTCTTTGCCTGTATCTTCTCTTTGAATAATCCGGTCAACATTCTGCTTGATCCGCTGATATTCTTTGACTTTCTTTTTCAGCTTTCCGTATTCGGAATACAAGGTTTCTTTTTTCTTTTGCAGGGAAGTATATTCTTTCTGCAAAGCGGAAAGATCCAGAAGTTTTGTAATTCCTGCTTTCTTTAATGCCTTTGCCGCAGCTTCATAAAGAATCAGGTTGCTTTCGTGCTTCTTCCTATATGCTTCCTTATCCTTTGCCTTGATATATCCTCTGTAAACATTCTTTGTTTTTTGATAAGTAGAAAGGTGTTTTATCATAACAGCCATATCGAAAAGCTTCTTTTCCGCCTGCTTTAAGCTGTCTGCTGTCTGTTCACTGTCAAGAACCATTTCGTCTATACGCGTTATTAAATCCTCATACTGCATAATGTTATTTTCTGTAAGGAAATTCATTGTCTTTGCCGCCTGTTTCAGATTGTGGATCTTCGCCCAATGCTCATATCCCGTCGATTGCTGTGCCTTGATATTGTTTTCCATGTCAATCAACAGAGATATTCCGTTCTCCTGTGTCAGTTTCTTTCCGGTGTGGTTCTTAATTCCTGCAATGCGTTTTCTGATTGCTTCTTCCGTATAATCTGCTCCGAGCGTTTTCAGTCTTGTAAATCGTTCTTGTCCGGGTGCTCTGCAGGAAACATATTTACCGCGTTTGATTTCATAGCCGGAAGCTTGAAGCTTATGTAAAAGCTCTTCAAAATCCGTTACCTGAGGAATAAGGAGATTGACCGTTTCTTTAAGCTTTCCTTTCCAGTTTGTACCTGTCTTTGCCGTTTGATACTCAATATAGCTTTTTCCTTTTCGTCCTTTTTCCGGAGTGATAACCGATAAGCCGTTTTCATAGCATAGACGGTCGCTGATATTTCTTATTCCGTAATAGCTTCTTTTATTGGAATTATATTTGTGATAGTCCACGAAATTTACGGCACAAAAAATAATGTGATTATGGACATGACCTTTATCAATATGGGTGGTAAGAACATACTCATACCGACCTTTTGTTACGGCGTCTGCAAGCTGTTTTCCAATCTCATGGGCTTTCTCAAAACTGACTTCTCCCGGCTCAAAGGACTGTATCAGGTGATGGGCTAAATTGTTTCCTTTATCAAGTGCCTGTGAAAGCGTAAATGCAAATTCAATATCTGCGGTTTCATAGCTGCAGCCGAAAGATGATACAAGCATTTTATCATCAGTTTTATCGGGGTTTTGGATATATTCAAGAGCTTTTTTCAGTGTGCTTTTAATAGGCTTAATCTTTGTAACCGCCATATCTCTTTTAAGGCTCCTTTGATTTCTTCTATA
>ERZ772967.795-NODE-795-length-23351-cov-9.087826_pt1 | contig 23351 bp, 18 predicted proteins | sample MGYA00511677_ERZ772967 | MGnify/ENA primary metagenome ERZ772967 (study PRJEB29015, sample SAMEA2737931) | human oral metagenome | biome: human oral; feature: human-associated habitat; material: dental | place: China | collected 2146 ...
GGTAGCCGTGAACACTTCCTGACGGGCGGGCGCAGCCCGGTTGTCGGGAAGTGTTATAGGCATGAGGTTTTGTTGCCCACGACGCAAGTCGTGGGCAACAAAACCTCATTGAGCGTTGAGCAGCAATCGCATACCGGTCCGCGGTGCGTGCCGCAACAAAGTCGTCTTCTGTATATGGCCACCCCCGCAACGAAGTCGTCTTCCATGCATCGCAACCCGCAGCTCGGGGCGTCCTCACGAAAACACGGTGTCCCCATCCACCATCCCCTTGACCCCCGTCAACCCCCGCAATCCCGACCCCCTGCCTCAGGAACCCCCTATCACCGATAATGATGGAAAACTGTGTCATCCATCAGAAAACAACAGCGACATGCACACAGCCACAGCAGACATCATCGTACTGGGCGGTGGCGGCGCCGGACTGCGCGCCGCCATCGCTGCCGCCGAACACAGCCCGCGCCTGTCCATCGCCCTGGTCTCCAAGGTCGTTCCCATGCGCTCGCACACCGTCGTGGCCGAAGGGGGCTCCGCCGGCGTCATCCGCGACGACGACAGCCTCGACAACCACTTCGACGACACCGTCTCCGGTGGCGACTGGCTCTGCGAGCAGAATGTCGTCGAATACTTCGTGCAGCACTGTACCGAAGAGATGGTCCAGCTCGAGCAGTGGGGCTGTCCGTGGAGCCGCAAGGACGATGGCAGCATCAACGTCCGCTACTTCGGCGGCATGAAAACCCCACGCACCTGGTTCGCCGCCGACCGCAGCGGGTTTCACATCCTGCACACCCTCTTCCAGACCTCGCTCAAGTATCCGCAGATCCGCCGCTACGACGAGTTCTTCTGCACCGACCTGCTGGTCGAGGATGGTCACATCAGGGGCCTGCTCGCCGTGGAAATCGCCAGTGGCGAGCGACTGGCCCTCTACGCCAACGCCGTCGTCATGGCCACCGGCGGCGCCGGCCGGGTATTCCGCCAGAACACCAACGCCGGCACGCTGACCGGCGACGGCATGGGCATGGCCTTTCGTGCAGGCGTGCCGCTGCGCGACATGGAGTTCGTGCAGTACCACCCCACCTGCCTGCCCGGTTCGGGCATCCTGATGACCGAGGGCTGCCGGGGAGAAGGCGGCATTCTGGTCAACCGCGACGGATACCGCTACCTGCAGGATTATGGCCTTGGCCCGCTGGATCCCTGGCCAAGGCCGAAGGCCATGGAGCTGGGCCCGCGCGACCGGCTGTCACAGGCGTTCTGGCACGAGAAGCAGAAGGGCCGCACCATCGATACCCCCCATGGTGCTGCCGTTCATCTGGACCTGCGCCACCTGGGCGAGAAGAAGATCCACGAGCGCCTGCCCCTGATTGCCGAGGCGGCCGAAACCTTCGCCGGCGTCGATCCGGTCAAATCGCCCATCCCCGTCTGCCCGGCCGTGCACTACACCATGGGCGGCATCCTCACCGACGGCCAGTGCGAAACCCCCATCAAGGGGCTGTTTGCCGCCGGCGAATGCTCCAGCGTCGGCATCCACGGGGCCAACCGGCTCGGGTCCAACTCGCTGGCCGAGCTGCTGGTCTTCGGCCGGGTGGCCGGTGAAGGTGCAGCCCGCGAGGCCGAACGGCTCGGCCGCACACCGCCATCACCGGCCGTGCAGGTTCAGGCCGAGGAAGCCGAGAGACGCATCCTGTCCCTGCTCGATCCGGCCCGCAGCCAGCAGCCGCAGGCGGAACGTCCAGCCGTGATCCGCGACGAAATGCGTGCCAGCATGGAAGACGGCGTGGGCATCTACCGCGACGAAAAGGGCATGCAGGCCACCTGCGACAAGCTGGCCGAACTGCGCGAGCGCTATCGTCACGTCAAGCTCGACGACTACAGCCGTGCCTTCAACACCGACTGGCTGACCACACTGGAGCTGGGCTATTCGCTGGAAGTAGCGCAGGCCATGGCCCATTCGGCCCTGGAACGCCGGGAATCGCGTGGTGCCCACCAGCGGCTGGACGGATACACCGAACGGGATGACCGCCAGTTCATGAAGCACTCACTGGCCCACTACCAGGGAGATTCGGTCCCCTCCATCAGCCTGCAGCCCGTGGTGATCACCAAATCACTGCCCCGTGCCCGCGTCTATGGCGGCGCCGGCCAGAAGGCAGACATGTCCTGATGATGGGAAGAACACGGAACAACCCTCGAGGCACGCCCCGACAGGACACCACGGCCGTGCAGCGCCACACCCCAAAGCCCAGACACGAGAAACGTCCCGAGATGAAGAGGTTCGGACCATGACGACCGCCACACTTTCCCGCTTCACCGAGACCATCCTGCGGCGGGTCCGTCACGAAGCCCCGGGGGACGCCCTGTCCCACCAGCGTGACGACCACACGCAGGCCGGCGAGCCTGGCGGCTCCGCCGCACCCGATGGTACCGGAGGCAGCCAGGCAGCCGGCAGCACCACCCACGCAGCCTCCGGTCACGATGCCACCACCGGCACGCGGATCATCACCATCGAGTGCCAGCGCTACAACCCCGACGAAGACAGCCAGCCGCATTACCGCACCTACCAGATACCGTTCACCCACGACATGTCGGTGCTCGACGGGCTGCAGTACATCAAGGACCACCTGGACGGCAGCCTCAGCTTCCGCTGGTCGTGCCGGATGGCCGTGTGCGGCAGCTGCGGCGTGATGGTCAACGACCTGCCGGTACTGGGCTGCTCCACCTTCCTGCGCGACTACTACCCCAACGGCCTGAAGATCGCCCCACTGTCGCACTTTCCGGTGGTGCGCGACCTGGCCGTGGACCAGAGCGACTTTCTGGCCAAGCTCGAACGCATCAAGCCCTGGATCATCCCCAGCAGACCACAGACACCGGCCGAGGGCCCCAACCACCAGACACCGGCACAGATGGACCAGTATTACCAGTTCTCGCAGTGCATCAACTGTCTGCTCTGCTATGCGGCCTGTCCGCAGTACGGGCTCAATCCCGAATTCACCGGCCCGTCGGTACTGGCCCTGCTGCAGCGCTACAACGCCGACTCGCGGGATTACGGCAAGGCCGAACGGATGACCATCGTCAACGCCGAAAGCGGCGTCTGGGGCTGCACGCTGGTGGGCGAGTGCTCGGCCGTCTGCCCGAAGGGTGTGGACCCGGCCCGGGCCATCAACCTCAACAAGATCAATTCCACCCAGGACTATTTTCTGCGCTTTCTGATGCCCCGCAGCGGAAAGCGCGAAACGGCATGAACCTGGAGCGCTGCCGGAGAAAGCCTCATGAATCAGCCCACACGACGCGTCCCGCCCCTGCGGCAGGTCAAGACCTACCGAAAGCCCATGAAGGGCTGGTTCCTGCATGGCCGACGCACCTATCTGCGCTACATGGTGCGCGAGCTGACCAGCGTGGCCGTGGCCTACTACGCCCTGCTGGTGCTGTACGGTCTGTTCCAGCTCCGGGGTGGCCCCGAGGCCTTCAACGGCTTCATTGCGGCCCTTGGCTCACCGCTGTGGCTGCTCGTCAACGTGGTGACGCTGGGCCTGGTGGGCTTCCATGCATTCACCTGGTTCGAGGTCATGCCGAAGACCATGCCGCTGGTGTTCATCAGGCGTCGCGCCATTCCCGACCGGCTGATCGTGGCCGGTGGCCTGGCCGGACTTGCCGGCGCCAGTCTGGCACTGCTGGTGGCCTTTCTGCTGACGGCGCCCTGAGCCAGAGCGCGCGGCCCATTACCTCATTTCCGTAGTCACCTGTACACCATGAACACGCATTCCCTGAACGACGATGACCCGCTGGCCCGCCAGAAACCGCCCCGGCGCACCAACGAACCGGTGGTCTGGTCCCTGTTCGGCGCCGGCGGTGTGCTGTCGGCCATGGCCGGCCCGATGCTGATCCTCATCACCTGTGTACTGGTGCCACTGGGCATCCTGCTGCCCACCGAAACGCTCGGCTACGAACGGGTCCTGGGCTTTGTCCGGTGGTGGCCGGGCGCGCTGGCCATTCTGGCCGTGGTGAGCCTCTTCATGTTCCACGCCATGCACCGCCTGTGCCATTCACTGCACGATTTCGGCTTTCACACCGGGCGCGGTGCACAGCTCGTCTGCTACGGCTTTGCCGCGCTGATCACCATCATCTGCGCGCTGGTGCTGCGCAGCCTGCAATGAGCGGCTGACATTCCGGAAAACCTGCGCCCGGCAGGCACTCAAACCCCCTGCGAAAGACCGCGAGCGCTTCGAGCCCATAAGCCAGAAGGCGCCACCTGACGGCAACAGCGGAGCCATTGGCAGCAAATGGCAATGCACTGGACCGCCCGGGCATAGGACTCAAAGTGCCACGGACTTTTGCAGAAGATTCTCCAAGCATGCCATGCAGAGCATGGCATGCATGAGCGTGTCGAAAACGGGTCAGAAGAAGGAATACAACACACCAACCATCGCGGTGGCGTTGGTGTCGTCCATCACGACGGCACTCCTGCGGATGTCCTTCGAGAATTTCTGCACCTCACCCCCTGCCAGCAGCGACCAGTGCGGGGTAAAGGTATGGGACCACAGCATGCCGACGCTGGCGAAGGTCTGACCGCTGTCAGGGCTGAACGTGGCAAAGCCGGTGCGCTGGCTCTGTTCGGGCGTCACGCCGAACCAGGTCTGGTGATATTTGCGGTCTGCATGCTGCGCATGCAGCCCCACCTGCACCCGGTCGGCCTCGGTCTGCAGCGGCGTCAGAGTAACGCCATAGGTCCAGGTCGTACCACGCTTGCTGTTGCCGAACAGGCGGGTATCGGCATCCAGATCCAGCTCGAGCCACGAGGTGATACGTTGGGAAATCCCGGCCGTCAGCAACCCCGCACCGCGTACATTGCCCATGCCGGCCAGCTTGTCCGACCCTCCAACACTGAATGTATAGCCGTCCTTGGTTTCCTTGCGATGGTCCTTGCGTGACCCCTGATAGCCCAGCCCCAGGCGCAGCTTCGTACCTGTGCTGGTTTCGTACTGCAGCCCCAGTCCGCGTTGTGGATCCAGCTGGAACATGCCGTACTGCACCGAAATCATGCCCGCTGCAGTAGCTCTCGTTTCATCGGACCCCATGTAGCGAGGCCCTACCCCAACCCCCAGACCAGCCGCCAGATGCCACTCGCTGTCCGGTTGTCCGGCGTGCTCTCCCTGTGCACCAGGCGCAGCGGCACCCGTGTCTGGCGGTGGTGTCTGCCCGTCCTGCAGGGCATCCTGTCCCTGCAAAGAATCCTGCCCGTAGGTGCCAGAAGCGCCCGCATCGCTGCCCTGACCGGCATCGGCAGGCGTCACCTGCGTGGCCCCCATGCTGCCTTCGCCGGCCGGAGCCTCCTGAACGGATGAGGAACCAGAACTGTCATATCCGCCCTCATCATACTGGGCAATTGCACTGCCTCCGTGAAGCAGCAAACCAGCCGCCAGGGCGGCCTGAACGGCACCGGCCAATACGGATTTTCGGGAACGGACAACAGCCTGCATGGGAACCTCCTGTGAAATTTATGATTATTTCACAACCCATTTACCGTATTTGGCCCTGTCACACCCGGCACGCAGAAACCTGACAATATATGGGAGGAATCCGGCCTCCATCGTTCATCATTTGAAAAACGGAATGCTCCGGCGAGGTCTTTCCGGCAGGCGACGGGCTTGCGGGGGCGTTATATATCAAGGGATATCAAAAAACGCCTCCCTGGACTCAAGCTTTCAAGTGCGACACCCCATCCTCATATGAGGTGTTGCCATGGAACAGTCCGAACCTGCACCCGCCTGAGCCCCGAATCGACGTGGCGTCACTCCCCTTCCCGTGCAGCCCCCGCTGCCGGCACCAGAATGTCGCGGTTGCCATTGTTCTGCATCGGCGAAACGATGCCCGAACGCTCCATCTGCTCCAGCAGGCGCGCCGCCCGGTTGTAGCCGATGCGCAGGTGCCGCTGCACCAGCGAAATCGATGCGCGCCGATGCTGCAGCACCACGGCCACGGCCTGGTCGTACATGGCATCGCTCTCGCCATCCATGCCGGCCTCGGCCAGTGTGCTGGACAGGCCCCCAAAGCCCACCGCACTGCCGGTGTTGGTCTCTTCGGGCACACCTCCTTCCAGAATGCCCTCGATGTAGTCTGGCTCGCCGCCCACCTCCTTCCAGCTGGCCACCACCTTGTGCACTTCCTCGTCGGCCACATAGGCGCCATGCACCCGCTGCGGCAGGCTGGTACCGGCCGGCAGGAAGAGCATGTCGCCCTGGCCCAGCAGGGTCTCGGCGCCCATCTGGTCCAGAATGGTGCGCGAGTCGATCTTCGACGACACCTGGAAGGCGATCCGCGACGGAATGTTGGCCTTGATCAGGCCGGTGATCACATCCACCGACGGACGCTGGGTGGCCAGGATCAGGTGAATGCCGGCCGCCCGCGCCTTCTGGGCCAGACGGGCAATCAGCTCCTCGATCTTCTTGCCCACCACCATCATCAGGTCGGCCAGCTCGTCGATGACCACCACGATGATCGGCAGCTTCGACAGCGGCTCGGGCGCATCCGGCGTCAGCGAGAAGGGGTTGGGAATCAGCTCCTCGCGCTTCTCGGCCTCGGCGATCTTGGCGTTGTAACCGGCCAGGTTGCGCACGCCCAGCTTGCTCATCAGCTTGTAGCGGCGCTCCATCTCGCCCACGCACCAGTTCAGTGCATGGCCGGCCTGGCGCATGTCGGTCACCACCGGCGCCAGCAGATGCGGAATGCCCTCGTAGACACTCATCTCCAGCATCTTCGGGTCGATCATGATCATCCGCACCTGGGACGGATCGGCCTTGTAGAGGATCGACATCAGCATGGCGTTGATCCCCACCGACTTGCCGGAACCGGTCGTACCGGCCACCAGCAGGTGAGGCATCTTTGCCAGGTCGGCCACCACCGGGTTGCCGGCGATGTCCTTGCCCAGCGAGATGGTCACGGGCGATTTGGCGTCCACGTAGGCGCGCGAGCCGATGATCTCCGACAGCCGCACGCCCTGCCGGCGCGGGTTGGGCAGCTCCAGCCCCATCAGGTTCTTGCCGGGGATGGTCTCGACCACCCGCAGCGAGATCACCGACAGCGACCGGGCCAGATCCTTGGCCAGATTCACGATCTGGGCGCCCTTCACCCCGGTGGCCGGCTCGATCTCGTACCGGGTGATGACCGGGCCCGGATAGGCATGCACGACGGTGGCCGAGATGCCGAAATCGGAGAGTTTCTTCTCGATGAGCCGCGAGGTGTATTCCAGCGTCTCGGGCGACATCGTCTCGACCGTGGCGGGCGGCGCGTCCAGCAGGGCCAGATCGGGCAGAACCGAATCGTCGCCGTCGTGGCGGTAGACCGGCGCCGGCTGCGGTTTGGCCACGGTGGTCGCCTCCCGGATGGTCTCGCGCTGCATACCCACGGTCTGGCCCACATAGGTGGCATTGCCGCCCGGTGCAGGCGCAGGCCCAAAGGCGCCCGTACGCGAAGCCCCCGCCCGGGCACCAGCCCGCCCGGCATCACCATGATCGTTACCGGCATGACCGCCGGCCGGGTTTACGCCGGCAAGGCGGCCCCCCCGTGCACGAGCGGCAGCCGCATCCTCTTCGTCATGCACGGCACCGGACCAGAAGGCCTCTTCATCGGCATCATCGGCAAAACCGGCAATCGTGGGTTCCCTCGCCCCATCGTGCCCGGCAGCCGGTGCCGCACCGGCACGCCCGACACCCAGCCCGGTCACCACCGAGACACGGTCGAGCAGCGAACCGAAGAGCCCGCCGCGGGACGACGTGCTGCCGTCGGCAGGGTGCGCATCCACCCTGTCCGCATCACCCGCCCCGCCAAAGGCCGGTGCTTCGCCACCTGCCGGCAGGGCATCCAGTCCGGCTGGGGCTGCCGGCGCAAAACCGCTCACCCCCTCATCACGGGCAGCGGCACCGCGGCCACCCCGGCGCGCAACCGGGCCATCGGTGGCCAGCACATCCTCGATATCCCCGGCCTCCGGACGGGCCGCACGGCCGGCCAACCGGGCCGGGCGGATCAGCGGCGCACCGCTGTCATTCCCGTCCAGATCCACGGTCTGCCGCGGCGCACCCAGCAGGGCGCCACGCTGCTGCGCAGCCTGCACCCCGGCCCGGCGGTCGGCCCGCACGGCCAGTTTCTGCCGTACCCAGGCCACACTGCCTTCCAGTGCCGCCCCGGTGCGTTCGAACACCGACATCCAGGACAGGCCGGTGGCCAGGCTGAAGCCAATGGCGATCAGCAGCAGCAGCGCCAGCGTGCCCCCGACCGCCCCCAGCATCACGTGCACGGGGCCGGCCACCAGCGCGCCCAGCAGCCCGCCGGGCGCCAGCGGCAGCTCGGCCTGCAGGTTGTACAGGCGCGAGCCTTCCAGCGCACTGCAGCCGACCAGCAGCAGGATGAAGCCGATCCAGCGCTCCCAGGCAAAGCGCGCCTGGGGCACGGGTGGTTCGCTCTCCTGCCCGCGACCGGCACGCCCACTGGTGGTGCCCTTGCCGCTGGCCGTGACGGCCGGCATCGTGGCCGCCTGGTGTGCGTCGCGATGCAGCCGGCGATAACCGGCCAGCACGCGCAGGATCATGAAAAATGAGAACAGATAGGCCGACAATCCAAACAGATACAGGATCAGATCGGCAAACCAGGCCCCCACCCTGCCGCCCAGGTTGTGCACCTGGCGCGCCGTGACGGCATGCGACCAGCCCGGATCGACCGGGTTGTAGCTGGCAAGGATCAGGAAGAGGAAGATGGCCAGAAAGCACAGCACGATCCACCGTGCCTCCCGCAGCAGGCGGATGGCCCGCTGGGATAAACCGATGTGACGGCTGGCCCAGTGCTCCTGGGCGGTTGTCTGAACTGCTGCGCTGCGCGCCATCGTTGCCTCGTCCTCCAAAAAAACAGCGGCCAAACCCCCGATCATACCGCCTTGAACGGGGATTGGCCGTCATGCACCCGCCCCGTCAGGCCGGACAGCCAGATTCGGGGCCAGTCCGATGGAAACGCCCTCAGACCAGATAGGTGCTCAGCTTCTCGCGCAGCAGCACCCGGCCCTCGCCCAGCGGCACGATGTAGCCTTCGGTTTCCAGGCCCTTCATCACCCGCGAGACCATCTCGCGCGAGGCGCCGATCATCTTGGCAATCTCCTGGCGCGGCAGGCGGGTACGGATCATCCGCTCCTCGCCCACCTTCTCCGACATGTCGAGCAGCACGCGGGCCACCCGGCCATACACGTCGAGCAGGGCCAGCGTCTCGATCTTCCGGTCGGCCTCGCGCAGGCGGCGCACCAGGCCGGCCATGATGCGCAGGCACATCTCGGGGCTGGACATCATCATGGACTTGAAGCTTTCCTTGTTGATCGCCATGAAGTCGCTGGTATCGATGGTGATCACGCTGGCCGAACGCGGCGACTCGTCGATCAGGCTCATCTCGCCGAAGCACTCGCCCGGGCCGATCACGGCCAGAATCACTTCCTTGCCCTCGGTATCCGAACGCTGCACCTTGGCACGCCCCGACAGCAGGATGTACAGGGACTGCGACGGCTCCCCTTCCGTGACGATGACCCGTCCCTTGGGAAAATTGCGACGGACGCTGCCTGCCGCCAGCCGCTCGATCTGCGCTTCGGTCAGACCGGAAAACAGCGGCACGCGCCGCAGGAATGCGATGTTTTGCTCTTGTGACATGCGGGTTTCTCGAAAGTTCCGGGCAAGGACGGATGTATGAAAGTTGAAAACACCGGCCTTCGCCATCAGTTGCATACCGATAGCTTCTTATAATTTCCGTCCAGCGGTCGACAGGTCCGACATCTACGGGTTTCTGGCCGCCCGATGGTTGATTCTTTGGAATTTCTGCAACGATCTCCGCGTTGCCGGTCGCTTTCGCACGACAGCGCCGCCCCGCGGGGTTCCCATCCCACGAGGGCCCTTTCCCGATGAGCACCCCCCGCCACACCCGCCTGCTGATTCTCGGCTCCGGCCCTGCCGGCTACACGGCCGCTATCTACGCCGCCCGTGCCAACCTGAAGCCGCTGCTGGTCACCGGTCTCATCCAGGGCGGCCAGCTCACCACCACCACCGAGGTCGACAACTGGCCGGCCGATGTCAACGGCGTGCAGGGCCCCGAGCTGATGGAACGCTTCCGCGCCCACGCCGAGCGCTTCCAGACCGACATCGTCTTCGACCACATCAACGCGGTCGACCTGTCGCAGCGCCCGTTCCGCCTCACCGGCGACAGCGGCACCTACACCTGCGACGCCCTCATCGTCGCCACCGGCGCCTCGGCCCGCTACCTGGGCCTGCCCTCCGAGGAGGCCTTTGCCGGCAAGGGCGTCTCGGCCTGCGCCACCTGCGACGGTTTCTTCTACCGCAACCAGGACGTAGCCGTCATCGGCGGCGGCAACACGGCGGTCGAAGAAGCCCTCTATCTCAGCAACATCGCCCGCAAGGTCACCGTCGTGCACCGTCGCGACAAGCTGCGTGCCGAACCCATCATGATCGACCACCTGATGGAAAAGGTGCAGAAAGGCAAGGTCGAGATGCTCTGGAACAGCGAGCTGGACGAAGTGCTGGGCGACCAGAGCGGCGTCACGGGCATGCGCGTGCGCAACCGTGAAACCGGCGAGAAGCAGGACGTGAAGCTCTCCGGCGTGTTCATCGCCATCGGCCACACCCCCAATACCGAACTCTTCACCGGCCAGCTCGAGATGAGCGGCGGCTACATCAGGACGCAGGGCGGGGGCAACGGCAATGCCACGGCCACCAGCATCCCGGGCGTGTTCGCTGCCGGTGACGTGCAGGATCACATCTATCGCCAGGCCATCACCAGCGCGGCCACCGGCTGCATGGCCGCGCTCGATGCCCAGCGCTATCTGGAAAATCAGGCGTAACCTTTGCTCCACCCGGTGCGGAACCACGCCTGCGCGGCGCCTTGTCTTCGCGTGGCCGGGGCCCAGCGCGGAAACGAATGACGCCATAACGCGCTCCAGGCCCGTGATGCCCACCACACCTGCCCGATGGGAAAGAAAAAGAACTCCCCTGCTGCACCACCTGCCCCAGGCCCGGCCCCCTTCCCCGCTCGCCTGGGATTGGCCGATCTCGGCCGGGTAGCCGGTGCACTGAAGGCACAGGCGGCGGCCGAACGCGCGGCGGCCGAAGCACGCCGGCGCGAAGCCGCCCGCATCCGGGCCGAGGCCGACATCTTTCTGAGGGAAGTGGCCGATGTCACGCCGCTGCCCCCCACGGGCCGGCGCGAACCGGAAACCCGCCACTGCACGCCTCGCGCCCGGCAGCGTGAGCGGGACGAGCAGGAAGCCCTGGCCCAGTCCCTGTCGGACGAAATCGGCATCGAACAGCTGCTGGAAGTGGACGAACAGCTATCGTTCCGGCGCGCCGGCGTGGGGGCGGACGCCCTGGCCCGGCTGCGCCGGGGCGAATGGACCGTTCAGGCCCAGCTCGACCTGCATGGACTGCGCACCGACGGCGCCCGCGAGCAGGTCGTGTATTTCATTGGCCAGGCCCATCGGGCCGGTCTGCGCTGCGTGCGCGTGATTCACGGCAAGGGTCTGGGGTCCGAAGGCCGTCAGCCGGTGCTGAAGGACAAGGTGCCACGCTGGCTGCACCAGCAGCAGGAAGTCATCGCCTTCTGTCAGGCCCCGCCCTTTGCAGGCGGTGCCGGTGCGTTGCTGGTTCTGCTGCGTCAGGCCAGCAAACCGGGCGGCTCCAGCCGGGACACATCTAGCCGGGAGAGCCCCGGACGGGCACGCTGAACCGGGGCAGAGGCGGCCCGTACACGGGCCTTCGTCATTGCGGCCCGGCCATCACGCCGGATGGCCGTTTCGCCAGCCCGGCCCCAGACGGCTGCCTCGTCGATTTCGCCGTCCCGGACTCAGACGGCTGCCTCGTCGATCTCGCCGGTCCGGATCCGGATCACCTGCTCGACCGGTTTGACGAAGATCTTGCCGTCGCCGATGCGGCCGGTGCGCGCCGCCTTGACGATGGCATCGATCACGGCGTCCACGTTGTCGTCGGCCACCACCACGTCGATCTTCAGCTTGGGCAGAAAATCCACCACGTACTCGGCGCCGCGATACAGCTCGGTGTGCCCCTTCTGACGGCCAAACCCCTTGACCTCGGTCACCGTCAGGCCGGTGACTCCCACGCTGGCCAGGGCTTCACGGACCTCATCGAGTTTGAACGGCTTGATGATTGCCGTGATCTGTTTCATGCGTATCTCCGTCGTGTCATCGGGAAGGCGCAATCACGCGCCCAAAGGGGTTTCGCAGGGACGAACTGGTCCAAAACACGTACCAGTCTGACCGAAAGCACCAGCCGGTACAAGGAAGTCCGGCACCCTGGCCTGCCATCGGTCAGGCCCGGGCGTCCGTTCCGCCCAGCGCGCCTCAGCCCTGCCCCGTCACGGACTCGCGGAAGGCCGTCGTGACCGGCTGCTGCCAGTCATGGCCAAAGGCCCGCGCCGTGATGTTCGGCCCGACCGGTGCCTGCTGGCGCTTGTACTCGGCCACCCGCATCAGCCGCAGCACCTGGGCCACCGCGTCGGCGGGCAGGCCCTCTGCCACCAGGCTGTCGGCAGAACGATCCTGCTCCATCAGCCCCAGGATGATGCGGTCGAGCACCTCGTAGGGCGGCAGCGAATCCTGGTCGGTCTGGTCCGGCCGCAGCTCGGCACTCGGAGCCCGCGTGATGATCCGTTCCGGAATCACCGGTGCCTCCGGCGCGCGGTCGTTGCGCCAGCGGGCCAGCTCGTAGACCAGCGTCTTGTACACGTCCTTGAGGGGGGCAAAGCCACCCGCCAGATCGCCGTACAGCGTGCTGTAGCCCACCGCCGTCTCGGACTTGTTGCCGGTGGTCAGCACCAGCCAGCCCGTCTTGTTCGACACCGCCATCAGCAGCGAGCCACGGATGCGCGCCTGGATGTTCTCTTCGGTGAGGTCTTCGGGCAGGCCGGCAAAGGTCGTCGCCAGCGTGGCACGGAAGGCATCGAAGCAGGGCTGGATGGGCAGCACCTCGTGCTTCACATGCAGCCGGTCTGCCATGTCGGCAGCGTCGGCCAGCGAGATGTCGGCCGTGTACGGCGACGGCATCATCAGCGTCCGTACCCGTTCGGCACCCAGCGCATCCACGGCCAGGGCCAGTGTCAGCGCCGAATCGATGCCCCCCGACAGCCCCAGCACCACGCCCTGAAAGCCATTCTTTGTCACGTAGTCGCGAATGGCCAGCACCAGGGCCTGCCAGATTTCGGTCAGCCGGTCCGGTACCCGTGCCCGGGTTCCGGACAGCTGCAGTTCCCCACCGGGCACACGCCGGCACTGGACACACAGCAGATCCTCCGCCAGGGACTGGGCCCGGGCCACCTGCTCCCCTGATGCATCGAACACCTGGCTGGCGCCATCGAAGATGAATTCGTCCTGCCCGCCCACCAGGTTGCAGTACACCACGGCCATCCCTGCGGCACCGGGCGCAGCCTGCAGCTCCGGGATGAGCTGCGTATCCCGGCCGGAGAAATAGGGGGCCGCATCTGCGCACAGCACCAGTTCAGCGCCCGCCGCCCGGGCCCGTACACAGGCCTGGGCATCGAACACCTCGGCCCCGGTCATCAGCGCGCAGCGCACCCCGTCGATCTCGAGTACGGTAGCGGCGACCACCGGTTCGAAATAGCGGACATCGTTGCAGGCACCCGCGGCCGCAAAAACTCCCTTGCGATGTCGGGCCACCTGCTGCCCGGCACGGAAGGCACCAAGCACGTTGTAACGGTGCCCATCCTCGAGGGCCGGATACCCGACCACCCAGGTCAGCGCAGGCAGGCTGGCCGAAGCCTGCCGGATCCTGTCCAGCGCCGCATCGACCTGCTGCTGGAACGCCTCGCGGCGCAACGCGTCACCCGGGGGGCACCCCGTCAGCGACAGTTCGGGGGTGAGCAGCACCGCGGCACCCTGTTCGGCAGCACGTCTGGCTGCGTCGATGATGCGGTCGGCGTTGCCGCTCATGTCACCCACCCGCTGGTTCAGCTGGGCGCAGGCAATGTTCAGGCTCATCGGGCATATCCGGAAAGTCTCAGGCACGTGGGCAGATCACTTGGATTTTTTTCCGCGTTCGATGCCGTCCATGATTTCCTTCGTGGCGGCTTCCGGGCCTTCCCAGTCGCCCACCTTCACCCACTTGCCGGGCTCCAGCCCCTTGTAGTGCTCGAAGAAGTGCTTGATGCGGCCCAGTACCAGCGGGTGAACGTCCTTGACCGTCTTCACATCCCTGTTGGTGGCCAGCAGCTTGTCGATGGGCACTGCCAGCAGCTTGGCGTCGCTGCCGCCTTCGTCTTCCATGTTCAGCAGGCCCAGTGCGCGACAACGGATCACGCAGCCATGCACCAGCGGATACGGGGTCAGCACCAGCACGTCCACCGGATCGCCATCGCCGGCAATGGTCTCGGGGATGTAGCCGTAGTTGGCCGGATAGCGCATGCCGGTTGCCACGAAGCGGTCGACGAACAGGGCGCCCGTCTCCTTGTCCACCTCGTACTTGACGGGATCGGAATCCTGCGGGATTTCGATGATGACGTTGAATTCTTCGGGGACACGGCCCGGACCGACGCGATCGATACTCATGAATGTTTCCGGTTATCAGAAAAAGGTTGAGAAGGAGGCCGCATCCACCCAAAGGCAGGATGCGGCAGAAAGAGGAGCCATCAGGCCGGGCGCGAGAGATTGCCCGGCAGTGCATCGTCGGGAGTGGCCACCATGGGGGCATCCTCGCCGGAGGCGGCAGCCGTACTCCCAGAAGCCCCCTCCTGACGCGCGGAAGCCCCCTCCTGACGCGCAGCCTCCACCTCCTGGGCGGAAGCCTGCAAGGGGGTTCCACCCTGCCCCAGCGGCGCCGTCAGCGGATCGGTCAGATCCTGCAGGCGGGGCGCCGGGATGTCGGGCGGCAGCGGCGAGCTGCCCTGCCGGGCGGTGCCGGACTCCCCGGGCAGGGCCGCAGCCCCGCTGGCTTCCGGCAGCGGCGGCCGTTCGCCCAGCGCCAGCCGGGCCGCATACTGGTACTGCAGGGCCGCATCGGCCGCACGTCCCATCGACGACTGCAGCTGCGCCAGCGCCACCCGCGCCGACACGGAATCACCAGCCAGCAGCGAATCCACCAGATAGCCCTCGGCCTTGCCCCACAGACGCTGGGAGGCACAGATCCGGCCCAGCATCTCCAGCAGCCGCGGCTGCTCGCCATGGCGCAGACGCCACCGTTCGAGCTGCTCGAGCCGCTGGCGTGCCGGCAGTGCATCCAGCGCCGCATAGGCTTCCAGCGTTGCCTCGTCGTACTGGAAGTCCAGCAGATTGATGCCGATGCGACGGGCCTCGGCCGTATCGCCCGCGGCGGCCAGCGCCGTCATCGTCGGGCCGGCCAGCATGCCCTTCTTGCGCTCGTCCGCCGACAGCGACTTCCAGAGCGTATCGATGGCCTGGGCATTGCCCGCCCGGCGGGCCAGCAGCTGCCGATAGGCATTGAGCCGCAGCGCATCGGCCTCGGCCGGCGACAGGCGCCCCCGGCGCTTGAGCTGGCGCACCGTCTCGAGCACCTGCTCCCAGCGGCCGGACTGGCTGTAGCCCGAGAGCGCCGTCTCCAGCGCTGCCAGCTGCTGCTCGCCCCCCACCGAAATCTTGCCGACGGCCAGCAGTGCCTTGTCCGGCTGGTTGTCTTCCAGGGCGAACTCGGCGCGCGCCATCAGGGCGGCCGTCCTGCCACCCCGTTGCGCGGCCTGCCGGGTCCAGTCGTCACGGCGGGCATAGTTGCCCAGCCGGTGGGCCGACAGCGCCGCCAGCAGCGCAGCCGCCGCGCCCTGGTCCTTGCGGTTGCCCTCGGGCGTATTGGCCAGCACGGCGGCCGACAGGCGCTCGGCCCGCTCGAAACGCCCCTCGAAGTGGGCCAGCACCGCATCCTGCAGCGAACGGCTGTTCTGCTTCAGGCGACGCTGCTCACGGAAACGGCGAATGCGTGCCGGCAGCCCCAGCGTACGGCCCAAAATCAGCAGCAGCCAGTGCAGCACCAGAAAACCGACGATCAGCAGCACCAGCAGCATGTTGCTGGACAGCTCGATCCGGTACGGTGGCCAGAACAGCGCCACGTTGCCATGGTTGCCCCGGAAGACCAGCGCCAGGACGACCGCGCCGGCAAACGCCAGCAGCAGCCAGATTGCATTGCGGATCATCAGAATCGCTTCTCGCTTTCGGCCCGCGCCGCCTGCAGCGCCGCCATGCTGTCGGACAGCGAGGGCAGCTTGAGCTGCAGGGGCTCGGATTTCAGTTCGGTCAGGATGGACAGCGAAGACGTCACATCCGGCTTCTGGCCGTCAAAGAAGCGGCCAATCGTTTCGGCACTCTTGTCCAGATCCTGCCGGAACAGCGCTTCGTTGCGGTTGAGCAGGTTGATGCGCGCATTGAGCAGCTGCAGGCGCAGGCTTTCACGCACACTGCGTTTCTGGTCCGGCGCCAGCAGCAACCGGTCGGGGTCGTCGATGCGGCGAATCTGCACCAGGCTGTTGAACTCCTGGTGCACGGCATCGGCCGCGCGCGAGCCCGAATCCAGCAGCATCCGGTACCAGTGGCGCCACGTCCCCTCGTCGGCCGCCGGTTCGTCCTGTGTGCCGGCATCGGTCGCACCGTCGGCGCCCGCCTCACCGGCAGCCGGCGTCTCCGCCGCAGGCGCCGGAGCATCCGGTTCACTCAGGAAAGGCAGCGTGTCCACCCGCGAGATCACCTCGTCCAGACGGGCCACCGAGCGGGTCAGGTCCACCTCGGGCAGCGACTTCAGCTTCTCGATGTCCTGCAGGATCACCCGGCGCAGGCCGATGGCCTGTGACTGCTCGCTGTCGCTCAGCTGCTTCTCCGCGCCTTCCAGCGCCAGGATCGCCCCCTTGACGTTGCCCGATACCGCCAGATGCTGGTTGGCCAGCGTCAGCGCACGCTCGACCTCGGCCAGGCGGGCATCACCCCGCACCCGGGCCACGTCGTCGTACAGCGCCTGCAGCTGTTCCTGCTGCGCCGATGACTCGGCCACCCGCGTCTCCAGCGCATTGCCACGGCTCTGCAGCTGCTGCTGTGCGTCCTGCAGCTGACGGATCTGCGCCTCGAGGCTGGCGGCGCGGGACTCGGCCTCCTGCAGCCGCAGCGCGCTCTGCTTCTCCTGGGCCATGAGGCGCTGCTGCACGTACCACCAGCCACCACCGGCCAGCGCCAGCATGATCAGCAGCAGGAGCAGCCAGCTCCAGCTGCGCCGCTGCACATACACCGTCTGCGGCCCGGACGCCCTGCCTGCGCCCGCGACGACGGGTTCATCCTTTCCGGCACTGCCCTTCGCATCGGTGGCAGCCACCGGTTTTGCCGTGCCGGCCCCGGTCACGCTACCCGATGGTTTGACCGGTGCTCCCGCGCCAGCCGGACTGGCAGCGGGTTTTGACGGCGTGGCGGCTGCTGTCGCAGAACCGCCAGCCGACCTTGCCGTTGCGCCTGCGCCCGCCGGACTGTCCGACGGCTTCGCCGCAGTACCCGCACCGGGCGCACCACTGGCCGATTTTGGCGTGGGCGTGCTGCCTGCACCGCCCGCACTGGTGGCCGGCTTTGCCGGAGAACCCGTACCAGCCGCACTGCCAGCAGGCCGGGACGTGCCGGCAGCCTCCGAACGGGGCTGGGCCACGAAGGACGCCGGCGCCGGGCTGGAGGCAGGCTTGCTCCCCGTGCCGGCAGCCGGCGGTTTTCCGCCACTGGCGGAAGAGGACTTCCCTGCCGTGCCCGGTGCGATGATCTTCGCGTCGCTGGCAGGGCTGCCCGACGATGCCGGGGTGCCGCGCTGCGGACTGTTTGGCTGCTCGGAACTCAAGACTTCGTATCCTCTAATAGGAAGGGTCCACCCCACCCCATGGGCCCTGAAAGGCACACGGCAACGGGGTACACACCACATGAAACGCCGCTGGCAGGCCCGGCCGGAAACCCGGCCGCCACTGCGGCCAGCGCCATCTATTCAATCACAGGTTCCCCGATTGTAGCCGTTCGACCAGTTGCTGCCGATCATGGTAGACCCGGAGGCTCGCGAACCCCGCCGCGCAAGCCACCGGCAGCAGGCGTTCATGCGGCACCCAGACAGGCTGCGACCGTGCCCAGCCCCGCAGATCGGCCGGCAAGGATGCCAGCCACCCCGCCACGGTCTGCAGCACCCCCGCCGATCCGGCCAGCCAGTGCAGCGCCACCTGCTCCCGGTCTGCCGCCACGGCATGCAGCGTCTCCCCGAACCCCGCCGGTGGCTGACTGCGCATCACCACCCGGTACCCCGGCCAGAAAGACACCGGCACCCCGGCAGCGCGCAGGGAACCGGCCCAGTCACGCCGGCCATCCGGCCGGCACAGCACCCTCACCTCGGCGGGACGTACCGCACCATCCAGCAGCATCTGCGCCAGATGGGCGGCATCCTGTCCGGGTGGCGGTGGCACCAGCAATACATCACACGGGTCGATCAGCATACGAAACACGCGTGCACTGCCGGCCCCCGGTACCGCTGCCCACACCCCAGCTGGCCAGGGCCGGCCTGCACGCTGCAGCGCCGCCGCCAGCAGGCGTACCGCCGCCGGGCTGGGCAGCACCACACACAGGGGGGCCTCAGCCGCCTGCGCAGCCGCCATGGCCTCCTGCCCTAACACCCGCAGTACCGCCGCATCCGGCTCGGCCACCACATCGAAGGCCGGCCACGCCCGCGTATCCATCCCCGCAGCCGCCAGCATCTGCTGCCAGTCGGCAGCCCCCGCCGCATCCTGCGTCAGTGCAACCACCACGCGTCGTGCACCACCAGCGGGCAGCAATCCTGATGTCAGGACACCATTCACCCCGGCACCGGCCCCAGCTTCGCCTGCAGTTGCGCTGCCACCCCCTCGCCCAGCGTCCGGGCCTGCGCCTCGTCCCCGATATCGGCCGTCTCGCACACCCGGGCGATGCGCCCATCCGGCCCTGCCAGCAGCGCATCCAGCTGCAGCCGGCCCGGTGCCACGAACTGGCCATAGGCAGCCAGCGGCGTCTTGCAGTTGCCGCCCAGCTGGCGCGACACGGCCCGCTCTGCCGCAGCAATCAGTGCGGCCTGTGGATCATTCAGAAAGGCCAGCGCGGCGCGCACCGCCTCGTCACCGGCACGGATCTCGATCCCCAGCATGCCCTGCCCCGGCGCCGGCAGGCTCTGTGTCACATCCAGATACTGCCGGATCCGGTGGGCCAGCCCCAGTCGCGTCAGCCCTGCCGCCGCCAGCACGACGGCGTCATACTGCCCGGCATCCAGCTTGCCCAGGCGGGTATCCAGATTGCCCCGCAGCGGCTCGATGCGAAAGCCCGGAAAACGCGCCTTCAGCTGGGCCGCCCGGCGCAGGCTCGACGTACCCACCACCGCATCTGCCGGCAATGCCTCCAGCGCGTCGTAACGCACACTCACCAGCGCATCGCGTGGATCTGCCCGCGTCATCACCGCCGCCAGCCCGAACCCCTCCGGCAGCTCCATCGGCACATCCTTGAGCGAATGCACCGCCAGCTCGGCACGCCCATCCAGCAGCGCCACCTCCAGCTCCTTCGTGAACAGCCCCTTGCCGCCGATCTCGGCCAGCGGCCTGTCCAGAATCTGGTCCCCCCGCGTGGTCATGCCCACCAGCCCGACCTCCGTTTGCGGATAGCGGGCCTTCAGCAGCGCGGCCACATGGTTGGCCTGCCAGAGCGCCAACCGGCTTTCACGGGTGGCAATGCGCAGACGGGTCGGAGCGGAATGGGCAGTCATGAGCGGAGGCAGGCAGAAGGGCCACAAGGTCGGGACAATGATTCTAGAGCATCCCGCCGGCTCCCCCACATACGCCAACGCCCCTCGAAAGGGGCGTCGTACGCATCTTCCAGGCCCCTCACACCGAATACGGGAGGGGGCAACCCGCTGCAAGGGAACATCGCATCGGGCGTATTGTCCCCGGCTCCTGCCAAGCGGGCCATCCGGCGATGCAGGGGCAGAAAAACAGCGGTTATGTTCGGTCAGGAATTTTTCTTCAGCTCACCAGCCCCTTCACGATCGACCACTGGCGACGGCTGACCGGCAGACGATCCGGCACCTCGCGCAGCACCACCTGCCAATACGGATCACCCGACTCGCCCTCGCCCGACGGCGAGACACGCTCGAAACCGGCAATCGACGGCCGCGCCACCAGCGCATTGCGGTGAATGCGCACGAAGCGGTCGTTGAATTCCTCTTCCAGCGACGTGAGCGACTCCTCGATCAGATATTCACGCTCGCGCGTGCGCACCGTGATGTATTTCAGCTCTGCCTTCAGGTACACCACCTGTTCCAGCGCCACCAGAATCACACGGCCACGCTCGTGCACCGACAGGTGGCGCCGGCGCGTATTGGTGGCCTTGACCAGCGCATTGATGTCCTCGACATGCTCGGACGGCACCAGCGTACGTGCCCGCATCAGCGCATGCAGCAGACGCTGCGCACGCACGGGTTTCAGCAGGTAGTCGAGCGCGTTGACCTCGAACGCATTGACCGCAAACTCGTCGAACGCCGTCACGAAAATGATCAGCGGCATCGGCTTCGGATCGGTACCATCACCCTCGGCACCCCGTGCCGAAATATGACGCGCCAGCTCGATGCCGGTCATGCCCGGCATCTGCACGTCCATCAGCACCACCTGCGGACGCTGCGATTCGATCTGCGCCAGCGCCTCCGGCGCATTGGATGCCTCACCAACGATTCGGTGCGGAAATTCGGGAGCCAGGTCGGCCAGCACCTCTCTCAGGCGGGCACGGGCAGGCGCTTCGTCATCAACGATCAGGATTGAAGTGGCGTCGGACATCTCGTCGTCGTCTCTCTTTGCGGTAGGGGAATTCGAGCAGCACGTGATAACGGTCGCCTTGCGGGCCGGTTCTCAGCTCGGCCGCCATATCATATTGCAGCTCCAGCCGCTCACGCACGTTCGACAGGGCCATTTGGTTGCCCCGGCGCGACGCACCTGTTGCAGAAAGGGGATTGTCGATCTCGACCCGCACCCTTTCACCCACCAGCGTGATGCAAATATTCAACACCCCCGTATCGGTACGCGGCTCGATGCCATGGTGCACGGCATTTTCCAGCAACGGCTGCAGCAGCAGCGACGGGATCAGCGCATCCCCCGGCATGCCATCGATCTGCCACCGAACCTCCAGCCGCGGCGCAAGCCGCAGCTTTTCGATGGCCAGATATTCGCGGCAGGTCAGTACCTCGTCATCCAGTGGCACCAGCTCGCGCGCATCCCGCATGAACACGCGAAACAGGTCGGCCAGATTTTCCAGCGTGCTCTCGGCCAGCTTCGGATTCGTCCGGATCAGCCCCAGCACCGTGTTCAGGCTGTTGAACAGGAAATGCGGCCGGATGCGTGCCTGCAGCGCCTGCAGGCGGGCCTCGTGAAACGAGGGGGCATACGCCCGTCCCCGCAGCCGGAAATACCGGTACACGCCACCGGCCACCAGCATCGCACACAGCGCCGTGGCCAGGACTTCCTGCCAGAGCGGCGGCCAGTGCTCGCCCGGTGATGACGTACCGGCCCGCAGCATGTTGCCGATCACCATCTGGGTTCCCCCGGCAATCACCGCCGGAATCAGCAGCCCCCAGAACCACTGGTAGCGCTGCCGCAGTCCATTGACCGTCCTGCGCGCCAGGCAAAGCGCCAGCATCCCGATCAGCAGGGCAGGCTCCAGCGTGCTCAGCAGGTAAAAGAGCGTATCGACCAGCCGGTGCATGTCGAACCACAGGCTGCTGGATGCGGCCAGCATGGCCAGTGCCCCCAGATGCACCAGCACCACCGTGCGCAGGAACATCGCCGGCGTACAGAACTCCGGAATCACCGGCGCCGGCGCGCCCTCGCTCTGCCGGCGCGTCTTCGGCACGACATCATCCGGCTTCCCGCCATCACCGGGCTTGCCCGCTTCGCCTGGATTGTCCGCCTGGCCCGGATTCCCGCCCGCGTGCATACCGGCGTCGCGCCCCCCTGCACTGCCTCCTGCACTGCCTCCTGTACTGCCCGCCGCACTGCCCCCAGAGGCGCCGTCCCCCGGCACGCCGTCCCCGGCCATACCGCCCGCAGCGGACGCCCCGCCCACCATCACCGTTTCCAGCACCTTCACCGGCCCGGCAGACGCGTGCAGCGGTGTCGTGGGGGGATCATCGTCCTGCCCCGCCCTCCCCTGCAGCGGCGTGGTGGGCGGCCCCTCCGGACCGGCCTCCCCGCCCGGCGCCAGCCCGTCCCCGGGCTTGTCCTTATAATTTCCGGCAGTACCCATACTCTCACTCATCTCAGAAGACCCATCCCATGACCGGACAATTTGGCAACAAGGACAAGGCATGGTCGGCACGGTTCTCAGAGCCCGTCTCCGACCTGGTCAAACGCTACACCGCCTCCGTGGACTTCGACCGGCGTCTGGCCGATGTCGACATCCGCGGCTCGCTGGCACACGCGGCCATGCTTGCTGCGACCGGCATTCTGAGTGAAACCGATCTGGCGTCAATCCAGCGTGGTTTTACAACCATTCGTGAGGAGATCGCGGCCGGCCGCTTCGAATGGTCGCTCGACCTCGAGGACGTGCACCTCAACATCGAGAAGCGCCTCACCGAACTGGTGGGCGATGCCGGCAAGCGCCTGCACACCGCACGCTCCCGCAACGACCAGGTCGCCACCGACATCCGCCTCTGGCTGCGCGACGCCACCGACGAGATCATCGCCCTGCTCGCGGACCTGCAGCGTGCCCTGCTCGATCTGGCCGAGCAGCACGCCGGCACCATCATGCCGGGCTTCACCCACCTGCAGGTGGCCCAGCCCGTCACCTTCGGGCACCACCTGCTGGCCTATGTGGAGATGCTCTCGCGCGACGCCGAACGCTTTGCCGATGCCCGCACGCGCATCAATCGCCTGCCGCTGGGCGCCGCTGCGCTGGCCGGCACGAGCTTTCCCATCGACCGCGAGCGGGTGGCCCGCGAACTGGGCTTCGACGGCGTCTGCCAGAATTCTCTCGATGCCGTGTCCGACCGCGACTTCGCCATCGAGTTCACCGCCGCCGCCAGCGTGCTGATGATGCACCTGTCGCGCTTTTCCGAAGAACTCGTCAACTGGATGTCGCCGCGCGTGGGCTTCATCGACCTGTCCGACCGCTACTGCACCGGCTCGTCGATCATGCCGCAGAAGAAAAACCCCGACGTGCCCGAACTCATCCGCGGCAAGACCGGCCGTGTCTACGGTCACCTGATGGCCCTGCTCACCCTGATGAAGGGCCAGCCGCTCGCCTACAACAAGGACAACCAGGAAGACAAGGAACCGCTCTTCGA
>ERZ772967.797-NODE-797-length-23278-cov-3.599363_pt1 | contig 23278 bp, 30 predicted proteins | sample MGYA00511677_ERZ772967 | MGnify/ENA primary metagenome ERZ772967 (study PRJEB29015, sample SAMEA2737931) | human oral metagenome | biome: human oral; feature: human-associated habitat; material: dental | place: China | collected 2146 ...
ACGCCCTGTCGTAATAGCGCGCGGCCTGCCTGAAGCTTCTATTTGAGTCGTATGCGTAACCCAAATTTGCGCAGTCCAGCGCGTTTTCCTCGCCGCCGGCGTCGCAGTTGCGCTGCAGCTCATTTATCACGCGGTTTAGTTTTTTACAATCCATCTCACTCCCCGCGGCGCAGCTCTTTCTTAGATCGTCGATCTCCGCCGTAGCGCCCGTCGCAAACAGCGCGGAGAGCAAAACCGCTCGCGCCGTAAATTTCAACCGCTCTTTAAACGGCATACTTTTAAAATTTTGAAATTTAGCGCCCTTTTGGGCGCGGCTGCCGATCCTCATCGCCTTCTCCTTTATTGTTAGTCTCATTTTAATTCGCGCAGAAATTTTACAAGCTCTCGCGCAAAGGGCTAAATTTTATCTTTTAGCTCTTTTAAAAATCTCTCCACCGCGGCCTTAAGCGCGGCAAGATCGCCTCTATTATCTATCACAAAATCCGCCATGGCGCGCTTTTGCTCTATGTCCATTTGTAGCTCCACACGGTGTTTTGCGGCGGCATGATCCAGCCCGTTTCGCCTCATCACGCGCGAAATCAGCGTATCTTTAGGCGCATAAACGACCGCCACTTTATCAAAAAACTCATATCTCTTGCCCTCAAAAAACAGCGGAATATCGACGAAGAAAAGCTTTCCTTTCGCCTCCAAAGCCTGCGCCTGCGATAAAATTTCGGCCGTTATCTTTGGATGTAGTAGCGCTTCGAGCTTTGCCAATTCCGCAGGGCTTTTAAACACCAGATCTCCTAGTTTTTTGCGATCCACAAAAGCGCGGGAGGCGAATAAAATTTCCTCAACCGAATTGGCGTTAGATTCTGCATGCAAACTCAAATTTTTAGCCTGCGCGCCTTTTTGTACGACGTACTGCGCGCCAAAAATTTCAGCCACCTGCACGGCGCAGCGATCCAAAACGTCATGAGAAATCTTATCGGCGTCGATAATCTCAAATCCGCGATCACGAAGTAGCTCGCAAACCGCACTCTTGCCGCTACCGATGCTGCCCGTGATGACGACGGCGTGTTTAAATTTCAAGGTGAGCCTTTATAGCGTTTTTATTCGATTTTAGCTAAAATCTGCGAAATTATACCATCTTGGAGGATAAAATTTGATAAGCTACAAAGACGCGGGCGTCGATATAGACGCGGGAAATGACTTCGTAAACGCGATAAAACCGTTCGTCAAAGCGACGCAAACTCCGCACGTTTTAGGCGGTATCGGCTCATTTTCGGGCGCAGTAAGACTACCTGCAGGCTACAAAAAGCCAGCTATCCTAGGCGCTACCGACGGCGTAGGCACAAAGCTGCGACTTGCGATCGACGCGCGCAAATTTGAGGGCGTCGGCCAGGATCTCGTCGCGATGTGCGTAAACGACCTCATCTGCAACTTCGCCGAGCCGCTATTTTTCCTCGACTACTACGCGACGGCAAAGCTCGAGATCGCAGATGCCAAAGAGGTCGTAAAAAGCATCGCCGAGGGCTGCAAACTCGCCCGCTGCGCGCTGATCGGCGGCGAAACGGCGGAGATGCCCTCGATGTATAAGAAAGGCGACTTCGACCTTGCAGGCTTTGCCGTGGGTATCGCCGAGGAGGACGAGATCGACCGCTCAAAATTCGTCCGCGAGGGCGACGTGCTCATCGCGCTTCCTAGCAGCGGCCTGCACTCAAACGGCTTCTCGCTCGCTCGTAAAGTAGTCGCCGAGCTTGGGCTGAAATTTGACGAGAAAATCGGCGGTCGCGCGCTAATCGACGTGCTTTTGAAGCCTACAAGAATTTACGTCGGCGACTTTTTAAATTTAAAAGACAAGATCCATGCGCTCGCGCACATCACGGGCGGTGGCATCGTGGAAAATCTGCCGCGCGTATTTCCAGAGGGGCTGGGCGCGAAGATTAAGCATGCTGCGATCCGCACGCCTGAGATCTTTAAAATCATCGCGCAAAAGGTGGAACCCGCCGAGATGATGAGGACGTTTAATATGGGCGTTGGCATGATCGTCGTTGCACCGAAAGAAAACGCTGACTTCGTGCTAGCAAATACTGATGGCTACGTCATCGGCGAGGTCGTAAAAGGCAGAGGCGTGCAGCTCGTGTAGATTTGAAGCGGTAAAATTTGCCGTTTTTTGCCAAAGCAGAATTTATGTTTATACTAAATTTTAAAGCAGGTATCGTGACCGCTTCCAAAAACAGCGCCGAGAATTATTATATGATAGGCCTTGCGGACGATAAGTACGACTATAAAAACTATCTGCTTTTCCAAAGACCGATCAAGCTCGGGCGATATGAGGACGCAGACGCACCGCATAACGGCTTATACGCCAAGTGTAGGCGACGTATGCTATAACGGCTGCAAGGCTGTGAAAATCACTAGAGCTTATCGTTTTTGAAGTCCAAGACAGCGTCATCACCGTGGATATCCGCGGCGTTAAAATTCCCAAACGCTTCATTCAGTATTGCAAAGAAATTTTCGGCGATCTGCTTAGCATCGAGGAGTGAATTTATGCGCAGCAGCACGCAAAATTTACCTGCAACTGCCGTAAATTCTACCCGGGGGATACTACTCCGCATCCTTTGCGTCCGCTTTTTCGATGAGGCTTTTATACTCGTCCTCGCTTAGATGCTCCATCCATGCTACGTTTTTGCCGTCCTTTTCAAAGGTTACCGCGATGTGCTCGCCGTCTTCGTGCAGTCCGGCTCCATGCCAGTGTTTGACGCCCGGCGGACAAAGCACTACGTCGCCCGGGTGAGCGATTTGCACGATTCCGTCCGCCGTACCGGTGTAAATTTTACCCTGCGTTACGATTAAATTTTGCCCCGCAGGATGCGTATGCCATGCCGTGCGTACTCCGCGTGGAAAATGCACTAGCGCTGCTCCTGCATTTGAGTAAGGCGTCGCGCCGAAAAGTAGCGTGACTTTCGGCAGACCGCCTGCAAAAATTTTATCGCTCACCTTATCATAAACGGCGAGATTTTCCTTTTTAACCAAAACTTGCTTTTCCTGCATCTTTTCTCCTTTGTTTATATTTTTTGCGATGTTTTCCCATGTGTTTAAATTTAATGCACGCAGTATCGCCACCGTACTTAAAATTTTAAGAAATCTTCATTATGTTGGCTTTAAATTTAATCACAAATTTAAAGCCAAAGTGCAAAAGTCGCCTAAAATTTCGTAAGCCACTCTTTTATCTCTTTTTCGCTTGCTCTCTCGCCAAAAGACTTTCCTGCTAGCCACTCGCCGCTTCCCGCCATTTTGGCTAAATTTTTATCGCTATTTTCAAGCCCGGAGCTATAAACGGTGCAAAACGGGATCACTTTTTTGCCGTTAAAATCGTTGTTTTTTATAAACTCGTCGATCGGCCACGCAGCATCGTGCCACCAGATCGGATAGCCCACGAAAACGACATCATAGCTCTCCCAGCCTTCGATTTTAGCGTTAGCCAAAGGCACTTTCCTAAGCGACGTATCATCATGCTCTCGGCTAACGCGACTTTTTGGATCGTTGTAGTTTAGATCAGCGTTCGTGTAGGGCTGCACGGGCTTTAGTTCAACTATCTTAGCACCTAAATTTTGTGCTATTAAATTTGCCGCTCTAGCCGTATTGCCGCCTGCGGAGAAATAGACTACGAGCGTCTTTTGGGGCTCAAATTTTATATTTCCTGCTGCACTTTCGCCCGCCGCGAAGGAGCACATAGCAAGCGCTGTAGCCATTATTTTACTTAGTTCTTTCATTTTATTTCCTTTCTTTCATCTCATCTGTTCTTGCCAAAATTTGACCGCCTCATCTAGCCAGCCCTGTGCTGCCGTGCCGGTGCCTAAGCCAAATCCGTGACCTAAATTTGCGTAGCTACGAAACTGCGTTTTAACGCCCGTAGCGGCTAAATTTCGTATCCGTCTCTCCATCACGCCGGGGCTTGCGATCCAGTCGTTTTCGCCAACGACGGCAAAGGTCGGCGGATCGTTTCGCGTAAAATCCGAATAGCCCGTATATTGCATTATCACGGCTGCAGGTCGCGGATGCGAGCCCTGCTCAAAAGCCTGCGTGCCGTAGCTTCCCAGCATCGCCGCAAGCCTAGCTCCGGCCGAGCCGCCCCACAGCGAATAAAACTCCGCTCCCACCTCAAGCTCCTTTGCGTGCTCAAAAATAAAGCTAATCGCACGAGCAAGGTCTTGCGCCCCGCTCCTAGCGCCCGGGCGGTAGATCAACGCAAAGGCGTTGTAGCCCTTTTTAGAAAGCTCAAGCGCGTGCGGGAAACTATCATGCATCGCGCCCACATAGGCAAAGCCGCCTCCGGCGACCACCACTGCAAACGGCTTGCCCCGCTCGCCTTTAAAATAAAAAAGCCCAGTATCATTTTTACGTGGATCGGCGGCTTTTTCGGTATTTGAGTAAATATCGTAAAATACCTGCTTGCCGGCTTTGGCGCGATCTTTTAGATAGTTTAAAATTTCAACCGTTTTATCGGCATCAATATGCTCGTACCACGTCAAATTTAGCTCGCCGAGCCTACCGCCGCTAAAGTAACCAGCATCTGTAGGAAAAAGCAGCCTGCCGTAATCACCAAACGCCGCATCATGGACGACGTCTGAAATTTTGCTCTCTTTTGTAAAATTATCGTTCATTTGCCCTCCCGCTAACGCTGCCGCAAATAGCGCCGAAATCAAAAACTTTTTCAAATTTAACCTCTATAACCAAAAACCGCTAAAGACTTTTTAGGGCATCTCTTGCGTTTTGCAGCGCGACTTTTAGTTTGTCCGCATCGCCAGCCGCCGCATAAGCAGCCAAGCTAACGAGCGCTAGCTGTTTGTTGCTAAGCGCCCCGCTAAGCTTTGCCGCGTGCGGAAGCTCGTTAAAATTTATCATCGCTTGCTCCTTTGCCGAGCTTAAATTTAAAGCGAATAAAATAGCTAAAACAATTCTAAAAATTTTCACCGCATACCCTTTGTTTTTATTCGTTTTTACAAATTTTCTCCGTAAAACTGGGCTAGCTTTTTCATCGCGACGTCCACGTATTCGGGCTTATAGTAAGTTTCAATATGTAGCGCTCCGTCTATCTTAAAGTACTCCTTCTTCTGCGTACCGCTAGCGCCCGCGAAAGCTCGCTCGCTCATATAGGCGCTGTCGGCTTTGGAGCCTACCATCATCAAAAGCGGCTGATTGATTAGATCCATATTGCTCGCAGCGTCGAAGTTCATGAGATCTAGCAGACTACTTTTGGTGTAGGCGAAGGTGGAGTTTGGATGCGCGTGCGTGCGGTGGTAGTATTTTAGCCCCTCGCGGTAAAGATCGTTGGTGATTTTGGCTATCTCCTCGTCGGTTAAATCTGGATCCGGCACGTATTCAACCTCGCCCGTTAGCACCTCTTTGGCGCGTGCGTCGCTAGCATCTTTTAGTCGTTGCTGGATAGTCGAAATTTGCGCGTCCAAAAAGCCGTTTCGCCTAGCTAGTCCGCTATCAAAAGCACTTAGCGTCGCCACGGCTTTGAAAATTTTATCAGTCTGCGCGGCTTTTAGCGTATATCCGCCGCCTCCGCAGATGCCTAGCACTCCGATACGGTCGCGATCTACGCCTTTAAATTTAAGCAAAAAATCGGCTGCCGCGCGGATATCCTCGATCCTGTTTGCAGGCGTATCAACGCAGCGCGGCATGCCCCCGCTAGCGCCCTGATAAGCCGCGTCAAAGGCGATCGCGACGTAGCCAAGCTCCGCTAGGCGCTGCGCATAGAGACCCGCTGTCTGCTCCTTCACACCGCCGTTTGGATGCGCCACGACGACGGCCGCGTAACTCTTGTTAGGATCAAAATTTGCGGGCGTATAGACGTTGGCCGCGATATCTAAGCCGCGAGATTTATAGCTTACCGGCGTCAAATTTACCTTGCCCGCCTCGTTTTTGCTTATCGCGTCGCCGTAAACCAGGCCGAACGGATTTTTAGCCGCATTTGCGGCAGCCTCTTTGCTCGGGTTGGCGAATGGGACTTTGAGTTTTTCTACCCTCTCACCAGCATTGTTTTCTTTTGCGTTTAAACTGCTCATAGCTACTGCTCCTCCTACTGAAATTTTCATAAAATTGCGTCTTTTCATTGCTTGCTCCTTATTTATAGTTATTTAGTCTTTTGACCCATTGCGGGTCGCGGTGATCGAAAAATAGCGTCTTGCCTGTATCCAGCGCAGCGATAGCAGCCATATCATCAGGCGCAAGCGTAAAATCAAAAATGTCGAAATTTTGCCTCATTCGCTCGATTTTAACGCTTTTTGGAATGATGACGATGCCGCGCTGAATTAACCAGCGCAAAATAACTTGAGCCGAACTTTTGCCGTATTTTTCACCGATACCGCTTAGTACGGCATTTTTAAATATATCGTTTTTGCCCTCGGCGAAGCTAGCCCACGACTCAAAAGCTATGCCGTAGCCATCAAGTACGCGCTTTAACGCTTCACGCTGAAAAAATGGATGACACTCAAGCTGATTTACCGCAGGGATGACGCCGCTGTTTTCGCACAGATCGACGATCCGATCGGCGTAGAAGTTGCTAACGCCGATAGAGCGGATGCGACCCTCTTTTTTAAGCCTACTCATCGCTCGCCACGCGCCGTAGATGTCGCTATATGGCTGATGGATGAGATACAGATCGAGATAATCAAGCCCTAGCTTTTTCATCGACGCATCAAAGGCTTTTAGCGCTCTATCCTCGCTTACGTCGCTCACCCAAAGCTTTGTCGTTATAAAAAGCTCCTCGCGTTTCACGCCGCCGGCTATCGCCGTTTTAACCGCCGCGCCAACGCCCTCTTCGTTGCGATAAGACTGCGCGGTGTCGATGAGACGGTAACCCACGCTAATTGCATCCTCAACGCACCTTTGAGCCTCCGCAGGCTCCACCTGATAGACTCCGTAGCCTAAAATCGGCATCTTATTGCCGTCGTTTAAGGTTACAAATTCCATTTTTGCTCCTTGCAATTTTTATTTTTAAACTGAAATGATTATAGCGGTTTTTAAAAAAAGGAGGTAGAACGATCCTGCAAAATCATTGCCTATTTCTGCAAATGTTATAAAAAATGCAAAATTTATATCAAATTTGTAGTTAAGCTGGTCCAAAATATAAAATTTAGACAAAGAAGCTTGTGAAATAAAATCAATGAGAGGGCAGCAGACCTGCCCGCACTAAATTTAAGCGCCCGTTATGGCTAAGACGTGCGCCTTAGGAGGCATGCCAAACATCCTGGAGTACTCTCTATTAAACTGCGACGGGCTCGCGTAACCGACGGCAAATGCGGCCTCTGCGGCGTCTAAATTTTGATTTATCAAGAGATTTTTCGCCTCTTCGAGACGGATCTTTTTTTGAAACTGAAGCGGACTAAGCGCCGTAATACGCTTGAAGTTATGATATAGCGACGATGCGCTGATGCCGAGCTTTTTGGCTAAATTTTCGATATTTATCGCCTCGGCGTAGTTTGATTTTATCTCTTTGGCAGCGCGCGTGACGCGGTTTTCTATGGTTTCTAGCATTGCGTATTGGCGTAGGAAATCGCCGTTTTCGCCCTTTAAGAATATGTATAAAATTTCCTTTATCGCGAGCTTTGCTAAAAATTTAGCATCGTTTGGACGCTCTAGCAAACGGATAAATTTAAATACGGCTTCAAGCAGCTCATCATTTACCGCTCCAAGAGCTAGCCCTGCAAACTCGCCCTTTTTGCTCTCGGCGCCGCCTATGCTCTCGATCACACCCAAGATATCTTCTAGCTCAAAGTTGATCTTTATGGCTAGATACGGGCAGCCTTTGATCTTTGCAACGGCGGGGATATGCGTAGCGGCTAGCAGATAGCGCTGCTCATCGTACTCGTAAAAATCATTACCGACTTTGGCTAGTTTTGAGCCTTTAAAAACCATGCAAAGCGCCGGTTCGTAAACGCCGGTTAAAAACTCGGTCGGCACGCTTGCTCGGTAGACAAATAGCTCCTTTATATCGCTTTGTATCTTGCCGTCTGAGCTAAATTTAGCGTCCAAATACTTACAAATTTCATCTATCTTGCTCATTGTGCCTCCTTGATTTTTTGAATTTTAGCAAAATTTATAAAATAGCAAGCTGCGAATATCCACCGGCCCGCTTTCTCAAATTTAGCAAGTAAATAGGCAAAGCTGACTCGCCAAATATTTAAAAGAGCTCAATCCAAAATGATAAATTCGGACGGTTTAACGACCGTCCGAAAATCAAAAGTCAAAGCAAGAGGCTAAAGCCATAAACCAATTTACTCCATTTAAATTTATCTTGCCAGCTCAAGAATTTTAGCGATATTTTCGCGGCTGTAAAGCTCCGACATATTCCACGCTTTGGCGTTTGTCGCGGCTACGTCTATGACCTCGTCTAGCACCTTGCCTTCGATACCAAGCTGCGCGAGGCTAGTCGGCGTGCCGATCTTATCAAACCACGCTTTAAGCGCCAGGGTGCCTTCATCCGCGCTTTTAAGGCCGAAAATTTCACGCGCGAAACGTTCAAACGCGCTTAAATTCCTATCCTTATACCACCTCATCCACGCAGGCATTACCACGCTAAGACCGGCTCCGTGCGCGCAGTCCACGACCGCACTCATCGCATGCTCGATCATATGGTTCGGATAACCGAAGCCGCCCACGCCCACGTAAGTTAGTCCGTTTAGCGCCATCGTCGCGGCCCACGCAAACTCGGCGCGCGCGTCGTAATCGCTCGGATCTGCAAGCAGAGCTTCAGTCGTGCGGATGACGGTTTTGATATTAGCTTCGATATAGGCTCGCACGATCTCCGGATGGACGCTAGCGGTAAAATACCCCTCGATGCTGTGCGCGATGATGTCGCTCGCGCTATATACGAGATACTCGCGGCTGACGGTTGCTTGCAGCTGCGGGTTTATGACCGAGACTTTCGGGTATAGACACGGCGCGCTGATCGCGTATTTTTGCTTGGTCAACTCCTTAGTTACCACGCCCCCGCAGTTCATCTCCGAGCCCGTCGCGGCAAGGGTGATGATGTCAAAAATTTTAAGCGCGGCGCTCGGGCTTTTACCGGTGAAAAAATCCCACACGTCGCCCTCGTAGCAGGCGCCCGCGGCTACAGCTTTTGCCGAGTCCAGCACGCTTCCGCCGCCAACTGCGAGCACGCTATCGGCCCCAAATTCTTTAGCGAGCTTGATCGCTTCGTTTACCTTGCTTAGCACAGGATTTGATTTTATGCCGCCAAGCTGCGTAAATTCTATACCGTTTGCCTTTAAGCTACTCTCCACGACGTCCATCAAACCGCTCTTTCGCACGCGCTCGCTGCCGTATAGTACGAGAGCTTTTTTCGCGCCCGCTTCCTTCATGTATTGCCCGATATGTTTTTCTTTGCCTTTGCCAAATTCTATCCTCACGGGGTTGCAAAAACTAAAATTTGTCATCTTTTCTCCTTTAAATAAAGTTGCTAAATTATAGCCTTTTTTAAAATTTTGCGGTATCACGATAGCCCAAATTCCTTGCCTAATCGTGCAAATGTAAGTGTAATCTGCATAAATTTAAAGGAGCTTAGATGAATGAAGCAGATAAAATTTTAAAAAGCGCCGCAAAGATCGCAAATGAGTTATATACCGCCTACGGACACGTTCAGACGCCTATAGAGGCGCCCAGCTTTTGCCGTCAAAAAGCCCCCAGACTTCATCGCGACGATCTATGGGCCCAGCGCGCGCTTGTGTCTGCACGGCGATAAGATGGTGGAATTTAGCGGCAAGCAGTATCTCTACGACATGCAAAAATTCCTACTTTGCGCAAGTGAGCTGCCGCTTTTGGGGCGAGTAGAGCACTGCTCGTTTCTATCGGTAAGCATTAAATTTCAAAGCGAGGATATTCTTAAAGCGCTCAAGGAGATAGAGGGGCGGAGCCGCGCTGGCAGACTTAGCAGCAGCCTATACTTCGGCGATATGGATTGCGAGATCGCGGACGCCGTTTCTAGGCTCATCTCTTTGCTGCACAGAGAGCCTGTGAGCCTGAAGCATGTCGGACGACTGGCGATAAAAGAAATTTTATACACGCTAATCTTAAGCGGCGCAGGAGAATTTCTCGGTCGCTTCGTCATGCAGGGCACAGCGGAAAACTATATCGCGCGTGCAATGAGGGAAATTAAAAGCCGCTTCAAAGAGCCGATCAATATGAGCGAATTAGCAGCCGAGCTCGGCATCAGCCCGTCGTCGTTTTATCATAATTTTAAAAAAATTACAGCGCTAAGCCCGCTTGATTTTCAAAAGCGTATTAGGCTGCAGGAGGCTAGATATATTTTGCAAAACGGCGACGCTACGGCGTCGCAGGTGGCCTTTGACGTCGGGTACGAAAGCCCGTCGCAGTTTAGCAGGGAGTACGCGAGGATGTTTGGCATGCCGCCTAAAGCCCATGCGCAGACGCTGCGCGACTAAGAATGAGTAAAAATTTAAAGCGGCCTACTTGGGCGAGCTTTGTAAAATTTCAAAATTTCATTGCGCAATGCAAGCCGAAATAACTGCACAATAAAACAGCATCCGCAACCGACATAAACCGATCGCAAGGTATTGCTTGCTATCAACGAGGCGGCGTCCGCTACCGAAACGAGGACTCAGTAGGGGAAAACGCGGTGCAAGAATACAGCCTAAACGTAAGAAGATAGACATAATGCAAGAGACCGCTCCGCCGCAAGAAAAATGGATGCGCCCCAGCGATGATTGCCCCCCCACTCGCTTGCCGCTGCGCTAAAAGTCATTGTTCATCTTCTTGCTAATTTTATAATTTCAATCGCGTGACGTTTTATCACGCGACTCGCACAAGCAAAATCAGGCTAATCGAAATGCTTTAGATAAATTTAAATCAAGCTGAAATAGAAAAAATTTTCTTAAAAATGGCTATTTTAGTATCATAAAATTTCATAAAAAATTTATTTACACTGATAAAAACACAATTTTTAATATATGCCTAATAAGCAAAATAGTAATATTTTTACGATATTAAATTTCAGCAGGAAAGGAGAAAACATGGAATTTTTGATGGTTCTGATGTTTTTCGTCGCGGGCCTTTTGTTGTGGTTTAGACCTGAGAAAAAGCGCGCGGTTATGGGCTTTGGTATCGCGGGTATCGCTATACTCGTCATCATGATGGCGTGGGTGAATAAATTTGCCGTCGTGCCTATGGGAAATTTTTAGGAGCGAGCGATGGAAAGTATGCAAGATAAAATGTCTCAAAGCTTCGCCCGCAGCGCCGAAATTTCTGCGGGCTGGGGCGAAGATGAAAAGCGATTTTTCAATCTTTTCGCCCTTGCCGCTCTCGCCCTCATCGCTTTGCCCGTAGGTATCGCATGCCTTGTTTTGGGCTTTGGTATGGGCGATAGTCCCTGCATCATGTGCTGGCACGAGAGATTTTGCATGGTAGCGATCTCGTTTATGGCGCTAGTTATCGTTAGATACGGCTTTAAGGTCAAATACCTCGCTGCAATCCTCTTTTTAGCGTGCCTCGGGCTATACGACGGCTTTTTACACTACAGCCTTGACGGCACCGGCGGCGGCTACCTCGACATCAAGCAGGGCTTCGGGCTCGAAATTTTAGGCGCACATACGCAGTTTTGGGTCGTAGTGGTGCATTTTTGCGTCATTATATTTTTGGGCGTGATTTTGCTACTGGGCAAAAACGTAGGCAAAATAATGCAAAAAAGCGAAGAGGGCGCATACGGCGCTGTTTTACCCAAATTTGCGCTAGGCAAAGTCGCTGTGGCGGCCTTTGCGATCATCATGGCTTTTAACTGCGTGCAAGCCTTCATCACCGCAGGCCCGCCTCCGTATCTAGCCTCCGCGACGCCATCTCGCATGAGTATCGATCCTAGCAAGTGGTTTTGGGAGCTTGACCACTGGAAGGAGACCGAAATAGACTTCCGCGAAAGCTGGAATCCAAAACTACCGAATCTACCGAAATGAGGCCGAAGATGAAAAGATTTCTAAATTTAACCCTATTGTGCGCCGCGCTGGCATTCGGCGGCGAATTTAACTTAAACTCCGCGGACGGCGCCGTGACAAATTTAACTCCGCTTCGTAAAAGCGGCGAGATAACGCTAAATTTGAAAAACGATAACCCCGTCGCCGGGCTTGACTACGACGAAGCGAGCAAAAGCTTTTTGGTCGGTACGCTTAAATTTGAGCTTTACGAGATGGATGGCGAGCTAAAAACCGTAGAAAGCTACCTACGAAGTACGCCCGATTGGATCATCCAGATGGAAGACACGGTCGCTGCGAGCTTTTTTAAAGGCTCGATCGGCGCGATGAGCTACAACAAAACCTACGAGTTTTTTAAACCGGCGCCCAATCAAAGCAAAGAGGAAGCGAACAAAGCGTGGCGCTATTTGCACGATGGATACGAAAATTTCACGCTTGATTTCAAAGACCGCTACTCCACCGTACGTGCCAAACAGCAGTATATCCTAAGCTGGGATCACTCGGACTTTTACGGCGAGTTTTTCATCGCGAGCGTGCCCGATGATATCAAGCAAAACTGGAGCGTGGCGAGCTTTTCGGACACCGATAATCTGCTCTCGAACGAGTTCGTGCCGAGCTTTGACGAGACCCTCGGCGTAAAAGACGGCAGAGACGTAAGCGACTACTACGTCACGGGTATGGACGCGCAGGGCGAGTTTATTTATCTGCTTTCAAAGCAATACTCAAGCATCCTAAAGCTCGATCCGCGCAGCAGAAAGATCGCGGAAGTTTATAGCTTTAAAGGCGCGAGCGATGCCCATGCGATCGCTATCAAAGAGGGTAAATTCTACGTCGCGTCCAGAGAAAACGGCGTGAATAAAGTTTTTGTTTTTGAGAGATGAAATTTAAGCCGTCTTTGGGACGGCTTAAAATTATAAATAATCTATTTGGTCTTTTGCTCTCTGTCAAATTTATATTCGCATACTCATCCAAAACCATCAAGTGACTTTGATATTTTTCTTTTTACTGAAACTCTTAAGACCCTATTTGTTATAATATCGCCGTAAATTTAGCCCAAAACGGGCAAAAAGAGGTCCGAAAAAGCAATGAAACACAAAAAGACGAGAGTAAAATATACTCACCCAAGAAGTGTTACTATTTGCTATTGCAAATTTGGCGAGTGCCACAAAGCCCGTTAGATGATGAGATTTGTTAACCAAAGTTAATCAAGAAAATGAGATAAGAATAAGAGAAATGTTGCTTTTATTTTGAAAGGAATATCAAATGAAGAAGAAGCCTATTAATTTATGGTTAGAAAAGTTATCCCTATTGGGAATATTAGCTTTGCTTATAATGTCTGTAATTGTTCCTTTAGTATTTAAAGATGAAAATTACAGAATATGGACTGAATTATCCTCTAATATTGGAATAGCTCTTTTTTCAGCATTATCTATATCTAAATTTCTACAAAAGGAAGCTAAAGATTTAATATTTACTGAAATACCGCTTCTTCAAAGAAGTAATGAGATTGGAATAACCGATTTTCCTAAAGATGGCAATATTTGCGAATTAGATTTTAATAAATCTAACTTATTTGTTATTGTTATGAATGATGGTAAATATTTTATTGCACAAAATGCAGAAAGTCTTTGTGAACGATTTAGGAATAAAAATCTTGTTACTACATTCATTATACTTGATGAAAAATCAGAAGCAGTAAAAATGTTGCGCTCAGCTAACGGAAAAGAACAAGATGAATCTTATTACAAGAATAAAATTAATCAAACTATTAATGAAATAAAAAAATATGCCAAAAAATACCCTAAGCATAAATTTAAAATTTATTTATATCCAAATGGGTATTTTCGTACATCAATAGTATTAACTGATTCGCAAGCAATTATAGGAACATATAGAAATGCCCCAGGAAAAGGAAGATACCCGATACATATGTTGATTTCAAAATATGGCGATGAATTAGATGCTATAAAAGAAGATGTAGAAAACCTAAAAAAAGATTCTCGAGAATACGAATTAAAATAAATTAGTCGGCAATCTTAAGTTGAGTTAGCCCCTAGTCGCAACTAAGCAAAATATTGAAATTCTAAACCAAGATCGTTTGAAAAATAATATTTGGAAACCCAAAATAATTTTATTGGATTACCCCGCATGTTAAATTTAATGACACATCTTTAAAATGCGGCCAAAATTTTGCCCCAAATTTTAAAATCAAGAGTCACGCAATACCAAACAACCCATCTAAAAACCGTATCTTAAAGCTAAAAATAAAAAGGTCGGACTTTCATCCGACCCAAGTATTAGGAAAAGGGGGAAACTAAAATATATAAACCGCACCCAGCACGATAAATGCTCTTAGGCAAAAGCCGCCCACAAGTACGCCGTATTCGTTATAAACACAGCTTTTCGCCTCCTCGCCGCCGTGCGCGCAGACGCTGCCGTCCGCATTCACGCTGCAACTGCGAATCATAAATTTGCTTCCGCCTAGCAGCGGTAGTGCAAGCCCCAAAATAACAAAGCCTATCCAAAACATTGGCGCAAGCGAGCCGCTGACTATCTTGGTTACGCTCGCCATACCCGCAGCCTCGCTCCTCACGCTCGCAAATAGCGCTAACACCGCAACGATCTCAAGCGCAACTAACACGACGTGAAATTTATGCGCGCAGTGGCTTAGCCCGTGCCCTGCATTTAGCGTAGCGGCGGCGTTTGCGCTAAGCCCCGTAGAGATCGCGGAGATCGTAAATAAAATCGGCAGCCATACGCTAGCCCAAAGTGGGATCGCCTTTACGACGTAAAGTAGTAGCCCGGTATACCCCATAACTCCAAGCGCCAAAATAGCTCCGAGCGTGAGCATCATATCGCAAATTTTACCGCTCTTTTTGATCTGCAAAAGCACCAAAACGCTGACTACGATAAAAAACGTAAGCAGATACGTACCTATGCTCATCATCGAAACCGGACGCGTGTAGAGCTGTAAAATTTTAAGAGGATTTATCGCGGCGCTCGGCGCCAGGTCAAATAGCAAAAGCGCGGTTCCTATTATTACCGCAACGGGTGCTAGCAGAAAGCCGAACTTATAAAACCTCTCGTTTAATGAGCCCAAAAAGCCTTTGTAAGCCAAAGCCGAGCACAAAAATGCCCCGGCGCCTAAACCGCCTAAAAATAGATAGATGACTATGAGCCATCCCCAAGTCGTCTGTACCATTGTCATTCCTTTAAATTTTTAAAAATTTCAGGATCTTTTAGCGCACTTTTCAGCGCATCCATCTCGCTATTTAGATAGAGATTTAAAAAGCTCCCGAAGCTCTTCCAAAGGTCTAAATTTGCATGCTCGTCGCAACGAGCGGCAAATTTGCCAAACCACTGCGACGGATGAGCGGCGATAAATTCCGCCTTTTTACGCAGAAATTCGTTAAATTTAGCCTCATCCTTTGCCTTTAGCGCGCTAAAACTTAGAAAATAAAGATATTGCAACTCGTACCCGATGAAATCGTCGGGAAATTTATCAAGCTGCGCATCCTCGAGCTTTAGCCCCGAGCTTTCGTAAAAGCTTCGCACCTGCATCGTTCTTGTTCCAAACATTGTTTGGTAGTCAAAATACACCGACTCGTAAGGCTCGGCTTTTGGGCGTCTAGGCCCCACAAAGAGCCTATTGAATTCGTAACGAATTTCATCGATTAAGCTTGGCTCGCTTTTGCATTCGGCAAATTCGAGGATAAATTTATGCTCTTTGAGCTTAGGCGCGAAATCCTGCGTCAAATTTAGAAGCTCGTTCAAATTTTCACCGGTAAGAGGCACCAAAAATACCTGCCTCAAAAAGTCCTCGACGCAAAGGCTCTGCTTTAAATTACGCATCTTTTTATCCTTAGTGGATAAACTCATTGCGCTTCATGCGAGGATAGAAGCGGATATTCGGCTTCGTAAAAAAGCGTTTAAAGCCCGGCATCTCTTTCTCCATCCCCGCACTATCGCTTACGTCGCTATCGACCAGCTTTAGCACGTCGCAAGGACAGCCCGCTACGCACGCAGGCTCCTCACCGCGCTCGAGCTTCTCGGCGCAGAGGTTGCACTTTTGCGCTTTGCCGTCTTTGCCCTTGGTTATCGATCCGTAAGGACAGGCTACGATGCAGTATCCGCAGCCGATGCATTTATCGTGGAGCGGCTGAACGATGCCGTTTTCGAGCTTAATGTAAGCTCCCACGGGGCAGACGTCCATACATGCAGGTTCTTCGCAGTGATGGCATGAATGCGAGATGAAAATTTCCTTTTCGATCTCATCTTCATGGATGAGCATCATATCGACATGGCGCCAGTTGATGTCGGGGTCTTGGTTGTGATAGACCTGACATGAAATTTCGCATGCCTTACAACCTATACAAAAGTTGTAATCAAATAAAAATCCTTGTTTTCGTTTCATCTTATGCCTCCTGTTTTGCAGCTTTTTTTACTTCACAAAAGCTTGCAGTATAGGTCGATCCGTTACCCAAATCACTAACTCCGTCCGAGCAAAGGATATTTGCTCCCGTGCGAGACTTGGTAACCTTAACCCAGATATTGTTCCATGCATAGACGATGCCCGGCTGCATCTGATTGGTCTCAACCGCCGTAAATATCGCCGTACCCTTTTCATTCGTGGCTTCAACCGTGTCGCCCTCTTTGATACCGCGCGCCAGCATATCCTCGCGCGTCATAAATAGCTCGGCGTTGCCCTTTACGATGACGCGTTTTAGGATGTAAGGCATATTGCCCCAGTTTGAGTTATCCTGAAGCTGCGTGCCCGGCGTCATAAAATAAAGCGGATATTTTTTCAAATAATCTTTGCCGAAATTTTTATGTTTTTCGTAGTAATCCCAATCGTCGTCAAGATCGATCACCGGGTGATAGCCTGCGTCCTTGAAAGATTCGGAGTAGAGCTCGCACTTGCCGCTTTTAGTACCGAATACAAGCTTGTCCTTCGGCGCATAAGGGTAGTAAGGAAACTGATCTTTCATCGTCTCAGGAGTCCTAAACGGCTTGATCCAGCCCACATTCTTTAGCTTTTCGTAGGTGATATTTTGCTTTTTGGCAAATTCCGTATCCAAAAACCTCCTGCAAACCGTTTCGCTATCCCAATCGAAGCACTCCTCGGTATATCCCATCGCCTTGGCTAGAGCGTTAAAAAATTCCAAATTCGTCTTGGCTTCGCCCAGCGGCTTGACGCTTTGGGCGTTGTAGCAGACGTAGCCTGAAATTTGATCGTTTTGAATATCCTCGCTCTCCATAAAGGTAACGCCCGGCAATACGTAGTCCGCGTAATCGCAGGTGTCGATGTCGTAAGGATCGATGACTACTAGGAAAAAGTCGTCGTCCATCACGCGCTTTTTGATTAAATTTGTATTCGGCGCCGTTACCATTAAATTTGAGTTGTAGTTGATACAGGCGCGAATGACCGTATTTATCGGCTTGTCGAGATAGGTCGGATTTTCCTTTTGGATGCCTTTGCCAAATTCTACGTAGCTTACCTGCTGGCGCTCTATCTTTTTGCCCTCTGCGTCTTTTGGCGAAAGATCTGGCATGCAGTTATCGAAGTTAAAGCAGCCCTTTACATGCACGTAAGCCCAGAATAATCCGCCGCCAAGTTTTGTAAGGCAGCCCGTAAGCACCGGTAAGAAAGTAATCGCGCGCACTAGCCTTGCGCCGTTAAAGTGCCTTTGTCCGCCGTCGCCGTGCATAATGGCAGGCGCTTTAGCATGGGCGTATTCTCGCGCAAAAACCTTGATCTGATCGACGCTTGCGCCGCACATATCGCTTAGCTCGCCGTAGGTGTAGAGCGAGCACTCATGAACGAGCTCGTCAAAGCCCATCGTATATTTTTCTACGAACTCGTGATTATATAGATCTTCTTCGATCAGCACCTTACACACCGCTAGACAAAATGCCGGATCGCTTGAAGGCTTTAGCTGGATAAACATATCGGCTTGGTTTGCGAGCGGAATTCTGATCGTATTTATGACGATGATCTTGCCGCCTCGCTTTTTGACGCGGTGGGCAAATCTAATCCAGTGCACCGCCGTGTAGGCTTCGTTTGAGCCCCAGCTGATATACATATCGCTCTCATCGACTTCTAGCGCGTCTTTTGAAAAATCCGTGCCGATGACGCTCGGCGTACCCGCATAGCGCGGCCAGTCGCATGGATTACGCACAAGCCTCGTAGCGCCGTATTTTTCAAAGAAATTTCCCGGCGCGATCGTCTTTGAGATATGCCCTTCGTTGCCCGAATAGACAAATTCCGTCAGCGCCTCGCCGCCGTATTTTGCTTTGATCTCGGTGAGCTTCGCGGCTATCTCTTTTAGCGCTTGATCCCAGCTGATGCGCTCCCATTTGCCCTCGCACTTTTTACCGACGCGCTTCATCGGATACATTATGCGATCGGCGTTGTATAGATGCATCGCGTAGGTATGACCTTTAACGCAGACCGTGCCTTGCGTTAAAGGGTGCTTCGGATCGCCCTTGATGCTAACCATCTTGCCGTCTTTGATCTCTGCGATCATCGAACAGGCGTCGCGGCAGTTTCTAGGACAGGTGAGATAGTGATACTCTACGCCCTGCTCGTTTTTATAGGATTTCGGTTTAAAATCCACCTCAAACTGCTCCATACCAAATAGGCTTGGAGAAGCTCCCGCCGTAGCCAGAGCCGCTCCCGCGCCTTTTAAGAAAGAACGTCTTTGCATCTCTTCTCCTTAAATGTGGGCTTTATTTTATATCGTATATGAAAACCTTATTTTCTTTGCCTTCGCGCGAAAAAACATAAAATTTGCCGTCCTTCACCGCAAGCGCCCTCGCGTTTGCCGCTCCGCTAAAGCTATATGCATCCTCAATCTTATGAGTTTGCAAATTTAGCTTTAAAATGGTTGAGAAATTTTTACTCAAAAGATAAACGGCGTCAGGCTGAGCGTCGATACCCGTGACGTAGTATTCGCCTAGGCTCCTGCTCTCTTTTAGCTTTAAATTTGAGCCGATTTGCGGAATAAACTCCTCCAAAATCATCTTATCGTCGCCGTCAAACACCGCCACGCTCCAATAATCCCTCACGTCGTTAGGCACGGACGCAACGATAAATTTATTCGCAGCCGCGTCGTAATCCCAGCCGAGGATATACTGCTGCTTTGCTCGAAGCGTGGAGAAGCGCCCTTTGTTGCCGAGATCGTTTAGCTTCCATTTATCCCAGCCCTCGGTCAAGTGCCTCCACTGGCTGTTTTGCTCCTCTGCACTAAGCCCGTTCGTAGGCTCATAAAATACGAAGGTTTTATTAAAGCTTATCATGCCAAGCTCGTTTTTATACCACGTAGCACCCACGGTCGCCTCCATCTCCATTATAAAGTGACGATCGTGCTTGCCGTATCTAAGCGGCTTTAAATTTTCGTCCGCAACGTAAAATTCATTATTTTTAGAAACCAGCGCGAACTGCTTTTTATCTGCGTCGTAGTCCGCTCCCGTAATCGGCGCGTCATTTTGTAAGCTTAGGCTCACTTCCGCACTCGGCGTACCGAGCTCTTTCACGCCTTCAAGCGCACCCGCTTTGCTATCGAGATTAAACTCAAACCCAAACGCCAGAGCCGCTAGCGCCGTAAAAATCATCAGCTTTTTCATCTTTTTGCTCCTCAGTTTGGCAGATCCGGAAGCTCCGGATTCCAATCAAATCTAAAATCAAGCGCACTTTGCCAGTGATCTTTTTCCCAAAACCATTTGGCGGGATCAAGACTTAGTCTAGCCGGCGTGCTAGAGCCCAGATACGGCGGCGGGCCTGAGACGATGAAAGCCTGCGCGCAGTTTGCGGCTATGATGACGATGAAGATTAAATTTGCAATCTTGCCTAGAGGCAAATAGCGCAAAAACTCGCCGTATTCGCCGCTCGTACTCTTTTTCATTATTTCGCCCAAATTTTTGCTACATAAAAATATAACCGCCAAAAACGCGATCACGCAAAAATCTACGACGATGACCCAAAGCTGCGTGTGCGCGCCTAAAATTTCAAGCCCGAAGCCCTGCTTTATGTCGAGGTAGCCGCCGAACGTACCGTCAAGGCTATAATGGATAAAGCCGTTGAACATCCCCCAACAAGCCATCAGCAAAAGCGCCGCGACGTAGCCGGGTCTTAGGCCGTATCTAAGGATAAAAAGCGCGATAAGGCTGATAGCGATCATCGTGATCCTCTCCGCCCAGCACATCACGCACGGGCTATCTCCCATACCAAAGCCCAGTGCCAAACAGGCTATACCGACCGGAAGCGCCACAAGGGCGATGATGGCTAGCGACATTAGGTTAAAAAACCCTCGCTCGGCGGCGAGAATTTGATTTTGTTCTAAATTTTGCATATCGCCCTCCTAAAAGTTGCCTATCGGCACGACGACCCATAAATTTACGTAAAACTCGAGCGCGATCAGTATCGTGCAGCCTGCCGCGGCGCAGCCCGTAGCTAGATTTTTCCTCTGCGGCTTAAAATATAATATAAGCCCGCTGATCAAAAATAGCGTCAAAATAAGAAATTCCATTTCAAACCGTCCTTTCCTAATAAAATTTAATCCTAAGCATGCTTATTCTTAAAGAAATAATATAACTTTATTTATTAACTTTAGCTTAAAAAATAGATTTTTCTATTCGTATTAATGTTATTTGCTTTCGTCGCTTGTTCTAGTACACAATTTATTCATGATGCTAAACCTATTACAAAGGAAGAAAAAACTGTACTTATCCAATACTTTCCAAGTGAATTTGAAATTGACTTAGAAAAAGCTTTAGAAAATAATTTCTGGAAAGTTTCAGTTGTTTCTAATAAAGATACTTCTTCACCATCTTTAAAATCAAATTTTGCAATTACTTGTGAAGGAATTGGACCTGATTATTTAGGAACTTATCAAGGAGTTATAAAATTTTCTGATTTAAGAACTGGTAAAAGATTAGCTGTTTATAAATTTAAAGTAGCTACTAAAAGTGGAATTATAGAAAATATAATAAAAACTATGGATTCTATTCCAGGTGCTGCTGCTTACACAAGTTCTACAACTGTAACAAAACCAGCAAAATAATTAATTTTATATTTAACTTAAATAATACCAAAAGGATTTTTACTCTTATTTATAAAGTGTAGAGATCCTTTTTTTATTTGACTTTTTTATTCTTATGTCTTACTATTTAATCAACAATGAGGGAGATTATTAAAATTTATTGGAGGTTTTATGAAGAGTATAAAAAAATTCTTATTATTTATTTTAGTATTATTTACTTTTACTTCTTGTAGTGTTATAGATAGTGTTTCAGATTTTTTTGAATCCAAACCTAGTATAGCTTTTATTAATCCAATTCAAAAAGTAAAGAAAGCTGATATGAGTGTTTTTGTAAGTGGTTTTCCTGATAACTGGACAAATGATATAGAGTTTCATTTAAAATATGATAATTGGCAAGTCTTTGACTCTGATACAGGTCAAGAAACTTTTATTCTTGTCTGTGATCGTTTAAGTCAAAAAGAGTTACAATATGAAAGTTATGATAGTACTGGATACAAAAGTACTTCTACTCAAGCTCAAAACTCTTTTAATGGAAGTGTTAGTGTCATTGATTTAAGAACTAGAAAAAGAGTAGCTATTTATGAATTTATGTATGAGAAAGCCGAAACTATTGTTTCTAGGTCAGTTTTACTTATGAGAATGGTTGTTAATAAGAGTAGAGAAAAAAAGTAATATTTTAACATAATTTATGGAGGTTTTATGAAAAAATTTTTTTTATCAATCTTTTTACTATTTTCTATTCTTACTTATAGTAAAGGACATATTGAAGAAATTACTGCTCCTAAACCTATTAGATCAAATAAAGAAAAAACTGTTTTTATCACTGGTTTTCCAACCGATTTTGAGACTGCAATAAGTTATATTTTAGAGAATGATTATGATTGGAATGTTGCTATAATTAATAATAATGGAACTGATTCTTTTTCTATTGAGTGTCGTAGTTTGTATTATAGGGATTTTAAAGGTTACGAAGGAATAGTACAATTCACTGATTTAAGAACTGGAAAAAGAATAGGATATTATGAATTTTCATCAGAAAAATTTGATAATATTATTATTAATATATTAGATTATATGAATTACATTTCAGGAAATTAAAAATTTATTGGAGGTCTTTATGAAAAAAATTTTATTGTCTATTTTATTATTATTTACTTTGGTTGCATGTGGAAACTTAGAAACTTATCATACTCCATCTGCTCTAAAAAAGGGACAAAAAACTGTTAGACTTATAAACTTCCCAGTTGACTTTGAAGGAAGAGTAACAAAAGATTTAGAAAAGAAGGGTTGGGATGTATATGCAGTAAAAAGTGGTAACCAATCTATTGAAGTTAGACTTTACAATTTAAAACTTGATATACTAGGATATGGAACAGGATATCTAAAATTTGTTGATTTAAGAACTGGAAAAGAAATTGCAAGATATAGTTTTAAAATAGCTGATCCTGATGATGTTCAAAAGAAAATAATAGATGTTTTGGAATCTTTACCTGGTGCATAATTAAGATAAAAAATAATGAAATAATGATACAATAACTATATCAAAATTTCATTATTTTTATTTATCAACAAATTTTATCCCAGATATTTCTATCAATTTTTTTGTATACTCTTTTTCAGGTTTAGAAAAAATTTTTTCTTTACTTCCACTTTCAATTATTTCACCATCTTTTATAATTAAAAGTCTATCAGAAATTTTTTTCACAACATTTATATCATGACTTATAAATAAATATGATATCTTTTTATTTTCTTTCAATTTTTGAAAAAGTTCTAATATTTGAATTTGTGTCAAAGCATCAAGAGCTGTTAAAATTTCATCTGCTATTATCAAATCTGGCTTAACTGCTACTGCTCTAGCTATTCCAACTCTCTGTCTTTGCCCACCAGATAATTCATATGGATATTTATTTAAAATTTCTTTGTCCAAGCCTACTTCATTTAATATATTACTTAAATATTCATCAATATTTTCTTCTTTTTTTAAAACCTTTTGATAAATTACTCCTTCTAAAATTATATCTTTTATTTTATATTTAGGATTCAAACTGCTATATGGACTTTGAAAAATCATTTGAATCTTTCCATTTATCTTTTTAGGATACTTTAAAATATCTGTTTTTTTAAATAATACCTCTCCCTCTGCTTTTAATAAACCAACTATTATTTTAGATATACTCGTTTTTCCACTTCCAGACTCTCCTATAAGACTAACAACTTCTCCCTCTTTTATATCAAAATTAATATCTTTTAATTTAAAACCAC
>ERZ772967.798-NODE-798-length-23255-cov-3.470302_pt1 | contig 23255 bp, 15 predicted proteins | sample MGYA00511677_ERZ772967 | MGnify/ENA primary metagenome ERZ772967 (study PRJEB29015, sample SAMEA2737931) | human oral metagenome | biome: human oral; feature: human-associated habitat; material: dental | place: China | collected 2146 ...
GGTTCGGCGGAGGCGGATCCGTTCAATAATTTGATTTCAAATGAATCCCCTATAGGTAAGGGGCTACTAAAGCACAAGGTGGGAGAAACCGTTAGCATTGACATCCCTAGCGGTAAAACAGTTAAATATAAGATCCTTAAGATTTCAAAGTAACAGGGAGGTTGCTGATGAGTAATGTTGAGAAAGAACCTCAGGAAATCTACGAAGATTCTGCTGAGAGCATAAGCGAACAAAGACAAATAAGAAGAGAAAAACTTTCTAAGCTTCAGGCGGATGGTCGAAATCCCTTCCTTGTTGAAAAGTGGGATGTTGACGCATACAGCAAAGAAATCAAAGACGGTTTTGATGATTTTGATGGTAAAGATGTCTCGTGTGCGGGTAGGATAATGGCGAATAGACACATGGGAAAGGCTTCTTTTATAGACATAAAAGATAAGTTTGGAAGAATCCAGTGTTATGTTAGGCAGGATGAGATTACGCCCGAGGAATATGAAGTGTTCAAAACCTATGATATTGGTGATATCGTAGGTGTTAAGGGAAGTGTTTTTAAAACGAGACATGGAGAGGTATCCATAAGGGTAAGCGACATAGTACTGCTTTCAAAATCACTTCAAGTTCTTCCGGATAAGTTCAAGGGGCTTAAGGATCAGGATTTGAGATATAGGCAGAGGTATGTTGATTTAATCGTAAATGATGATGTTGCCGATACCTTCAGAAAGAGGGCGGCAATAATAAAGGAGATAAGGCGTTATCTTGAAGATGACAGGGGCTTTTTGGATGTAGATACTCCTATACTCACAACTATTGCGGGAGGTGCAAATGCACGGCCTTTTGATACGCATCATAACACCTTGGACATAGATATGAAGCTCAGGATATCAAACGAGCTTTATCTTAAGAGGCTCATAGTTGGAGGCCTTGACAGAGTATATGAGATGGGTAAGATGTTTAGAAATGAAGGGATGGATAGAAACCATAATCCTGAATTCACATCTATGGAATTGTATCAGGCCTATGGCGATATGGATACCGTCATGGATATTACGGAAAATCTCATAGCAAAGGTTTGCGAGAAGGTAAACGGCAGTATGAAGATAGTTTATCAGGGAAAGGAATTCGATCTTACTCCTCCTTGGGATAGGATTACCATGATAGATGCTGTGAAAAAATGGGCGAACGAAGATTTTAATGAGATTCAAACGGACGCGGAAGCCATAACGGTAGCTAAGAAGCATAAGATAGAGAATGCAGATAAGATGAATAGAGGTACGATAATAGCTGAACTATTTGAAATGTATTGTGAAGATCATTTAGAAGGTCCTGTGTTTGTCACGGGTCATCCCGTTGAAATTTCACCGCTTTCAAAGAGAGATAGTAGTGACCCTAGGTTAACCAGGCGTTTTGAAGCATATATAAATTGCTGGGAAGTGGCAAACGGCTTTTCAGAGCTTAACGATCCGATCGATCAGCTGAACAGGTTTAAGGATCAGCAGGAGCAATTGGATGCAGGAGATGATGAAGCACACCCGATGGATGAAGATTTTGTAAATGCACTTGAAGTCGGCTTGCCTCCGACAGGTGGGCTCGGTATAGGAATAGACAGGGTTATCATGCTTTTAACGAATGCAGCCTCTATAAGGGATGTGATTTTATTCCCGACTATGAAGCCTCTATAGATAATATTTGATTAAGCCGCACCGTTTAATAAAGGTGTTATTAGGTTTATCAGTTTATGTTTTAAAAATATCACGCCGAGCGTGATATTTTTTTGTTGTAAAAGACAATATCCGGGGAGATATTGTAATATTTTAATATGAACATTATATTTATGGTAAATTAGTACATTCTTTATTGTTGTTTTTGTTTAAAAGGAACAGAATATATACATTCTGTTTTTTTTGAGAAATTCTTATCGATTTCATTAACATTTCACATGCATTTCATGTTAAGATTACTACACTTAGTATATTTTGGGAAAGCCATAGGAGGCAAGGAAAATGAAGAACTTAAGTGTAGGTAAGAGAAACTCAGGCGCAGCAAGCGTTGCAACCAAGGCGTTTGCATGGATGCTTAGCATTATGCTGGTAGTTACAGGGCTTTCGCCTAGCTTCGCAGCGAACAACAAGGCTGCAGGCAAGGGCGTTACGAACACCGTTACTAAGAGTGAAGCGAAGGACGATGCTTCAGACAAGGCTTATAAAAACAGCAAGAAGGCAGGTGATAAGGAAAAGGCCACCCTGCCGGAAGAAAACAAGAAAAAGGCGAATAATAAAGCATCGAAGACCGATAAAAAACCTGCAAATAATAACGATAAGGTGCAAAAAGTTAAGGCAAAGGGGAGCCGCGAAGGCGCAAGCCCTGCGCACCTTTCTAAAAAGAAGGCTGCAGCCCTTAAAAAAGAAGTGGCAGACGAGGCCGACGCTGCCGTATGGAGAGGCTTCGGAGCTTACTATGCAAACCTTGCGGCTCATAACAAAAAATCCCAAAATATAAACCCAAAAGACTCCCTAAAAATCAAGGCGGCAAAAAATCTAAAGAACTCCTTGGACACTAAAATAAGCAAAAAATCCCAAAAAAATATTGATTATAAGAAAACCTCGAAAATGTACAACAAGAAAGAAAAGAAGAGAGTTCCTCCATTGGAGAAGGAAGAAATTGTCGATCTTAATTCATCGGGAAGTGTTAAAGCGATATGGAAGAGTAATCCACTTGAAGTTGACATTACGTTTGATAAAAATGGCGGCGAAGGAGATATGCCGTCTGAATCTGCAAGGCGAAACAGTCTTTATACGCTTCCGAAATGTGCATTCACAGCACCTTTCGGTAAAGTATTTGACAAGTGGGAAGTTACCGTAGGAACAGAAGCACCTGTAGATAAGCAGCCTGGGGAAAGCATTGTTGCAAGTAGTAATGTAACAGTTAAAGCGATATGGAGAAATGCTCCTGCACCGGGGAAGGTAAATGTAACATTTGATTCTAACGGCGGAACGGGCATGATGGCTCCTAAGCAGGTAGATAAAGATAGTGAATATACGCTTCCTGTATGTAGCTTCACAGCACCTGCAGGTAAGGAATTCGACAAGTGGCTGGTGACTGTAGGAACGGCAGCGGCTGTAGAGAAGATGCCGGGAGATACTGTGCTTGCAAGTGATAACGTGACGGTTAAGGCAATGTGGAAGAATCTTCCAGCACCGAGTAAGGTGGACATAAAGTTTAATGCAAACGGCGGTAGTGGCAGCATGCCTACAAAACAGGTAGATAAGGACAGTGAATATACACTTCCTGTATGTGGATATACAGCACCTGAAGGTAAGGAATTTGATAAGTGGTCAGTAACTGTCGGTTCAGGCACAGCAGTAAACAAGAACCCCGGCGAAAGTATAATGGCAAGTGATAATGTAACGGTTAAGGCACTTTGGAAGGAAAGTACAGTGCCGCCTGCACCGGGTAAAGTAAATGTAACATTTGAAGCTAACGGCGGTACGGGCATGATGGCTCCTAAGCAGGTAGATAAGGATAGCGAATATACACTTCCTGTATGTGGATATACAGCACCTGCGGGCAAAGAGTTCGACAAGTGGCTGGTGACTGTGGGAACGGCAGCGGCTGTAGAGAAGATTCCCGGAGATACTGTAGTTGCAAGTGATAACGTAACTGTTAAGGCGATGTGGAAGAAAGTTCCAACGCCGGGTAAGGTAGACATAAGGTTTAATGCCAACGGCGGTAGCGGCAGCATGTCTACAAAGCAGGTAGATAAGGATAGTGAATATACACTTCCTGTATGTGGATACACAGCACCTGCAGGTAAAGAGTTCGACAAGTGGTCAGTAACAGTGGGTAGCAATGCACCGGTTGAAAAAAACCTGGCGAAAGTGTAATAGCAAGTGGTAACGTAACGGTGAAGGCACTCTGGAAAGAAAGTACAACGCCTGGTAAAGTAAGAGTAACCTTAGACGGCAATGGCGGAGCGCTTGCAGGCGGATTTGAAGCTACTCTGAATGTAGAAGAAGGAAGCACCATAAAGGCACAGCTTGAAGCGGCGGTTACTAACAACATATTTACTAAGCCGGGATATAAGCTAATAGGCTTCTCAAAGAGTAAGTTTGCTCTGGCTGCAGACTACAACCTTGATGCACCTGTATACGGTAACTTCACCCTATACGCTGTATATGAAGAAGCACCTGAACTTACAACCGTAACCATAAAGTACTTAGACATTGACCTTGGAGAAGACGCTAAGATAGAAGATGTAAGCGTAGGAAAGCCTATAGGAGCTAAGCTTGACGGCAATGCAAGAGACAGAGACGGATATAGGTTCCTCGGATACTCTAAGCTGCAAAATGCAGATAAGCCTGACTTCTTCAAAAAGAGCATAGTCACTGAAAATCTTGTACTATACCCTGTATACAAGGAAGCGGCAAATGAAGATAAGGTGAAGGTAGCATTTAAGCTGAATGACGGTACGGATGCAAGCCTTAAGACAGAAGAGGTTACCAGGTATGAATCTCTAGGCAATAAGATGCCTACGAAGGATAAAGTAGCTGAAAGAGACGGATATCTATTCACAGGCTGGGCTAAGAGCAAGTCTGCTAAATACCCTGACTTCTTTAGAGGTACGTCGGTTAAGGGCGATATGACTGTATATGCTGTATGGAAGAGCCTATACAATGAAAAGCTTGGTCAGGCAGTGCTTAAGGCATCTGCTAAGGCGAAGGGATATGAGCTTACAATAGAGCCGCCTAATGCAAATCTACATACAGGCTTTGAAATCTTTAGAAGCGAAAAGAAGGACTTTAAGCCGGGCAAAGACAATAAGATAGCAACTGTAGGTAGAGATGACTTAAAGTACTTGGACGAAAAGGCGGATAACGCTAAGGTATACTACTATGCGGTAAGGGCTATAGATGCAGACGGAAGCTACAACGGTACAAAGGTAACATATATAGGTAAGCTGTCTGATAAGGTTCTTGCAGCGCCGCTACCTAAGGATAAAGGCGTAACTGCTACCGTAACAGGTAAGGGAGCTGTGGGTCTTGAGTTTAACAAGACGATTGCCGCAGCTAAGTACAAGGTAACTGTAACGGCGCCTTATGATAAGAAGTTCAAGACTATAGAAAGATTTGTAGAGGCTGGTAAGCTTGCAGCGGCAGGTGCAGATAAGGTTAAGACAAGCGTAACAGGGCTTCCAATGGGTAAATTCCTGGCATTTAAGCTTGAGGCTCTAGAGGCTGATAACAACAAGCTGGTTGAATACGGTAACAGCTTCGCATTCATGCTTGGAGCGGTTGAGAAGCTTAGCGCAAAGGTGAATAAGAAGAGCCGAGTACTTAACATTAAGTTCAAGGCGATGAAGGGCGTAAACGGTTACGAGGCTAAGATAGTTATAGGCGGCAAGGTTAAAACTATAAAGCTTAAGAAGAGTAAGAAGCTCAAGGGCTTTATAGTTGGAAGCATCAAATTACCTAAGAAGAAAGGTAATTACACGTTTACGATAAGGGCGTTTAAGAAGATAGGTAAGCTTAAGTACTATGGACAAACGATAACCAAGGTGGTTAAATAGTAGAGGCGTGTTGCTTGCACCGGCAAGCGTAGCCTCTTAATATCGAAAATTGCATTTAGTCAAGTACATTTGGCAAAATAGGTTAGGCAAGCATATTTGACCGATTCAATCCTAAACCTAAAGAAAGCTCCCTCACGGGAGCTTTCTTGTTTTCGCACAAAACCGTGATTTTTGAGTGCTTGACGGGGAGTGTTAATTTTGATAGAATGTACACTCATTAAGGTTTGAGAAAGGGCAGGTAGGCCTCGTGAGTGTCATTGAAAAAATAGCGATCGATCTTGGCACACGTTCATCGTTTTGCTATGTAAACAGCCAAGATAAGTTCGTAAAAGAACCGAGCATTGTAGTGGTGAGCAAGTCCACAGGATATATAGCGGCAGCCGGAAATAAAGCGAAAAAGAGCTATGACAAGTTATCTAAAGAGTATATACAAATAGAACCCTTCAAAAACGGTTCCATATCTGATTACGATGCCACTGAAAAGTTGCTGAATACCTTAATAAAGAATTCAAGTGAAAGAAGTAAATTCATAAGGCCTGACCTGTTTTTGTGTGTGCCCGGGATTTTGAGCGATGTAGAGGAAAAGGCCTTGTTTGAAGCGGCGAAGCAAGCAGGAGCACGGAAGGTGTACTTCATTCCACAAAGCGTTGCGGTGGCGCTTGCGATGGGTTTTGATGATCCTTCATATGGCGCCGTTATGACGGTATGTATGGGAGCTGGGATAAGCGATGTATCGACGGTAATGGGAATGCGAACTATAACGGCGAAGGCGATTGACTTTGCAGGAACGGACATAGACAATGCCATCATAAGAAATTTACATGCAAAATACGGGTTTCTTGTGGATAATGAAACGGCGGAAGTTATAAAAAAGGATATAGGAAGCCTATATCCGTCAGGTAATGAGCAGATTCAGGTGGTTGGCTTGGATCAAAAGACGGATACTACGAGCAGGATGAATGTAACATCAAGGGACGTAGCTGAAGCTGTAAGCCCGGTGGTGAACGGGTTCGTAGAAATGATAAAAAAACATCTATGCGATTCGCCTCCCGATGTAGTGGCAGATATATATAAAAATGGTATAATACTAGCTGGTGGCACCGCCATGCTTAAGGGGCTTAGTGAATTTATCGAAAAGACGCTTGAGGTTAAAGTGCTGGGTACGACCGAACCCGAAAGATTAGCTATAGAAGGAATGCGAAAATACATCGGTAATAGAGGAAATTCAAAAAATTATGGTATATTAAATAGGTTGAAAAAGAAAGTCGGATAAGTAAAGAGGAAGGAAATTTCATGAAAAAGACATTGGTTTCAAAAGAAGGAAAAAGTGCAAACCTAACGTTTGAATGCACGAAGGATGAGTTTGCAAAGGCATGCATGGAAGCTTATGAAAAGAATAAAAGCAGGTATAGCGTTGACGGATTTAGAAAAGGCAAGGCACCTAAGAAAATAATAGAAGCTAAGTTCGGGAAGGATGTTTTTTTCGATGAAGCCGTGAATCTGTTAATAAAGGATGAATATCCAAAGGCGCTTGATGAATTTGAGCTGGATCCCGTTGATATGCCGAAGGTTGACTTTGAATACATAGATGCGGACAAGGGATTTAAGGCGGATATTACAGTTGAAATCATGCCTGAAGTGACTTTGAAAAAATACAAGGACCTTGAAGTGGAAAAGGTAAACACAAAGATACTTAAGAAAAACGTGGACGAAGCAATAGAGCTTGAAAGAAAGAAAAACGCAAGAATTCAACCGGTAGACAGAAAAGCCAAAAACGGTGATATCGCCGTAATAGATTACGAAGGATTTAAAGACGGAGTGGCATTTGAAGGAGGAACCGCTAAAGGATTTTCTTTAAAACTCGGTTCCAAATCGTTCATAGACGGCTTTGAAGAAGGGCTTGTCGGCACCAAGGCGGGAGATGAAAAGGATTTAAACCTCACCTTCCCTAAGGAATATCATGCAGAGGATCTTGCAGGTGCCGATGTGGTATTTAAGGTTAAGGTGAATGAAATAAAGGAAGAAGAAATACCGAAGCTCGACGATGATTTTGTAAAAGAGATCAGCGAATACGATACGGTTAAAGAATATCGCGACGCAAAGAAGGAAGAATTGAAAAAAAGCGCTAAAGCTTCTGACGAAAACAAAATGAAAACTAAGGCGATAGAGATGCTGATAAAGGAAAACCCTTTGGATGTACCTGACGGATTGATAAAGATGGAAGTCGATTCCATGATCTCTGAAATGGCGCAGAATCTTCAAATGCAGGGTGTGTCGCTGGATGATTACGTAAAGATGATGGGTAGCAGCAAGGAAGATCTCAAGCTCAGTATGAAGTCCGATGCTGAATCCAGGGTGAAGACACGCATGCTCGTAGAGGCTGTTGTAAAGGCTGAAAACATTGAAGCTGAAGAAGATGAAGTAAAAGAAAAATACAAGCTTCTCGCTACTCAATATGGGGTGGAAGAAGATAAGATAGAAGACATCATAAAGGTTCAGGGAATAGAATATATAAAGAAGGATATAGCGATGCAAAAGGCGCTCGATTTCCTATATGAAAATGCAAAATTCATAGATGCGGTAAAGAAGGAAGAAAAGGAAGAGAATAACACTTGCTCATGTGGCTGCGAGCACGACCATGACCATGATCACAGTCACTAGAGTTAACGAAAAAGGTTGAGGCGGCATTTACACATATAGATACATGTGAAGATGCAGCAAACATGAGGAAGTAGTGAAAGGAGACGAAAGTGGCATTAACACCCATAGTAATAGAAAAGGATGGAAGCGGCGAGAGGTCGTTTGACATTTATTCAAGATTACTTAGAGACAGAATAATATTCATAGGAGAGCCGATAGAGAGCAATATGGCAAGTTCCATAATAGCTCAGCTCCTGTTCCTTGAGGCGGAAGACAGTTCGAAGGACATTTGCATATACATAAACAGCCCCGGAGGAGATGTTACATCAGGGCTTGCTATCTACGATACAATGCAGTTTATAAAACCGCAGGTACAGACAGTATGTGTGGGCATGGCAGCCAGCATGGCTGCAGTACTGCTTCTTGCGGGTGAGAAGGGAAAGCGTTTTGCATTGCCGAATTCTGAAATAATGATTCATCAGCCGATGGGAGGGGCTTCAGGACAGGCGAGCGAGATAAAAATTGCGGCGGAACACATAATAAAGACCAGAGACAAATTGAACAGACTCATATCAAAACATACCACAAAAAACCTCTCTACAATAGAAGAAGATACCGACAGAGACAAATATATGACAGCGAATGAGGCGCTTGATTATGGTATAATTGACAGCGTACTCAAGAGCCGAGACGAGGAGTAAAGATGGATAAATACGATGAAAACAACAATTTAGTATGCTCATTCTGCGGCAAACCCCAAGACAAGGTGAGCAGGCTCATAAGCGGGGACGGCGTGTGTATCTGTGATGAATGCATAGCTGCCTGTTTTCAGATAATAGAAAATGAAAACGATGCTAAGAATAAGGAAAAGGTAAGCGAAGAAAAAAATGAAAAACTGCCGACTCCAAGAGAAATCGATGCGATTTTAGGAGATTATGTAGTGGGGCAGGAACGTGCAAGGAAGGTGCTTGCGGTCGCCGTATACAATCATTACAAGCGAATACAAAAGGATAAAAAAGCGGAAGACAAGTCTGTAGAAGTACAAAAGAGTAACGTGATAATGATAGGCCCTACAGGTTCCGGTAAAACGTTGCTTGCAGAGACGCTTGCTAAGATACTCAAGGTGCCGTTTGCAATAGCGGATGCTACCACGCTTACGGAAGCAGGTTACGTAGGAGATGATGTTGAAAATATACTGCTTCGCTTGATTCAGGCGGCGGACTACAACATCCCTAAGGCTGAAAAAGGCATCATATATATAGATGAAATAGATAAGATAGCCAGAATGTCTGAAAACAGATCAATCACAAGAGACGTAAGCGGTGAAGGTGTACAACAGGCATTGCTCAAAATCATAGAAGGTACTGTGGCAAATGTTCCACAAACAGGAGGAAGAAAGCATCCCGGGCAGGAGATGATACCTTTCAATACGTCCGACGTACTGTTCATATGCGGAGGAGCATTTGACGGTCTAGATAAAATTATAAAAAGAAGGCAGGGAGGCAGTGCCATCGGATTTAATGCATCCGATACAAAGGAGGAGAACGCCTACCTTGAAAATCTCTATGCGGATTTAAGACATGAAGACCTGCTTCACTACGGGCTGATCCCCGAGTTTATAGGCAGGGTGCCGGTGAAGGTATCGCTCGATAAGTTATCCGAAACCGATCTTGTGAAGATATTGACAGAGCCTAAAAATGCATTGGTAAAACAATATGAAAAGCTGTTTAAGATGGATGGAGTAAAGCTAGTGTTTGAAAATTCCGCCTTAATAGAAATAGCAAGAGAAGCGATTTCACGAAATACAGGTGCAAGAGGGCTCAGGAGCATAATGGAAGAGGCTTTAAGCGATGCTATGTTTGAAATTCCGAGTGCGAAAAATATTGAAAAATGCACGGTCAGCAGAAATATCATAGAGGGCAAGGGCATCAGCGTAAACATCGAGGAAAAGAAGCGTACGAGAAAGAAGAAGACAGCGAGCGCTTAAGCCCATGCAAACATCTAGCTTGTGCGTAGTTGGTGAGAATTTATGAATATAAATAATGTTTCGCTTGAGGCTGTGTGTGGCAGGGTAGATCAGTTCCCGGATGAAACCCTTCCCGAAATTGCTTTTGCAGGACGTTCAAACGTAGGTAAGTCATCGCTGTTAAACATGCTTACGGGCAGGAAGAGTCTTGCAAAGATAAGCAGCAAACCGGGTAAAACTCGCACCATAAATTTTTATAATGTGGATGATGCTTTCAGAATTGTAGATTTACCGGGATATGGATTTGCAAGGGCGCCTCGAAGTGAGATGGAAAAATGGGCAAAACTGATAGAGACATACATAGAGAAGCGAGGGAACCTCATAGCCGTAACATCGCTCATAGATATCAGGCATGATCCTACCGATTTAGACAGGCAACTTTGCCTCTATCTTAAAGAGATGAATTTGCTTAAAACGGTGGTGCTCACCAAGGCGGATAAAATACCTAAATCGCAGGTGAATAAAAAGCTCGGCATAGTAAAAAAAATACTGTCAAATGAATATGATATAAATGGAGTAAGGTTCATACCGGTATCGGCGCTTAAGAGGCAAGGCAAGGAAGAACTCATGAATGAACTTATAAAAATAACTGATGCGCATGAATTGAAACATGAAATTTAATAAAGAAATGATATGAGGAGAACGATTTAAATTTCTTTTGAAGATATAAAATGGAGGTGAGTGATGAGCGATGAGAAGGTACTCATTACTGAAGAACAAATTTTTAAAAAGGCAAAGGAAATAGGAGCGGAGATTACTGAGGACTTTCAAGGAAAAGACATAATACTTGTAGGAATACTCAAGGGATCCGTGATGTGGATGGCAGACCTCATGAAGAGGATAGACTTGGATCTTGCCATAGATTTTATGGCGATAAGCAGCTACGGCGATGAAAAACAATCGTCCGGCGTGGTTAAGATAATTAAAGACATCGATATAGCGATAGAGGACAAAGATGTCATAATAGTCGAAGATATAGTTGACTCAGGAACAACGCTCGCTTATCTTAAAAGCTATCTTAAAAACATGAATCCGAAATCCATCAGCATTTGCACGTTGCTTGATAAGCCGGAAGGCAGGAAAACTCTTGTGGATATTGATTATAAGGGCTTTGAAGTGGATGATGTATTCATAGTGGGTTACGGTCTTGATTATGCTCAAAAATATCGCAATCTTCCGTATATAAAAGAACTATAAATTAGGAGATATAATTTGCTTGACGATTACACCAGAGAGGAATATAACGATAACGAGGCTGAGGCCTACGAAAAAATACTGGAAATACAAAAGAAAATAAGGCTTAGAAAGGCAAGAGCCAAGAGGCGAAGGAAGATTTCCCTTGCCGTACTTCTTACGTTTGTGCTTGCCGTAGGTGTTTTTTTCTTTTTGCGCTCTTCAAAATTCTACGTAAAAACCGTTAATTTCAAGGGCGGTTCTGTCATAAAGAAGGCTGATATCTGCAGAGCGGCAGGGATTACCGAGGGCACAAGCTTGGTTTTTCTAAAAAAGGAAGATTTTTTATCCGGATTTAAAAATGATGTGTATTTAAAAAGCATAGAGATAATAAAAAAATATCCGGATGAGCTCACCATCAAAATAAAGGAGAGGGAGCCGATATTGGCGCTACCTGAGAAAACAAATAGCAATTCTCTTCGAAGGAAGAAGAAGTACTACCTCATGGCGGAAGATGGGGTGATACTTGAGAAAAGCTCTCCCAGAAAGAATTTCACGGAGATTTCAAAGAGTCTTATAAATGACGATCAGAAAATAGGAAGATATATAGGTCTTAAAGATAAGATAGAAAGAAAGGAGCTTTTGGATATCCTATCGAGCATGAAAAACGGAAATATCTTTTATAAGAAAATTGACTTGGATAAGGGAAACCTTATAGCCTACGTCAACGATAAACTCGTTATAAAAGGGGAAATCAAAGCTGTAGTCAAGGCGGCAAAAAGCAAAAAACTTTCTAAAATATTGTTTGATCTATACAAAAAGAAAAAAATGGAGGGAACCATAATCTTGAGCGATAATGAATATTCCGTTTACAGCCCGCAAACATATAAAGAAGTAAAGGTCAAAGAATAAAAAGCGAAGCATAACAAAAAAACGCCCTCATTTTAAACAAAAGACGTTGAATTTATGATATAATGATCGTCTGCGGAAAGATTATTTTAAAGAAGAGGGAGTATAAATATGCCAAAGCCAATAACTCTGGGAAGACGCGAAAGACAGACCTTTTCAAAGATTAACGAAAAGTCTGAAATGCCGAATTTGATACAAATCCAAACAGATTCGTACAAGTGGTTTTTGGAGAAGGGCTTACAAGAGATATTTGAGGACTTTTCTCCAATCGTAGATCATCCCGGAAATCTGGAATTATATTTTGATTCATACAGGATAGATAAAAATTCAAAATACGACGAGCAGGAATGCAAGGAGAGAGACAAGACTTATGAAGCCGCTATATATGTAAAGGTAAGGCTTGTAGATAAAAAGACAAATGAAATAATGGAAAAGGGCGAGGAAGTCTTCTTAGGCAACTTCCCTTTGATGACGGATAAAGGTACATTCATATACAACGGAGCGGAAAGAGTAGTTGTAACACAGCTTGTTAGAAGCCCCGGAGCGTATTTTGCATCGGAGCTCGATAAGTCAAATACCACGCTTTATAACTTGACGGTAATACCTAATAGAGGAGCTTGGCTTGAATATGTAACGGATTCTTCCAAGATATTGTACGTAAAGATAGACAGAAACAGGAAACTTCCTATGACTGCTCTTTTAAGGGCCATAGGTTATGAATCCGACAAGGAAATTCTCGGCATGTTTGGAGAGGATCAAAGGCTTTTAAACACGCTGGAAAAGGATGAAACAAGAAACAAGAACGAGGCAATCAAGGCTATATACAGAAAGATGAGGCCGGGAGAAGCTGCAACGGAAGAGAGTGCTACGAGTTTATTCGAGAGCACGTATTTCGATCCTAGCAGGTATGATCTTGCGAAGGTAGGAAGGTATAAGATAAACAAAAAGCTAGGCATTGCAGATAGAGTTGTAGGCACTATTGCGCATGAGGATGTTATAGCGCCTGATACCGGAGAAATCTTGCTTGAAAGCGGTCAGGAGATAAGCAAGGAAAAGGCATTGGAGATTCAAAATGCAGGTGTGTTTTCCGTAAAGGTGAGCCTTCCTGACAGCGAAGATGTTGTAGCCGTTGTGGGAAATCAATTCGTAAATATTACGACTCATGTTGATATGACAGAAGAAGAGGCGGATGAACTCGGACTCGGAGAAGGTGTTTACTATCCTGCGTTTCAGGAGCTGGTAGAAGATGAGCTTAAGGGAATAAAATTAGATAACCTTACCAAGAAGAATAAAGAAAAGGTGTTTGAGATATTCAAAGACTACAAGAGGGTGCTCGCACCAAGGCAGCTTATGTCTGGTGATATCCTCGCATCCGTCAGCTATATACTAGGGCTTGATCACGGCATAGGAAAGCTCGACGACATAGACCATCTCGGAAACAGAAGGCTAAGGACGGTAGGCGAGCTTTTACAGAATCAGTTCAGAGTGGGAATTGCAAGAATGGAAAGAACTGTAAGAGAGCGTATGACTACGAGCGATGAAGATAAGATAAAGCCGAATAAGCTCATAAATATTAAACCTGTAACGGCTGTAATAAGAGAGTTTTTCGGAAGCTCGCAGCTTTCGCAGTTTATGGATCAAAACAACCCGCTTGCTGAGATCACCCACAAGCGAAGGCTTTCAGCATTGGGGCCCGGGGGATTGTCGAGGGACAGAGCCGGATTTGAGGTGAGGGACGTTCACTATTCTCATTACGGGAGAATGTGTCCGATAGAAACGCCTGAAGGGCCAAACATCGGTCTTATAGGTTCGCTCACCACCTATGCGATAATCAACAAATACGGATTTATCGAAACTCCATATAGGGTTGTAAAAAAAGGCAAGGGCGAAGTAACGGACAAGATAGAGTATATATCGGCAGACCAGGAAGAAGAAGTAATCATAGCCCAAGCAAATGAACCGCTTGACAGCAAGGGTAAATTTGTAAATAAAAAGGTTGCGGCGAGGAGCGCAAACGGCGAAATAGACCTTGAGGATAGAGACAATGTAGATTACATGGACGTATCTCCAAAGCAGGTAGTGTCCGTGGCTACCGCTATGATACCCTTCCTTGAAAACGACGATGCAAACAGAGCACTTATGGGAGCAAACATGCAGAGGCAGGCTGTGCCGCTTTTGATTACGGAAGCTCCTATAATCGGAACGGGAATGGAACACAAGGCCGCTAAGGATTCAGGTGTTGTAGTAATAGCAAAAGAACCCGGCGTGGTTGAATATGTGGATGCGGATAGAATAATCATAAAACGTAATAAAGGCAATGAGAAGGACGAATACAAGCTACTTAAGTTTAAAAGGTCAAACCAAGGCACCAGTATAAATCAAAAACCTATAGTAAAGGTTGGAGAAGAGGTAGAAGCGGGTGAAGTAATAGCCGACGGACCGTCTACGAGCAACGGAGAGATTTCTTTAGGAAAGAACCTCCTTATAGGATTTATGACTTGGGAAGGCTATAATTATGAGGATGCTATCATTTTAAATGAAAAGTTGATAATGAATGATGTGCTTACATCCGTACATATAGAAAAGTATGAGGTTGAGGCACGGGATACCAAGCTCGGACCTCAGGAAATTACAAGAGATATACCGAATTGTTCGGAAGAAAAATTAAAGAGGCTGGATGAAAATGGAATTATACACGTAGGTGCGGAGGTTTCGTCTTCAGACATCCTGGTAGGTAGGGTAACGCCAAAGGGTGAAACCGAGCCTACGCCTATAGAGAATCTCATGAGGCACGTATTCAGTGAAAAAGCCAGAGATATTCGTGACGAATCTAAGAAGGTACCTCACGGAGAAAACGGAATAGTTGTAGATGTAAGAACATTTGAGCGAGATAAGGATGAATTGGCACCCGGAATAAACAAGATGGTTCGCTGTTATGTGGCTACCAAGAGAAAGATAAGCGTTGGCGATAAAATGGCAGGCAGGCACGGTAACAAGGGTGTAATTTCCAAGATATTACCGGAAGAAGATATGCCTTTCCTTGAGGACGGCACTCCGCTTCAGGTGATGCTCAATCCGCTGGGCGTACCTTCCCGTATGAACGTCGGACAGGTGCTTGAAGTGCATCTCGGGCTTGCTGCAAAGAAAAAAGGCTGGCATATAGCCACGCCGGTATTTGATGGAGCTACAGAAAACGACATCATCGAACTTCTAGGAAGCAACGGTTATGATGAAAGCGGCAAGGTATGGCTTAGAGACGGTAGAACCGGAGAAAGATTTCACAGCCCTGTAACCATAGGGTATATGTATATGCTGAAGCTTCATCATCTCGTAGATGATAAGATTCATGCAAGAAGCATGGGACCTTATTCGCTTGTAACGCAGCAGCCGCTAGGCGGTAAGGCGCAGTTCGGCGGACAAAGATTTGGAGAGATGGAAGTGTGGGCTCTTGAGGCCTACGGTGCGGCGCATTCATTGCAAGAAATACTTACCATTAAGAGTGACGATATGGAAGGAAGGGTGCGTACTCACGAGGCCATCGTTAAGGGAACCAACATTCCAAAACCGGGATTACCTGAGTCATTCAGAGTGCTTGTAAAAGAACTTCAGAGTCTCGGTATAGACGTAAAGGCGTATGATGAAATGGATAATGAAGTGTCCATAAGAGATGCCGGAAGCAGGAGTTCATTTACCTCTATAGAAAACAAGGTGGATAATGAAGCAAGAAAAAAGGCTGAAAAAGAAGCGGAAGAGCTATATGAAAATGAAGAAGAGGATGTAGACGAAGCGGAAGCTACGGAGGAAGGCCTGGAAATAAAAGAATTACAAGAAGATGAAGATATTATCGAATAGTAGGGAGGAGATTTCAGTATGCCAAGATTTGAAAAGGAAAAAGAAACGGTAAAAGAATTCGAGTCCCTGCGAGTAGGACTTGCATCAAAGGAAAAAATATTGGAATGGTCAAGGGGTGAAGTTACAAAGCCCGAGACTATAAATTATAGAACGCTGAAACCGGAAAAAGACGGACTCTTTTGTGAAAAGATATTCGGACCTGCAAAGGACTTCGAATGTAGCTGCGGAAAGTTTAAAAAGAGAGAGCACAGAGGCATAGTCTGCGATAAGTGCGGTGTAGAAGTTACAAAAAAAGATGTAAGGCGTGAAAGAATGGGTCACATCAAGCTGGCGGGGCCGGTTTCACACATTTGGTATTTCAAAGGTGTTCCGTCCAGAATGAGTTTATTGCTCGATATACCGCCTAAGAACCTTGAGAAGGTATTGTATTTTGCAAGCTATGTTGTACTTGAGCCCGGCGATTCAGGGCTCAACTATAAGGACGTTATAGGCGAGGAAGAATTCAGAGCGGCCAGCGAAACTGCTACAGGTTCAAAGTCTAAGAAAAAATTTAGAGCGGAGATGGGTGCAGCCGCGATTCAGGAATTGCTAAGGGATGTAGATCCTGAAAAAATAGTCAAGGAAATAAAGGGCGAGATAGAAGGCACCAGCGGTCAAAAGCATACGAAGCTTGCAAGAAGGCTTGAGGTTGCGGAAGCTTTCAGATCTTCAGGGAACAAACCTGAATGGATGATACTCGATGTTATACCTGTAATCCCACCGGATCTGAGACCGATGGTACAGCTCGACGGCGGCAGGTTTGCCACCTCGGATTTAAACGATCTTTACAGAAGAGTGATAAACAGAAATAACAGACTGTCAAAGTTCATAGATATGGGAGCGCCGGCCATTATTCAAAGGAATGAGCGTAGGATGCTCCAGGAGGCTGTGGATTCGCTGATAGACAACGGCAGGAGAGGCAAAGCGGTATCAGGATCAGGCGGAAGACCTTTAAAATCGCTTTCAGACATGCTTAAAGGTAAACAGGGCAGGTTCAGACAGAACCTGCTTGGAAAGCGTGTGGACTATTCAGGAAGATCGGTAATCGTGGTAGGCCCAGAGCTTAAGTTTTACCAATGCGGACTACCTAAGATGATGGCGTTGGAGCTATTCAAAACATTCATAATGAAGAAGCTCACAGAGGAGGGACTTGCTATAAATATCAAATCTGCCAAGAAGATGGTGGAAGAATATGATGATGCGGTATGGGATGTGCTGGAAGATGTAATCAAAGAACATCCTGTTATGCTGAATAGAGCACCGACCCTTCACAGACTGGGTATACAGGCATTTGAGCCGGTTTTGGTAGAAGGTAAGGCTATAAAGCTTCATCCTCTCGTATGTACCGCATTTAATGCAGACTTTGACGGAGATCAGATGGCTGTGCATCTGCCGCTATCGCTTGAAGCACAGGCGGAAGCAAGATTTTTAATGCTTTCAACAAATAACATTCTCGCTCCGAAGGATGGCTCACCTATTACCGTTCCGACTCAGGATATGATTCTGGGTAGCTACTTCCTTACTCATGGAGGAATAGAATCAAGAGATACTGAAGCGGAAAAGGGTGACGGCAAGTGTTTCTCAGACCACGAAGAGATGCTCATGGCTTACATGGAGGGCATAGTGGGCATACATGCAAAGGTAAAGGTAAGACGTCATCTAAATAAGGATGATAAGAGCGGAAAGCTTGTAGAATCTACAGTAGGAAGGTTTATTTTAAACGAAAAGATTCCTCAGGATCTCGGATTTGTGAATCGCGAAGAAGATCCATATGCACTTGAAGTTGACTTCCTATGCGCTAAGGATAAGTTGAGAGAGATCATAGATAAGTGTTACAAGAAGCACGGAAATACTAAGACCGCTATAATGCTCGACTATATCAAGGAAATGGGCTTTAGGTATTCAACCCTTGGTGCAATTACGATAAGTATATCCGATATGGAAATACCTGAGGCTAAGAAGACCATAATAGATGCGGCGGAAGATGAAGTTGCCAAGTGTGACGAAGCATTCGAAAACGGTCTATATTCAAAGGAAGAGAGATATGGCAAGGTAATAAACATCTGGGATAAGGCTACCAACGATGTCGCAGATGCTCTTATGGATTCCCTCGGGACGCTGAACAACCTATACATAATGGCACACTCGGGAGCCCGTGGAAGCAAGAACCAGATAAGACAGATCGGTGGAATGCGTGGTTTGATGGCAAATGCTACAGGTAAAACCATAGAGATTCCTATAAAGGCAAACTTTAGAGAAGGGCTTTCAGTACTCGAGTACTTCATATCTACAAACGGAGCGAGGAAGGGTCTTGCAGATACGGCACTTAGAACGGCGGACTCAGGATACCTCACAAGAAGGCTTGTAGATGTTTCCCACAACGTAATCGTTACGGAGGAAGATTGTAATACGGATGAAGGCGTATATGTAGAAGCGTTTACAGAAGGCAAGCAGGTGATAGAGCCGCTCGCTCAGCGTATAACAGGAAGAACAGCCGCAGAAGATATTTTGGATAGCGACGGCAATATCATTACCTCTAAAAATGATGAAATAAGCGATGACGATGCGAAAAGGATAGAAAAGCTAGGAATAGAAAGAGTGAAAATAAGATCCGTTATGACCTGTGAATGCAAGACAGGCGTTTGTGCAAAATGCTATGGACGAAACCTTGCAACGGGAGAAGAGGTAAACAGAGGTGAAGCTGTAGGAATAATGGCTGCCCAATCTATCGGAGAGCCCGGAACGCAGCTTACAATGAGAACATTCCATACAGGAGGTGTAGCGGGTAGCGATATAACTCAGGGTCTTCCTAGGGTAGTGGAATTGTTTGAAGCAAGACAGCCTAAGGGACTTGCGGAGATCTGCAGAGCGGATGGAAAGGTTACCGACATATTAAGGCAGGGCGACGGCAAGTTTGAGGTGATCGTAAGCGGTGAAGAAGAACAGAGGTATGAAATTCCTTATGGCGCAAGGCTATCCGTAAAAAAAGACGATGAAGTAAAGGCCGGGCAAAACATTACGGAAGGTCCGCTCTATCCTGAAGATATTCTAGAGCATGTTGGCGTAACGGGTGTATATGATTATCTCGTTAAGGAAGTTCAAAAGGTTTACAAGCAGCAGGGTGTAGACATAAACGACAAGCATATAGAAGTGATCGTAAGCAAGATGCTATCAAAGGCAAGGGTAATTACTGCAGGAGATACGAATTTGATGCCGGGCGGTCTGTATGCACTTTCTGAAATAAACAACGCAAATAAAAAAGCGAAGGAAGAAGGAAAGAAAGCGGCTACATCAAAGAGAGTGCTTCTCGGAATTACAAAGGCATCCCTTGAAACGGATTCATTCCTTTCAGCGGCATCCTTCCAGGAAACCACAAGGATGCTTACGGATGCCGCAACCAAGGGAAAGAAGGATAGGCTTAAAGGCCTTAAGGAAAACGTTATCGTTGGAAAGCTCGTTCCTGCAGGCACAGGCATGAAGAGATACAAAAACATCGGCCTTGATTATGGAGTGAATGAAGTATTCATGGAAGCCTATGAAGAGCATAAGAGAAAGCTCGATGAAGAAAAGGAAAGCCTCTATTCTTTCGATGCAAATATAAAAATGGAAGATGAGGAAAGAAAAAATATCGTTACGGAAGTTGTAGATGAGGATGTGGAGATAGAGATCGTAAAAGAAGACAATATAGTGGTGGAAGATTAGATCTCATTACAGGATAGTAGTGTTTGACAGTAAAAATGTCAGATGTTATTATATACAGCGGTGCGCTAAGCCCAATGCGCACAGTTATTTGAAAAATCAGTACATTTGGGTAACTGATATGAGGCGGAAAGGAGAAGAAGATGCCTACAATCAATCAGCTGGTAAGAAAAGGAAGAACTAGCAGTAAAGCAAAATCGAATTCACCGGCGCTGCTAAAGAGTTTAAACACTATAAACAGGACTACAAGTGATGTAAAATCACCTCAAAAGCGCGGTGTTTGTACAGCTGTCAAAACCGTAACACCTAAGAAGCCTAATTCAGCGCTTAGAAAGGTAGCCAGGGTAAAGCTTACAAATGGAATTGAAGTAACTGCTTATATTCCAGGAATCGGACACAACTTACAAGAGCACAGTGTAGTACTTATACGTGGCGGCAAGGTAAAGGATCTGCCGGGTGTAAGATATCACATCGTAAGAGGAACTCTTGATACTGCGGGCGTAGATGACAGATCTCAAGGACGTTCGAAGTATGGTGCGAAGTTACCTAAGAAGAAATAGGTCCGGTTTTACGTGCCGATAATATTGGTTACCCGAATGTATGAGGGTACATTATCAGCACCACTGCATGAAAATGTAGAGTACCGAATTTATGGAATATTCCATAAAAGTAATCCCTAAGGGGTGAAGAAGTTATATTGCTGGGGGCAGTTGCCCTTATGGCAAAGGAGGGAAGAGAAGTGCCAAGGAAAGGAAATGTACCGAAGCGTGAAGTATTACCTGATCCGGTGTATCAAAGCGTTGATGTTGCAAAGCTTATCAACGGAATAATGCTTGATGGTAAAAAAGGTGTTGCACAGTCTATAGTGTATACAGCTTTTGATTATGTTGCGGATAAAACAGGCAAGGATGCATTGGACGTGTTTAAAGACGCCATGAAGAACATAATGCCCGAGCTCGAAGTAAAGGCAAGGCGTGTAGGTGGCGCAAATTATCAGGTTCCTGTAGAGGTAAGACCTGAAAGAAAGAAAACCTTAGGAATAAGGTGGTTAGTAAAATATACAAGGTTAAGGGGCGAGAAGACAATGTCTGAAAGGCTTGCTAAGGAGATTATGGATGCTGCAAATAATTCAGGAGCATCTGTAAAGAAGAAGGATGACACTCACAAGATGGCAGAAGCAAACAAGGCGTTCGCTCATTTCCGTTGGTAGTTAGAAAATAGGAAAGGAGGAAGATATAGTGGGAAGAGGTTATTCACTTCAAAAGACAAGAAATATCGGAATAATGGCTCATATCGATGCAGGTAAGACTACTACTACAGAGCGTATTTTGTTCTATACCGGAAAGACTCACAAACTGGGTGAAACTCATGAAGGTGCTGCTACCATGGATTATATGGATCAGGAGCAGGAAAGAGGAATCACGATCACTTCTGCAGCTACCACTGCATTTTGGAAGGATACCAGGATAAACATAATAGATACTCCGGGTCACGTAGACTTTACCGTAGAGGTGGAAAGATCGCTTAGAGTACTTGACGGCGCAGTTACGGTGTTATGTGCTAAGGGCGGTGTAGAGCCACAGTCTGAGACCGTGTGGAGACAGGCGGAAAAATACGGCGTACCTAGAATGGTATTCGTAAACAAGATGGATATCACGGGTGCGGACTATTACAATGTAGTATCTATGATAAAGGAAAGACTCAAGGCAAATGCCGTTCCAATCCAGCTTCCTATAGGTAAGGAAGGGGACTTCGTAGGAGTTATAGACCTGCTTACACAGAAGGCTCATATATATAAGGATGATCAGGGAAAACAAATTGATGTTACCGATATTCCTGAAGAGCTTAAAGAAGAAGCTGAAAAATGGCGTGAAAAGATGCTCGAATCCATCGCAGAAACTGATGAAGAGCTCATGCTCAAGTTCTTAGACGGCGAGCCGCTTACTTTAGATGAGATGAAGGGGGCTATAAGAAAGGCCACGATTGCAAATGAGATGATACCTGTTATGTGCGGTTCTGCATATAAGAACAAGGGTGTTCAGCTTTTATTGGATGCAGTGGTTGATTACATGCCTTCACCGCTTGATGTACCTGCAATAAAGGGTGTTGATCCGGCTACAGGTGAAGAGATAGAAAAACCTGCAAGCGATGACGAACCGTTCTCGGCACTTGCATTTAAGATAATTACAGACCCTTATGTAGGTAAGCTTGCATTTTTCAGGGTTTATTCAGGAAAGTTGGATTCAGGATCCTACGCTCTTAATGCTACCAAGGGTAAGAAGGAGAGAATAGGGCGTATACTTCAGATGCATGCGGACAAACGTGAAGAGATAAGCACTGTTTATTCCGGTGATATTGCAGCTGCAGTAGGTCTTAAGGATACTACGACGGGGGATACGCTCTGCGATGAAAAGCACGAGGTAATCCTAGAATCCATGGAATTCCCGGACCCTGTAATAGAGATAGCTATTGAGCCTAAGACAAAGGCAGGTCAGGACAAGATGGGTGTTGCGCTAGCAAAGCTTGCGGAAGAAGACCCTACGTTTAAGACCTACACAAACAGCGACACGGGACAGACCATAATAGCCGGCATGGGCGAGCTTCATTTGGAAATTATCGTAGACAGGCTCATGAGAGAATTTAACGTTGAGGCGAATGTCGGTAAGCCGCAGGTTTCATATAAGGAAACAATCACTGCAAGCTCTGATGTAGACCACAAGTATGCAAAGCAGAGCGGTGGTAGAGGTCAGTATGGTCACGTCAAGATCAAGATGTACCCTAGAGAACCGGGAGAAGGCTTTGAATTTAAGAGTACCATCGTCGGTGGTGCCATACCTAAGGAATATATACCTAAGGTTGAAGACGGTATCAAGGAGGCTATGCAGGTAGGGCCGCTTGCGGGATATCCTGTAGTGGACTTCGGTGTGGAGCTTTACGACGGTTCGTATCATGAAGTGGATTCATCCGAAATGGCGTTTAAGACCGCTGCAAGTATGGCATTTAGAGAGGCTGTAAAGCAGGCAAAACCGGTTTTACTAGAGCCTACGTTTAAGATAGAAGTGAATGTTCCGGAAGAATATATGGGTGATGTAATCGGAGACCTTAACTCAAGAAGAGGAAGGATAGAAGGTTCAGAGCTTAAGAACGGAATGTCCACTATAAGGGGATTTGTTCCGCTTGCTGAGATGTTCGGATACGCTACGGCGCTTCGTTCAAAAACTCAGGGTAGAGGTATCTATGTTATGCAGTTTGATCATTTTGAAAAGCTGCCTGACAGTATGGTAGAAAATGTAGTAAGTAACAAAAAATAAGGAGGAAAGAAGAGATGGCAAAGGAAAAATTTGAGAGAACCAAACC
>ERZ772967.799-NODE-799-length-23254-cov-37.566878_pt1 | contig 23254 bp, 26 predicted proteins | sample MGYA00511677_ERZ772967 | MGnify/ENA primary metagenome ERZ772967 (study PRJEB29015, sample SAMEA2737931) | human oral metagenome | biome: human oral; feature: human-associated habitat; material: dental | place: China | collected 2146 ...
GTGAGCCCTCGGATCGAACTATCCGGAATTTCCGGATAGTTGCCTCACGCTCCAGCTCACCGGAGGAGAAGACGTTCCCCAGGTGCTCGCTGATGGTGCGCACGTCGACGTCGAACAGCTCGGCCATCAGGCGCTGCGTTAGCCAGATCGTCTCATCCTCGTATCGTGCCTCGATGCTGGAATTACCGTCTTGGGCGGTGAAGATGAGGAACTCAGCGGTGGAGTTGCGGATGAGTTTGGTGGGAGGATCTGGATTAGTAGTCATACCGTTGATTATACTTCCGATCGATGACTATTGGCAAACATACTACACGTTTCGGAATTGTGGTCTGCCGTCAGTTCTCAATGCTGTCGATTGTTCTCAGTGTCCCGTCTCGTAGCCAACCAACAACCGTCGTAGCCAAGAATAGAACGCTGCGCGCGGTGGCTTCGTCGACGTCTTGCGGTTGATCGCTGCCGTGTCGATCAGGCTGGTAACCGATGGTGGCTAACGCGTCAATAAAAACTTCAATGCCAAGTTTGACCTTTGTCTTACCATTGGCTTTATAATCTCGATCCGGCAGCTTGCACTCCCACTTGTCTGGTGTTTGACGGAGTTCGGTGGTCATACTGCCAATGGTTGCATTGTTGTTATTTGGTGAGACGATTGGCTTAAGAAGCGTCTCGATGGCCTTGATAGCCCTACCCCAGGCGTCACTCAAATTTGGTTCGCGTCCGAAAGCAAGAGCCCATGCTTCTTGCATGTACTGTGATGCCTGGTCATCTGGCTGAGTCACCTGCTCGTACTCGTCCCAGAGCGCGGGATCGATTCTCTCCACCAACCGGTCGCTGTCAGGAGATACGCGAAGAACGTGGCCGGCAGACTTTAGGATATACTCGAGTGCGTCGGCTTGACCGCAGCCGTGCCCAAGAAGCCAATCTATGACGTCGAGAGCCGCAATTTGATCGTGTCCAGTTTCTTCCAAGCATGCTCGTATAGCATATTTCGCTCCTTGATAGTCAAGATAACTGCCAGCGCGCTCAAGCCTCAATTCTATACTGAGCCCGCACACAATAGACGCATCGTCGTCAACCGCATTTTCGATCCATCTCACCGCATACTGCCAGAGGAAGTCTGGCACGCCATCAACTGGCGTAAACGGTTGACGTTGATTTCTGCGCACAGATAGAGGTTCCCAATTGTCGTTGTTCACATGCTCTCCTTGTATTGGACTTTAGGACGTACTGCCGGTGATCTGAAGGACCATCGAAGGGACGTTTGCGACGAGGCCCGAAATTGTTGGGTAGACAATGGCGGTGCTTAGTTGACGCCATCGCTCCTTCCACACTGAATCTGTCGACTCACCGGCAGCAGCCTTGGCTGCGGTTATGGCATTGTCAGTTGCATCCACTACATTCTGAAGATTGCATTCTCCTGGATTTTCCAGGCACCGCCGCAGATATTCGATGTTTCGTCGCAGATGACCGCGAAGCTGATCGCTGAGTGTTGTATCGGCTTCTAGTCCATCCGCGAGCTCGTTAGCCAATGATATGAGTTGGTCATGAAGAGGAGTCGACAAACTTGGGGTAAGAACGTCCACCATGTCGGCTAGAGTCTCTAGGGAATCGAGTGCAGCTTGTGGACATACTTCTTCGGGTGTATAGGGCGAGCTCCACGACTTACCGATGTTCAAAGTACTGTCGACCCAGGTGGAATAATTGCGTCGGAAGGGTCCAACCTTACGCCCCATATTATCCAGGGTGTCGATTATTGCTTTGATGTCTGTGAGCCACTTTGCCGATTCGAGAAGCGCTGCTCGATCTGCATCATTCATGATTGAGTTATCATCGTCGGAGATATGCCATCGTTCTAGTAGCGATACATTCCCGGTGGCAGTCCGGTATTTGGTTAGTTGATCAAATAAAAGTGCTGCTGGATTCATTGTCGCTTTATATTCGGATTTGAATTGATATCATCAGATTGGCCTCGCCAATTACGTGTAAATTTCTCATCTGCTCATGGTCGACATCTCTCTTGAATACGGTGATCGCTCTGTGTGCCGGTAGGGTTCGTTATGGAGGGTGTGACACACCGGCTAACCTTCCACTCACGCTCCACGGGCACAGAGCACGCCTTCTTTCATACAACCAAACCAAGCGCCTTCACTGATATGGCCTGCACGACGATGTGTACGACCGCAGCATCAGCGCGACAACTTTGTCAGTATCCCACCGAGCGGTGCCTAGGACGGCAGGCGGATGGTCACGGTTGCGTTGCGAGGCTTCAAGCGGGACGTGACGCCAGCGCCCACCACGACCACGGCGAAGACTCCACTCCGTCCAGCACAACGCTGCTCTCAGAACTCCTTCAACGTTGCACTATGCAATAGCGACTCTCAGCAGCGAGCGGTGATCGTGCAGCAAGAGATCGTCACAGGTTTGTGGATCCGAGCGCCTGCGCGGGCACACGCCTCGCGTGAGCAACCTGCGCTTCGTCAAGGGTGGACTCGCTGCAGGCGCGTCGGCTGGTGCTGAAATCTACCTTGCGAGGAGTCCTCGGATCCGCTGGCCTCCACCTTATCGCGGCTGCTGCATAACGCCCGTTATGGTGCGGTGTCGCGTTGGTTGTTCTGGTTCGGAGCAGAGCGTCGGCCGCAGGCACTTGTGCTCATCCTCGACAGGCCAGCAAGCAGTTTCGTGGATACATACGACGCTGCGCGCACCTGCGCGATCACTCAGCGCGTGCGGCAACACCGCTCAGTATGTCGCCCAGCCAGCTACCCATTGACGCCCGACGCTTCGCGAACGTCTATTTCATATGGGTGTTGCCTATCGGTTGTGGGGCTAGACACTCCTGCCAGCACTTTGCACGATGTTGCTGCATGTCACGACGCCGTCACAGCCGCTCTAGAGATTGGATCATCATGTCTGCCATCTTTGCATCTCTCGACAATCGATTCAGCGTCACCAGCCTGCGGAGGCCCAGCCAGGGCTTGTACGCCAGCACCATCACGCCCGACCAGGCTGCGCCAAGCCAGCTGGCGCGCATGGCGGCGCTCTCCGTCACGCTCGTCCGCATCCCCATCATTCTCTTCGGCATCGCTGCTTTGAACATGGGCTGGCAGCTCATGGCCTGTACGTCGTTCGTGGCCTTCGCGCTGCTGGACTACTTCGATGGCGTGGCCGCCCGCAAGGTAGGCGAAGACACTGCCTCACGCCGGCTGGGCGATGTACTGCTCGACCGCGTCTCCATCCACACCGTCATCCTCCTGACTTGCCTGCACTACGGCGGGGGATGGGCGGCCTGGAGCGTGCTACTCCTGCGCGACCTGCTACAGGGCGGCTTCTCCTCCTACCTGCTGGCCAAGTACCGCGTCATCATTATTGGGGCCTACTGGCACATGTCGTACGGCATTGCCATCCTCGTCTGGGAATGCGCCTACGTCATGACGGGATCCGTGTCTCAAGCGCTGACTGCCTGCACGGCTGCCATCGTGTACGCCACGGGGGTGGATTATGTTGCGCGTTGCTTGAAGTTGGTTCGATCATGAGTTCGCTTTTTAGTCGAACCTGCGATGCCATTGTCTCTGTTATTGGAAGTGTTTACTCTGAAGACGATCCAGGTAAAGACAAGCCCGACGCGGTATGGCTTTCGGTGGTTCACCCAGTGACGCAGGCGGGATTTGTATTCCTCTTTACCGCAGTCACAACCACTCTATATGTTGTTTCTTTGTGGTCTGCGAACGAACGTAATCGAATTCCTGCGGACTGGAAATTTTATGCTCTTCTGTTGAGTTATGTAGTTATTTGGTTATCATTCCGTTTAGAGCGATTCTCGTATCTCGCGGATAGGAGACTAGGGATCGCATCTGGAAGAGAGATTAGAGTGCAAACTGACTCACTACAGTGGCCTCCACCGGATATTGAAATACACTCACAATATTACAAAGTCAAGACGGGCGTGGCAATAAGAGTTTTTCTGCTAGTGGCCGCCTCTATTGTAATTGCCTGCTGGCTAACTCTGTATTCAGGTGGGCCCTTTCAAAGCGCATATTCGCAAGTAATTATAGCCTATCCGTTGTTTGCCACGAACATCGCAAGAAATAGAGAGTCCCTTGCGGCAGTGTACATTTTCACTTTTTGTGCAATGGCTGTCGCAGAAGTAATTAAATTCAAGCACTACAGTTCATATGCGACACAAGGAATACTATGGTATGGCGGCGTTGCTATGCTGCTACTTTTCGCGTCCTGGCTTGTCGCCTATGACAATCGAAAGGCGATCCGGCAAGCGGATCAAGTCGCTCAAAGTGTTCATGTTTCCGCAACTAAGTAGAAACTAGGAAGTTGCTGCACCTCCTCCTAGTGTGTTCTATAGCGGTACTATTTCTTCGAAATTCTATAGAATTGAGAAACTACTACAAAAGAGCAGGCGACGCTACCGATCGCTGCTCTCGGTACACTGGCTCCTAAAATGATCAGCAACACATAGAATGTCGCTAACAATAGGCAGGTTGCCCCAACCGATAGGGCAATCTTGGGATTCTTAATTTTCATGACCCCTCGTTTCCGGGAAGGTGCAGCATTTATTATTGTAAAACATTCAATGAAATATTTCTAGAACTCTCATCAGAATTATAATTCCAACATTCGCTGTCGTGCGACCTCGGGAAGTTCAAGCACTCGAAATATCTCTGCTCTGACAACTTTGTCGAGGAGACTACAGATCTCTTCCAGGTCGTTCGGGTCGTATAGTGATGAACCGTGGGAGAGTTTATTGCGTACAATCGTCAAAGCATCTGTCGCGGACATTCTTTTGCTTTCAGGATTGTTGAGAAATTGGGAAACAATCTCACTTCCATCTATCTGGTCCTGAACAGATTTGGGAAGCCCTTGAAAGGTTGAGTTAAGCGCATCTCTTAGCCCGCTGATAGGTTTGCGAGGGAAGTTCTTCTTCAAGAATCTGAAGTCTTCTTTGCTGACAGCAGGTTTGACTTTCTCTAAGATTGTGTTTCGCTTCTCCGTATATTTTTCACACCGCTGTTGATACTCTTCCTTGTGTTCGTAGCCATATAGTCCTTCTAGAGCCTGAATCAAGAGAAGGTAGCGCGAGCGTGGGTGCTGGTCGTCAGATAGCGCATTGACGTTGTATGTTTCAATAAGTGGATGTTTTGAGGTCTTAAGTTCGCAATGCTTGTTGATGAGTTCGAGAAGATTCACACCGTCTTCTTGGAGATTGATAACTGGTTTAATGTGATTAAACTTGTTGTCATCGATTTTGATGCAGTCTTGCAGAATATCGTAACGGAATACTTGGTCTGCGCGACGTTTTGGGCCGGCCGCATCTTTGTCTTCGAAGGCGAGGAGATACATGATGTCGAGCGGCTTGCCGTTGATTACTTCGAGAATGTCGCACAATGGAATAATCCACCGAAGCCACCAGTCGGCGAGGCTGATTGGTTCTTCGATATCAATCCGTAGATAGGGTGCAAATGAAGTGCGGAAGTTAAACCTGTCTGGACGGAGACGGCCAGCATAGCCGAGGCGCATCTGCGCCTCTTGAATTTTCCAATCCAAAGAGTTTTGTGTCGGTATGCTTATTTTGTATGATTCATCGTGCTCGTCTGTGCGTTTCGTGAACTCTATAGTGGTTGGAGCTTCGTCAACTATCGTTTCCAGGCCATCGATCTGCAGTTCGATGCTCTGGTATTTTTTGGGTGTGTTGTGTTTGAAGGGTTTGGCTGATAGGACAGCAAACTCTCCTTCGGCTCTACCGTAACTAGGAAATGAATACTTGATACGGCAATTTTGTAATGAAATGTAGAAACCAGATGATAGGGTACCAGTAAGGCAGTCAATATCTTGAGTTTGAGGGAATTCTGCTCTTCCGTTGTCTGACGCGTAGGGGAGAACTCCCTGAAATGAGGCTGTTGGATGGTGGTGTCCGGTAAGGTCGACCGTCCCTAGCACATCGACAAGCTGATTTTCGTCGCTATCCTGCACAGGTTTTGGAAGATGCCAGGTGCACATGTATTCTCGCGGTTCATGCGGCAAGTTCACGGCAATCATGTCGTTGGTGGACTGGCTCATCGTGTGTTCCTAAAACGAATCTTCGATTAAAATGAGCGCCTGCTTCGTCGCGCGGCGCTGCGGGGGAGTCTACTACGGATGTTCAGTAACTTCGGCGAAGCGATTCGGCTGCACGGGGGTACTTACGAGTGCTGACGCAGGGGTCAACTGGAAACGTCCCAGGTGTGCGCACGCCGGCCCTACCCCCGCAGCAGCTCCCTCGCCTCCACCCCAATCTGCTCCGCCAGTCGTTCCAGGCTCTTGAGGGTGAGGTTACGTTCGCCTCGCTCGACGCCACCCATGTAGGTGCGATGGACGCCAAGGACGTCTGCGAAGGCTTCTTGGCTCAGGCCCCTCTCCAACCGGTAGGCACGCAGGTTCCTGCCCACCGTCTTCTGGAGATCGCCAACAGCCACATCTCTCAGCCTGGCTACCTGCTACTTGAAGGTCTACAGACCGATGAGTAGCATCAAGTGGAGTGGGCGACAGATGATGCGCGGTAGCAGCGGGGAGGAACGCCATGGTCATCACTCTCCAGGCGCTGGCCGAGGCCCACATCCCCACCATCCTCGAGGCGTGCGCGGACTGGCCAGAGCTGGCGCAGTATGGCCCGCCGTACTGGCGGCCGAGGAGCAGCGCGGAGCTGCGTCGCAAGATCGCCGATACAGCGGGCCCGCAGCCGGCCACCGCTTACAGCTTCGTCCTGGCGGATATCGATGGGCGGCTGGTCGGCGAGGTTTCGATCCATGCCATCGACTGGCGCAGCCGCGTCGCTCAGGTGGGCATCTGCATCTGGCGGCCGAGCGATCGAGGCCAGGGCTATGGTGCGGCGGGCAGCCGGGCAGTCATCGACTGGGCGGTTGGCCACTTGGGGCTGCGTCGCCTGGAAGCATGGATCCTGACGAGCAACGGTGCGTCGCTCGGGCTCTTCCGCAGCCTCGGCTTCGTCGAAGAAGGCCGGCTAACGCAGCGCTACTTGGTGGGCGGCCGGCACATGGACATGCTGGTGCTGGCGCGCATCACTGGAGTGTGAGGAGGTGCGCGCGGGGAAGTGGGTGGTCGACGGCGACCAGCTGCTCCCTGTTCTCTGCTTCTCATCCCTCCATGGCTGTTCTCCGTTGGCTGCTGCCGTTGGTCTGGCTTTCGCGCCTCGCGCTGCGGTTGGCTGCGGTCGTGCAAGCAGGCGGTGTTTGGGGGAGAGGAGGCAGCATGCGGCCTGAGCAGCCAGCAGGTGAAGCGGAGCACTGCCCTGCGTGGTGCGCCGTCAACCATGACGTGGCGAGCGATAAGTTCGATGACATCGTCCACGAGAGTGCTCATCTCCCCGTGGCAGGCGTCGTCCCCCAGCACGGGCACAGTAGTGACGGCGTGCCCGCGCGACGGGCAGTGCCAACCGAGCTCTACCTGGTGCGCTACCAGTACGCCGGTGAGGTGGACGAGTGGCTCTACCTCGGCGACGGGCACCACGGGCTGGACGTCAGCCCCGAGACGGCGCAGCGGCTGAGGCGAGCGATTGGCCGGCTGATGGATAGTGAAGCTGAGTGCAACTGACGTTAGAGACAGGCCGGACGTGTCTTCTCGCTAGGCCGCTGCATCAGTGCCGCCACCTCCGCCTCTATCTTGGCGATGAGTTCGCGCTGCGAAATCTGCTGCTGGGCGTACTGAGTAAGCCAGCGTCGTACCGTTGGAGTGACGGCAACGCCTTCGAGCTCGACCCGGCCGATGGCAGTCTGAGCGGCGCGTGATCCAAGTGGCCGTGGCGATGCTGCCATGTCGCGTGCCGTACCAACCTACCTACGCTCCCTGCTGCCCCAGCTCGGGCAAGCGGGCTTCCACCAGGCGGAGGCGACGATCGAGGTCGCGGTAGTGGCTGTCTTGCGTGGTGAAGACGCTCTCATGCATCGTGTCGCGCACGCCGGTTTCGACGATCATCTTGCGGTTGATCCGTGCGATGTCGTGCTGGATGCTCGCCTGCGCCGCCTTCATATCGGTGAAGTCCTCCTCCAGCTTGGCCCCCTGCTCCTCCACGGTGTGCTGCAGGTCAGCCTGCATCTTGGCGATGGTCTTCTGTGCATTGACGATGTGGCCTTGTTTCTCGTTCAGCTCGTCGTACTTGGTGCGCAGATCGTCCTGTCCTGCCTTCAATTCATCATATCTCGTGACAAGGTCATCCTGTCCTGCCTTCAGGTCGTCGTATTTGGTAGCCAGATCATCCTGTCCTGCTTTCAGACTGTCGTATTTGGTGACCAGGTCATCCTGCCCTGCCTGCAGCTTGTCGAGCCGCCCATCGATTCCTTCAAGCCGCGTGTCGATCTCGTTGAATTTCTCAGTTACGGTTGTTGTGAGTGCCGCAATTTGCTGTGAGAATTCTTCATTCGTCATACTTCTATTTAAACACAAAGCGGGCGCGCAAACAATGTCGGGATGCTTATTTCTGTCGCATTCAAGACTGGTGCTGGCCTGCGCAAATGCGGGGAGTTGCCGCGTATGAGTGCTCTTCTATCAATGCCCTTTGCAGATGGATTGTCTATGGTATACCACCCTGCTGGTCGACTTATCTGCGCGCCACTTGCAATACTCAGATAATACTGATCGTGTTTGCTCTTTGTGTCCGTATTTTGCTATACTATATCTATTCATGGCCAGCAAAGATGTACTATCGCTGTATCGTCGGCTGCTCAAGACCAAAGCAGCGTTGCTGGCCGTCTCATTCACCTTGATCGGTGTTCTGCTCATCATGCTCAACGCCTGGCTGGCGACGCTGAGCCTGGGCGACTGGAGCTGGCTGCATCATCTGCCGCTGGATGAGGTCGGTGGCCCATTGCTTGGGGCTGGTCTGGTCTCCACCATCCTGGACTACTCCTACCGGCGCGACCAAGAGGACGTCGCCATCCAGCGCACCCAGCAGGCCATCGTCGAACTATTACCAGCTAAGTTGTGGAGCGTCCTGTGCGAGGGCCTTACCCGCCACCCCGGAGAACTGGCTCGCCTGACCACGCCCGAGCGGCTCGACGACGCAGCGGCGGCCATCATGGCGCAGCGCCTGGGCGACGAGCAGTTCGCCCGCGAGATCTATACCGACATCCGCGACCAAGCCATCCGCGCCGCCGAGTGGTGGTACGACGTCGAGGCGCGCGTTCGGCTCTCTACTGCAGTAGAGAGGAGTACCGCAGGTACTCCTCTGCTCGACGTCACGGTGGAGTGGGAGTACACCACCGTGCCCAGTGGTAGTGAGCGCCGCTTCGCCTGTGTGTCCGATCGAGCGGCCTACAACGCGCTGCGCGGCGACATCCCCGCTACCTCCACCTGGTTCATGGCACCACGCCCTGGCATGGACGCACGCAGCCAGGAGTCCTACGAGTTACTCGAACTAACGGTCGATGGCCGGCCACAGCCGATCCGCCGCACCGTCCAGGTGACTGGCCAGACCTACCGCGTCCAGCTGGACGACGCGGCGCAGAGCGGTAAGTCAGTGCGGATCCGGCAGCTACTCCGTGTTGTCACCCCGTCATGGGGCCACCGTCTCTTCGTTGAGTTGCCCCAGCCTGCGCGTGGGCTCTCCCTCCGTGTTGACTACACCGATACCGGATACCGCCATCGCAGAGATGATGATCACCGACACCGTTGCGGCCACGCAGGTAGCACGCGTGCATCGTTCGCCGAAGGCTATCAGCAGCCGCGTCGTATCGCTCGACATGCCTGGCTGGCTGCTGGCCAAGACCGGCTTTACAGTGACTTGGACGCTCAAATCAGAGCTGCCCCACGACGCCGAGCACCGTGAGACAGCCTGATGGATTGCAGTCAGTCGCCACCGCTCATCGCTCTCACCTCCCCACCGCTCGGTTGCATCGCGACCTTGATGCTACTCATAAGTCTGTAGACCTTCAAGTAGCAGGTAGCCAGGCTGTGAGATGTGGCTGTTGGTGATCTCCAGAAGACGGTGGGCAGGAACCTGCGTGCCTACCGGCTGGAGAGAGGCCTGAGCCAAGAAGCCTTCGCAGACGTCCTTGGCGTCCACCGCACCTACATGGGCGGTGTCGAACGCGGCGAACGCAATCTCACCCTCAAGAGCCTGGAGAAGATGGCGGAGCAGATTGGGGTGGAGGTACTGACGCTCCTGCAGAGGTAGTGCAGGGTTGAAGGGGTTGGGAGAGCGGGGTTGCTGATGTTTGTCAGCATCTGCAGCACTACCTGATATTGCTGCAGATTACTTGCTATTATCGACTGCGTCGCTGACTAGCACAACAAAGAGGTTGCGATGCCCTATCTCTTGCAGAATTTAAAACCACTTCGGAATGCTATGAGAGAGCGTGGATGGGTGGTAACGTGTTTTGATTTTACCTATAAAAAGCAGGGATACTACGTCACAGTTACTGACTATATCAACATTCCGAAGCCGGATATCTATGCGCTCGTTGAACTATGCTTCATGCGAAAAAATGACGTCTCTGACTCGTTATCGACATGGGCAAACGTGACTCGCATTCACGGTGCAGACAAAAAAGTATTTCGAGACTTCTTTGGGATTGAGGATAAACCAAATGAAGGAAACTTAATTGAGCAATTTTGCGAGCAGTTTGGCAAGTGGATTCCTGTCGATATCAAGGATCTGAGCGAGGGGCAAAAGAGAGCCGTTGTGCGGCAACTAGGCATCTCGGATACTAGCGACGATCCTGACAAAATCTATTGCATAGATGTGAGGCGAACCGGCACGAGAGCCGATGGCAGCCTGAAGGAACGTTCGTCGTTCAACTCACAAAAGAGCGAGTTCTTGCGCCCGGAACTCTATGCCAAGTTTAAAGATGACTTGAACCTGAGTTTCTACTATTCGATTGACCCATCAGCGGAAAAGACCGACGGGCAAATCATCGCGAGTGTCGCTGCGAGAGAATCGACGCAGCTTCGTCGAAAGTAAGGCTGACTACTTCTGGTCACACCATAAGCAACTCAAAATATCTCCCTACCTCTTCATCCTCCTCAACTTCTCTGTTATAGCCTTGACCTGACCAAGGCCATAATTATCCGCATACTTGTAGGCTTCATCAGCCTGCTTCGTTTTCTCCTTCAATTGCTTCTCTGCCCTTTTCCTTTCGTCTTTACTGCTAAGATATACCGCCAACCAGATCATGAAGATTATAAGCAAGCCGACAATTAGCGTCATCATGATAGGAAGGTTAAGCATCTGTGGCATAACGTAGTTAGCGAACACTGAAGCAATTGTCAGAACTCCCGCGGTAAGTAAAATTATAGGGTTAGGTTCATTAGCTACCTTTGGCAGCTTGCGGTCTTCGTCTGATATCGTCGGTACTGTGTCGAGTAGTTCTATGCGTTTCTGCATGAACTCCAGTCTCTGAATGTTGAGTTGGAGGAATGTGCGAACGTTGCCTGAGCGCTTCTCCGGTATTTCCTTCGAATCGAGACGAGATAGTTCCTTCCGGAACTCCTGCAGCGGCGCAGTTGAATTGTCCTCAAAGGGACGATACTCTTGAAACTGGTACACATCTTTAATGTAGTCGTCTTCGTCTACTTCATTGGCAAACGGGAAGCACGCATGCTCAATGGCGTAGTAATATGCACGTTGAACATACTCCATCGTCTCGGCATCCAAGTCGTCCTTATGGCGAAGTGCTTCTAAGCAGAGCTCGATGGCTGTATCGCAGTCGTCGACGCCTACGTACGAGTAAGCGGCCCGCCACGCCATGTCGGACGGAACGCCGGCTTCGATCGCTTCAAAGGCGCGCTCGTAGTTCTCCACTGCCTTCTTGTGCTTGCCGAGCAGCCGGAATGCTTCGCCGCGGACGTAGTTCACGTCGGTTACATTCTCTTCTCGGGTGTCGAGGATGTAGGCATTGCTGGCGTGGTCTCGCGCGCGTTTGTAGTGATTGCGCTGCTCTTTCTCACCATTCGCTCGTGAGCCTTCGCGGAGCTCGATCCAGGCAGAGATGACGTAGCTTTGCGGGTCGTTGCCATGTACTGCTCTGGCCTTGCTCGCCGCGGCTCGGGCGGCGTCGTCATCGTCAACGAAGTAATACTTGCGTGCCTCGGCGATCCAGTCAATGGGTGTGCTATCGTCAACTGGCTGCGACAGAAGTGCTTGGTCGTACGCCTCACGAGACGCATCGTCTTGGAAGACAAGGGCGGCGTCTGCCAGGAGGCGGAGTTTCTCGCTCGCCTCAGCGCCCTTGTCTCCACTAAGAGAGGCTAGCAGTCGCCATTGCCGACGCACGCGCTCGACATCTTGGCGTAGTTGAGCTGTCGATTCCTTCCGTTTGAATCCGAATTCTTGGTAGTAGTCGCAGTCGGTTTTTAATCTTGACTTACGCATGCGTCCGTAACTCTCCATTCGGATGTCTGTTGGGGTACCCTCGGCTAGAAGGAGTCAATTAATTACTGTTTTACGGAAACGAGAATAAGTCGAGGAATATTTTAGGGGTAGCAAGATAGGCTCTGATATGAATGACACGAGTCCAAGCTGTCCGCCGACGTAACTGGTCAAGACTTCGCCTTGCGGGCGCTTCGATCTTTAAAATCTTTAATCAGCGTCTGCCATTCTCCCCATTCAGGTACGTCCATATACAGGTCAGATACGTCCATGCCGCTGAATTTATGGCTGCTGCGGTTTGTTGGGTCGTTTCCGTCGATGAACATAACCTCACCACTACCATCTTGATGGTTCGTGATCATGACTTCCATTGGTTTTTGTGGAAGCCATTGGCCGTTACCGAGAGTGTCGCCATAATCGTAGAATTGCATTAGTGCACAAAATAGGCGGCCGTTGCCCACGTTGTTCCACCAGAGTGTTTCTAGAGGCATATCAAGAAATAGGAAGCGGCGTACTGTGAAAGAGGGATTCTCTCCCGAATCAACGTTGATGTAGTATGGCGCGTATTTTACGCCCGCTTTCTCTTCGTCTGGTGCGACAATAGTGATATCTTTGAGCGGCATTGTGTAGAACTTTTTAGCTTCGTCCTCGCTGAGCCAATACGGCTTATAGTTCTCCGTTTCAAATAGCTTCGATATTGGCATTGCGTTCTGGAGCTTGACATTGAAGTCTTCGCAGAATTTCCATTGCATTTTGGTTGAGGGTGAGTTTGTCACTGATGATCCTTACGTTTTGAATTATATCAAGACTATTATTCTATAGCGCTATTATATCATTATAATTGAGTCAAAGCGCTGCTGAATTTTCCACAACGATTTATGGTATAACCTCTGTTCTATAAATGTATGATCGCCATATGTTGCAAGATATGCTTGGAGCTCGGCAAAATGTATGCTATAGTCGAACATAGGTGGGACAAACAATATGAGAACATAACACACAGGGGGCATTGTGGAAACAATCAACTTTTACCAACTAACACGATATTATGCACGAAAGTGGCCGATGATGATTGTTGCCATTCTCGTTGGTATTGGGCTGGGTGCAGCCTATGTACTGTCTGTCCAGCAGCCGCAGTATAAAAGCTCGGCAACGTTGCTCCTAACAGGGGTAGAGCAGGGTCAAAACACCATTACGCTTACCAACTATACGACGCTCTTTACCTCACGGCGGGTGCTCGACCCAGTGATCGACCATGCCCAATACAAGGGGAGCTACGAGACACTGCTGGCCAACACAACTGCCAAGCATGTAAAGAACACCGACATCATCACTGTCTCGATGAACACCGGTGAGCCCAAGATGAGCGAAACCTTGCTCAAACAGGCAATTACCGAGTTTGAAAAGCAGACGGAAGCATTGTATGGCAAAACCAAAATTAGCATCAAAACAGTCGACGCTGTCAATACGCCAAGTGCACCAGCAAGCATGGGGCTTGGGCAGGCGATGGCACTTGGCGGTGGCGGTGCACTGCTGCTTGCCATCGTAGGATTGTTCTTTGCCTACGACTTCGCACAGTCGCAGCGCGCGGCCGAAGCAGCCGCTACAGCCGCACGCACAGCAGCCAAGGCTAAGCGCTAGCTGTAGCATTGTACAAAACTTATTTTTGCTGAAGCATACAGCCGCACGGGTACGCGGCACGATAACAACACAGGGTAACAAGGGGGTATACCATGTATCGGGAATACGGAAAACGCATCGAAGATGTGAGCATCGCGCTGGCTGCGCTGGTGATTCTGGGGCTGCCAATGCTGCTAGTCGCGGCGGCGATTCGCCTCACATCGAAAGGGCCGGCCTTATTCCGCCAGAAGCGCTTTGGCAAAGATAAGCAGCTGTTTACAGTTTATAAATTTCGGACTATGTCTACAAAAGCACCAAAGAATATGCCAACCAACAGTTTTACCAACGCAGATAGCTACATCACACCGCTTGGTGGGGTGCTGCGCAAGCTGTCCATCGACGAGCTACCACAGCTACTCAACGTCATCAAAGGCGACATGAGCATTGTTGGGCCGAGGCCCGTCATCAAGACAGAGAAGAAGCTCATTAGCCTGCGCCAAAAATATCATGCCAACTCCGTTAAGCCCGGTATCACCGGCTGGGCACAGGTGAATGGCCGCGACGACCTAGATGACCAGCGCAAAGCCGAGATGGACGGTGAGTATGTGCAGCGGCTGAGCTTCCTGACCGACATCAAGATCATGATAAAGACGATTGGAGCAGTATTGATGATGAGTGGTCATACAGAAGGAAGCGAGCGGGCGGTCACGGGGGTCGATAATGCCCTCGAATAAGAAGAAAGTCCTCTTCACCTCACACACCGCTAACTTCCAGAAGTTCAACCGGCCCTTCATGCGGATGCTGCGCGAACAGGGGTACGAGGTGCATTATGCCTCGATGGGTGAGGAGCAGATCGAGGATTGCGATAAGCAGTTCGTTGTGCCATTTACGCGTAGCCCCTTCACGCTCAGCAATGTCCGGGCCTATCGCCAACTCAAGGAGATTATCGACCACGAGCAGTACGACCTCATCCACACCCACACACCGGTGGGGAGCGTGGTGACGCGTCTTGCCGCTCGGCAGGCTCGGCAGCGCGGCACGCGGGTGATCTACACTGCTCATGGCTTCCACTTCTTTACGGGTGCGCCGCTGCTCAATTGGCTGGTGTACTATCCCATCGAGCGCCTGATGGCGCACTACACTGACGTTCTTATCACGATCAATGCTGAGGACTACGCCCGAGCCAACCGCCACTTTGCCACCAGCGTGGTGTATGTGCCAGGGGTTGGTGTGGATCCAAAGCGGTTTGATATTACAATCAATAAGGACTCACGGCAGGCAATACGTGCTAAGCTAGGCATTAAGCCGAATGATTTCGTCATAATCTACGTTGCTGAGCTGTCGAAAAGAAAGAATCAATCTTGGCTTCTCAGTGCGCTCAAGACAACCTTGCAGCAAGACGCATCGATGCATCTTTTACTGGTTGGTGCAGATAGTCTGCAGGGGAAGATCCACAAGCAGTCTGTTCGCTACGGTATACAGAATCAAGTCCATTTTCTAGGGTATAGAAAGGATATACCGGAGCTGCTCCAGGCATCGGATTTGTACGTCTCTACGTCAAAGCAAGAGGGGCTTCCTGTTAATATTCTTGAGGCGATGATGGGCCGCATGCCAATTGTCGCCTTGGAATGCCGAGGGGTTGCTGAGCTCCTCTCGTTGGTGGGTGCTACGCCAGCGCGTGATATGCAGACATTTCGCGCGGCTGTCCAGCACCACAAAGAGCACCGCCGCTCCTTACGCCACGAGAAAGACACAATCCAATCCGCACTATCGCGATATACGACACCAAATATTATGAAAAACATGCGCCAACTGTATGAATATGAGGGAGAGGCTGCTCGATGAACCAAGAAGGAACTATAGCGATCATAACGACTGGCCTCTTGCCAGTGCCTTCGGTGATGGGGGGTGCGGTAGAGAATCTGGTGCAGAACTTTATTGATGAGAATGAGCGGCAGGGTGGTCCTCGTCTCACGGTATACAGCACCGCAACGCCAGATGCTATAAAGAAGGCTAAGATGTATACACATACAGACTTCGTCTTTATACAAACCCCATGGGTTATCAGAGCAGCGGACTCTATACTCTATAGCATCTTCCGGCGCCTTGTCGATACAAATAAGAGTGCGTCTTTGCGGGCGATCCTGCAGCGGCTGTATTTTTTGAGGAAGGTATCGAGCCATATTGCTCGCAAAAACCATCGCAAAATACTGTTTGAGAATGCTATCATCCAGACACACATCCTGCGGTGGTACAAAAACCAGGAACGATACAAAGGTAGAGTTTATGTGCATATTCATAATGAAATAACTAACTTTTATAAGACGTATGAGTATCTAGTAGGTGCAAAAATTATCGTCGTGAGTAAGTTCATCAAAGATAGCTTGATCGCTAAATCGGCGCAAGGTAATGAAGGCAGCGGCCCATTGCAAAACGTATCGGTGCTCAAGAATGCGGTTGACAATACCCGGTTTACTGCAATGACGAGAAAGCGCGCATCGAAGCTACTGCATCAACAATATACCATCGATGCCTCAAAAAAGATCGTATTATTCAGTGGTAGACTGACTCCGGAGAAGGGGATTGATGCGTTGCTACGGGCGCTTGATCGGGTGAGAGAGCAAAATTACCAGTTGCTTGTGGTTGGTAGCTCGTTCTTTGGGACTGATATCAAAAACCCATTTTTGAAGGAGCTGCGCGACCTCACTGAGGCGCATCGGGAGCATGTAACATTTACAGGATATATCGACTATGACAAAATGCCGCTACTCTACCGCGGGTGTGACTTTGCCGTGTTGCCCTCGGTCTGTAATGATGCTGCGCCGCTAACGGTTATAGAATCGATTACGGCAGGCCTCCCAATGATCACGACAAACAGAGGTGGCATACCAGAATATGCATCAGACAAAGCAGCTATTCTCCTTGATACAGATGAGAACCTTGAGCAGTCTATAGCAAAAAATATAGAAAAACTTCTCAGAGAGGACGACACATTGCACGCCATGAGCAAAGCAGGCCAAAAAGCCGCCAAAGATATGACATTATATAATTATTATAGAGGGCTCCTCAAGGAATTAGAAGAAAAGTAGAGACGTATGAAAACACTACAAAGGTTACATATAAATCCAAAAAAGATACTCGCGACCACGCTCGTGTTTGTGATGATCGTGTACTACTATCTCTACGTGGTGTCGCCGCAGTTAACGGCGTGGCTGCCTCTAGTGCTTATAATTGGCATTGTTCTATCGGGGATTATTCTGGTAGATTTTGCCATAACAAACAAGCTTACTAGGTGGCATTGTAAATACCTGCTCTTTTATATTGCGGTGCTTGGGATATCAGTTATTTTCCAGTGGCCAAATGTTGCATGGCTCGCACTAACTTCGAGCACGCTTTTGATCCTCAATAGGGATGAGTTTATCAAGATATTTTTCTATACCTCAGTAGGGTTTTATCTCCTCGTGGTTGCTTTGGCGCTCATAGGTGTGCTGCCGATGGTATATGTTGGGTTTGATGGTAATGAATCGCAGCGGTATGGATTTGCAAAATACTCGCTTGGGTTTGATGGGCCAAACCAAGCATCGTTGTCATTCTTCCCAATACTGCTCAGTGGTATGTATCTCTATGGTACTCGCCGGGTGTTTATGGGTATTGCGCTGATTGCTTGTATTGCTGTTGGTATTCTGACTGGTAGTCGCACGGGCTTCTTGCTGAGCCTTGCCTTCATTCCAGCCTATAGGCTGCTACTCCACAAGCATGGTGAGCGTAAGAAAAGCGCCATAGCACCATATTTGTTTATCATTGGCCTTCTTGTGTCGTGCATTGGTGCGGCACTGTTTGTTGATAATGACCTAGCAAATAGGATTATGTCTGACAGACCCAAGTTGATCGACCAATATCTGCAGTCAGCGTACACTCCATCGGTATTTGGATCAGATGAGGTGTACAATAAGGCCCAATACGGGACACCTCCGGTCGATAACTTCCCCGTGTATATATATGCTCGCTATGGCATAGTTGGCTTTATCATATTTGCCTTCGTCTTTTGGCAGGGGATGCGAAGAGAGTATTCGACGAAGATGTATATCCTATTCTTATTCATCATCCTGTATGGGTTTGCAGAAGCCTTCTTCGATATTGCAGCAAAGAACTTTATCCTACCGATTCTCATGGTTTCACTCTTTCAGAAAGGAGCTTTGTATGAGCAGCAAGACGCTCGTTAGTATTGTTATACCTGTCTACAATATGGAGCAATACCTCAGTCAATGCATCGAGAGTGTTATTGCCCAAACATACCGCGCGCTAGAGATCATCATCATCAATGATGGCTCGTCGGATAGATCGCTTGAGATTGCTCATGATCTTGCCCGCAAGGACTCGAGGATTATCGTTATTGATAAGCCAAATGGCGGCGTGAGCTCGGCCCGCAACGCAGGCATTGAGCGAATGCAGGGAAGTTACGTCACCTTCGTTGATGCAGATGATTCAATCCACCCAACGTATATTGAGAATCTTCTGGTTGATGCACAGGTAACTGATGCCGGCATAGTGAGCACACCAAAGCACCTGCTTGGTGATGCAGAGCGGCAGGGCTTCTTGGACGCGACTATCCCAGTTGCTGCGTCGGCGTCGGTCTTTACGCGCACTGAGGCGCTGACTGCGCTGTATAATGGACGGCTCGAGAAGGGTAACAATGGCTGTCAATTGTACAAAACTGAGATCATCAAGCACAATGATATCCGGTTTGATTCTCAGATGGCGATAGGGGAGGATTTTGATTTTTTGGCTCGCGCGATTATATCGGCGCGCTGTATTGCGGTTGACAATCGCAGACTCTATTACTATCGAGCTAACCCGACAAGCGCCGTTCATCAGGAGTTTAACATTCGGCACTACCAAGCAATTGAGAATATGCAAAAGACAGGCAGAGCGCTCCATAGTCCACCAAAGAAACTCGTTCAGGCGATGAATAACAACCTATTTGTTGCCTCGGCATCATACGGTGCATTGATGTATGCAAGCCGCAAAAAATTCCCAAGAGAATTTAACGAAATCAAACGTACCGTCCGGAGGCTCAAGTGGGGCACACTATTGAGCCGAGACGTCAAGCACAGTGGTCGAATACGGGCGGCACTGATTATTTGTCTTGGTACCAACCTTGGGTTTATTGTAATTAGAAAATTGATAAAAATCTAAAAGACGAGGATATTCTTATGAAAAAAGTCGGCATCATCACCTTTCATCGTTCGCATAATTGTGGGTCTATTATGCAAGCATACGCACTGCAAAAAGTCTTGCAGACGCGATACGGCATTGAGCCCGAATTCATCGACTTCTCGAGCCCTGGTCAGCAAAAGCTCTATTCGGTCTTTAGTGGAGACAATAGTGCAAAGGGCATGCTGCGTAATGTCGGGCGGGCATGTATCTACAACCGGCTCAAGAAGAATCAGGCGAGCTACGATAGGTACATCAAGAAGCACCTGAGGCTATCTAGCCGCACATCTACCACTAACAAAGAATTGCAAGAAGCTCACTTTGCGTATGATGCGTATATTGCGGGGAGCGACCAGGTGTGGAATATAATGATCGATGATTATGACCCTGCCTACTTCTTGAATTTTGTTGAAAAAAATAAGCCGAAGATATCGTACGCGGCCTCATTTGGTGCACGGCGAATAAGTAGCAACACTAATCACCCCGAAGTCATTCGCGACATGATACGAGATTTTGATCATATCTCGGTCAGAGAACCAAATGGCCAAAAATGGTTAGCCGAAGATTTTGCAATCAAGAGCACTGTGGTGCTCGATCCAACGCTGCTCATTGATGGGGGCGATTATCGCGATGGAGAGGAGTCGCCCACAGAGCATATCAAGAAGGATTATATCTTTATTTATGCAGTGAGTGTATCGCGTAAGTTTGAACAACGGATACAGCAACTCGCTCGAGAAGAGGGGCTCAAGATCGTTATATGGCAACCTGATACCTGGCTCAAAATGAAAGGGGCAGCAAAGGGTTATATCCTACCAAAAGATGAGAACCCAGGGAAATACCTGTGGTACATACGTCATGCCAAATATGTATTTACGGCGTCCTTCCATGGTGTGATATTTTGTGCCCAGTATAGAAAGAATTTCTGGATCTTGTACAATAAAGGAATGAATTATGACAAAGACGATCGGATTCTTTCGCTCGTGGATAGCCTTGCATTGTCGGATCGGCTTCTGGCAGAAGATGACACGGAAAAGGACGTGCGCTCCACCATTGACTATACAGCCTACGAAAAAAACCTTGCCAAGAGGCGTCGGCAATCATATGCATTTCTTGACAAGGCGGTAAAAAACATATGAGCAGATCTACCGAGCTCATAAAAAACACCGCCCTCCTCACGATTAGCAAGATCACGACGCAGGCCGTCGCGTTCTTGCTTGTTCCTCTGTATACATTTTATTTGTCCGCGAGTGACTATGGGCAGGTTGACCTCATCTTGACGTATATTGCTTTGTTTGCGCCAATCTTGTCGGTTCAGCTCGAATTTGCGGCATTTCGGTTTGCGATCGATTCGCGCGATGATGTGGATAGACTCAGTAGTATTCTATCAACGATATTTAAAATAGTTCTGCCTATAACAGGACTAGCTATTGCTTTGTTAGCTATAGGGTCGCTGTTTGTTGCTATCCCATACTTGGCTCTTGTGTGCCTCAATATTGTCCTCTCTGTCGTGTCGGCAGTGCTACTGCAATTTACGCGAGGAGTTGGTGATGCAAAGCAGTTTTCCATCGCCAGCATACTCATTGGTGTGGTGAGTACACTATGCTCCTTTGTCTTTGTCGCAGTCATGCGACTACCTGCCTTTAGCTTGATGATATCGTTAGTGCTCGCGAATTTAGTAGGCATATGCTACCTATTGGTGATTATTCGTCAGAAGAAACGCATTCGCTTGCTACACGGCGAGACACACCAATCGTTGCGTTCGGATATGCTGCGGTATGCTATTCCACTTTTGCCAAATAATATCGCATGGTGGGTGCTCAATGTCTCAGACAGGACTATTATTTCGATGTTTATTGGTGCAGCCGCAAATGGTATGTATGCGATTGCGAATAAATTTGCATTTGTCCCAAGCATATTGTTTGGCATATTTAGTATGAGTTGGAGCGAATCTGCCTCGATTCATATTACTTCGCGAGATAGGGATGTATTCTTTTCAAAGGTGTCCGACATGTGCTTGCGGCTATACTCATTTGCAACTGTGGTGTATGTGTTAGTGATAGATATATTTTATTCACGAATCGTTGGTGCGGAATATGCGGATGCGCATGGCTTAATACCCATCTTGGCGATAGGGGCTTTTTTCCAGGCGATCCTTGGCAACTACTCTGCGATATACATCGCCAAGAAAAAGACAAAAGAGGTTGCCAATAGCTCCCTTGCGGCCGCAGTAATTAACATCGTCGTCAACCTTGCCTTGGTAGGTGTTATTGGCGTGTATGCTTCGGCACTCTCGACTGCCGTTGCCTTTGCCTGTATGGCAGTGATACGGCATATTCATGTCCAGCGGTATGTTAAGGTGTGCTATCGCGCGCAAAGCATCATATGCTCTGGCGCCATGTTAGTAGCTGGAGGTCTCATATATTATGCTCATGTGCCGAAAGTTGTTTCTATCATAGCCTGTATAGTGATTATGGCAGTAGGTATTATCTTGATGAAGGATCTCTTTGCCAAGATACCCTTCAAAAAATACCTAGACAAAATGCCTCACCATAAATAATATATGCTATATGACAAATACAAAGCAAAAAACAGCCATCATACGTAATTACGTAATTGTTTGTGGCTGGGCCTTAATTATCTTCACTCTCTCTCACCAGCCCGCCACTGTCTCTAGCGGGCAGAGTGGGGTGATTGTTGGGCATTTGCAGCAGGCTATGCCAGGAGTGAGTACAGCTATCTTAACGTTTCTTGTGCGCAAGAGTGCTCATATCATTGCGTATTTTGTCCTTGGTATATTGATGTATCGTGCACTGCGCGTCAGTATTCGCTGCTGGCCAGCGCGCACTGTGGCGAGCCTTGCCTTGCTGAGCTGCAGCCTCTATGCAGTAACAGATGAGATCCACCAGCTCTTCGTACCGGGGCGCAGCGGCGAACTGCGCGATGTCATGATCGATAGCATAGCGGCACTGGTGGGAGTGGGGTTATGCGCGTGGTTGATGCGCTGGCGGGCATTGCGCAAGAGCACTGCCACGAACGATTGATGACGACATAATGGGTATACCTACTCGTAATTTTTGTGATAAACCCCAGGCACATTTAATGTCATATTCTGTTGCAAGTCAGGTAGTAGATGAGGTGATGGCCATGGTTGTAAGTAATGAGTAGTGCGATGCATAATTTGGTTACAATATATAAAATTCGGTACAAAATCTCGAACAAAATTCTCAAAAATGAAACAAACGTTTGCTAATTGTTCGATATAGTGCTACACTGTCGTAGGGGGTACTGATAAGGTACTTCGAACACATGTTAGCACAGAGGTAGCTATGGGTTAGGCTACTGGTGCAGCGATCAGCCGTGTGCGCTATCGCCAGTTGGCAACGGATTTGCCAGAGGTCTCCACCAGGGTGGATAGGCGCGATGGGTGATCATTCCTCCTCTTTTGCTCATGAGCGAGCCATTATGTTTGCGTTTTTCTCATAGAGAAAACGCCTTATTCTAAGCCAAGCTTAGCGTTGTTTCCTTTTTCGCTAGCAAGATACCGCAGCAGATAACGCTGCGGTATTGCTTATTTACACTAGTTGGTCTTGTCTCTGAGAAGTTTTTGCAAGAGAAAGAGATAGAGGTGTTTTTACTTGCCCTGGTAGCGCCGAACAATTGGTGCTACAGCATACAATGCCATAGGCAGGACGAGGAGCTCACCATCTTGCCTCAGCCAGTACAATATGCCAGCCGCCACAAGATGAAGCGCGATGATCCCTGCCGTCAGCCACGGCAAGAAAGCTCGTGGTATGCGCGGTGCAAACAAGAGATAGAGAATACCGCCAAAGCAGTCGAGTGCCAACGCGAGATGTAAGAGGGATGGTGCCATAGTGTTAGACTCCTTATAGTAAAGTGATGTTATATCTTAGCATACTGTGATTATACAGTACTGTCAAATGTTCGACACGTATATACTGTATCCCCTCCTATGTCTACCTCAATCTATCCACCTACCTCTCACCATTTCATACAGGTAGTATATGATGGCAGATTGCCATAATCTATGCTTAG
>ERZ772967.802-NODE-802-length-23237-cov-4.199638_pt1 | contig 23237 bp, 19 predicted proteins | sample MGYA00511677_ERZ772967 | MGnify/ENA primary metagenome ERZ772967 (study PRJEB29015, sample SAMEA2737931) | human oral metagenome | biome: human oral; feature: human-associated habitat; material: dental | place: China | collected 2146 ...
AACATGTTTGGAAGCATACTGCGCGTCCGTGTGCGTCAGCGTCACGGTATCCCCCGCTATGACGCCGCCGTTGCCGTTGTATTGATCCGTCGAAAGATTCGCGCCAATGACCTTCGTCGTTCCGTCGTAAGCCTTCGTCACGTCGGCGAATTTGGCGATCAGCTTCTTCGGCGTGATCGTTCCCTTCGCCGCCAGCGTAGTCGTAATGCCCGTCGTGTGGTTCAGGGTGTAATTATTCGCTTTGTTCCCGGTGAGATTAATCGTATAGGTAATATTCTTCTCGGCGGGCTGACCGTTTTCCCAGCGGACATGCTGATCGCTGTAGGTCGCCGTCGGAGTAAAGGTGGTGCTGTCGCTGGCGATAAGGCCTGACACGCGGACGTTCCCCGTCAGGGTAACGTTTGCGTTGCCGTCATAGACCTTATCGATGCCGGTCGTCTGCGTCAGCGCCGCGTTGACATTCTTCTTCTCGATTCGGCCCGCCATCTTGGCCGCGCCCGTACCGGTCCGTATCGAGGCAGAGCCGACCGTCGGCGCCGCGTCGTAAGTATAATTATCCAGCCGATCCTCTTCGCCCGCCGTCGCCTGCGCCGTAACGTCGAAAGAGGCCTGCGTCGCCGCCGTCGCGTAGCCGGAATCTGATGCGTCCGACGTCTCCGTGCCGCTGCCGTCGAGGAACTTGGCGCCGGCGCCGGGGGCGAAGCTGATATACGGCTTATCTGCCGCGATAATGCCGCTCTCCCCCGCCGCGTCCTGCACCAGCGAATGGCCCGCAGGAAGCGTATAGCCCGAAGTCGCGTCATACTCTTTTGACGGCCTGACCGTCTCTCCGCCGCCATTTTTCAGGACGAATCCGTCCGCCTTCACCGTCCGCCGCAGGATCGTCCCCGTGCCGACGAGCGCGTGCGAGGTATTGTTCTCCACATTGTCAAAGCCGTTATTGGCTCCGTCGTTATGATAGAAAAGAACCTTACCGTTCTCATCCACGAGGCGGTAATTCTTTCGATCACTGCCCGACAGTGTCATTCCCGTATAGTTGACTTTACGATCATTCGCCGCCGTGCTGGCGTTTTTATTATCATAGGCGACCGCCGCACCGCCATACTCTACGTTTACATTATCTGAATTTATCGTAGGAATCGTTGTTTTTTGCGCTGCCAGATTGTCCGTTATATTGCTCGCGGGCGAGTAAGCATTGTTTACGATAGTCGTCGTACCGTCGTAAGTTTTATCAAGGTTCGTCTTATTCGTGAGGCTCAGCTTAATATTGCGCGGCGTGATCGTCCCATGTTCCGATTCTGCCGATCCAGACGCCGCGACGTTAAAGTCGTAATTCTGCGCGACCCCCGATCCGTCGTCTGTCAGCGTGAGGCCGCTATAATTCAGCGTGACATAGTAATCCTTCCCGACTTCTTTGACTTCCGCCGCAGTCTTATCGCTTCCCAAAGCGTCATACGCCGCTCTTGAGCGATAAAACGTGCCGGTAACAGTTCCCGTGACCTGCACATGCGCCTTATCCCCTTCGACGACGCCCGTATCGCCATGCGCCGGGAAAAGAGATACCGGCCCGCTCGTAGCCGCGGCGTTCGAGGTCCCGTCGTATTCCTTCTCCACCTGATCCAGCGTGCCCGACGTCGAGCCCGAGAGCTTGCGCTTTTCAATCGTAAAATCGCCGCCCGCGACGTCGTATTGATCGGACTGGAAAAGGACATGCGATTTTGCCTTACCGTCGTATCTAAGATTGACATTCTTTACTCCGGTATCGCCGCCCGTGCCGTGATTGGCCGTTACAACATCAGAGTTCCCAGTATTTCCATAGCTATACTGCACGTTGGCGATCGCTAAATTCTCTCTATTGTAAGTCTCTTGGGGATGATAATTCTCCTTCTCCCAATTCTTTCCCTGATGAGCAATATCCCCAATCGCCGCCTGATCCCCCATCGTGTACTCGTACTTCACCGCCACGATGCCCCGGTAAAAAGCCGTCAGCGTAGGCAGCTCACTATTAGAACGAATGCGCCAAGTCGTCCGCGACCCGCCGGTAGAGCTGATATGATCTGCGCCCCAAGGCTCAACTTTGTACGTCCCGGTATCCGCCCCCTCGATGAAAGTTTCATACCGTTTATATTCAGGTTTAAGCCCCGTATGCACTTGCACTGAACTGGGAGGATTGCCTGCATTGGGTTGAGCCTTGTCAGAAAAATAAAAATACCCGTTCAGATTGCCCGTTTGCGGATTATTATTTCTGGCATAGCCGTTCCACCCCGACCACATCAGATCGGTTTCCGCAGGAGTAGAGTAAACACGTTCTACAACGGCTCCAGTCTTATCACTGCCAATAATACCGTACTTTACTTCACCTTTGTTATACACATCACTAATGCGAGTGCCATGAATAGCCGAGCCAACAATACCACCACCAAACACTTTACGTTCATTATACGAACTACGAATCGTACTATTATCGACGAGCCCCACAAGCCCACCTGTCATGTCCTCCGATCCGTTGCCATAGACATCTCCGCCCGCCTTGACTCCCACATTCTGTATGAGGACTTTTTTTGCCCGTCCCGCCACTGTTCCCGCATATCCCCCAAGGGATCGCACCGAAGCCTCGGGCGACATCACACCTTTAGCAAAAAGCACATTCTCTACGCGGCTGACACCTGCACCGCCATCGATTGTGGAAAAAAGTCCCGCATCTCCTGAAGCGAAAGGAATATTCAAATCATAAATCGTATAAAAATTCCCGTCAAAATTGCCGGAAAATGTAGAGATCGGAGTAAAATTCCCGCTGAGGGTGATATCCTTTCCCAACATGTAATTCCCGTTCGTCTTGCTTTGCATATTTTGCAGTTGGATGCCCTTATTGACCAACATGTAAGCATTAGCTTCTGTCGCCAGTGCCCCATTTACCTGCCACCCCAAGGTCACCGGGGATGCAGATGAATCGGCGGCGCCATAAGAATCCCCCACCGCCGCGTCATAGCCGATGTGGACATAGCCGTTCCCGTTAGCTGTCACTGCCGCATCCGTGTTCGATTGCAGATTCACCGTAGCCCCGGTCGACTCTATGCTCTTCGTATTCAGAAAGCGGATATTCCGCCCGGCCATTTCCACATGACTGGCCTTAATCGACCCGCCTTTCGTCGGATCAACGAGGTTCACCACATCCATCGTCGTCCCAGCGGCGGACAGGGGGCATGATCCGGTAGCGGCAAACGTCGCTTGATTGATGGTGTCAATCGCCTGCGTAGAGGCGGCAAAGGTCCCCGCCCCCACATCCACCTTCGCCCCAGCGCCGAAGATGACGCCGTTGGGATTGACGAGATAGACATTGCCCCCATCACTCTTCAGCGTCCCGTCAATAAAAGAAGACCCTTGCCCCTTGACAAGGTTTAGGTAATTTTTCCCGGCCCCGGAAAAATGAACCGTCTCCTGCTGCTGGATAGAAAAATCCTGCCAGCCAACGACATTATTTGTCTCCGTCCCAGTGACCGTCATGGTCTTCGTCGCCGTATTGACAGCGGCCGAAGCACCATCAACCCCCTGTGGCATCCCGTAGGCTACCTGGGGCACAATGCTCACCGCCCCCGCCATCAAAGCGATGGTCACCTGCCGCGACAGCCACTTTCTATCCGCTGAATGACTCATTCTCTCCTCACTCCATTTATGGCAACACTACCCCACTTTTATAATCTGATTATAACCTGATCAACAAAAATTTTTCAAGGGTATATAGACCTACAGTCATAAAAAATAAAACGAAGGTTGACAATCTCTCTTTTTTTGTGCCCCCATTGACACCAAATACGATACTACCTATACTAAGAAGCGGAGGAGTGAAAATGTCAAAATGGGAGAAATTATTGCGGCGCATACATACCTTATCTGCGAACCTCCGTTTTGCCGAATTACAAAAAATATTGGAAAGCTACGGATATGTGATGAAAAGCCCCCCAGCGGAAGCAGTCATTGCACATTTAGAGTTCCCTGGCCGAACATTCCCGACGCGAGAGTATCAGTATGAACCAATACTGCGTCTATCTGCTGTCACGCAATGACGGCATTTCACGCGAATAAAAGGGTCTTTTATCTATCCGCAAACCAAAAATCATGATCTCCACTTAAAAAGCCTTGCTACGTATTCGTGGCAAGGCTTTTTTAGTACGCTCATTACTGCAGCAGACTTAATACGGCACTGCTGTTTTGGTTAGCTTGCGCCAGCATGGATTGACTGGCTTGCTGGAGAACGTTGTTCTTCGTATATTCTGCCATCTCGGCCGCCATATCGGCGTCTCGGATGGTGCTCTCACTGTTTTGTGTATTCTCTTGCTGGGTAATGATATTGTTACTGGTCATTCCGAGACGGCTCTCAACGGCACCGATGTGTGTCGCCTCATCCGTCACCTTTTGCAGGGCCGTCTCAATGACGTTGATGGCTGCGTTGGCAAATGTCTGGCTGGAAATCCGCAAGGTCATCCCCAACGACGATTTCAGTCCCAACGACGTGCAGCGCAGATCTGACAGCCCAATCTTCACTGCCTGATTGGATTTCGTCCCCGTCTGGAGGACAATGGAGTTGTCCGGCGAAGGGTCCTCTGCGCGAATCTGTTCCGTAAAATTATTTAAGACCGTATTCACGGATTGTTTCACTTTACCATAGCGGTCCGTTACGCAGATCGTAACTCCCGAAATCTGACCATCCAGACCAGGGTCAGTCGCCACAAATGTCATGGCCGGTTTATGATCAGCAGTATAAACCTTATTGCCGGAAGCATCCGTCCCAATCTCGTCAGTAACCGGCATCTTTAATTGAAATTCTGGCCGTAAGATGCCTTGAGCAAGTCGCTTAAAAGTTAAATCAATGGGTGGAAAAAACGGAATGGGGCTTTCCTTTTGTACCGGAAATGGCTGTGTATAAGTTACTCCCTGCTTAACATAGGAAATTGTTACCGTGTCCGTGGGAGCAATATCTAACTTATTCCCCGTCTTATCTCTCAGTTCCGTAAACGGCGTATTTTCGTCCGTACCTTCCCAAAAACTTTGATTGACCAGCGAAGTATGGGTGCCGGGACTCTTCACGAAGTGATTGTTCGTCCCGTCGAGGAGCTTCATTCCATTGTAGGTAACATTCGCGTTATCGTCGATCTGCTCCACCATCTGGTCGAATTCCCGCTGAATGATCATGCGGTCTTCATCGGTATTCGTATCGTTCGCCGCGTTGATGACCTTTTCTTTTAAGGTGCGGAGAATCTCAATGTCACTCTGCACCGCGCCCTCGGCCACCTTCAGCATGCTGTTGCCGTTTTGCGTGTTGCGGTCATCCTGCCCTAAAGAAAGGATCTGTCCCCGCATGCGCTCCGAGATGGCGTAGCCCGAAGAGTCATCCCCGGCGTTATTGATCCGCATGCCCGAAGAAACCTTCGCCAAACTCTTTTCCAGTGCCTTATTGTTCTTATTGAGCTGGTTCAGCGTGTTCTTCGCCGACATGTTGTTTTTGATGACCATAGCCATGGTGATGACCTCCTGGAATATACTCGCGCCAGCCTTGGCACGTATGAGCGGGACATCTCAGTCCCCGAATCTGTCTGTTACAAACATATTATCGACCATCCCCCCGCTTTTCTTAACCCCACCAGGAAAATTTTCTCATTTCTCTTCAAAAAGTCTTTGCTGTTCTCGCACAGCCTCTTTCAGGTAAAAAAACAAATCAACCCTCTTTGACAATCCGGCCGTTACCGGGGATAATAGCCTCAACAAAGTAACCAGGGAGGCCTGCGGCGTGCATTTCATCCACCATCTCCGACATCATTTTTTCACCCGGGAGTTTCTCCTCTTCCTCGTCGTTGGCGGCGTCAATACCTTCAACGGGACATTTCTGTCATGGCTCTATGCCTTTCTCATACCGAACCACAACGTAGCTTTTAACTGCGGCTATCTTACCAGCAATCTCATCGCCTACTATTTAAATAGTACCTTCATCTTTCCCGAGCCGCTGAGCCTCAAGCGCTGCCTGAAATTCGCCCTCTCCTACGTTCCCAACTACATCATCCAAAACCTCATCGTCCTTCTCTTTTACAACTTTTTAGGCTATCCGCCCATCCTCAGCTACCTCATCGCTGCCGTTTTAGGCATCCCAGTAACGTTTTTATTTGTGAAAATTTTCGCCTTCGGGCGAAGGTGAACGCCCTAAAAATCAGACCTTACCATATCGGAAATTAATTTTTTGCTAAAAGGACAAAAAATCAAAAATTTTGCTTGCATTTTGGAAATAAATTCGCTATGATAAGGATTGTGAGTTAGCACTCAATGACGTCGAGTGCTAACAACCAAGATTTTATAGTTTTCAGGAGGACGATAACAATGATTAAGCCATTGGGCGAACGGGTAGTGGTCAAGGTTTCAGAACAGGACATGAAGACGGCCAGCGGGATCGTGCTGCCGGATACGGCAAAGGAGAAGCCGCAGGAGGGCAAAGTCGTCGCCGTGGGCGAGGGTAAGATGTTAGAGAGCGGCAAACTGGCGCCGATGGTTGTGAAGAAGGGCGATAAGGTCCTCTTCGCCAAGTATTCGGGGAACGAAGTGAAGGTGGACAACGAGGATTACCTCATTATTCGTCAGAGCGACATCCTCGCGATTCTGTAATTTCTCTATAGACAATACATTTAGATAATTGGAGGTTCTTTGAGATGGCAAAACAGATTTTATTTGATGAAGAAGCCCGCCGGGCATTGGAAAGAGGCGTTGACGCGCTGGCCAACGCGGTGAAGGTGACGCTGGGCCCAAAAGGCCGCAATGTGGTGCTGGACAAGAAATTCGGCGCACCGACCATCACCAATGACGGCGTGACCATCGCCCGCGACATTGAGCTGGAAGACCCGTTTGAGAATATGGGCGCGCAGCTCGTCAAGGAAGTGGCGACGAAGACTAACGACATCGCCGGTGACGGTACAACGACGGCGACGCTCTTGGCGCAGGCGATGGTACACGAGGGCCTGCGGAACGTGGCGGCCGGCGCAAACCCCATGGTTTTAAAGAAGGGGATTGAGCAGGCAGTCAAGACACTGGTGGAAGAGATCAAAAAGAAGGCGAAAAAAGTTGCGGGCAAAGATTCCATTGCTCAGGTCGCGGCTATCTCTTCGTCCGATGAGGAAGTAGGAAACCTGATTGCTGAAGCCATGGAGCGCGTCGGGAAAGACGGTGTCATCACCGTCGAAGAGTCCAAGACGATGGAGACGAATCTGCGAGTCGTGGAAGGCATGCAGTTCGACCGGGGCTACATCTCCCCCTACATGGTGACGGATACGGATAAGATGGAAGCGGTTCTGAAGGATCCCTACATCCTCATTACGGATCGTAAGATCTCAGCGATTGCGGACATTCTGCCGATTTTGGAAGAAGTCGTCAAACAGGGCAAGGAACTCATGATCATCAGCGAAGATTTAGACGGCGAGGCGCTGGCGACGCTGGTAGTGAACAAGCTGCGCGGCACCTTCCGGGCGCTGGCGGTTAAGGCTCCGGGCTTTGGTGATCGCCGCAAGGCCATGCTGGAAGACATCGCCATCCTGACGGGCGGCACGGTCATCAGCGAGGAGCTGGGCCGCAAACTGGATAGCGTTACGATCGCTGATCTCGGCCGGGCCGGCCAGGTACGGGCGACGAAAGATGAGACCACCATCGTGGATGGCGTGGGCGATAAGAAGGCCATCAAGGCTCGTGTCGAGCAGCTCAAGAAGCAGGTAGCGGAGACAACTTCCGATTTCGATAAGGAGAAGCTCCAAGAGCGTCTGGCGAAATTAGCGGGCGGCGTAGCGGTCATCGAAATCGGTGCAGCCACTGAGGTGGAGATGAAGGACAAAAAGCTCCGCATTGAGGATGCGCTGAACGCCACCCGGGCAGCGGTGGAAGAAGGAATCGTGGCCGGCGGCGGCGCGACCTTCATCGATATTCTGCCGGCCCTTGACAAGATCAAAGCCGACGGCGACATCAAGACGGGCGTTGACATCGTCAAACGGGCCGTGGAAGAGCCGGTGCGTCAGATCGCGAATAACGCGGGGCTCGAAGGCTCGGTGGTCGTCGAAGAACTGAAAAAGGCCGGCTCCGGCAAAGGCTTCGACGCGCTGACCGGCGAATATGTAGACATGATCAAGTCCGGTATCGTCGATCCGGCTAAAGTCACCCGCTCGGCACTCCAGAACGCCGCCAGCATCGCGGCTATGGTGCTGACCACGGAGACACTGGTCGCCGATAAGCCGGAGAAGAATCCGCCGGCAATGCCTCCAGCCGGCATGGGCGGCGGTATGCCGGGCATGATGTAAGATTCGACGGCTGTTAAATCGCATGTAAACGGAACGACATATCGTTGTTCCCCAATGAGAAAACCCCGGCGCGGATGCGCCGGGGTTTTCTTCTGCCCATCAAGAGAGCTTTGTCCCACACCGCCGAATGCGCGAGGGGAGTGAGGCTCTCTTTTACAATCCTTATTCAGTTTCCTGCCGGGGCTGAGCATAACGGCCCGGTTTAACGTGGTGCGTCGCGCCCCCTTCTTGTTGATACATACCGCGCCGAACGTTGTATTTATATTCGCCACTGCCACCCAAGCCGTCCCGCGGTCCTTCATCTTCCGCCGCCCAGGCCACGGGGAGCGACGCCCCCGTCACGGCGGCCGCCATCATCAAAGCGCCTAATCCGCTCATCCATTTCGCTGCTTTTTTCATGCCATAACCTCCTTTTGAGATCCATATACTAAATCTACCAACTGTACATTTATATTATACCACCACAATCACTAAATGCAAACTACACTTCGCTTGCTTATCCTCCCGCCCTTGTTTTTCCCTCAACAGCTCGATATAATAAAAGAAAAATGGGAGGTATCTCTTATGGAAGCCATCTTTACCCGCAGCAGCGTCCGAAAATTTGAGGAACGCCCCGTGGAGCCGGAAAAGATTGAAAAAATTCTGCGGGCTGCCATGGCCGCGCCATCGGCCAAGAATCAACAGCCTTGGGAATTTTTCGTCGTCACGGCAAAGAACACACTCTTGGCTCTGTCCCAGGCAACCCCTTATGCCATGTGCGTTAAAAACGCCCCCGCGGCTTTTGTCTTGGCCGCCCGTCGGGAGGGCCTCATCGCCCCGGAATTTCGGGATATCGACATGGCCATCGCCACGGAAAACATGATGTTGGAAATTGAAACTCTCGGTCTCGGCGCGGTGATGATCGGCGTCGCCCCCATCCCGGAGAATATGGATAAGGTTCGAGCCGCCGTTGTCCTGCCAGAAACCCTTGATCCCTTTACCATCCTCCCCTTCGGCTATCCAGCCAAGCGCCGCATTCCGGAAGATCGCTACGACCCAGCCCGGGTACACTGGATCAAGGCCTGACGCTTCTCAGGCGCGCGCCGCCGTACTGCGCCAAATATGGAGAAGCCGATCCTCCGTGATCTTGTCCACGGGAAAATAAGACGCCTCCATAGCGCGGGCCAATTTTTTCGCCAGCCCCAATTTGACGAAGCCGTTTTCCGTGTCGATAACGGCGATGGGAAGCTTCCGCTTGCCGATGCGCTGGGCTTCGGTGATAGCATCCTGCACCGGATCAGCGCCGGGATGGAGCGCCCGGGTAGCCCGGCCATCGGTAATGAGGATCAGCACCGGATCTTGCGCCGGATCCTGCCGATAGATCATGTCCAAAAGATCTTCTGTCTTGAGCAGCCCCTTAGCCAACGGAGTCTTACCTCCAGTGGGCATGGCGGCTAATTTTTTTTGGGCGAAATCCACGCTGCGCGTCACAGGCAGCAATACTTCCGCCTCATTTTTGCGAAAGGCGATCATGCCGACCCGATCCCGCTTTTGATAGGCCTCCATCAAAATCTTGAAGATGACGCCCTTGACGGTCTTCATGCGTTCCCGCGCCCCCATAGAGCCGCTGGCATCTACGGCAAAAAGGAAAATGTTGCCGGTACGTTTTTCCCGAATTTTACTCCGCAGATCTTCCGGACGGATGGCCACAGCACAGCCGTTAGAGGGACGCAGCCGCTGAAAAGGGGCCGCCGCCCGCAGCGTCGCGTCGAAGGCGATGTCCGTGGTGCGCCCTTTCGGAATCCCGGCGCGAACGTAGCGGCCCTGCTTGAGATCGGTTTTCGTGGCGCTGCGCTTGCCGCTGCCCTTCTTCACCTGCCGCGCCCCCGGCGGCTCGACCCAGACAGGCGGCAGAAGGACGCGGGTATCAGCGGCGTCCACGCGCTCCCGGCTTCCGGCATTGGGATTGCCCATGTCTTCCGGCGGCGTTTCGTCTTCTTCTTTGCCCTCATGTTCCTCCGTGTCGATGGGATTCGGCGACGGCGGACTGTCAGGCTGAGCGAAGGTTTCTTCCGGAGACGGCTCCTTCTGTTCTTCCGGCGTATCCGAGGGATTTTCCGGCTGCGGCGGCTCCGCCGGGGCCTCAGCCTCGGAAGGCAGCTGACGCATCCGATGAGGCAGGACAAATTCAGAGGCTTCCTCTAAATCCCGGGGCAGCACAAAGGCCCGCCCCGCCAAAGCGGCTACGGCGCGCGCCGCTTCGATGAGGAAGATGTCCGCCCGATGTCCGGCCACATTGGCCTTTAATGTGTAGACCGCCGCTAAGCGGACCATGGCGTCGGACACCTCCACCGCGGAAAGGGTCGCCCGAGCGGCCTTGACTTTCTCCGCTAAGGCCTCCGTCTCCGTCTGCCACGAGGCACGAAACGCCGCCGCGTCTTTTTCATACGCCGTCACCCGCCGGATGATCTCCATGCGATCCGCCTCTTCCGCTGCTGCAGCTACCGAAACGAAGAGGCCGAAGCGATCAAGACAGGCGGCGGGCAGCGTACCGCTCTCTGGGGACATCACCGCCAACACGGTGAACCGCGTCCGCCGCTCTTCCGAAAGGCTGTCCCTTTCCAGGCGGTATCCCCCTGCCTCCTCGATGGTGAGAATGGCGGAGAGAAGATCGTCGCGCAAAAGATTCACGTCGTCGATGTAGAGAAGGCCCCCGTCGGCTTCGTCGATGAGTCCCGGCAGGAGCTTCTTATGTCCGCTGCGGATGGCCTCCTCGGTGTCAATAGAGCCAAAGAGGCGATCCTCGGTGACGCTGACGGGAACTTCCAGCCACGGCCCTTCCGTCAGCTCCCGCGCCCCCCGGGCCAGCGTCGATTTTCCCGTTCCCTTATCGCCGCTGATCAAAAGGCCGCCTGTATGAGGATTGACCAGCGCCAGGAGGAGGGCGCGCTTGGCTTTTTCCATCCGGCAGACCGCCGTCAGCGGGTATCCCTGCCGCTTCATTCGTCGATGACCTTATCGACGTCGTCCCAGTTGAGGGATTGTTCCTCGAAGGGGCGACGTCTCATGCGGTGAGGCAGGGCTAACTTCGCCGCCGTCCGCAGATCTTCACGGTTGACCTCGGTGTGGCCGTCCATCGCCGCCAACGTCTCTGCCGTTTTGATGAGGGTGATATCCGCCCGATGGCCGTCCCCCCCCAGCGCGATGGAGAGCTTCGCCGCCAGCCGCAGGATCTCGTTGTCCGCCGTGACCTGGGGCAGGAGCTTCATGGCCCGCTCGATGCGGCGCACCTCATTTTTCTGCTCTTCCTCCCATTTCGCCACAAAAGCCGCCGGATCGTCCTCGTATTCCAAGCGGCGTTTGATGACCTCCGCCCGTTTATCCAAATCCTTCTCCCCGGCGACGTAAACCGATAGGGCGAAGCGATCCAAAAGCTGGGGCCGGATGTCCCCCTCTTCCGGGTTCATAGTACCCACCAAAGAAAACCGCGCCGGATGGGAATAGGAAATGCCCTCCCGCTCCACAGTATTGATGCCCATGGCCGCTGAGTCAAGCAGCACGTCCACCACATGATCGTCCAAGAGATTGATCTCGTCTACATAGAGAATGTTCCGATTAGCATCTGCCAAGATGCCCGTCTCAAAGGAACGCTTCCCCTCGCGGATGGCCGCCTCAATATCCAGCGTGCCGACGACACGATCCTCGGTGGCGCTCACCGGCAGCTCCACCACCTTCATGGGAAGCAGCTCCACTTCGGGCGCTTTGCCGTCGTATTTTTCGTGGCACTCGTCGCACCACGCGGCGGGCGCGTCGGGATCGTCGTGGAATCGGCAGCCCTTAATGCAGCGCCGGGGCGGAAGCAGATCGGCCAGCGCCCGCACCGCTGTAGATTTCGCCGTCCCCTTCTCCCCTTGGATCAGCACCCCGCCCAGCCGAGGATTCACCACGTTGAGTACCAGCGCCTGCTTCATATTCTCCTGCCCGATGATGGCGGTAAAGGGAAATGTGTCCTGTCTTTTCATAAACTCTGCCTCCTGTATAAATTCCTTCAGCGGCGATCCGCCGCCCCAAATCCTCGCGGTCAATCGTCTTCGTCGTCTTCTTCTAACTCGCCTTCCACGGAGAGGTACAGCGCCTGTAATTTCTCCTTCGTTTCGTCGCTGGCGTTCCACATCTTCCGCTGCTCCGCCTCCAAGAGAGTTTCGGCGATATTTTGCAGCGCCCAGGGATTGACCTTTTTCATCCACTGCTGCACCTTTGGGTCAAAGGCGTATTTCTCGGCGTACTTATCGTACATCCAATCCTCCATGACCTGACTGGTGGCATCCCACTGAAAGCTGATACTGAGGCGGTTGGCCATATCCATGGCTCCCTTGTAGCCGTGCTTCATAAGGCCTTCGATGTATTTCGGGTTCAGGGCTTCCGCCCGCACCACGCGCTTCATCTCCTCGGCCACCGTGCGCATGGCCGGATTGCCCCGGTTGCTGCTGTCGCCGACATAAGATTGGGGCGCTTGGCCACTGAGGCTCCGAACGGCGTTGATCATGCCGCCGTGAAAGCCGTTGTAATCGTCGGAGCTTAAAATATTCGTATCGTGATTTTCCTCGTTCTTCACCGTGAGATCCATCACCGCCAGCCGCTTTTTGAAGAGTTCCGGCTGGTATTCGCCCCGCACTCCGCCGCCAAAGGCGTGCCCGCCCCAGCGCACGTAGACCTCGGCTAAATCCTTCTCGTCCTGCCAATTCTTGGCGTCCAATACCACATTGATCCCCGAGCCGTAGGTTCCCGGCGCGTCGCCAAAGACGCGGTAGGCTGCGCTGCGCCAGGCGTCATCAGGGGACGCGCCCTCGGCCTTCAGCGCGTCGCTGTCCTCACGGATGTGGCGGCGGACGAAATTATCCGCCTCACTCTCTTCCAGCGCCGCCACCATCATGACCGCCTTGTCCATGAGTTCGGCGATCTGGGGCAGCGTATCCCGGAAGAGACCGCTGATCCGAGCCGTCACATCGATGCGTGGTCGCTTTAGTTCGGCTAAAGGAATGACCTCCAAATTGACGACGCGAAGGCTTCCCTTTTGCCAGACCGGCCGGACCCCCAACAGGTAAAGAAACTCCGCGATGTCTTGGCCGCTGCTCCGCATATTCGGCCCAGACCACAGCACCATGCCGATATTTTCCGGGTATTTTCCCTGCTCCGTGATGTACTTCTCAATCATCCGATCCGCTAACTTGCAGCCGGTGATCCACCCCGCCTGAGAGGGCAAGGTACGGGGATCGGATCCGTAAAAATTGCGCCCCGAAGGCAAAAGGTCAACGCCCCCGGCGCTGGGGGAACCTGACGGCCCCGGCGGGATATAACGGCCGGCGAGGGCGTCCATCGTATGCGTCATTTCCTCCCCTGTCCGCGCCAGCCGAGGATAGACTTCCGCCGTGACGTACGCCGCCATCCGGCGCGCTTTCTCTTGCCACTCAGCACTGCCTTCCTTGACAGAAGCGATGGCCATGGCATCCTCCACGGCGTCTGCCGTAAAGCCTCCTGCTGCGAGGGCAGCGATGAAATCCCGGCCCTCCTGCCGAATACGGCGTTTGATCTCGCTGCCGGTCAGGCCGCTTTTCCCGCAGCCTTCCCAGATATGGCGCTCCATTTCTTCCAGTGTCGTGCCGTACTTTTCCACCCAAAGATCCGGCAGCGCCCCTGCCGCACCGTTGGGGAGGCGCAAAAGATGGAGGATCTCGTCGATGAGGAGATCCCCGGCGGGCGCTTCCCCCAAGACATGTAGCCCCACATGGATCTCGCTGTCCTGTAATTCTTCAATGAAGCTATGGAGATCCGCCAGATAATCGGTAAAGGATATCCCTTCCTCATAGGGAACAGAATCATCCAGCTTCGCCTGCACCGCCAATTCACGAATTTTCTTCGCCAAAGCTTCGGTCTGCTCCCCATCGCTTCCCTTGAAATTCGCGTACTCGTCCATCATCTTCCCTAATTCTGCCAGCTCGTCAAAAGCCCCGGCCTCCGCCACCGGTGCGGGGAGATAGCCGATCAGGCAGGCTCCGGAACGACGCTTGGCGATGATCCCTTCCCCGGTGATCGTCATGAGATAGGGATAGATATTGGGCAGGGAGCCGATGGCGATGTCCGGATAACTGGCCTCATCAAGCCCCGTAGCTTTCCCCGGCAGCCACTCCACATTCCCGTGGGTGCCCACATGAACCACTGCATCCACCTGGAAAACTTCCCGCAGCCAATAATAGAAGGCCAAATATTGATGGGTCGGCGCAATCTTCGGATCGTGATAGGCCCGCTGGGGATCCATGCCGTATTGACGGGCAGGCTGTACCGTCAGGAAGATGTTGCCGTCCATGGTGCCGGGAACCAAAATATTGCCCTCGTCCGACAGCATGACCCGGCCTGGGGCTTTTCCCCACTGGGCTTCCATGCCTTGGCGGGCGCTCTCGGGGAGCGTATCAAACCAAGCGACGTATTCCTTCGCGGCAAGTTTTTGGCATTCCTCCGCTTGCTGATCCGTCATGAGGGAAAGATCGTTCGTGGCGTGGCTGGTCATGAGCCGGGCAAGATCCGCCGCTGTTTCCGGCAGGAAATCAATGCGATAGCCCGCCTCCTTCATCCTTCCTAAGAGACGCCGCACGCTCTCCATGGTGTCAAGGCCAGAGGCACTGCCGATATTGTAATTCTTCGGCGGATAATTGTGAAAGATCACCGCCACTTTTTTGTCGGCATTGGAAAGCCAGCGCAGTTTAGCCCACTTTCCCGCCCGGGCCACCATAGCCTTCATTCGCTCCGGCAAGGGCACATATTCCACGGCCCCATCCGCCCGAGTGACCCGTCCCGCGATGGGGACTCCATGGAGCGCGCCATCCAATTCCGGCAGGGCCACGCCAATGGACGTTTCAACGGCGTTGAGCCCCTCGGGGTTCGCCCGCCACTCCGCCTCGGAGGTCAGGAGTGTGTACGCGGTCAGTACCGGCACCCCCAAGGCCGCAAAATCTTCCACCTTGAGATTGCCGTTACCGATCTGGGAAAACTTCATGGTGGTGACCAAGGCGTCGATGACCGTCTTTCCCTCCGCTTGGAAAAAATCACCAAATACCTGCCGCATGGGGGGCATCCCCAAGGAAACATCCGGCATCTGGTTGGAAAAAACCGGGATCACATTGTATCCCTGCTTCTCCGCTTCTTTCACGAAAGCCGCCGGATATTTGAGATCATCCCATATCCATTCGTCCCGGTAAAAGAGCAGCCCTAACGTAGGCCTATCCGATCGGCAGAATTTTTCGCGGTACAGGGAGAGATTCGTCGTATAGCCCTCGGACAGCGCCGGATGATAAATCCCTGCCCAGGCCCGTACCGCCGGTTCATCCGGCTCAGGCAGCGAAGGATCGAATTGCGAGGCCGCATAGCGCCAGAAGTTGCGAAAATTTTCCGCGCCGCCATAGAAACTGTATCGCCGCAGCCGATCCACGACGGCGGGGGCGATCTCCGTCCCCTGCTCTTCCCCGGCCACGCTTTCCACGGCATCTAAAATATAAGGAATGTGGTGCGCCGTCAAAAAGGCGCGGCAATCTTGCCAAAATGCGGATTTCGTCACGTTGTTGATGAAGCGGCCCACCACCAAGACGCTCCCTTGGAGTTTGCGCTCCCAAACGTAGTTCCACTCGCTGGACCGCTCGATCTGAACGACGTTGCAGAGATCGGACAGCGCCCCCTTTTCCTGTAATTCCCGACAGGTCTCCCCCATCACCGCGTAGCGGCGCTTATCGTTCGTCATATAGATGATTTTGACTTCCATAAACCGCCCTCCCTCAGTCACAACTCCGAACCCATCCCGCATCGTCCGACCCCAACACCTCTCACTGGCGCAGATGCACGAAAGCCCGTCCTCCCAGCCAGAATCCCGCCACCAAATACAGCGCTAACACCGCCGCCGAAAGCAGCGATACTTCTGCCCCGCTGCCGAGTCCCCGCAAGAGGTAGCTGGCGTGGGTCAGGGGCAGGACTTCAACGGCCCAGCGCACGGCGTCCGGCAGGGCATGGGGCGAAAAGAACGTCCCGCAGAGAAAAGACATCGGCAAAAGGACATACGTGTTCATCTGCCCCATCTGCTCGTATGTCTTAAGCTTCATGGAAGCAAAAAAGCCGATCTCGGCGAAAATGGCGCAGTTCATCACCAGCACCAGGACGAAAAGCGGCGTCAGCGTAAAATGCGCCCCGAAGGCGTAGGCTAAAACGACGATGATAGCGGAAGAAATCAGCCCCCGCAGCACCGCCGCCAACACCTTCCCCACAACGTAGGCATAGGGCCATATCGGCGCGATGAGGTACTCCTCAATGCTTTTATGGTAGACCCGCTCAGCGTGAACCGGCGTCACGCTGTTGAAACTGATGTTCATGGAATTGAGGGCCAATATCCCCGGCACTAAAAAATCAAGGTAAGACGCGCCCCCCGCGTTGATGCTGCGCCCCAGTCCCCAGCCAAATGCCACCAGATAAAGAAGGGCGCTACCATGCGGCTGAGGATAAACGCGGCCAACCGGTGCTTCAGCACCACCCAATCCCGCCAGAAAACGGTCCAAATATCCGCCAGCATCAAAGCCCCTCCTTTCGCCCGGTCAGCTCGATGAATACATCCTCCAAATTCGACCGGCGCAGGGAGGCAGCCGTTTCCAGCGTTCCCAAAAAATCTTTTCCTGCCTCCCGGCTGTCAAAGAGGCGAAATTCCCGGTGGGAGCCTTCTTCCCATTCCACTACATAGCTGCCGAGACGTGCCAAGAGGTTCGACGGCGTATCTACCGCCACTAATTTTCCCCGGTTCATGATCGCCACCCGCTCACACAGCGCTTGTGCTTCCTCGATGTAATGGGTGGTGAGGAGGATCGTCGCTCCCGCCTCTGCCATCCCCCGAATGTATTCCCAAATCCGGCGGCGGACTTGTGGATCGAGAGCCACCGTCGGCTCGTCTAAAAAAAGGATCCGAGGCCGATGAATGAGCGCCCGGGCGATGAGCAGACGGCGTTTCATCCCCCCTGAAAGCTGGCGCACGCTGTCATGATAGACTTCGGACAGTTCCATGTAGGACAAAAGCTCGGCGATCCGCTCCGCCCGCTCGGCACGCCCCATGTGATAGAGGCGGGCGTGCAGCTCCAAATTCTCTCCCACGGAAAGATCTTGATCGAAATTCAAATTCTGCGGCACCACACCAATCATCTGCTTGATGGCGCGTTGATCCGCCGCGTCGTCAAGGCGTTTCCCATCGTAGAGGATCGTCCCTGCCGTCGGCCGAGCCAGCATCGTCAGCATGCGGATCGTCGTCGTCTTGCCAGCGCCGTTAGGTCCTAAAAGGCCAAAGACTTCCCCCGTCGCCACCGTGAGATCCAGCCCGTCCACCGCCACCTTTTCCGCCGTACGGTTGTCTTGCGCCTTATGGGAAAAGACCTTGCGCAGCCCTTTTACCTCAATCATCGTTCCCTCATCATCCCGACCTTCCCGCCTGACAGTTCACGCATTCCCGCCGCCCTCCGTCCTCAGGGCGTCCCACGCTTCCTCCGCCCGCCGAACGTAAAGGCGGCGAACGGCGCAGCTCTCGCCCAAGCCGTGCAGATACGGCTCCACCGTGAATCCCGCAGCCGTCAAAATCGACCGATGGGATTTTTCTCCCTCTCCGGCCATATCGTCTTTTACATGCTTCCCCACTGCCATCATCAATGGCATCAACAGTACTCGTTTCACCTGCCGTTCCTTAAGCCTCGGAAGAATATGTGCCAAGCGCGGCCACCCTTCCATTGTGTAAACGAAAACATCCTCCCACCCCGCCGTGTCAAGGCGATCCTGAAGCACTGCGTAAAAGGCGTTGGAAGGGTGCGGTGTACCGTGCCCCATGAGGAGAACAGCTTCTCCCATTTTCCGCGGAGGAAACGTCTCCCCTAACGCTGTCACGAAATCCGCCACATCGTCCCGCTGCTCTTCCTGCGCCATCCAATACATCAGCGGCGTTCCCAGAACGAGCTTCTTGAACCGCGCCCGATATGCCTGAAAGATCTCTGTCAACAGCGAATAGTCGAGACCGGGGAAAAAATCCAGCGACACCAAGGCAACCCGAGTAAAGCCTTGGGAGACCAATCCTTCAAGGGCCGCTTCTGGGCGCGGCAAACGGATCCCCGTATTCGCTGCAAAGCGGCGAATCATGACCTCGGACGTAAACGCCTGAGTGATGGTCACGCCGGGATGTTTTTCGGCGATCGCTTCCATTGTGGTCGCCAGAGAAGCCTCATAAGCGGCTTCTCCCGCCGCGCCGTAGCTCACCACCAACATGGCTTCCTTCGCCGCCTTTTCGGGAAAGGATTCTTCCTCATGGATCAACACCCCGATCCCTGCCGCCCGTTTCAGCGCCTGCGTGGGGCATTTCACCGCCTCGTTCAGCCGATACCCGGCACCGTAATCATGGCGTTTCATCCCGCACTCTCCCTTTCCTCCTCATGCCCCTCCACCAAAGAGACCGGCGACAGTACCGATCTTCCCTGAGAATTAACAAAGATATCGGCCTTGACCCCAAAGACTTCCCCCAACATGTCCACCGTCAGGATCTCCTTCGGCGTTCCCTGGGCGAAAATGCCGTGGTTTTTAATGACCACAATCTCGTCGGCGTATTGCAGGGCGTGGTTGATATCATGCAGCACCATGATCACCGTCATCTTGTAATCCCGATTGAGCTCTTCCACGATGTTCATGACCTCAAGCTGATGCCCGATATCAAGGTATGTGGTCGGCTCATCAAGGAGTAAAATTTCCGGCTGCTGGGCCAGCGCCATAGCAATCCACGCCCGCTGCCGCTCCCCGCCGGAAAGCGCCATGACACGCCGGTGCAAAAATCCTTGCAGATGAGTGCGAGCGAGCGCCCAGGTCACTGCCTCCCGGTCCGCTTTTGGATCTCCGGGCCGCAGCCAGCTCCGATAAGGAAAGCGGCCAAAATCTACCAACGCCTCCACCGTCACATCCGGCGGCGCCTGCGCTCCTTGGGGCAGAATCGCTAACCGCTGGGCGAGCCGCTGACGGCCCATGTTCCTCACATCATCGCCATCTAACAAAACCTGCCCCTGATAATGATGATTAAGGTTGGACAGCGCTTTTAAGAGGGTGGATTTCCCTGCACCATTAGGTCCGATAATGGCCGTGCGCTTCTTTTCGCTGAAGGTAAGATTGATATTTTTGATGATCGTATGCTTTTCGATCTTGACCGTCAAATTCTTCGTTTCCAGCGCCATCAGAGTTCCCTCCGTAACAAAAAGAGAAAGAAGGGCGCCCCTAAGGCCGCCATCAGGATGCCCACGGGAAGTTCCGTGGGAGCAAAAGCCGTCCGAGCAAAGGTATCGCTGAAAATGACCACTGCCGCCCCCAAGAGCGCCGCCCCCGGCAAGAGGAAGCGATAATCCGAACCGACCAAAAGCCGCGTAGCATGAGGAACGATAAGCCCCACGAAGCCCAAGAGTCCCACCACGGACACGGCGCTGGCCGCCAACATCGCCGCCAAGGCCGTCATTACCACCCGGGTCAGCTCCACATTGAGCCCCAGCCCTTTCGCGATCTCATCCCCTAATTGCAAGATATTGAGGTGCTTTGCGCCTAACAGTACCAAGACCAATCCCGCCGCCGCATAGGGCAAAATAATGGACACATGAGGCCAGCTTCGCGCCGCCAAGCCGCCCACCATCCACATGAGCGCCCCATGAACCTTGTCACTGTAAAAGATCATCAGAGCCGAAATTCCGGCCCCCAAAAAGGCCGACACCGCCACCCCGGCCAGAATGATCCGCACCGGACGAATGCCGTTTTTCCACGCCAAGGCATAGATACATATCGCCGCTCCCATGGCGCCCACAAAAGCGGCCGGTATAATCATGTACTCATACCCGGGAAATACCAGCATCACCAAAATGCCCGTCAGCCCCGCGCCGGACGAAATACCGATAATGTGGGGATCCGCCAGCGGATTTTTCATGATAGCCTGCAAGACCGCCCCGGCAAGGGCCAGATTAACCCCCACCAAAGCCGCCACAATGGTACGCGGCAAGCGGATATTCATAATGATCTGCTGATGGACCCCCGGTGTCTCCCCTAAAAGTGCCTGCCAAATCTCCTCCAGGGGAATGCGCACCGACCCCATGGTCACGCTGATGATAAATCCCGCCACCACTAAGCCGGCAAATATCGTCAGAATCACGAGCCGCCGAACCAGCCCCGTACTTCGGATATGTTTCTCGTTCCCTTCCGCCATTACTGGAACACCTCAGGATACACCGCCCGCGCCATCTCTTCCGCCGCCTCGGGATAATGAAGACCGGGGCTTAAAAGGAAATGCTCCTGTGACAAATAATAGACCTTACCGTTTTTAATTGCCGGGATCGTCTGCCAGGCGGGATTTCCCTCAATGGTCGCCTCCATGCTGGCCTTGATGTCTTTCATCTCGCCCATACTGGTAATAAAGAGAATCTCCGGGTTCTGCTCCACCAAAGTTTCGATACTGTAAGGAGCGGCGTCGGGATTTTTTTCCATGGGCGTCATGCCGCTGGCCACGTTGATAAAGCCCAGCATTTTCGCCACTGATCCGGCAATGCTGGTATCAAGCTGCACGCTCAACCCTTGGACGGTGCTGTGGAGGATAGCCACGCGAAGATTTCCCTTCGGCATCTTTTCCTTAACGGCGTCAAGCTTATCCTCCATGGACTTGATCAGGGCCTCACCCTTCGCCTTTTCTCCCGTCACCTGGGCAAATACTTTCACTTCGTTCTTCACATTTTCATAATTTTTCATGTCCATCACCAGCACGGAGATCCCGTTCTCCGTAAGCGGCTGGATCAGTTTCTCATTCATCCCCTTATTCACGATGACGAGATCCGGCGTACAGGCCAGTACCTTTTCCAAATCAATCTGATACACCCGGCCAACGCTGGGCTTATCTTTCGCGAAATCAGGCAAAGCCAATTTCGCATCTGGACGGCCGACAATATCGCCGCCCACCGCATGGAGCGGCTCCAAAAACGAAGCCGATGTCACCACGATCCGTTCCGGCTTCTTGGCGAGCGTCACCTCCCGCCCTAAATCGTCGCGAATGACGGCGAAAGCACCGCCCGCGGCGCTGCCGCTGTCTTTACCCGAATTCCCAGGCACGGATTTTTCCCCGCAGCCCGCCGCCACGAGAAGCAACAGTCCCAACAATAAAATTCCCAATACATTTTTGCCCTTCATCTTTTTTCCCCCTTTATGTTTGGATATGCAACAAACAAAAAAGCCTTCCGCGAAAAGAGCGAAAGGCACCCGTCCTGTCTTTCGATCCCCTTCCCCATCCCTCGCAGGTCAAATGGTGATCGCTGAACAGGCAGTTCTCCTGGCTCGACTTCCTCGCGCTCCCGAACCTTCCCGGCAACATGGCCAGTGGCATAAACTCGGAACTGCTCCGTCTCACAGTGGCGTGACCGCGCCGGTCTCTCACCGGCTTTTCTGTTAGGCTTCTCAAGGAAGCACCTGTCCCTTAGCGAAACACTGCCCGTCCCTTCAGAGGGCACTCACTGGCAGTATCTCTTCCCTATGAAATTTTCTGCCCCGCACTTATACGATGAAAATGACGAAACTGGCGGCGGCAATACAGGCGAACATCGCCAACGCCACCCCCACGCCCTCAATCGTCTGAGGCCGCCCAAAGAGCCAGCTTCGCCCAAAAATACCCCGCATATTAAAAAAGCTGAAATCAGAACGCACTCGAAACCACGCTTTCTTCCGCTCCTCGCCCAGCACGCGGGCAAAAATATTAATAATGCAGACCGCCCCAAAGAGCGAGCAAAGAATCCGCAGAGCAATCTCCTGATCCGTCACCAGCGGCACCTCCTCAGTGTTTATTATACCGGCTGCGCCCCACAAATACAAGGGGCAGCCGCTCTTTTCCCCATTCATCCCCCAGCAGGGGATCGCCAAACGCCCGCTCTCATCTGATATGCATCCTGCTTTTAAGATGCGTTCAATCGTGTTCGGTTTCCGTTCTAAAATTATAGAAGTGCGCCCAACGACCCTCTTTCCGGCAAGTGCGCCCACCGAAAGAAAGAAAACAAAAAACCCGCAATCCCTTTCATAACAAAGGATTGCAGGTTAATATTTTCTGGTGCGCCTGGCGCGATTCGAACGCACGACCCACGGTTTAGAAGACCGTTGCTCTATCCAACTGAGCTACAAGCGCGAAGGTGGTCGGGGCGACAGGATTTGAACCTGCGACCCCCTCGTCCCAAGCGAGGTGCGCTACCAAGCTGCGCTACGCCCCGATAACCATAGGATATATTATACTGATCCGCTCCACCCCTGTCAATGTTCCACCGCACTGCTTCGGTAAGTGTAGGGCGCGAAAACGCACTGCAGTTGATGACCGCGGTCTCTCATGCCGAAACGCACAACAGCTGCCGGGTTATCGTTCTGTTTTATTTTTTCCCATCTGTTCGATAAGTTCCACAGCACCACGCCCGATATGAAATTCCCGAGCAATATCGGCAGCGGAATGTCCCTGAGAAAGACGTTCTCGAATCTTTTGCGCCGTAGAATCCTCGTCCGGCAAAGACGCAGCGGCTGAAAGCGGGGTAAGAGGATTGTCTGCAACCGTTTCCTGAGACACTGCCCAAACATCAGCATCGCCAGCCGCCTCATTCTGGTGCGCCGCCTCTTCCTCCATCTCCTGCCCAGTGGGAGGCAATGTCTCTAGGGATTCACTCAGCGCCGCAACATCCTCATCTCGCTCCGGAACAACAAAAAAGGTATCCGTTCTCTCCGAAAGAGTATGCGTCATGTTCTCACCGTCCGTGTCAGCATCTGAATCAGACACGCTTTCCGGAATTTTTTCATCCGATATTGCACGGCTTTCTGTCGAAAGATCGGAGGCTATTT
>ERZ772967.808-NODE-808-length-23157-cov-5.123885_pt1 | contig 23157 bp, 22 predicted proteins | sample MGYA00511677_ERZ772967 | MGnify/ENA primary metagenome ERZ772967 (study PRJEB29015, sample SAMEA2737931) | human oral metagenome | biome: human oral; feature: human-associated habitat; material: dental | place: China | collected 2146 ...
AACAATATCGAACTAGATAATTTTTACATTGATAGTCTCCCTTATGATAAAGTGCCGCTATATCTTAATGCCGCTGACTTTGGAGTCATTATAAGAAATGATGATCTTATAAATTTTGTCGCATCTCCAACGAAAATAAATGAATATTTGGCATGCGGACTTAAAATTATAAATGATTTGGATCAAATAGGCGTAAATCAAAAATTTTTAAACGTAGAGTATAGGGATATTGAAAGCATAATCAGTGAGCAGGATTCCATTTATTCTGCGCTTTTAATAGATAAAACGGCTGAGATCAAAAAATGAAAATTTTATTTATTACGCTTAGAGCCGATCACGGCGGCGGCCCAAAACACGTTGATCTGCTTATAAATAATTTATCTAGCGAGATAGAGATATATCTTGCTTGTCCGCAAGATAAGCCCTATTATGATCTGTGGAGCAAGTCAAAAAAGATTAAAGATATATTTGCCCTGCCGCATAGAAAATTTAGCGTAAAAAAGCTCCTCGGGCTGAATAAATTTATAAAAGATAACGATATAAAAATAATTCATTCCCACGGCAAGGGCGCTGGTATCTATTCGCGGATACTTAAAATTTTAAATCCAAGGCTAAAAATAGTCCACACTTTACACGGCGTTCATATCGGAGAATACGGCTTTTTAAAGAGAAACGTGTATATTTTTTTAGAGCGATTTTTAACGCTATTTACCGATAAATTTATAAATGTTTCAAATAGCGAAAATAACCTTTGTTTAAAGCTTGGATTATTTAAAAAAAGCAAGAGCAAGGTCGTATATAACGGCATAAAAGCTCTTTTGAAAGACGATAACGCCAAGATAAAATTTGATCTGTCGGGCAAAAAGGCAGTTACGACTATTTCGAGATTTGACTATGCAAAAAATATGTCTTTGGCGTACGAGATAGCCAAAAAATTTAAAGACAAATCAAGTATCGTTTTTTTATGGCTCGGAGACGGCGACGATAGGGCAAAATTTGAATCTATGGCGCAAAAAGACGGCGCAAATATAATCTTTACGGGCTTTGCCGACGAAGTGCCCGCGTATCTATCCGCTACGGATATCTACCTGTCTACATCCAGGTGGGAGGGGCTGCCTTATGCGCTCATAGAGGCGCAGTCGCTCGGTATCCCTATAGTAGCGACAAACGTTGTGGGAAATAACGAGGTTGTAGAAAACGGCAAAAACGGATTTTTGTTTGAGAGTGCACAGCAGGCGTGCCGGGATATAGAAATTTTATTAAACGATGATAAAATATACGGTAAAATGCAAGCCGAAGCATTGCTAAATTTTAAAGATAAATTTGATATCGGCGTTATGATTCGTAAAGTGGAAAAAATTTACGAGCAGATATTTGAAAATAGATCAACTAGGGAGTCGCAATGAAAAAAGCCCTTATCCACGACTGGTTTAGCACCTATGCGGGCGCGGAGAAATGCGTCGAGAGTTTTACCAATATTTGGGACGATTTTGAAATTTACAGCCTTATTGACTTTTTAAGCGATGCCGACCGAGATAAAATTTTAAAAGGCAAGCGCGCCCACACGAGCTTTATCCAAAAGCTTCCTTTTGCAAAGGACAAATACCGTAACTACTTGCCACTATTTCCGCTCGCGATAGAGCAGTTTGACCTAAGCGGCTATGATGTCGTGCTATCTAGCTCACATGCTGTCGCAAAGGGGGTCCTGACGCACTCAAATCAACTTCATATCGCCTATGTGCACACGCCGATCCGCTACGCGTGGGATCTATATCATCAGTACTTGCGCGAAAGCGGGCTGGATCGCGGTTTAAAGGGCATGTTGGCGAAGTATTTTTTGCATAAAATTAGGCTTTGGGACGCGAGCACCGCAAACCGCGTGGATCACTACGTCGCAAATAGCCGCTACATCGCGCGCCGTATCAAAAAAACCTACGGCAAGCCTAGCGACGTCATCTATCCGCCCGTGGACGTGGATAAATTTACGCTGCGCGAAGCCAAAGAGGAGTTTTACCTCACCGCCTCGCGCATGGTCCCGTATAAAAAGATCGATCTTATCGTCGAGGCGTTTTCGCAGACGGATAAAAAGCTGCTCGTTATTGGCGATGGCCCCGATATGGCCAAAATAAAATCAAAAGCGGGCAAAAATGTCGAGCTTTTGGGCTTTGCGAGCGATGAAACGATGGCGGATCTCATGGGGCGGGCTAAGGCATTTGTTTTTGCCGCAGAGGAGGACTTCGGCATTACGCCAGTGGAGGCGCAGGCATGCGGCACGCCGGTGATCTGCTTTGGGCGCGGCGGCGCTCGCGAGACGGTGCTTGACGGCGAGAGCGGGCTGTATTTTATGGAGCAAAACGCAAAGGAGCTGCTCGCCGCCGTAGCTAAATTTGAGCAAAATTATGATAAATTTGAGCCTGCAAAAATCAGAGAAAATTCTTTAAAATTTTCGCGCGCGCGCTTTGAAGCCGAGATCAAAAGCTATGTCGAGAAAAAATATGAGGAATTTAAGGACGGCCTAAATGACTAATATAATCCTAAGCGGCGGCAGCGGCACGAGGCTGTGGCCCATCAGCCGCACGCTTATGCCAAAGCAGTTCGTGCGCCTCTTTGACGATCGCTCGCTTTTTATGATGAGCTACGAGCGAAACTCCCCGCTATGCGAGCGCACGCTCGTCGTCTCGAACGAGCAGCAGTATTTTTTGGCGCTCGATCAGCTTGAGGCTCTAGGCGCGCGCGGCGTAAAATTTCTTCTCGAGCCCGTCGGCAGAAACACGGCTCCTGCGATCGCACTTGCGTGTTTGAGCTTAAAGGCCGAGGAGATCGTTTTCGTAACGCCGAGCGATCATCTCATTAGAAATGAAGCGGCGTATAAAAACAGCGTCCTGCACGCACGCGAGCTTGCAAAGCAGGGATTTTTGGTGATGTTTGGTATCAAGCCAGCGGATGCAAATACGGGCTACGGCTATATCGAAGCAAGCGGCGAGGACGTGTTAAAATTTCACGAAAAGCCTGAGCTTGCAGCGGTGCAAAGCTACATAGAAGCGGGGAATTTTTACTGGAACAGCGGCATGTTTATGTTTAAAGCTGGCGTATTTTTAAACGAGCTAAAAGCGCGTAGCCCCGAAATTTACGAAGCCTGCGTTCGTGCACACGAAAATTCTAACGCGGAAAATCCGATTAGAATTAAACTAGGCGATATGCAAGAGATCCCCGCAGATAGCATCGACTACGCGGTTATGGAGCGCACGAGCCTTGCTAAGGTCGTGCCCGCAGACATCGGCTGGAGCGATCTGGGAAGCTTCGATAGCTTGGACGCCGAGCTGCCTAAAGACGCGAACGGCAACACTGCAAGCGAGCAAAATATTACTCTAAATTCTAAAAACAATCTCATCATCGGCTCAGGCCGCACGATAGCCGCCGTAGATGTCGAGGATCTCGCTATCGTCGATACTAAAGACGCCCTGCTCGTATGCAAAAAAGGCTCTACCCAAAAGGTAAAGCAGGTGGTGGAGCAGCTAAAGAATAGCGCTCTAGCGCGCGTGCACGTAACGACGCACCGCCCGTGGGGCAGCTACACGGTGCTCGAAGATGAGCGCGGCTACAAGATCAAGCGCATCGTCGTTAAACCCGGCAAGCGGCTATCGCTTCAGAAGCACTACCATCGCAATGAGCACTGGATCGTCGTTAGCGGCACTGCGACCGTGACCGTGGGCGAGCGAAATTTCTTGCTGCGCGAGAACGAATCGACGTTCATTAGGATGGGCGAGATCCACCGCCTCGCAAACGAGGGCAAGATCCCTGTCGTGCTAATCGAGGCTCAAGTTGGCAGCTATACCGGCGAGGACGATATCGTGCGCCTGCAAGATGATTTTAATAGGAGCTAGGATGAAAAAGCAACTCTGTGTTTTGATAATCTTGGCAGTTGATATTTTCGGCATCTGGCTTTGCTTCGGGCTTGCCGTGGTGCTTAAAAATTTGCTTTACGGCGATAATGTGCTGCTAGACGTCGGCAGGTATCAAGGCTTTGCGCCGTCCTACGTCATAATGATATTTCTATTTTTCTATCAGGGGATCTATTCGAGGCGATATGATTTTTGGCACGAGAGTAGAATTTTAGTAAAAAGCTGTTTTTTGGGGCTTTTGCTAAGCCTAGCGCTACTTGCTTTAATCAAAGTCAATTACGAATTTTCGCGTGCCAGTTTTATTTTGAGCTTTGCCTTTATGGCGGTGGTTTTGCCGCTTTTTAAGCTCATAACGAAAAGGAAGCTTTTTAAATTTGGATTATGGCAGAAGAGGGCGAAAATTTTAGGCGAGGGCGAGGAGTTTGAGAGCGCCGTCTTAGAAAGCGCGTATTTGGGATACGTTAGAGCTCTTGGCAACGATTACGACGTGTTGTTTATCGGCGGAAGCAGGCTTGGGGCGAAAGCCTTGAACGAGCTTATCGAGCATAATATCAGAAAGAACAAAGAAATTTTATTCACCCCCATGCTGCGCTCATACGACTTTACGCAGGCAGATATTTACAGCGTTTTTGCCTCGCGTACCAGCCTCTTTGCGATACGAAATTCTCTGAAAAGCCCTTTAAATTTAGCTCTTAAACGCGGGCTTGATTTGGCGCTAATTTTCTTAGCACTTCCTTTGCTGGTGCCGATTTTTGGTATAATCGTGCTGATGATGAAGCTAAAAGAGCCCACAGGGAGCATATTTTTTTCGCATCAAAGGATGGGGCTTGGCGGTAAGCCGTTTGGTTGCCTGAAATTTCGCTCGATGAAAGAAAACGGTGATGAAATTTTAGCCCAGTATCTAAAGCAAAATCCGCAAGAGGTGGAGTATTTTGAAAAATATCATAAATACGAGCACGATCCGCGCATCACGAAGCTGGGCGATTTTTTGCGCAAAAGTTCGCTCGATGAGCTTCCGCAGCTGATCAACGTCCTAAAGGGCGAAATGAGCATCGTAGGTCCTCGCCCATGCGCACAATACGAGCGCAAGGATATGGGCGAATACGCATCTCTTATCTTATCCGTCAAGCCTGGTATCACTGGGCTTTGGCAGGTGAGTGGGCGTAGCGACGTGGATTTTGCGACCAGGGCGGGCATGGATGCGTGGTATATGAAAAACTGGTCGATATGGAACGATATCGTGATAATCATAAAAACCTTTAAGGTGGTCCTTGTTCGCGAGGGCGCAATTTAAATTTTAAATTTGGAGAAGAAATATGCAACAGAATTATTGTGAAGATGATGAGATTGATTTGCTAGATTTGGCAAAAAAGATATGGAAATATAAAAAGCAAATTTGTATAGTAACTTGCGGATTTATTGCGATTGGGCTTTTGTATATTATATTTGCTACTCCGTGGTATAAAGCAACGGCGGTGGTAGAAACCGCCTATTATAATAATGAAACTGGTATGCCACAGTATATAACCGAAAGATCCGTTCGGATGCATGAGCTTAGAGTAAAATATATTGATGGACTAAAGGATATTAAGGACAAGAACGTAACGGTTGATAGTATCGTCGCTGATAAAGATAGCGCCAATATATTTATTATAACGGCGTTTGCCAAATCAAACGAATTACTAAAAAAACAGATAGATGAGATAGTGGCAGATTTAAGCAAAGAAGATGCTATAGTTTTAGATGAATATAAAAAGGCTGTACGCGAACAATCGGTAAGTATTGATTCGCAGATAAGTTATTTAAAAAATGATAAAATTCGTAATTTAAAAGAACGCATAGAATATTTAAAAGGTGTTCAGATAGCCAAAATAGACGATCAAATAGATATGCTGAACAAAAGAGAAAAGCTTAGCGATGCTGGCGAATTAAAACTGATGGAGTTAATGAATATAAAAGACAAAATTTTAAACGACAATATACCTAAAATAAGTGACGAAATTAGTGCTATAACTCTAGTACAAATTCCTGATTTAATGAAGAAAAAGAGCATTATAGAAAGTAGGCTTTCTGATTTTAATTTTAAAACTTCTCATATAATTTCTAATATAGTTTTATCTGATCGCCCAGCAAAGCCTAAAAAACTAATAATTTTAGCAATATCTGCAATAATAGGACTTATGCTTTCTACCTTTGTAGTATTGGTTTATGATAAATTTAAAATCTGCAATTCCGAAAATAGATAAATTTTAAATAATTTATTTCTATATTGGGGTGTTACGGTTGAATGTAAAGGCTGCTTTGATAAAACTCCCTACTGCGGCGCTTTATATTAAAGATCATATTGCGCTAACTTTAGCATTGCGCTAAATCAGCAATGCTATTTTACTAAAGAGTAAGGATGACATTTAGCTATTGCGGTATCAAGGCTAGAATTGTTTTTTGCTTTTTAACTATGACTATTAAATTTTATCCATACATCGAATTCTATCACTTGGATACATTACCGAAAAAGTCATTTATTACTATCGAGTATCCCCAATTTGCATTTACAAAAGCATCGTGATTATAAATTTGGGTGTATTAATTAAAAATCGCCGATTAAAATTCTATAATTGTATGTAAAAAAGTATTGGTGTCCCGTGTAGGATTCGAACCTACGGCCGCCTGATTAAGAGTCAGATGCTCTACCAACTGAGCTAACGAGACAAGAACTATAATTGTAGTGATAAAAATATAAAAAACTGATTAAATTTTATAAAAATTTCGTTAAATTCCATAAAATTCTATCGGCTTTTATAATATCTAAATGGCTCATAAAAATTAAATAAAATACTTTAGTAAAGAACCAATAAATCTTTTTAAAATGACCCATGCGTTTCGATTTCACATCTAAACGCTCTTGCACAAACTCAACGCAAAGCCAAAGCAAGAAGCCCCATAAGCGGGGCTTGGCTCGATAATTTATTTTGCTTTTTTAGCCTTTTTGCTTCGCGTAGCCTTAGCATGAGTTCTAGGAGAGCGGTTTGAGATGATCGGCTTACCATCAGGATATTTTTTCTGCACGTGATTTACAGGTATCGCCGCACTGCTGCTAGCGCCGTATTTCTCGCCGTTTGTAAAATACTTCCTCATCACTTCTTTCCATCTTTTTGCGTATTTATTCGCGCGTGGAGAGTCATTTAAGATGTCCTCGTAGTCGTAAATTCTCTCGTAGAAGTCGTTAGTTAGTTGATCGTCGATAGTGATTCTGCCGTTGTCGATCGATACGCCTAGGTAGACGCCTGTTTGCTCGCCCGGGCTTACCATCCATGCAGAAATATCAGGTAGATCGGTTGCTCGACCAGTTCTTCTACCTACGCCGCCTGCTGCGGCACCTACATTGATCTCAAGGGTGTCTGTGCCAGTAAAAATGTCTTGATATGACTTCGTAGTATGGAAGATCATCACGATGTCGCTCGTCTCGTAGCCTGCTTGTAAGCCTACGCCATAGCCTTTATATTTGATAAAAATCGGCGAACTCCACTCGCCGTTCTCGCCTTTGACGCTAAAAATTCCATCGCCGTATTGTAGCGATGCGCCCGCAGCTAAACGTTTTACGTCGGTTAGGATTGCGACGGCTTTGGCGCTAGTCAGATAGCGCTCATCGGTACCGAAGTTATTAGCCGCTACGAAAGATCTAACGACGTTAGTCGCCGCTATAACCTCTTGATTTGCCACGACGTCCGCGTGCAAAAGACCGCAAAGTGCAACAGATGCTAGAAGCAAAAACTTTTTCATCATTTAATCCTTTTAAAATTGAATTTTCGTTATTATAACAGCAATTTCATTTGTTTTAGCTAATTTTTAACAAAAAATTGATGAAAAATAACGAATTTTGGAAAATTTATGAAATTTCTAGCTATTTTTGCACTTTTGGCGATCAAAATTTTCGCTTTAGACATAGTAAACGGTGACGTTATTATCTTAAAATTAGATAAAAGCACAACCGAGTTGAGCTTTGGCTCAAAGAAAATCCCCCTTATCGAGGCTCCAAATTCTAGCGATAAAATCGCCGTTTTAGCAGCGAATTACCGTGCTAAGGGAGATTTCGCGCTGCGAATAGTAGATCAAAGCGGCAGTCACGAGCAGATCGTCGCTTTGAAAAAGGGCGAGTATAAAAAAGAGGCTCTAAGTGTCGCTCCTAGTAAAGTTAAACCGCCAAAAGAAGCCGCCGCGCGTATCAAAAAAGAGCTCGACGAAGCCAACGCGATCTATGCGATCACCACGCCGCGCTATCTTTTTTCCACGCCGTTTGAGCTGCCTTTAAACTCCAAAATAACCTCTGCGTTCGGCAATGCCCGCACTTTCAACGGCGAGCTTAAAAGCTATCACAGCGGCACCGATTATCGTGCCGCGGTAGGTACTGCGGTGCGCGCCGCCAACGACGGCGTCGTAGTCATCGCCAAAGACCGCTACTACGCCGGCGGTTCGGTCGTGATCGATCACGGCGGCGGCATCTATTCGCAGTACTATCATCTAAGCGAGATCAAAGTGGCGCTTGGCGATCACGTTCGCAAAGGCGATGAAATCGCGCTTTCGGGCGAGAGCGGTAGAGTCAGCGGCCCGCATCTGCACTTCGGCATCGCGATCAACGGCGTGAGCGTCAATCCGCTAAGCTTCGTCGCTAAATTTAATGAAGTGGTTTTTGGCGAGCGCTAAAATGCCCTACAATCCGAAGGAGTTGATGAAAAAAATTCTCGCAGGCAGCGATTTTAAGCTAAAAGGCTCGGTCAAAGGCCGCGTGCGCGTCGCGAGTAGGGACGGAGCGATCGTAAATTTTACCGCCGCAGACTTCGGCGTGCAGAGCCTAAACGACAAAATTTCGCTCAGTGGCGAGCAGTTCGAGCGTTTTAGAGCCAGAATTTTTGGGATTTTAAACTCTGGCGGACGCGAGCTTGCAGGCAGGCTCACGCTCTCTTCTACGCCCAAAAAGAAAGCCCGCGCAGATCGTCTCCGCGCGGCAGATGACTATGTAGAGTTTGGCGACGCCTTCGATTTTGGTAGCTTTTGCGGCGGAGATTCGGGCGCAGTTTCGCCCGAGGCTGGCGGCAGCTTGGCAAAGACTTCGTATGCTACAAACGCAAGGTGCGGCGAGCGAGATTTTTCTGCGCGCAGCGCTCAGAGTGCGCAAGGCTTTACTTCTAGGGCAGAATTTCAAGATGTTTCGCAAGCAGAATTTTATGGCGCAGCTCGGGCGGAATTTTGCGTAGATACGGCGCGCGAGAATTTAATTTCGCAAAATGGCGCAGCGCAGGATGACATGAGCGTGGGGCTCGCCGCTAGTTTCGAAGAGAGCGCAAATGCGAGGAGTGAAAATTTTATACCACAAAACTCTGCGCCTGCGAATTCTGCCAAAGGACAAAGCTTCATTCCTACATCGCGAAATTTTGCTTCCGCGCAAAGCTCTGCGCTCGTGAAAGATTCCGCATTTGAGGCGCAAAATTCTAATTTTATGGCGCAAGCGGAGAATTTTGCAGCTGAAAATTCGTTTGTAGCAGAGCAGGACGCGGACTTACGAAGTAAAAATTCTACGGCACAAAGCTCTGCATCAAAAAATTCCACTTTCGCAAATTCTGCGCTTGATATAAAGTGCGCAAATGATTGTGGGCCTCAAGGCTCCGAGTTTTCCAAGGGGCAAAGCGCTAATTTCGCTAGCTGCCGTGCCGCAAATTTTGCCTTAGAAAATGCCTTGGAATTCGCGCCTCAAGATGAGAATTTAGTCGGTGAGAATTCAATGTTTTTGGCAAAAGGGCAAAATTACGCGCCCGAAAATTCCGATGGGCAAAATTTAGAGCAGAAAAGCTCCGCGCAAGAGCGACATCCTTTAAATTTGCCGCCGCAAGCGGGAAATAAATTTGCGCCCGAATTTGAGCAATCCGCGCAGTCTGCGTTAACGGGTGAGAATTCTACGTTTGCTTCTTCTATGGCGGAAGGGGTGCTTGGTGATGAGCCCGCGTCTGCAGCTTTTGGGAGCGAATCAACTTTTGCGACTAAGCCCGTAAATTTCTATGGCAAGCCTGCGCGCAAAGCGCCTGCGAAAGAGCGCGCGCGCCTGACGGGGCGTCCGCAGGCTCTGCCTATTGCAAGCGCTTCGCGTCCTGTCTCGCTGCCGCAAGCGCCTAGAGCTAGGCTCATCGAGCTTAAGCCGCGTTTCATAGGCATCGCGCATAGGATTAAAATTTCGTTTTTGAAAAAGAGCGCGAGCGAGCCTGGCGAAGGGGTTTTGGCGCGCGTTCGCATTCCGCTTTTGATGGAGAATTTCGGTCTTAATGATATTTTGTCATCCACGGCGAACTACCAAACGGCGAAAAAGATGGTGCGCACGATCGCTGATCTTTACATCGCTAAGGATCTGCGCGGCGTGCACATAGGCGTGCCGGTACGCCTTGAAATGGGCTTTAAAAGCGGTATCTCTGACGTCAGCAACCACGCCTTTATCTTTAAGCTCATCGAGGACAGCCTCGTCAAAAACGGCGTCATCGACGACGACAATGCAGATATCGTGCGCGAGATCAAGCTTTTTAAGCAAGACGTTTTCGATGGGGTTTTAGTAAACATCATGCGGTTTGAGTAGAGGCTTTGCGGCGCCTTGTGTATAAATTTTAAAAAATTCGCGTTACCGCATGAAATTCCATCGTTTTCGAGCTTTAGCTCGCACCGCAACAAGCGCTTTTTAAAATTTTTTTGATCAAACCAGTAAAAATTTGAAAGGATTGAGATGCAAAAAGCCTTTTTTAATTCGCCCATTGGAATGCTTGAAATTCAGGATGACGAGATCGGGATCTGCAGTATCGACTGGGTCAAAAGCTCTGTCTGCGGGCCCAATGATGAGATCTTTAAAAAACACAACGTAGAGCTTAAATTCGGCTTTGTGCGTGCAGCGGATGATAAAGGACGCGATTTAAGGCTTAGCGATTTAAGAAAGAATTTGGCTCTTTGCACCGACGAGCTTGGCGCATATTTCAGGGGCGAGCTTGAAAGCTTTAGCGTTAAACTGAGCCAAAATGGTACGCAGTTTCAAAAGTCCGTGTGGGGCGCGCTTTTAGAGATCCCTTATGGTGAGGTCGTAACATACGGCGAGCTAGCCCGGGCTATCGGCAGACCGCACGCAAGCCGCGCAGTAGGCGGCGCAAACGGCAAAAATAAAATTCCCATCATCGTGCCGTGCCACCGCGTCGTAGCTGCGGGCGGGCTCGGAGGATACAGCGGCGCAGGCGGCGTAGCTACCAAAGCGTGGCTGCTAAACTTCGAAAGAGAAAGCTTAGCCAAATTGGGCAAGTAAAATTCCGTTAAATTATGCCTTGCAGGCACGGCGCTGATTTTAAAATTTTACCGCGCGACGCTGCGAAATTTCATAAAGCGATTTTGTAAATTTCTAGTTTTGCGGCGATTGAAATATTTAAAATTTAGTAAGGAGCCTGCTAAGCCGACTTGAAGTCTTAATTTGGAATTTATTGCGCCGCAGACGCTTGCTATGAGTGGTTGAAATTTTTCGCAGTGATAAAATTTAGCCTCACGAAATTCTGCGCTGAAGTCCTTCGATAAATTTTCATCTTGCGTGCATTTAGTGCGGCAGCGCGTAAAGCAGCAAAATTTTGCCGATCCTTTTGTGCAGATAGGCAAGGATAGCAAGGTTTTGCGGTAGAATTTTGCATAGCTTAAAAATAATTCTGCGTCACCGCGCTGCACGAGTAAAATTCTGCACCGCCGTATCAAAACAAAGTAAAATTCTTAAATCGCGCTTGTCAGGCAGGGTTAAAATCCGCGCAGAAGCGGTAAGCGGGGCAGAATTTATCTCAGCGGTAATGTGACTAAGTAAAATTTTATAAATCCACGAAGCGGGCGGTATCCCAGCAGAAACGGCATTGTCTTAGCAAGCTTCTTGCGAAAGCGGCGGGTGCGCCAAAGATAAAATTTCTCACGGAGGCGGCAAAGTACAGCAGTATGCTGCTAGAGACACCTAGCGAAGATGAAATTTTGCGCGAAGAGAGCGAGGGAAATTTTGCGCAAAGACCGCGCTATTTGCTGAAATTCGCGCAAAAGCAGTATTCTTTTAAAAAATTCCTAGTAGCGGTAGCGTTCGTCGGCGAAGCTCGCCTTTGAGGCGGTGGCGTTTTGCTAAGGCTTCTTGCGAAAGCGACGTTGCATAGCAAAGTAATTGTAAAAGCGGCAAGCGTACTGCAGATGAAGTTTTTAGCAAAAGCGGCATATCAGAGCGAAATCCCATTCAAAATGCACGGCAAAGATAAAATTTGCCAAGCAACTACGAGCGAAAACCCGGCAAATTCAGCAAAGCTTGGTAGAACGCAGAATTTTTATCAAATCTACGTAGCTTTGCCAAATTCTTAAATTAGTCGAAATTTTCTATCAGATCGCTAAAAATTTTAGTTAAATTTTCGACGTCGCTAATCTCTACTCGTTCGTTGATCTGATGGATCGTGTCGTTTCGCACGCCAAACTCCGCCGTCTCCACGCCAAACTCCGCGAAGTATCTCGCATCGCTCGTGCCGCCTGCGGTGTTTAGCTCGGCTGCTGCGCCACAGATCTTCTGCACGCTAGCGCTTAGTTTTTGCACGATTTTGGAGCTTCGCTGAGTTAAAAAAGGCTTTGAGGAGCTTTTTAGTGCGAGATGTAGCGATGCGCCTGCTCGCAGCTGTGCGGTGCAGCTCATTTCTAGCTTGCCGCAGGATTCGCTTTCGTTGCATAGCGCGTCTTTAGCGTCCAGTTCAAATAACCCCAGTACATAGTCTCGCACGTCTTCTAGCCCCAGCCCTACGCCGCCGCGTACGTTAAACATCACGCGTACGTCCTTGGGTGTTACGTTTACTACCTGCGAACCGCCGCGAATGTCGGTGATGACTATCTTGGCTGGAGCGAAATCCTCGCTACCCGCGTCCAGATCATGCCCCGCAAGACTTACAAGCACCGGCGCTAAAATATGGACAGGATTGATGCATTTATCTTGGTAGGCTGCGTGCCCGCCGATGCCCGTGAGCGTGAGGACGCCGTTAATCGAGCCGCGACGACCGATCTTAATGGTATCGCCGAAGCGCACTTCGCATGTAGGCTCCGCAACGATTGCGAAGTCGGGTAGGGCACCTTGCTCGCGCAATTTAGAGAGCATTTCGCGCGTGCCGTAGATGCCGTCACCCTCCTCATCGCTGGTTAGCAGCAGGCTTAGCGTGCCCTTAAAATCGCGTGCCGCCGCTAGCGCGCAGATTGCCGCTGCGATGCCGCTTTTCATATCCTGCGCGCCGCGCCCGTATAAAAAGCCCTCCGCTTCCACCGGCACAAACGGATCGCTCGCCCAGCCCTCGCCCGGCGGCACGACGTCGATGTGTCCGGCAAAGCACAGATGCGGACCCTGTCCGAAGCGCTTGGTAAAAATCGCGTTAGTTACGCCGTTTAGCTCGAATCTATCCTCGCTAAAGTCCGCCAGCAGCATTGAGACGTAGTTGAAAGCTCCGTCGTCGCTAGGTGTGAGCGAGCGGAATTTGATGAGCTCTTTTAGAATTTCAATCGGTTTCATAAGCCATCCTTTGGTTTAAATTTTAGCAAAAATTATAGCGTATAAAAGCTTTAGCGCAAAAAATGTCAAAATAAACGCCGAGATATATGCAAATGCCCGCACTACTATGTTTGGAAGCTTGCTGCGAGCTAGATATATCGCAAGCGGAAAAAGCGTGATCCAAGCCAAAATTCCGCTTACAAGCCCCGCAAGAGCAAGCGCAAAATCTGCTCGCGCGGTGCCGGCAGAGACGCTGAGCCAAAACATAATGACGTATGGATTTAGTAAATTTATCAAAAAGCCTTTGCCGTAAAGCGCCGCGCCCGAGCAAGCCTCGACGCTTGCAGGCTGCACCGAGCGAGTCGCGCCATGCCAGATCGCGTACGCCGTGTAGAGTAAAAAGCATGCGCCAAATACCGATATGCAGGCAAAAACGATCGGGATTTTGGCTAACTGCGATATGCCAAACGCCGATAGCGCCAGATAGAGCATATCCGCGCTCATGGCGCCGAGGCCCAGGCACAGCGCCTTGGTGTAGCTTCGCAGCGCGTAGGACATTATCAGTACGTTTACCGGACCGATCGGCACGCTAACGCCCAACCCCATCAAAACCCCTTGTACGAATGGCTGCATCCCTTTGCTTGTACTCCCCAAATATGCTCTAAAATTTCGGCGTGCGGCGCTGCGAAAAAACTTATAGACGCGGCTTTGCGAATAGATCGATGACGCACAGCTTCGCGAATGGATCAATCCTAAAATTCCGCGCGACCGCCGATCGGTTTTAAATTTTATGTGATCGCTGCTGTAATGTGCTCTGGCTCTAAAATTTTAATGCAAGCGTCGTAGTGCGCTCGGCTCTAAAATTTTTAACGCGTGCGGTCGCATATGCTTCGACTTTGAAATTTTAACGAGCGCTTCACATACACGCTCAGTCGCAAAATTTCAATATGAGCATTATGTGCTTGAAATTTATACGAGCATTCGTGCGGCGGACCCGCTCACTAGACTTCAAATTTAGTTTTTAAATTTTAACGCACAGATCGCGATTTAAATTTGCACTTTAAATTTTGCGGCTCGAATTTTGTGAGGCAAAATTTGCCGTTTTGCTGCGCCGCTAAGTTTGCGAGCCAAATTTCACAAGGCAAAATTTAAACTAGCAAAAGATTGGCGACGAACGACGGCTCGCGCAAGTCGGTAAGTTTTAGTCGCGTAAATTTAAAGATCGCGGCGGTAAAATTTAGCCTGCCGAAATTTTGCTTTGCGTAATTTTGAGTATCCGCGCTCATAAACGTCTCATGATCTCAGATAAAATTTTGCGAAGCGAAATTTCGCGCCTTAAAATTTTATCCATAAATTTTAAAATCCTGCCGCGGCACCTGAAATTTAATCGTGCGCTTGCTTTAAATTTAGCCACACTCCCGCAATTTGGCTACGCCCTCATTTTAAATTTTATCGGCCCGCCGTAAACCTAGCCCGCAAAGCAGATGCGCCGCAGAGCATATCTCGCCGTGACGCCAAATCGCGCCGTAAATTTTATCTTTTCGCAGCGAAGCAAATTTTACACTGCAAAGCAAGAACCTGCGCAGCGCCGTACTAAATCTGCACCGCAGAGTAAATTTCTCGCCGCAGCTTGGTTTGCAGAAATCTTGCGCGCAAAGCTCGCTTTGCAAAACCCCGTGACTCGAGAGCTTTAAGCAGTCCGATTTGCAAAATTCCACATCGCAATAGCGCAAATTTAAAACGAAAAATCCCCCGTCGCGCCGTGCGACATGCTCTCATAAACCGCCTTGACGTACTTATCGCGCACAGCGCAATCTAGCAGCTTCTCACACTCCAGGCAGCTGGTGAGATTGTGCTCCGCCTGGCACGCTTGCAGCGCGGCTAAGCTTTTATCCAAAATTTCGTCGTAAACGTCGCGCGGCGCGCTGCTCTGGGTATCAGCCATTAGTTTTTCTCGCCGTAAATTTCATGCATCTTCGCGATCTCGTACTTCGAGCCGAAAAAGCAAGGGCTGCTTTGGTGGATTTTTTCAATCTTTAGCTGCAAAAGCGAGCCGTTTTCGCCGTCGCTGGTGGCGCCTCCCGCGCGCTCGAAGATGAACGCAAACGGCAGCACTTCGAAGGTTACGCGAAGTTTGCCACGCGGATGATCGCTAGTAGCGGGGTAGCTGAAAAGTCCGCCGCCTTTTAATAAAATTTGATGCAGATCGCTTACCATCGCGCCGCTGTATCGCAGTCGGTAGCCCTCATCAAATAGCGCCCGCACGAGCTTTCGGTGCGGCTCGCTCCAGCCCTTTTGCGTCGCACCGGTGGCGTTTAGCTTGCCTTTTTGCTGTAGGCGCAGCTCTTTTACGAAGCTAAATTTGCCCTCGCGATTTAGGCGGTAGAGCTTCGGCGCGTCCTCGCAAACGACCATCTCAAGGCGCGGCCCGTAGATGCAATAGATCGCCGCCTTTAAGTTTGCGGGCGAAATTTCATCCTCGTAGATGCCAAATATCGAGCCCACGGCGAAATTTACGTCCACCAAGCTCGAGCCGTCGAGCGGATCGTAAGCGACGATTAGGCGCGCGTCCTCTCGCAGCGTTAAAATTTCATCTTTCTCCTCGCTGATTAGGGCGCGTACGAGCGGATTTTTGCGAAATTCCGCCTCGATTATGGCGTCGCTTTTTACGTCGAGTTTGAGCTGCGTATCGCCCGTGCTGTTGTGATGATCTGTGTAGCCGAAGTCCGCGTATTTCAGCTCCTCGGCGATTTGTAGCGCGATATTTTGGATTGATTTTACGATCTCTTGCATTTTATTCCTTTACATTTTTTTGGCGTTTTTTAAGATCCATTCGCTAATGCCCGCAGCGTCGTTGATGTCGAAATTTACGCGGCAAAATTTATCCATCTGCTCGCCGCTTAAATTTGAAGCGATCGCGTCCGAAAATGGCAGATACGCCGGATCGATCCTGTCGCGAAACAGGCTTATGCGCGGCAGTGGCAGCGTCTTTAGCCCCTCTACGAGCAAGATATCAAACTCGCCTAGCATCCGCACGACCTCGTCGATTTGCATACAGCGCTGCGAAAAATAGCTCGTCCGCGTCGGGCTCATCACGACGGTCTCGGCGCCGAGCTCGCTAAATTTGGCGCTGTCCTTGCCCTCTACGTCAAAGCGCGCCTTATCGCCCGGATCATGCTTTACGATCGCAGTTCGCAGGCCGCTTGCGATAAAAATTTTAGCGATCTTGCAGATTAGCGTCGTTTTGCCGCTGTTGGAAGGGCCTGAAAATGCGATAGCAAGTCTTTTCATTTTTAAAATCCGGCTTTTTAAGATGAGCAGATTGTAGCGAATTTAGCCTTTTAAAAAGCAAAATTCGTTAAAATGCGCCTAAAATTTCAAAGGAAGATCGATGAAGAAATTTGATTTTAGCGGCGCGCTAAACGGCCTGCTGAAGGACGCGCTCCTAGCCGCGTTAGCGCTATTTTTAAACTCCTGCTCCGCAAACGATCCCCGTCACGATCCGCTTAAAAACGAGTTTTTGGCCTACACGCAAAAATTTGAATCGGTGCGCGCGGGCGATCGCTATTTGGCAGTGGCGACCTATCTAAATCCCGTCGCGCCCGAGCTTAGAAACGCCGCGGAGGACGAGGTATTTTTGCTCACCTCCTATCCTAAAGAGATTCAGATCCACGCGGTGCAGATTAACGGCGCAAACGCAAACGTAACGCCGCTGAGCGACGGCGATCCGCTTTTGCAAAAGGAGCTTTTTAAGATCGCGTGGGCGAGCCGCTACAAGATCACCGCGCCTAAGAGCGATAAGGACGAGCTGGTGCTTAGCTACCGCACCTCAAACGATCTGGGCGCCACGATGAAATTTCGCAAAGTTTCAAAGTCGCTGTATTGGCACCCGCAGATCGATCTGAAAGATTAAAGGAGAGAGGGTGGGCTACGACATAAGCTACCACGCGATCGGCAAAGATGAAATTTCGCAGTGGTATTTTAAGCCGCTAAAGCTCGCGCAGAGGGGAGATTTTGAAAGCATCGCTAAAATCGCGCGCGAAGCGGGGGTGGATGAATTTTATGTAGAAAAATACGCGGATGGCTTCCGCTCGGCGCTGCAGTACGGCACGCAGGGGATTTTAATAAAACGCACGGATTTCACCTTGCCGTGGCGCAGGGCTATTTTAGAGAGTATTTTTACACGCGCGGCACGGCGTTTAGCTTTTTGGCGGAGCAAAACTCTAAATTTAAACCCTACATAAGCGATTGGCGCGAGGTTTTGCCGGCGGAATTTCTAGCGGAATTTAGCGGCGAAATTCACAACGAGATCATCGAAAACTACTGCTGCGGCGCGTATCTTGGCACCGATAATGTGCAGAAACTGCTGCGCGATTATGAAGCGGACGGCGAGATAAAAGAGGCGATAGATGGGTTTTATGCGCAGAATTTGCCCGTGTTTTTAAAGGCGCTAAATTTGGCGCGCAAGCTTGAAGTAGGGCTGCTTGAGGCTACCGAGGTGGTTGAGCCCAATCCGATCGATCTGAATAGGTCCGAGTCGTTTTCAAATCTTTTTAATTGCGATACGCAGGGCGCGCTGATCTATGCGGAAATCGCCGCGCAGCAGATCGGCGAGGCGATAGAGCGAGATAAGGCAGGCGGAGGCGTTAGGATGGTCAGAGAGAATTTTACCTTGCGCGGCGCCAATGCAACGCGCGGCGGCAGTGCAATGGAAGCGGACGGCGGCACAATGAAAGAAAGCGGCGAAAATTCCGTCCCGTGCAGCGGCGATACGATCGAAGGCAGCGGCGAGAAGTCGCTTTTCGACAAGATCAAAGGGCTTTTCAAATAGCAAATGGTCGCTAAATTTTATTCCGCCGAAGCTTGCGCGGAGTTAAGGTCGTAAAATTAAATCATCTCACGTCCGCAGACCCCGCGCTGTTAAATTTAGCTAAAATGGTGCGGCAAAGAGGCGTGTAGATTTAAAATTTAAAACTTGCCGAAATTTTAAAACGGCGGCTTGCATATCTGAAGCTTTAAAGCGCCGCAAGCAGGCCGCAAAAGCGGCTAAATTTAAACGCGCCGCAACCCCTTTGCGACGGATAAGTTGCGGATAGTTTATCTGTTTAAATTTTTGATTTTTTGTTGATCCAGCGGCAGGTTTGATCGAATTTTTATTATGACGGTATCGTCTTTATCGGCGTTTCCGCCTATTAAAACGCCTCCGTCATCCGTGCTTACGGCGCTTTTGAACCAAAAATCTTGCAATTTCGCTTTGTTTTCGCGCAATATATTGCCGTCCAGATCAAGCTCTAAAAATATCGTCTGATCCTCCGAAGCCTCGTTTGCGCCGATTAGAAGAAGCCCCTCTTTGTAGTTTGCTAATTTATAGGTCGCGTTTAGCGTGTCGGGCAGATCGCAGACGCCGCGATCTCTTCCGCAAATCTGCTTTCTCCAAATTTCATTGCCTAAGGCGTCAAATTTTGCGATATTTGCGCCGAATTTTGCCAGCAGAAATATCGATCCGTCCTTTGCTTTTAACAGCTGCGCTTTTTGATCCATTACAAGCTCGTCCGAGGCACCGCCTTCCTTCGTGCGGGCAAAATTTATGCTCTTGTGCCAAAGCTCCTCGCCTTTGGCGTTAAATTTTAAAAATCCGTCTTTTTCGATGATGAGCAGGATTTCGCTTTCGGATATTTTGGCTATCTTTGTCATAGTGCCGTCAAACGGCCTTTTGCTCTTTGCGATATTTAGCTTTTTCTTCCATAGCAGTTTTTCTCTTTCGTAAAAGCACAGATCGTCGTTTTCGTCTATCGCGGCAAATTTATCGCCGAAGCTCGCTACTTCTTTAAATTTAATAGGAAATTCGTAGATTATCTTTTTCGTTTTGGCGTCTAAAATTTGATTATCCAAAAGCGCGTATGAATCCATCGCCGCTACCGGCATATTGGCTGCGGATACCATATTTAATTTTTTGCGCCAGAGCTCCGCTCCTCGCTCGCTTAACGCAACTAGCGAGACTCGGTATTCGTCGTTTGCGCTTGCAAGGAGCAGATATCCTTGCAGGGATTTTATTATGTTATCGACGGTTCTAAAGCCGTTTTTAGCGTAGGGAAGATCCCAGATCGCGCCTTTTTCTTCAGGGCCTTTTTCGGCTAAAATTTCATTTTGCATCTGCACAGATTGAGAGGATTTCTCGGCGGAGCTTAACGAAGCGCGATCAAGCCCGCTTATGAACGCTCCGTTTCTCGTAAAATAGGAAAAGAATAGATATTCGCCGCGAGATTCGACGCTTACGCCTTTTAGGCTCTGCGGAAAGAGATATCTTTTTATCGGAGCGGGGTCAAGTTTATTGCTAAAATCGATCAGATCCACGCTTGGAAATTCCCCTTTTTCGGATATTTTTTTGCCCAAGTAGGCTAAATTTAGATCCTCTATGACTTTAAAATTATTTAAGTGCGCGCCGCTGTAATACGCGCTTGATTGAACCGTATTATTTTCGCCCAAATCATATAGCCCAAATTCGCTCCAATTGGATGAAAATACCCGCTTGCCGTCTTTGGATAGCGCCATTTTATCGATTTCTAAATACGGATGAGCGATATAGCGGATCTGCTTTAAGATATTGGAGCTTTGCGCGGCATTTGCGCGGTATTTATCCATATCCGATATATCTAAAATATAAAACCCCGTCCAGCTTGCCAGCAAAAGTTCATTCTCAGATAGCAGTTTCAGATCGCCGAGCTCCTTTATTTCGGATAATCTATGCGGCGCGCAGGCGTAATCGTATTCCTGCTTAGTGACTTTGGAAGGAGCGATAAAATAAGCAAGCTGCGTAAATTTATCATCTTTTACATCATAGGCGGTAAGGGTGCTGAAAAAATCCTTTGCAAAGAGGGTGCGCCCGTCGACTGAAAGCTCTATTTTATTTACAAATCGCGCTTCAAGTCGAGCCGAAATTTTAATATCCCTTCGATCGCTAAGATCCAGCTTATAAATTCCGAAATTCGGATCAGCGACGAATAGACTTTTGCCGTCTTTGCTCTACGCGATATCTATGTAAGCGGGATCAAGCTCGTATTGCGGAAAAGAAAATATGCCCGCAAGCCTTAGAGTGCGCGGCTCGGTAACATCGATCAGGACGATGCCGCCTTTGTCGTCGCCCAAGCCAAAGAGCGTATTTTGATCCTCCGAAAGGCGCAGCTCGTAAATTTCAAATGGAAGCTTAAGCGCGTTTTTTGCAAGCTCTCTTTCCTCTAAATTTAGCTCTTGCAACGCGCCGCCCTGTTTTTTCGCGGCGGCAAGATCGCTTTTAAGGATTAAAATTTCCTCCTCCTTAAGCGATTTTGAGGTCTCTTTGGCGGCCGAAAAATTTTGAGTCGCCGCGCAAATTTCGCAGATAAAAGCCGAAGCGGCTAAAATTTTAACTATAAGATTTCGCTTTGCTTTCATTTCGCCGCCTCGTAAATTTATCTAAAATCATCGCTTCTGCTAGGTACCAGCAGATCTTGCAGCTCCTGTTGCACCGAGACTTTCGCGCGCGGATCGAGGATCTGCGAGTAGATGATGAAGTTTGCAAGCACCTTTTTGCCGTAGTCCCTGCTCTCGGCATACGGCACGAGCTCCATGCTAAGCCACGGCTCGAATTTGCCCTTATTAAACATATCGCCGCGCTGAAGCATCTTTTTGACGAGCCCGAGCCCGCCGTTGTAAGCGTATGCGATGAAAACCGGGCTGTAAATTTTGCGCTCCAACCAGTCGATGTGGATGTTGGCGAAGCGGTAAGCGACTTCCGGGCGGAACATATCGTCTTGATCGAAGCCGTCGATTTTGAGTTGCTTTTTGCCGATTTCGTTAGCCAAAAACGGCATAAATTGCATCATCCCAAGCGCATACGACGTAGATACCGATGCGGGCACGAAGCGGCTTTCTTGGCGGGCGAGCGCCAAAATTAGCGCCTTGCGGCGGTTGTCGCCGTCGCCGATGTATTCCATAAACGGCGTCGGATAGAAGTTATCCTTGCCGCCGCTTGCTTTATTCATGATGTATGAGTACTCGCCGATGCTTTGCTTGGTGTCGAATTTTTTGGCAAATTCCAAAAGCTGCTCGCGAGACATCCTATCGGCGCTATTTTTCGTGCGAACCCAAGCGAAAGGATCGGTTATATCGTAGCCTTCGATGGAATTTTTAGCGGGGTTTGGGATGATGATGTTTAAATTTTTATTTCCCGAAATCTCTTTGGCATAAAGCGCGTAGAGGCTGTAATAATCGCTGCTAGCAAGCTGGCGCAAGACATTTTGATCTCCATTTAGCAGGTAGATCCAAAATTTCGCATTGTGTACATCGTGAGGCTTCTCAAAGCTCGCTGCTGCGCGGCTAAAAAACGCAAGCGCCGCCCCTTCGTCGCCCTGCATGACGGCATTTACGCCCAGCATAAACGCTACGTCCTTTTCTACAGCCGACGGATCGACGCCCGTGAGCGAGCGGCGCAAGTGCGGGTATTTGCGGTTGATTAGCGCATCGTTGAGAACCGCTTTGAAGCCTTTTTGCGAAGCCAGTTCACTTACGAAGGCTGCGTCGGCGTCGATGTCGATCAGAGCGTCCTTGCCCGCACCTTTTAAGTAGTCGTAATATAAAAAGTAGTTTTGCGCGTTGCGGCTCTGCATAAAATACTCGCTCGGATTTTCGTCGTTAAATCCGCGCAGTAAATTTACGGCGTTTCGCGAAGCCGCGTCTTGGTGCTTTTCAAGCTGCGAAGCGAGCGTCTCGCGCACCGACGGGCTTAGCTTGGCGATAAAATTTGGATAGGAGCGCGCCTTTTTGCAGGTTAAATTTGCATCTAAAATATTTGCCGCCGTTACTCCTGCGCAGCGATCCGGACGCTTAGGAGGGCGAATGGCGCCGAAAATTCTATCTAGCTTCTCTTTTAGTTTGCCTTTGTAGCGAAAGATACTCTGTTTTAAAGCTCTAATCTCCGCTTTGTTGTATTTCGTCTCATCTATTAGGCGATAGATGTAATAGTCCTTGGCTAGGGATTTTGGCTCGTCTTTGATCTGTTCGTAGCTTAAAATTTTACCACTACTTGCGGCGCACAGCAGTCCTAAAACAAGGCTAAATTTCAGAAATATTTTCAAATGACCGTCCTATTGATGATATAGATTATCGCGCTGTCAAAGAAGTTAAGCACGAGTAGGATAAGAAGCGGCGAAAGATCAAATCCGCCGAAAGTCGTAGGCAGATAGCGGCGCACCAGCGCAAACGCGGGCTCTGTAAGCGCAGAGATCGCGCGGACGATTTTATAAAATTTACCGAACGGATTTGGACGGATGAAACTCAAAACGCAGGCGACGAAAATTAGCATCATATAAGCTTGAATCACGTAGTGAATACTCACTAAAATGCCGTAAAATACGCTATTTAGTAGCATCGAGTATCTCCTTTAAATCGGCGCGGATCAGTGGATACAGCTCGCTAAGCTCCGGTCCGTGCGGCGCGCCGGTTAGCAAAAACCTAAGCGGCATAAACAGGCTCTTGCCCTTTAAATTTGTAGCCTGCGAAAGCGCCGCTTTGAAATCATTAAATTCCATTGGAGCGCCGTTTGAGCTTAATAAATTTAAGATCGCCTCTCGCAGCGCCTGCGCCTGCGCCGCCCACTCCTGCGGGATATCTTTCGCGCCGTAGATCGCTGCGATCTTCTCTTTGATACGTGGGATCAGGCTCGCTTCT
>ERZ772967.811-NODE-811-length-23105-cov-3.965206_pt1 | contig 23105 bp, 20 predicted proteins | sample MGYA00511677_ERZ772967 | MGnify/ENA primary metagenome ERZ772967 (study PRJEB29015, sample SAMEA2737931) | human oral metagenome | biome: human oral; feature: human-associated habitat; material: dental | place: China | collected 2146 ...
GCTTATAGGAAGCTTATACGAATCTTGGACGATTGGTATAGAAAGGGTATGTAAAAAGTTGATTCATAGTATAATACAACAAGGCTAAAAATGTTAAAATCGGGGTTTCGAGGCGAAAGAAAGAGAAATAGGTGTTAGGTCTTAGGGCATAGGCACTAGGGGGAGTATGACGGAAGCGGGGAATAAATGACGAGTGTTAAATTTGGGGATTTGGGAATTAGTTCGTAATTTTGCCACCTTAAAAGAAAACAATGTCAGAAAAAACATCTCGGACTAAACATACTTTTCGTCAGCTGTCGCGCTTTGTAAAACCTTATCGTGGGGTATTTATAGCCGTAGCTCTCTTTGCAGTGCTATCGTCTATCTTTTCGACCGCACAACCTTACCTGATAAAAGTAGCGATTGACAGTTATATCACTCCTAAGGATTACGAGGGTTTAGTGCGCATTGTGTACATACTCATAGCTTTACTATGCGCGGAAGTAACAATGCAGTTTCTGTTTTCTTATTACTCTAACTGGCTGGGGCAAACGGTAATACGCGATGTGCGAGAAAAGCTTTTTGCGCACTTGTTGCGCTTTAAGATGCGGTATTTTGACAAATCGTCCATAGGGGTATTGGTAACGCGTGCAGTGAACGATATGGAACGGATAGGCGAAATTTTCAGTTCGGGGCTTTTTGAGATGGCAAGCGATATACTGAAAATGTTTGTTATCACGATTGTAATGTTTGTGATTGATTGGAAATTGGCGCTTATCAGCTATGCTACGATGCCTCTGATTTTGTACTTTACGCGTTGGTTTCAACGTTCAATGAACGCTGCTTTTGTGGAGGTACGTCACCAAGTGGCAAACCTAAACGCCTTTGTACAAGAGCGCATTTCGGGTATTAAAGTATTACAACTTTTTGCGCAAGAGCGTGAAGAATTGGAGAATTTCAAAAAGATAAACGAGAAACACAAACAGGCGTGGCTGAAAACGATATGGTACAACTCTATTTTCTTTCCGATTGGCGACTTGTGTGTATCGATTACCATTGCGCTGATTGTGTGGTTTGGCGGTCGGCAAATTATAGGAGATAACGTGTACGACTTAGGGAATATCTTTCTTTTCATACAGCTTTCGCAACAGTTATTCCGACCCATTAGGCATATAGCCGATAAGTTCAACACTTTGCAGATGGGCATTATCGCTTCTGACCGCGTATTTGCTATTTTGGATACTGAAACGGATACTGAAACTGGAGGTGAGAAAGAGTTGAAGGAGGTGAAAGGTAATATTAAGTTTGAAGACGTCCGTTTTGAATACGTAGCAGGGGAAGAAATCTTGCACGGCATTAGTTTTGAGGTAAAAGAAGGCGAAACCATTGCGATTGTAGGAGCAACGGGTGCAGGGAAGACCACTATCACCAATTTGCTAAACCGTTTTTACGACTTGACTTCGGGGGCGATTTACATCGATGGGGTGAACATTGAGGAGTATACCCTCAGTTCGCTACGAGAGCACATTGCTACCGTATTGCAAGACGTATTCCTATTTGCCGATAGTATTTACAACAATATCACCTTGAAAAATCCTGCTATCACCGAAGAAGAAGTGATTGCGGCTGCTAAGAGTATAGGAGTTCACAACTTTTTGATGAGTTTGCCAGAGGGATATCATTACAACGTGAAAGAGCGTGGGGTTATGCTTTCGGCAGGACAACGCCAGCTGATAGCTTTCTTGCGCGCCTATGTACACAAACCGCAAATTCTTATTTTGGACGAGGCAACATCTTCAGTAGATTCGCATTCGGAAAAGCTCATACAAGAGGCTACCGATAAGATGACCGAAGGGCGCACGTCCATCATCATTGCACACCGCCTTACCACCGTAAAAAAAGCTGATAGAATAATAGTATTAGACAAAGGGAAGATAGTGGAAATAGGCAATCACGAGGAGTTATTGCAAATAGAAAACGGCTATTACCGCAACTTGTATGAGGTGCAGTTTTTAGAAGAAGTAAAATACAAGGAGTGAGACTGCGTCTCAGAAATTAGTATAAATGAGGTTCAGAATCAAATAGGTAAAAGGCAATTGAACTGACGTTACATAAAATTTAATTGAAAAAACGCTTAACTATAAATGGCTAAAAAGAAACAACCACAAGAAACACAAAAGAAGAAGAAGGATACTAATAAACCTCAACAGCGCAAATTGGCTTTTGGCGTATTTTTAGTACTGCTATCGCTGTATTTGGTATTTACCTTTTCGTCATTCTTCTTCTCGTGGCAGACTGACCAAAGTGGATGGGCAGATTTGAGCAATCGGGAAGAAATTGCTGACAATATAGGCAGTAAGATAGGAGCCTATTTGGGGCAGTTATTTGTATATAAAGGTTTTGGACTGGCAGTTATCTTTCCTGTGTGGCTTCTATTTCTCTCAGGGATGAAACTTATCCTAAATATGAAAAAGCCATTGCTAAACCGCTGGTTCTGGGGGATTCTGTTAATGGTATTCACTTCAACCGCCTTAGGATTTTTGGGAGGGAAAGCTACCATATTAGCAGGTGTTTCGGGCTATGAACTAAACCATTTTCTACAAGACTATTTGGGCAAATTAGGCACTATACTCCTTTTGGTACTTATTGTAGTACTCTATGGCATTTTCAAACTAAATCTCACTACTGAAAAGGCTGTTGCTTTCTTCCAAAATACATTCTCTAAACTGAAACGCGAAGGAGAAGAAGAACAGGAGCAAGGCGATGACAGCTTTGAAAGTATAGAAAAAGAGCCTAACTCCATAGAATTTACTACTGATGAGGGCGATTTAGACTTTATCATTCCACAAGGTGAAAACGAAAAGTTAGACCCTTTTACTCATAAAAAGGAAATTCCGCGCCTTGATGGACAAGAGGGAGGTTTGGAAATCACTAATATTCCCGAAGAAGAACAACCTGATTTTACAGTAACGCCTACTCAGCCAACAGAGGCAATAGACCCCGAGACTCTGGCTAAGCAATTGGTAGAGAACTATGGAGAGTATGACCCAACGTTAGAACTTAGCGATTACCGTTTTCCTACACTCGACCTCTTAGACGACCCCAAAGACAGTGGTATTGTTATTAACCAAGAAGAATTGGAGGAAAACAAGAATACAATCGTACAAACACTGAACGATTACAAAATTAAAATAGAGAAGATAAAGGCGACCATAGGTCCTACTGTTACTCTTTACGAAATTGTACCCGAAGCAGGGACACGTATTGCAAAAATCAAGAACTTAGAAGACGACATAGCCCTTTCATTGGCAGCACTTGGTATTCGTATTATTGCACCTATTCCAGGGAAAGGTACGATAGGTATTGAAGTGCCAAACAAGAAGCCTACAATGGTGTATATGCGCACGATGATTACCGCACCGCGATTCCAACACGCCGAAATGGAACTTCCTATCGCCTTCGGAAAGACAATTAGCAACGAAACTTTTGTAGCCGACCTTACCAAAATGCCTCACCTACTAATGGCGGGAGCAACCGGACAAGGTAAATCGGTAGGGATAAATGTAGTGCTCAGTTCGCTACTCTACAAGAAGCACCCAGCCGAAGTGAAGTTTGTGTTAGTAGACCCTAAAAAGGTAGAACTCTCGATATTTGAGCGTATAGAACGCCACTTCCTCGCTAAATTGCCCGATAGTGAAGAAGCAATTATTACCGATAACAAAAAGGTGGTGAACACGCTAAACTCCCTCTGTATAGAGATGGACAACCGCTACGAACTGCTGAAAAATGCCCAAGTGCGGAACATCAAAGAGTATAATGCTAAGTTTAAAGCGCGACAGCTAAACCCTAACGAGGGACACCGCTTCTTACCTTACATCGTATTGGTGGTAGATGAGTTTGCCGACTTGATAATGACAGCAGGCAAGGAGGTAGAACTTCCTATTGCACGATTGGCACAGCTTGCCCGTGCCATTGGTATTCACTTGATTATCGCTACTCAACGCCCATCGACCAATGTGATTACTGGTATTATTAAAGCCAACTTCCCTACGCGTATTGCTTTCAAGGTAAGCTCTAAAATCGACTCTAAAATCATCTTGGACGGCTCGGGAGCAGAACAGCTCATTGGACGAGGTGATATGCTCTACTCGCAAGGAAATGAACCCGTACGTATACAATGTGCTTTTGTAGATACCCCCGAAATAAAACACATTACCGACTTTATTGGGGCACAGCGTGCTTACCCCGATGCGTACTTGCTTCCTGAGTATGTAGGACCTGAGGGAGAGGGTGTAGATTTAGACTTCGACCCCTCGGAACGTGACCCTATGTTCCGCGAAGCTGCCGAAGTGGTAGTGAATGCGCAACAAGGTTCGGCTTCCCTCTTGCAACGCAAACTGAAATTAGGTTACAACCGCGCGGGTCGCCTCATCGACCAGTTAGAACACGCAGGTGTAGTAGGTCCGTTTGAAGGCAGTAAAGCCCGCCAAGTGCTCATTCAAGACATTGTAAGCTTGGATAGATTATTAGACGGGCAATAGTGAAAAATGAAAAGTTAAGAATGAAAAGTATGAATCAACAACACGATTTTTTAAAATATCAAGCCCCCACCTCACCTTATCCGCGATTGTTGGAGGTAGAACGCGCCGAAGGCAGCTATATCTACACTACCGATGGCAAGCGTTATTTAGATTTTGTGGCAGGCGTATCGGCTTGCACCTTAGGGCATTGTCACCCTGCGGTAGTGAAGGCTATACAAGAGCAGTGCGCTACCTATATGCACGTGATGGTATACGGCGAGTATGTACAAAAGCCTGCGGTAGATTTCTGCAAGCTCCTTGCCGAGCAGTTGCCACCAGAGCTCAATACCACCTATTTGGTAAACTCCGGTACGGAAGCTATTGAGGGGTCGGTGAAATTAGCCAAACGCGCTACGGGCAGAACTCAACTCATCGCTGCCAAAAATGCTTATCACGGCAATACACAGGGCTCGATGAGCCTAATGGGCTATGAAGAACGCAAACGCGCTTATCGTCCGCTTATCCCTGATGTAGATTTTATAGAGTTCAACAACGAAGCCGATATCCTCAAAATCACCGAACGTACCGCAGGGGTAGTCTTGGAAAGTATCCAAGGGGGAGCAGGATTTATCGAACCCCAAAACGACTATCTTATCAAGGTAAAACGCCGTTGTGAAGAAGTGGGAGCCCTGCTTATCATCGACGAGATACAACCAGGTTTCGGACGTACCGGCAAGCTCTTTGGTTTCCAAAACTATGGCTTTACCCCCGATATTATCGCAATAGGCAAGGGTATGGCAAGCGGTATGCCGGTAGGGGCATTCGTGTCGTCGTATGAGCGTATGCAACTCTTGGCACACAGTCCTAAAATGGGGCATATCACTACCTTTGGAGGCAACCCCGTGATAGCAGCAGCCTCGTTGGCAACCCTCAACCAGCTACTCACTACTGACCTAATGGCTCAAACCTTAGAGAAAGAAAAACTCTTCCGCAAGTATTTGCAACACCCACTCATTGAAAGCGTGAATGGTAAAGGACTGATGTTAGCGGTTATCGTTAAGACTGCCGAAATCGCCGATTTTGTAGTGAATTACTGTCAGGATAGGGGACTCATCGTGTATTGGCTGTTGTTTGAACACCGCGCCGTACGACTTTCTCCTCCACTTACCCTTACAGAAGAAGAAATAAAAGAAGGCTGTGATATTATCTTAGATGCATTGAATCAAGTAGAGAAGACATTCTAAATAATTACTATCTATATTTAATTCCTTTTTAATCGAAGCTAAAGCGAACCTAAGGCGAATCTAAACCGAAGCTAAGACGAAAAATAGGTGGAATAGAATTAGGGGGCAATCGGTTATAATTGCAATTTATTTATTATCTTTGCCCAAAATAAGTTTTTTGAACTTACTAATTATCCATTGTAAATTGTTAATTGAAAATATATGTCTGCAATCCTAAACTCATTATTAGACAACGATTTTTACAAATTCACTATGCAATGTGGCGTAGTGCAGTTATTTCCTAAAAACAAGGCACGTTACACTTTTATCAACCGTGGCAAACACGAATTCCCCGATGGCTTTGCAGAGGCTTTGAGAGAAGAGGTGAACAATATGGCAAAACTGAAACTTACCAAAGCCGAAAAGCAGTTTTTGATAGATAACTGCCCCTATTTGAGTCCGCTGTATTTAGACTTTTTGGAAGGGTATCGCTATGACCCTTCGGAAGTACATATCGAACAAAACGGTAGCGACTTGCAGGTAACTGTTGAGGGCTACTGGTATCGCACGATACTTTGGGAAGTGCCCCTACTTTCTATAATTAGCGAGCTCTTCTATAAACTCACCAAAGCGACCGCTTGGACAGACGAGCAGGTGATAGCTAATACTCGTGAAAAAGAACTGTTATACAAAGAATTAGGAGTGGTATTTGCCGAGTTTGGTACCCGTCGTCGCCATTCGTATCACGTGCACGACATCGTGATGCATACCTTAATGGAAGGCTACAACCAAACCTTTATAGGTTCTAGCAACGTGCATTTTGCGATGAAATACAAGGTAAAACCCATAGGTACTCACGCTCACGAATGGTTTATGTTCCACGCAGCTGAGTACAGCTACAAAATGGCTAATGCACTCTCTCTCGAACACTGGGTAGATGTGTACCGTGGCGACCTTGGGGTAGCACTATCCGATACGTATACTACCGATGTGTTTTTCAAGCAATTCGACAAGAAGTTCAGCAAATTGTTCGACGGTGTGCGTCACGATAGTGGCGACCCTATAGTCTTTGCCGAAAAGACAATAGCACACTACAAGAAGATGGGGATAGACCCACTCTCTAAATACATTATCTTCTCTGACGGACTTAACCCTAAGAAAGTACAAGCAATTACCGAAGCTTGTAAAGGTAAAATAGGTATTTCATTTGGGATAGGTACCGACCTCACTAATGATGTAGGTTTACGCCCGATGAACATAGTGATGAAGCTCACTGGGGTACTTACCAGCGATAACGAGTGGGTACCTACTGTAAAACTTTCAGATGAGCCTAACAAACACACGGGCGACCCAAGAATGATTGAACTCGCAAAAGGAATATTGGCAATTAGCTAATGAGCAAATTGATAAATGGAATTTATGAATTATATATTAATGATTTTAGGGATATTGGTAGCACTGTCGCGTTATCTGTTCCCAAAATACGACCAAGCGTTACTCATCATAGGCATAAGTCTACTGATGATAGGTATCTATCGCATCTCGCGCAACCTACCTTCTAAAAATGAGGAAGATTTTCAAGACCCAGCGACGAAAATAAGAAACCCAGAAGACGAATGACGTTTCGTGTCTCTAAAATGGGACAATTTACAAATTTACAAACTAACAAATTAACTGCCCGTGCGGCTCGCACCTCGCACCTCGCATTGTGAACATAGGAGATTACATAGAAGTATTAGACGATACCATTAAAGGACACATCGTGCGCCTTACGCCTCAGCAGGTAACAGTGCTTACCACTGAAGGGTTTGAGCTCACTTTTCGTCCTGAGGAAATAATAGTTATTGAGGAGGAAGCACCTTTTAAAGGTGCTTTCACAAATATAGATGAAGAGAGTTTGCGCAAAGATGTGGTGAGCAAGCGCAAGAACAAATCGCCTCTCACTAAAAAAGAGCGTAACATTCCTCCAATGGAAGTAGATTTGCACATTGAGCAACTGGTTGACTCTACAAGAAATATGACCAATTACGATATGCTCACCCTACAACTCGAAACCGCTCGCCGGCAGTTAGAGTTTGCCATTGCACAGCGTATCCAGCGGGTTGTGTTTATTCACGGAGTAGGCGAAGGCGTGTTGCGCACCGAATTAGAATTCCTGTTGGGGCGTTATTCTAACGTTACTTTCTACGATGCCGAATATGCCAAATACGGCATAGGTGCTACCGAAGTATATATCTATCAAAATGCCAAATAAATGATTCAAGCTACCAATATTCATAAAACTTATAAAGATTTAGAAGTACTCAAAGGCGTATCGGTGAACGTTGCCAAAGGCGAAATTGTATCGATAGTAGGTGCCTCAGGAGCAGGAAAAACTACCCTGTTACACATCTTAGGTACTTTGGACAGTCCAGATACCAATAAACCATCATCGTTGGTGATTAATGGTACGGATATATTGTCGTTATCCTCCAAAGCCTTAGCAAAATTCCGCAATGAACACATAGGCTTTATCTTTCAATTTCACCAGTTGTTGCCCGAGTTCACTGCTTTGGAGAATATCTGCATTCCTGCACTCATCAAAGGGATAAGTAAGAAAGAAGCCGAAAAGCGCGCAATGGAGCTCTTAGACTTTTTGCACCTTGCATCGCGTGCCGACCATAAGCCCAATGCCCTTTCAGGAGGCGAACAACAACGAGTGTCGGTAGCACGCGCCCTAATGAACCACCCTTCGGTAGTATTCGCTGATGAACCCAGTGGCAACCTCGATTCTGAAAGTGCTGAAAAACTGCACCAACTCTTTTTCCAACTGCGTAATGAGTTCCAGCAGACATTTGTAATCGTTACCCATAATGAAGAATTGGCTACTATGGCAGATAGAAAGCTGGTGATGGTAGATGGGAGGATCATTATTCCCAATTCTTTCCAAAATTAGGTAGTATCTTTGCCCCGTTAAACTTAAAAACAGATTAAACAATGAAAAAATTAGTATCAATTATCGCCACTTTTTTATTGACTGTAATAGCAGTACAAAATGTATCAGCTAAAGACACTCCTATTACTTTTGAACAATTACCAGCTAAGGCGCAAGCTTTCGTGAAACAACACTTTAAAGTAAATGATATCGCATCGGTATGGAAAGACGACGATTTCCACGACCAAGATTACAAAGTGTATTTTAACGATGGCACTCAAATTGAATTTTATGCCAATGGAGACTGGGAAGAAGTGAAAACTCGTACTCAGGCTGTACCTGCAAAACTTATTCCTAATGGTATCGCTCAGTACGTAAAGAAAACCTACCCTCAAACGGATATCTACAAAATCCAAAAGAAACGCTATGGCTATGAGGTAGAACTCGCTAACGGACTCGATTTGGAATTCAATGCTAAAGGACAATTTTTAAGAATAGACGACTAATAAAAAGTACCATTCATTTGGTACTTTTTTTATTTTTAGCTACCTTTGTCGCCTTAAACATATCAATTATAAAAAGATGAATACATTCAAAACATTATCAACAGTAGTCTTCTCTTTACTTGCTTTTGGAGTGGCTACCGCTCAAGACGAAGGTCTCGTACCTATAAGTACTTTGCCTGCCAATGCACAAAGTTTTATTAAGCAACATTTTTCTGCTAATAGCATCGTTTCAGTATGGCAAGATACCGAGAAAGGCAAAGTAGAGGACTACACCGTGCTCTTTGCTGATGGCACAGAAATAGAGTTTCGTGCTGATGGCAATTGGAAAGAAGTGAAATCACGCAACGGACAAGTTTCGCCCAAGATTGTTCCTACAAAAATTACTAAGTATGTGCACAAAAACTACCCTAATGTAATCGTTAAAGAAATTAAAAAAGGGCGTACTAAATACGAAGTAGACCTTTCTAACGGGGTAGAACTCATTTTTAACTTAAATGGTAAATTCTTAAAAATAGACGACTAAAATGAAACGTTTTTTATTACTCATTGCTGCTACACTTACCTTCAGCGCAGCCTCAGCACAAGACAAAAAAGTAACTTTTAACGACCTCCCTGCCGATGCTATCAACTTTGTGCGCGAGCATTTCTTGGTAGACCACATCGCTTCGGTATGGAAAGACACCGATTACAACGACGAAGAGTACACCGTCATCTTTCGCGATGGACTTGAAATAGAGTTTAACGGCGATGGCGATTGGAAAGAGCTTAAAGCTAGTCACGGCAAAGTGCCCGATCACGTAGTGCCCGAAAAAATATTAGCACACGTACGTGCCACTTTCCCTTTTGAATCTATCAAAGAAGTATCGCGCAACCTTAGTAAAAAGAAATATGAAGCAGAACTTACCGACGATCAAGAACTCAAATTTGACGATAAGTTCAATTTTATTGGGGTAAAATAACTATGTACGACCTTCTTATTATCGGTGGAGGAGCTGCTGGCTTCTTCACCGCTATTAATACTGCTGAAAAACACCCTAACTTTAAGATTGTTATCCTCGAAAAAAGCAAAGAAGTACTCCACAAAGTGCGCATTTCGGGCGGAGGACGCTGTAACCTCACCAACGCTACCTTTACTCCCCAAGAACTCGTAAAGAACTATCCTCGTGGCTATAAGGAACTCCTCAGTCCTTTCTACCGTTTTATGTGTGGTGATACAATGAACTGGTTTGAAGCTCACGGTGTCCCTCTCAAAACTGAAGCTGATGGTCGTGTATTTCCTATTTCTAATACTTCGGAGAGCATTGTAAATTGCTTCCTCAACGAAATAAAAAAACACCATATAGAGTTCTTCGCTGAGCAGAATGTACAAGCCTTCTCTCCTACTCCCGAAGGTTGGCAAGTAAGTACGCCCAAGCAGACCTACATTACTCGAAATGTAGTCATTACCACTGGCAGTAATCCTAAAATATGGCAATTGTTAGCTAATTTGGGGCATACTATCATAGCACCAGTGCCCTCGTTATTTACCTTTCATACTTCCACCCAATGGACGAAAGAACTATCGGGTATTGCTGTAAATGCCTCTATACGTTTGCTTAGCAAAGAAGGAAAATCACTAAAAATAACTGAGACTGCTCCACTACTCTTCACTCATACGGGGTTTAGTGGACCTGCGGTATTGCGCGCCTCGGCTTGGGGGGCTCGTGTGCTAGCTGAATGTAACTACCAATGCTTAATGGAAGTAAATTTCACCGCTAACCTCACAGAGGCGCTTTCTTATGACGAAACGCTCTCTGTTCTCCAAGAGTTTAAACAACACAACGGACGCAAAGCAATGCAAAGCTTCTCACTTTTTGAACTCCCCAAACGCTTATGGTCTGCTCTTTTAGAAAATGCAGGTATCGCTCCTGAACAAGTGTGGGCAGAACTCAACAAACCACAATTGCGTCGGCTGGCTGAAGCTCTTACCCAATATCGTTTTCCCATAGAGGGCAAAGCTACCTTCAAAGAAGAATTTGTAACAGCAGGTGGTGTAAAACTCTCTGAAATCAACTTTAAGACTTATGAGAGCAAGCTATACCCTCAGCTCTATTTAGCAGGAGAAGTACTAGATATTGATGCTATTACTGGAGGGTTTAACTTCCAAAATGCGTGGACGGGTGGTTATATCATTGCAGAAAGTATTCAATAATAATCCTATTATAAACTTAATACTTGGCATTATTTTTGTTTATTTCCATATTATTAATAATAACTATATTTTATGGCAAATATTACATTTCACGAACAACCAGCTCATACTGTTGGAGAACTTCCCAAAGTGGGTACTATAGCTCCTAATTTTTCAGCTGTAAGGAATGATTTAGCTGAAGTAACACTCAAAGACTTTCAAGGAAAGAAAGTTGTACTAAATATTTTTCCGAGTGTAGATACGGGGGTATGTGCAGCTTCTGTACGCAAATTTCACGTGGAAGCTTCTAAACTCAGTAATGTAGCTATTCTTTGTGTATCTAAAGACCTTCCTTTTGCACTTACTCGTTTTTGTGCTGCTGAAGGAATAGACAATCTCACTATGCTTTCAGACTTTAGAGGTGATTTTGCAAAGCATTACCCTATTGTCTTTACTGATACTCCTTTAAAAGGGTTATTATCACGTTGTGTAATAGTTTTAGATGAGCAAGGGAAAGTGGTTTATACAGAACAAGTAGCTGAAACCACAAACGAACCTAACTACGTTAAAGCGTTAGAGGCTTTGAAATAGGTAGGGGAACAAATAAAAAAAAGAGGTTATTGGAATAGTATTCCAATAACCTCTTTTTTATTTTATATCTCTTATTTGTAACTGCAAACTTACTCTGCCATTCCACTCATTTTCTTCTATTGAATATACTATGCTGAAAGGTCTGCCAGAGGTTACTATGGGGAGTTTATGTGCTAAGCCAAAGCCTACTGCATCGTAATACGAGGTAGTACCTATTTCTTTTAAGGTGAGTTTTAAGTGTTCTTCATCTTTACCGATACGTTTGGCAAAGCCGGTATCTATTACGTTTTCGGCATAGAAAAGCGGAGGGAGATTCAGAGGACCGAAAGGCTCGAACTGTTTGAGTACGTTATACAACTTTTGGGTAAGTTTGCTCAATGGCAAAGCGGTATCTATAAAGAGTTTGGGAATACGAAGCGAAGAGTCTATAGTTTGCTTTACTACTTCTTCAAAGGCATTTTTGAAAAGCGGATACTGTTCAGGGCGCAAAGTGAGTCCGGCAGCGTATTTATGACCACCAAACTGCTCCAAATACTCACTGCATTGTTCCAAAGCTTCGTAAATATCAAATCCTTGTACCGAACGCGCTGAAGCAGCATACTTATTACCACTCTTAGTAAAGACTACCGTAGGACGATAATAATGCTCTATAAGGCGAGAGGCGACAATGCCTATCACCCCTTTATGCCATTCTTCATTAAACACTACCGACGTATAGTGTTCTTGCTCGCCATTTGCCTCTATTTGGTTGAGAGCTTCGGTGGCGATACTGCTGTCCAGCTCTTTCCTATGTGTATTAAGTGCCTCTATTTCCTTAGCTTTAAGTACAGCTTGTTCTTCATCAGTTTCGGTGAGGAGAGCAACGGCGTATTTGCCGTGTTCTATACGTCCTGCTGCATTCACACGAGGTGCTGCTTTAAACACTACATCGGTTATGGTAATTTTACCTTGATGCTCACCAAAAAGCGCTTTTACGCCTGCCGATGGATTATTATTGAGCACTTCTAATCCAAAGTACGTCAAACAGCGGTTCTCGCCGTTCATTGGTACGATGTCGGCAGCAGTAGCGACGGCTACTAAGTCTAAAAGGGGAATGAGTTCGCTGAACGGGCGTTGTAAATACTCGTGATAAGCTTGGGCTAATTTAAACCCTAAACCACAACCACAGAGTTCTTTATATGGGTAAGGACAATCAGCTTGCTGGGGGTCGAGCACGGCAATAGCATCGGGCACTTGTTCCGAAGGACGGTGGTGGTCGGCAATAATAAAGTCAATGGCTTTTTCTTTGGCATATTCTACTTTATCAATGGCTTTGATACCGCAGTCGAGCGCAATGATGAGGGTACAACCTTGCGCCTCGGCATAATCTATTCCTTGAAAAGAAATACCATAGCCTTCGGTATATCGGTCAGGGACGTAGGTGTGCAATTTAGAAGTGAAGTTGCTGAGATAGCGCTCCATTAAAGAAACGGCGCTAGTACCATCGACATCGTAATCACCATAAATAAGGATTGTTTCGTTACTTTTTAAGGCTCGATCTAAACGAGCAACGGCTTCTTTCATTCCTTTCATCAGGAAAGGATTATGTAATTGTGAGAATGTAGGACGGAAAAAATCTTTTGCTTGCTGAAAGGTAGTCACGCCTCGTTGTGCTAAAAGAATCGCCAAAGGCTCACTGATGTTGAGCTCTTGTTGTAGCTGTTTTACAATGGCTTGCGGTGGTAGTGGTTTAAAGTTCCAAAGGTAATTCATTTTATTCAGGTAAGAGGTAAGAAAAAAACTTTGCCAAAGTGTGAAACTTTGGCAAAGTATGTGATATTATTGCTTGTGTGGCTCGCACTTAGCCTAAGTATGTTTTTAGAATTTTACTACGGGAAGTGTGTTTGAGACGGCGAATGGCTTTTTCTTTGATTTGACGTACACGTTCGCGGGTGAGGTCGAAGGTTTCACCTATTTCTTCGAGGGTCATTGCGTGCTGGTCGGAAAGACCGAAATACAAACGAACTACATCGGCTTCGCGAGGGGTAAGCGTTTCGAGCGCGCGCTCTATCTCGGTGCGCAAAGAATCTAATATTAAAGCCTTATCGGGGTTAGGTGACTCGTTACTGCGAATCACGTCGTAAAGGTTAGAGTCTTCTCCTTCTACCAAAGGTGCGTCCATAGAAATGTGGCGACCTGCATTCTTCATAGATTCCTTCACATCATTTACCGACATATCAAGTTCGCGCGCAATCTCTTCGGCTGAAGGTACGCGTTCATTGGCTTGCTCGAGGTAAGCATACATCTTGTTAATTTTGTTGATAGAACCTATTTTATTCAGCGGTAAGCGCACAATACGCGATTGTTCGGCTAAGGCTTGGAGAATAGATTGGCGAATCCACCATACGGCGTAGGAAATGAATTTGAATCCACGGGTTTCGTCGAAGCGTTGTGCTGCTTTAATGAGCCCTAAGTTCCCTTCGTTAATAAGGTCGGGCAGGGTAAGCCCTTGGTTTTGGTATTGTTTAGCTACTGATACCACGAAGCGCAAATTGGCTTTGGTGAGTTTTTCTAAGGCGGCTACATCGCCTGCCTTAATGCGTTGTGCCAATTCTACCTCTTCATCAGCAGTAATCAAATCTACACGACCAATCTCTTGCAAATACTTATCAAGAGACGCAGTTTCACGGTTGGTTACCTGTTTGGTAATTTTTAGTTGTCTCATTCAGAAAAAATCCTTAATTTTGTCGATTCTTATACGCATATTATACGTATGGTATTATAGAGATGTTACAAAATCTTTTAATTTTAACATTACTTTAACAGATGAAATATAGTTTTATTATCCCTATATACAATCGCCCTGAGGAACTTGACGAACTGCTAAACAGTCTTGTATCACAAACTTACGAAGGTGATTTTGAAGTAGTAGTGATAGAGGACGGTTCTACTATTACCTCAGAGCAGATATGTAAAAAATACCAAAACGATTTATCGATTACTTATCTTTCTAAACCTAATACAGGTCCGGGCGACTCGCGCAATTACGGTATGCAACGCGCTCAGCACGATTATTTTCTCATTTTAGATTCCGATTGCATTTTGCCTTCTCATTATTTGGAAGCAGTAGATGACTTCTTGCAAGCCCATTACGTAGATTGTTTTGGGGGCTCGGATACTGCTACCGATGACTTTACCGATATTCAGAAAGCTATTAACTATACGATGACTTCTTTGCTGACTACGGGGGGCATTCGCGGTAGCCAAAAGCGTATTCAGCGGTTTGAACCTCGCAGTTTTAATATGGGTTTATCGCGTAAAGCCTTTGAGGCGACGGGAGGTTTTGGGAAAATACACCCTGGTGAAGACCCTGATTTGGTGATACGCCTTTGGGAAAAGGGTTTTGATTCGGCTTTTATCCCTACTGCTTTTGTGTTTCACAAACGGCGCATTTCGTGGGCGAAATTCCGTACCCAAGTGAGCAAATTTGGACAGACGCGGGCTATCCTTAACCATTGGCACCCGCAAACGCGCAAGCTGACTTTTTGGTTGCCTACTTGCTTTGCCTTGGGACTTTGTGGCGCTATACTGTTAGTCTTTTTTGGACACATCGCTCCCTTGCTTGTATACGCTTCTTATTTTATATTGATAGGGTGGGACAGTGCCCGAGAGAACCGCAGTGTGAAGATAGGATTTTTATCGGTTTGGGCACTTCTGGTACAGTTTTTTAGTTATGGTTGGGGATTTCTCAGAGCAACATTAAAAATAGCTTTCGTTAAGAAATCAATCGAAACTCTTTTCCCACATTTATTCTTTAAATAACCTCTTTTTTAGTAGTAGGGAGCTTATAGAAAGCTTATAGGAAGCTTATACGAATCTTGGACGATTGGTATAGGATAGCTATATAAAAATTTGATTTTCAAACTGCTATAAAGGGCATTTACACAGAAATAAAACGAAAGAAAACAGACCTCCTATTGGAGGTCTGTTGTTTGTAAGAGGGAGGTGTTTTATTTTAATATTGTTTTTTGCGTTACTCTCCTTCGCCTTCTCGGTATACGCTTTCTTCGCCTTTTAGGATTTGGAGATAGCTTTTGTAGCGCGACCAAGCGATTTCATCGCGGTCTAAGGCTGCTTTTACAGCGCATTGGGGTTCATCGGTATGGAGACAGTTATTGAACTTACATTGGTGTTTGAGAGCGAAAAACTCGGGAAAATAGTCGGTGAGTTCTTCTTTTTCGATTTCTACCATACCAAAGCCTTTGATACCTGGAGTATCGATAATGCGTGCCCCAAAAGGCAAATCGAACATCTCGGCAAAAGTGGTAGTGTGCTGACCTTGCTGATGTTGCTGAGAGATTTCGGCAGTTTTGAGATGTAAATTGGGAGCTATGGCATTGATGAGAGTAGACTTGCCCGCACCAGAATGCCCTGATACCACGCAGGTTTTTCCTTCCATAGTAGCTTTTACCTTATCGATATTTTTGCCCGTAGTAGCCGAAATACCTATACATTCATAACCTGCCTTGCGGTATATTGAAGCAAGGTATTTCACTTCGGTGAGCTCGTCTTCTGTATAAGTATCTACTTTATTGAAAAGCAATACGGTTTTGATACCATAGGCTTCGGCAGTTACTAAAAAACGGTCGATGAAAGTAGTAGAGGTAGGCGGATTGTTGAGGGTTACTACTAAGAAAGCGAGGTTGATATTGGAAGCGATTATATGAGTTTGCTTAGAGAGGTTTACTGATTTACGAATGATGTAGTTATCGCGTTCTTTTATCTCGATAATGACGCCTCTGTTGCTCTCTTCCAAACGAAAGAGCACGCGGTCGCCCACGGCTATGGGATTTGTGTTCTTAATGCCTTTTAGGCGAAATTTGCCTTTGATGCGACACTCGTAGAACTGCCCCGTAGCGACGTCCTTCACTGTGTACCAGCTTCCTGTAGATTTATAGACTAACCCTTCCATTTACTATTCACTTTTCTCTTCTTTTTTCTCTTTCTCGGGAAATACATTGGCGTATACTACTTGACTGATACTCTTTACGGGTTTGTACAGAAGAGATTCACTCAAAGCGGAGACTGAGAGCCACTTTTCGGTTTGAAAGGTGCGCTCTAAAAACAAGAACATCGACCCTGCAATTACAGCCACTTTGAGTAAGCCAAACAAGGCTCCTGCTAAACGGTTCAGAAGACCGAGTTCGGCAATTTTGAGCATCTGGGTAAGGACTTTAGCTAAGAGCATTACCCCCAGCATTAATACAATGAGGGTAATACCAAATGCAAAGATCTCCAAGGTTTGCTTTTCGGCAGGTAGAATCTTGTCTAACAACGAGGCAGTAAAGAACGAAAAGTGTATCGCCCCATAGATACCTATCACAATAGCTAATAGCGATGCCATTTCGATGATAACCCCTCGCATAAAGCCACGTACAGCTCCGAAAGCAAGAATTACCAATAATAAAATATCTATTTTATTCATTCATCAATTATATTTTAGTAGTATCATTTTACATATAAAATTCCTTTTTTGGTTTGTTGTTGTCCTTTAAAATAGTAGGTAACCACATAGAAATAAGTACCTGCTAAGCGTTTGCTACCTACCACTCCTTTTACGTTAGGGTAGCCTCTGAAATAGTCACCATTTTGCTGATAGTGGTTATTTTCGTATACTTTTAAGCCCATTTCATCAAAAATAAGTAATGAGATAGGGCGATCTTCATCGGCATTTTCTACCTTGAAATAGTTCTCGGGGTTAGTGGTTGAGACAGCATTGTATATGATTGCTGTTGCATTAGGTAATGTTGATGAGTCAGAAGAGTCTGACGGACTGGGTTGAGGTTGTGGGCTAGGTTGTGGGCTAGGCTGTGGTTGTGGGTTAGGCTGCGGGTTAGGTTGGGGGGTTGGGTTAGGTTGTGGTTGGGGCTGTGGTTGAGGTTGTGTGTTGGGCTGAGGTTCTGGTTCTGGCGTAGTTTCAGGTTTTGTAGGGTCTTTTTGTATCATAAAACCTCCTACGTGATAAGGCTTTGTACAAGACAATGCATAAGCCAAGCCATCAATCACTTCTATTTTGATGATGCCTTGTCCTCTTTGTTTGCCAAAATGTCCGCGAGTAGTACCTACGGATATATTGGGAAGCTCTACTTGGCAAGTGCCATTATTAGCTACTTCTTTTTTCAATACATACTTATAGGTTTTACCAGAGTCGGTTGAAAGAAGGATACGCACCTTACTATCTTTGGTAAAAATAGCCTCGTCTACCTGCCAATGAAGCAAAATTGTCTGACCTCCTTTGTAGGTCTTGTTCTGCTCCCAACTACCATTGTCGAAATTTTGTATTTCAAAAGGTTTACCTTTGACTATTTTCACTTGTACCTCTTCTACATCGTATTTCACTACGTGGTTACTATCGCTTTTGTTATGATCGGCGGCTGCTAACCAAAAAGTAAAAGTACCTTCTTTGTAAGAATCGGCAGCTCCTATGGGTACAAAGGTATTGCGTTCACTTTCGAACCAAGTAGTTTCAAAGCGTATATTTCTTTCAGCTCTTCCCTTATAGGTTATAAAGCGAGCGTTGGATTTGGTAGAGTGAAAACGCCTATCAGCGGGGTGAGCTATATAAGTAAGCGCATCGCCTTCGGGGTCGGTAGCGTTGAGATAAAATTGAAAATAAGTTTCTTCGGGTATGGTATAAGTTTTCTTTAAATGCGTTCTATCGAGCACTGGGGGGCGGTTGTTGCTCTTTACTCCATAAACAAGGTTAGAGCCTGTGCCCTCTACGCGTTTACCTGCCTCTTGGGTACGTGCTTCATCGGCGTAATAAGCCATAGAGTTACCCAAGAATTTGCGTATTTCTTGCAGACTTATAAGCGAAAAGAAGTCTCGTGGGTGCTCGTGACCGTAACTCATAATCGATTGACCCGAGCCAGTTTCAGTTTTGCTAGAATACTGTCCTCCGTTAGAGAATGTATGGTCTGCACCAAACATATGTCCTATTTCGTGGGCAATGGTAGAAGGCTTTATGGGGCGTGCTGCCGCATTGGCTTTTTGGTGTTGTTCATAAGCCGCATAAACCGCTGCCAAGCCATTGTAGTTTTCGCGATAATCGGTGATAATCACCGCTATATCGTATTTGTTTTTATCGTAACGTTTGTTGAGAGTGATAGTACCGTCATTCACCACATCATTAGCAGGAGTTCCTCGGCGGAACATTTCTTTTTCGGGGGTAGTGATGATAAGCGCTTCATCGTCTACTAAGGTGAAATCTACACCTACATCATTCCGATATAACTCATTCAAAAAGGTAATAGTAGCATACCAAAACGTTTTGATTTTATTTATCTCTCTATTGAAACGCTTAGAGTTGTAATAACTATAATCTACTGGTATTGCCAAGCGGTAATGCCTAAACACCCCATCGGTGTGAATGAGCGCTTTAGGATAAAGTGAATTGTAAATCTCGGGTTGCTCGATAGGAGGGTCGTTCTTATCTTCATCGTCCTCAGGGAAGAAATTGCGGGCACTGAGTGCTTGTTTTCCCAAAGAACTCGCACCACAATCGTGCTCATCGGTTACTGCTTCGACAGTAAGTATTCCTTGGGGAGAAGTTCCCAATACATAGGAGTTTCCTCTGTAAAACACTTCACCGCTTAACTGCTGTTTGTCAAAGCTGATGACGCCCACAAAATGGTCTTGGTAGTAACCTACAAACGAGCGAAATTCCTTAGAAGTAGTTCGCGCTTGCCATTGTACAAGTATAGAAGGTGAGTTAGGAATAGGGGGTGCCCATTCTACAGAAGGCTTTTCAGCAAAAATAGCTATAACACTTTGGATATTAGTTTGTGCATTGGCTACCTCTATGCTTAGGCATAGCCAAAGTAAGTAGTGTAATATATGTTTCATTAGTTTGGTTTTAAAAAACGGCGCAAAGGTACAAAACAATTAACAAATAGCAAGCAAAATTTAACAAGTTATCTTACATATAGGAATCCCTTTTTTGTTTCTTGCTGTCCTTTGAAATAGTAGGTAACCACATAGAAATAAGTACCTGCTAAGCGTTTGCTACCTATCACTCCTTTTACATTAGGATAGCCTCTAAAATATTCACCTTTTTGTTGATAATGGTTACTTTCATATACTTTCAAGCCCATTTCATCAAAAATAAGTAAGGTAATAGGTCGGTTTTCATCTGTATTTTCTATTCTGAAATAGTTATCAGAGCCTTTTTCAGTAGAAACAGCATTGTAAATCACCACTTCTTTAACAGAAGGAACTATTGGCGGTGTAGGTGGCTGTGGTATTACTGGGGTAATGATAATGGTTTGCGTATACACTCTTTCGTTGCCACACACATCACGCGCTACCCACTTATAAACGACTTTAGAGAGCTTTCCGTTAGTGAGGGTTTCTTCTTTTGGAGACATTGTAACGGTAGGTTGTCCTGCACAAGTATCTTCTGCTGAAATACTCTGTTGTTGGGGGACGGGTGTTCCTTCTTTAATCGTGAGGTCTTGAGGTAAAGTCCCTACAAAAGTAGGTGGAGTGGTATCGGCTACGGTAATACGCTGGGTATGAGTAAGAGTTGTGCAACCATCGGAAGCGGTAAAAGTACGCTCTAACGTGAAGTTATTAAGGCATCGCTTGTTGAGTTCTTTATCGGCGCGAGTAATCACTACCTTAGCACAGCCTCCTTGTGTTGTAGGGGTTTGCACAGCTGGAATAGCTTTGGCACAATCGACGGTTATATTGTTAGGAAGTGTTGCCCAAGTGAGAGGTATAGGAGTTGTTTTAGGCACAATGGTAATAATTTGCTGGTGGGTAGTAACATTGCCACAAGCATCTTTAGCTTCCCACATATAGATAAGCTGAGAGACTTTCCCATTAGTTTTTACTTCTTTATGAGAAGGCGTAACAGTAGCGGTGCCACAATTATCAGTAGCGGTGAGCGTTACTTGGGTAGGGATTGTTTCACCTTCTTTAATACTCATATTTTGGGGTAAAGCCTCTACAAAAGTAGGGCGAGTTTTATCTGTTACGCTAATAGTTTGAGTATAAGTAAGCGTTTGGTTACAAGTGTCGGTAGCTGTAAAAATGCGTTTGATAGTATAAGTATAGTCACAATTGCCTTTGATGCGTTCTTCTTTTTGAAGGGTAACCACAGGAGTACAACCACCTGTAACAGTAGGAAGTGTTACGGCTGGAATAGATTGTTCACAAGAAAGGGTAAGATGATTAGGAAGTGATGCCCAAAGGAGAGGTTCGGGGAGGGCGGGGTTCTTTTCAATGGTAAAACCACCACTTTTAGGGTTGTAGTTAGTAAGATCAAAGGCTAAACCATCGATTACTTCTACTTTTAAGACGGCTTGGGTAGTGCTGATATTAGGCAAGATAATTTCTTTACTGCCATTGTTATCAGCTTCTGCTACTACTATATGTTTAAACGTCTTGCCTAAATCATCTGAGAGCAGGATACGCACTTTGGTGTCTTTGAAAATAGTATTATCTACGTTCCAACTAAGGGTGAGTCGATCGCCTCCTTTGTATTCGCTTTTTGGGGTAGTCGTAATTTTGAAGGGGGTACCGTCTTTTACCGTTACTTTGGTTTCAGCCAAATCATATTGTACTATATAGTCGGCTGACGGTTGGAGTGGGGCATCGCTCACTCCCATCCAAAAGGTAAAAGTACCCGTAGTTTGTTGTGCTAAGCCACTATTAGCTATTACACTACCTGAGTCTTTGTGGTACTCTGTTTTAATAGTTACAGGGTTAGCAGGAGTAGGTTTGTAGATAATGTATTGCGTTATAGGGGTTTCATCACCATTGCGTACATCGTGTTGGTTTACGGCGTATAGCAGTTCTGCACTATCGGGGTCGATAGCGGGGATATTGAATTGAAAGAAAGTACCCTTGGGAATTGTATAATGACTTTTAATCTTGCTGTGGTCTATGCGAGGGGCTTGAGTAGTGAAAGTCTTGTCGTGAGCTTTCACGGGTACTTTCGTCAATAGTTCCCGTATGCGCTGAATGCTCGACAGCGAGAAAAAGTCACGCGGACTGCCATAGCTCATCACCGAAGTACCTCTGTCATACTCTGTCTTTTCACTATCGTAGGCTTCTGAGCCCTTATAGCTACCAAAAGTGTGTTTACCCCCGAATAAGTGTCCTATCTCGTGAGCTATGACTTCTTTGGTAAGTACTGCTACGGCATCAGCTTTGGTATTAGCCTGATAAACACCTTTAAGATAAGCCAATCCTCTGACTCCTTTTTTTAAGGAAGCGGTATATGCAAGAGAGATACCCACGTCATAACTATTTTCTCCTATAAGTTCATTGATAACCTTTGTTGAATGATCCTTAACGTAATCGGCATCGCGATAGCTTGCAAAAGTCTCATCTTTTCCATTTTTAATGATGAGACGCTCATCGTTTACTAATTCAAAACGCACTCCCAAATCGCGTATGTACACTTCATTTAGGAAGTTTTCTGTATCTGCCCAAAACGTTTTTACTTTTTGTATGTTTTTCTCTAAGTGTCCTGTGCTGAAGGTGCTATAAGGGATATGCATTGCCAAACGGTATACCCTTAGTGTTTGTGTGTTGGCAATGGTAGGAGCGATTTCTTCGGCTAATATCGCAGGACGTGCTGTCGAACGGCTTGGGTGCGAATGAGGCGTATCGGTAGTGCCACATCGGAAATCTTTATTAGGAGAAAAGACCAATTGTCCTTTTTGCTCGTTTATCTCATACGATGCATCTCGGTAGTGAAAACTCCCCGACACGCTCTGTCCTCCTACCGAAAGGGTCGCTACAAAATTGTCTTGGTAGTAACCCACAAAAGAGCGAATTCCCTCTGAGGCAAGAGAGGTTTTGCGCTCCTGCCACTCAATGGCAATACCTTGTTGTGCCGATACTGCTTTTAGCCATTTATCCGCCTCGCTCTGTGCTTTCCCAAAGAACACACACCCTATTAGTAATCCTATTGTAATGATGTTTTTCATTCTTTAGTCTTTTAACTGCTCTATAAGTGCTTCTACTATAGCTTTTATAGGTGGGGACATTCGCGGTATAACAGAGTAAGCTCGTGCTATCAGTTGCAAACGAAGTGTCTTATCCTGAAATTGTTGTCTCCTTGCTTTTATAACTTCTGTAGAAGGCAAAATATTTATATCCCATTGCTGTTCCCTCAATGAGAAAGTTTCTAAATGTTTTTCAGCTTGATAA
>ERZ772967.812-NODE-812-length-23100-cov-13.261922_pt1 | contig 23100 bp, 16 predicted proteins | sample MGYA00511677_ERZ772967 | MGnify/ENA primary metagenome ERZ772967 (study PRJEB29015, sample SAMEA2737931) | human oral metagenome | biome: human oral; feature: human-associated habitat; material: dental | place: China | collected 2146 ...
CGCTCGCCGCCGAGTGCCGCGGCCTGCACCTGCCCTTCGACGAGGCCGTCATCCGCCGTCGTCTTCGGACGCTCCAGTCGGCCCTGGCGGAGATCGACTGACGGGCCGGTCGACCACCGACCCGCCACCGGCAGGCGGTGTGTCGGGGCCGGCTCCGGGCGCCCGCGGAGGCTGGGGGATGAACCCGTGTCCGGTGGCGCCGGGCTATGCGTTACAGTCGCCCGCAGGAGGCCGCCCGGCGGTCTCCGGCATCTCCGAACGGGCCCACGGTGACGCGGTGCCGTCGGAAGAAACGCGAGGAAGGCAGCCGTGTCCACCAAGCTTGTCATCGTCGAGTCCCCCAACAAGGTCCGCTCTATCGCCGCGTACCTGGGTGCGGACTTCAACGTCGAGGCCTCCGTCGGCCACATCCGTGATCTGGCCCAGCCCTCCGAGCTGCCTCCCGCAGAGAAGAAGGGCCCCTACGGGAAATTCGCGGTCGACGTCGACGACGGCTTCAAGCCCTATTACGTCGTCAATCCCGATAAGAAGAAGACGGTCACCCAACTCCGCAAGGCCCTCAAGGGCGCTGAAGAGCTCTACCTGGCAACAGATGACGACCGCGAGGGCGAGGCCATCGCCTGGCACCTCCTCCAGGTTCTCAAGCCCAAAGTGCCCGTGCGGCGGATGACGTTCACGGAGATCACGAAGGAGGCCGTCACCCGGGCGCTGGCCAGTACCCGGGATCTGGACATTCATCTGGTGGACGCTCAGGAGACCCGCCGCATCCTGGACCGCCTGGTCGGCTATGAGGTCAGCCCCGTGCTGTGGCGCAAGGTCCGCGCGGGTCTGTCCGCCGGCCGGGTGCAGTCGGTGGCCACGCGGCTGGTCGTCGAGCGCGAGCGCGAGCGCATGGCCTTCGTCTCGGCAGGATACTGGGGCGTCGAGGCTGAGTTCGCCGCCTTGCCGGGGGCAGGTGCGTCGTCGATCTCCGAGGATGCGGATGCCCGCCGCGCGAACGCCTTCACCGCCCGCCTGGCGACCCTGGACGGGCGCCGCGTGGCCACGGGGCGCGACTTCACCGATGCCGGCGGGCTCCGCCCGGCCGCGGTCAAGGCCGGCACCGTTCATCTGCACGAGGGCGGGGCCAAGGCGGTGGCCGACGCCGTCGGCCGTGGCCGTCCGCGCGTGGCGGAGGTCGAGGAGAAGCCCTACAAGCGCCGTCCGGCCGCCCCCTTCACCACCTCCACCCTCCAGCAGGAGGCGTCGCGCAAGCTGCGCATGAATCCGCGCGAAACCATGCGGGTGGCGCAGGGGCTGTACGAGAACGGTTTCATCACCTATATGCGAACCGACTCCACCGTGCTGTCCGGCCAGGCGGTGGCAGCGGCGCGCGCGCAGGTCGCCGAGCTGTACGGGGCCGAGTACGTGCCCGCCAAGCCGCGCATCTACGCCGCGAAGTCCAAGGGCGCGCAGGAGGCCCACGAGGCCATTCGCCCCGCCGGGGACCACTTCCGCACTCCGGCTCAGGTCTCGGATCAGCTCGCCGGCGCTCAGTTCCGCCTCTATGAGCTCATCTGGAAGCGCACCGTCGCCTCGCAGATGGCCGACGCCGTCGGCTCGACCGCCACCGTGAGAGTCGAGGTCCCCCTGAAGCCCGCCGGCGGGGTCTCGCGGGATGCGGGCCTGACCTTTTCGACGGCCGGCTTCACCGCCTCCGGCACCGTCATCACGTTCCGCGGATTCCTCGCCGCCTACGAGGAGGGGCGCGACGCCGAGCGCTACGAGTCCGAGTCCGCCGGGTCCACTGGGTCCACCGGGTCTACCGGGTCTACCGGGGCCGGCGGCAAGGCCGGCGCCAAGAGCGACAAGGACGTGCGCCTGCCGGCGATGAGTGCCGGCGATGATCTTTCCGCCCTGTCCGCCGAGGCCTCCGGCCACGAGACCACCCCGCCGCCGCGCTACACCGAGGCCTCCCTGGTCAAGGCCCTGGAGGAGCGCGAGATCGGCCGTCCCTCGACCTATGCGGCCACCATGTCCACGATCTCGGACCGCGGATATGTGGAGCACCGCGGCCAGGCCCTCGTGCCCACCTGGCTCGCCTTCGCGGTCACCCGCCTGCTGGAGGAGAACTTCACCGAGCTGGTCGACTACGACTTCACCGCTTCCATGGAGGCCGACCTCGACCGCATCGCCGCCGGACAGGAGGATCGGATCGACTGGCTCACCCGCTTCTACTTCGGGCAGGGCTCGCAGGCGCTCGCGGTCGGGGGCGCCGACGTCGGGCCCGCCGATGCCGTACAGGCGGACGTCGAGCAGGGTCTCAAGGCCCTGGTGGAGAACCTGGGCGAGATCGACGCCCGGGCCGTCAACTCCATCGAGATCGGCGAGGGCATCACTCTGCGAGTGGGGCGTTACGGGCCCTACCTGGAGGATGACGAGGGCAAGCGGGCCAATGTGCCCGCCGACGTCGCCCCCGATGAGCTCACCGTGGCCAAGGCCCGTGAGCTGTTCGAGCGCGCCGCCGACGACGGCCGCGAGCTCGGCGTCGATCCGGCCACCGGGCACACGATCATCGCCAAGGACGGCCGCTATGGGCCCTACGTCACCGAAGTGCTTCCCGAGCCGTCCGAGGAGGCCGCCTCCACGGAGAGTGCCGCGTCGGGGGAGAAGGCCGGGAAGACCGGCAAGACCACGAGGACGACCCGGGCCAAGAAGGCCGCCAAGCCCAAACCCCGTACGGCAAGCCTGCTGAAGACGATGACTCTGGCCACGGTCACCCTTGAGCAGGCCCTCGATCTGCTGAGTCTGCCGCGCATCGTCGGCCAGGACGCCGAGGGCGTTGACATCACCGCTCAGAACGGCCGTTATGGCCCGTATCTGAAGAAGGGGACGGATTCGCGGTCTCTGGAGACCGAGGAGCAGATCTTCACGGTGACCCTCGAGCAGGCCCTGGAGCTCTTCGCGCAGCCCAAGCGGCGTCGCGGTCAGGCGGCCGCGCGCGGTCCGCTGCGCGAGCTCGGGGAGGATCCGGAGTCCGGGCGGCCCGTCGTCATCAAGGACGGCCGCTTCGGGCCGTACTTCACCGACGGCCAGACCAACGTGACCCTGCGGCGCGGGGACGACCCGGCCACCGTCACCCCCGAGCGCGCTTATGAGCTGCTCGCCGAGAAGCGCGCCAAGGGGCCCGCCAAGAAGCGCACCACCCGCAAGACCGCGGCGAAGAAGACGACGACCAAGAAGGCGGCCAAGACCGCCCAGAAGACGGCCACTCGCAAGAAGACGACGCCCCCGGCCGAGGAGTCCTGAACGGGCACGTGCCCACCTGACCCGAGGTGCTTTCCCCTCCCTCCCTCGCCGAGATCGGTCGTATTCCGCACCGAGATCGGTCCGTCTCCGGCTCGAGATCGGTCGCAACCCGCGTCGAGATCGGTCCGTCTCCGGCTCGAGATCGGTTCGGTCCTTGCGTGCTCATTCACATTGCCGCAATTGCTTGGGGTACTCGGGTGCTCGCCTTGATGAGGGCGGTTGATGAGATGGCGGGGATGGCGAGGCTGCGCATTCTGCCGCCTGTGTGTGCCCGGGCCGCGAGTGACGGCGCTCGCAGTTAGGAGGACTCGTACTGGTTGTTGAGTCAGGGGCGGATCAGCACTGTCAGCCTTGGCTACATGTCGGATATAGCGATCAGTCGACGTGCTTTTTCAGATGAGGTTGGAATATGGGTCAGCCAGATCACTGAAAAGGCGCAGCTTGCGCAATCGACGATCTCTTCCTTCGTGCGTTCCCTCGAGCGTGAGCATCTGGTGATTTCCACGCGTGTCGGTAAACGGGTGCATGGTAAACGCAACGAAGAATGAATCGCTGAAATCCGCAGCGCTCTATCTCTCGCCTTGTGAGGCTGATTGAATCGGGTGCTTCTTTCTGCCATCCTTCTGGGATTGCTGCCAGAAGAATGGCAGAAATGTACGTGCGTGCAAGGAATTATCGTTGACGCCGAGATCTACTGTGCCGGCTATTTCATCCACGGCCTCGACATCAAGCATCTCATCGATAAGGGGCGACCGGCTTCGGTTTTGGAGGAAGGCATCCATGCGAATCGCGGCGTCGATGATGAGGTTGCTGGGCTCGACGGGGCTGATCCTCGGCGGGGAGGTGGGTCGTCGTCGGAACCGGGTCTGAACGGCTTCGGGCGGGCCGCCGCCATGACTGGGCGGAATAGTTGAGCTGTTGTTAGGGCTGCTATTTCCGATGTGCGTCTCTATTGCTTGGGTACCGTTCAAAGTTTTTGCAGCTGGTGTTAGTGACCGAACTCGATGCGGAAGTGGACCGATCTCGACGCGGAAGTGGACCGATCTCGACGCGGAGTACGACCGATCTCGGCGCGGAGTATGACCGATCTCGGCGGAGGGGTGGCGAATTAGTGATTCCGTGAGATTAATCGCGTCCGGGGTCGCAGTCCTGCGACAGCCCGGCGACAGGCCCAAGACAGCGGGCGGGTAATGTGATCTCCGTGCAAACTCCCCGCCGATTCCCGAGAGGAACCTCCATGCACCTCCCCAAGACCGCTCTCGCCGGTACCGCTGCTCTGGCCCTGGCTCTGTCGCTGGGCGCCTGCTCGATGTCCGTCAACGGCTCCGGCGATTCCGCCTCATCCTCGGCCTCCCAGACCGAGAAGGCGGACGCGGGCTCCACCGCCTCGGCCAGTGCCGGCGGCGCCGCGTCTCCCGACAGCTCCGCCGGCCACGATGGCGACGGCACTGACAAGACCGACAAGGGTGACGACAAGGATGACAGCACCGATGCGGGCGACGATGCGGAGGACGCCGCGATCACCGATTCGGCGTGGAAGAACATCCTCGACAAGGGCGAGCGCAGGGAGGTCGCCGGCAGCTACGCGGTCCAGGATGAGGGTGCGACTCTCAACCTGGTGGGCGACCTCGACACCCTGACGGTCCAGGGAGCCAACGCCATCGTTGCCGCCGATGACGTCGACACCCTCATCGTTCAGGGCGCCAATGTCACCGTTTACGCTCGAGACATCAACCACCTCCAGATCCAGGGCGCCGGCGTTACCGTCCACTGGCTCGGGGACGACCCCGACATCCAGGACCAGGGCGCCGGCAGCACGACCGGAAAGATCTCTCAGTGAGGCGTTCGTGACTCAGTCCGCCGCATCGGCTCCCCCGCCCGCCACGGTCCTGCTCGTCGACGACGAGGCTCCGATCCGCCGCTCTCTCGGTCCCTACCTCGAGCGCGGCGGGTACCAGGTCATGCTGGCCTCGGACGGTGTGGAGGCACTGGATCTTCTGGCCGCCTACGAGGTCGATATCGTGGTATCCGATGTCCTCATGCCGCGTATGGACGGGCGGGAGCTAGTGCGGCGGGTGCGAGCGGGCGGGGCTTGGACGCCCATCATTCTGCTCACTCAGGTCGATGCCTCCTACGAGCGGGTCTCCGCTCTGGACGACGGCGCCGACGACTACCTGTCCAAGCCCTTCGACCCCGCCGAGCTCGCCTCCCGCATCCGCGCGGTCCTGCGTCGCAGTCGGGGAACCAGGCAGCCGCTGACCGCCGCGACCCGCCTCGTGTCCGGCGACCTCGTCCTGTATCGACCCGCGCGCCGTGTCGAGCTCCGCGGCCGCGAGCTCTCCCTGACTCCGAAGGCGGTCACACTCCTGGACTACCTCATGAGCCATCCGGGTGAACTCCACACCCGGGATGCCCTCCTCTCGGCCTTGTGGGGCATCGACTTCGCCTCCTCGACGCGAGCCGTCGATCACCGCGTGCGGGAGATCCGTCAGGTCCTGGGCGACGACGCCTCCGCCCCCTTCTACATCGAAACCGTCCCCTCGGTGGGCTACCGTTTCCGCGCCGAGGTCCATACGTGATCCGGTCTTACGATGTGGCCATGGCCGCCATGGCCACCGTGGCGAGGATTGCGAGGATGGCGAGGATGACGAGGTTTGTATCGGCATCGATCGGGGCCCGCACGTGACCCGGTCCTACGGACGATGGCCGACGCCGGACGGGCCCCGGCCGGACCGTCGCGGCTCGTCTGGCTCGTCCGGCCCGTCTGGCTCGTCCGGACTGGCCGGCATGGTCGCGGGATGGGGCGTCGCTGTCGTCATCGCGGCGGTGCTCACCGTTGCGGCCTACCTGCTGATGGGCGAGTTGCGTCTGAACATCATGGTCTCGCCCGCCCTGCTCATCGGCGAGACCTTGGCCGCCGTACTCCTGATGGGCCTGGTGGTCAGCATCAGTCGACGCCGTCAGGATGCCGCGCTCCGGCAGCTGCGCCTTCAGGTTCAGGAGGAGGCGCGCATGCAGCACCGCCAATTCCTGCGGCGCCTCGACCATGAGCTCAAGAATCCCTTGACGGCTGTGCGCGCCGCAGTCGCCGATGCCTCCCAGGGTGCGTCCCCCGCCATTGCGGTCAACCTCGAGGTCGTCGATGCGCAGTCCCGGCGGATGGGCCGTTTGCTGACCGACTTGCGCAAGCTCGCGGAGCTCGAGGCGGCGCCCCTGGCCCTGGAGGACGTCGATCTGGCGGAGACGGTGCAGGACGCCGTGAACGCCGTCGTCGAGGAGGCCGCCGGGCGCGGGACCGCGGTGCGCATCCGCCTCGATCTGCCGTCGGTCCCCTGGCCCCTGCCCCATGTGCGCGGCGACGGCGACCTCCTCTACTCGGCCGTCTACAACGTCGTGTCCAACGCCGCCAAGTACACCCCGGCCGGCGGGGCGGTCGAAGTGCGCGGCCGGGAAGAGGGCGGCACCGTGACGATCGAGGTCGCCGATACGGGCATAGGGGTGCCCGGTCAGGAGATGGGACTCGTCTTCCGTGAACTGGGGCGTGCGGGCAACGCCCGCGCTCTGCCCGGCTCAGGGCTGGGGCTTCCCCTGGTGCGCACGATCGCTGAGCGTCACGGCGGGAGCGTGGGCATGACCTCGCGCGAGGGCGTGGGCACGCGCGTGTGGGTCGTGCTGCCGGTGGCGGGCCCGGCAAGAACGCCCTGAGCTGACGACCGCGCTCCGCGCTTCATCGTCGTGTCGCATGATTGCGACAGGCTAGGGCGATTCTAGAGTCATGTTAAAAAGCGGATGTTTAGTAGGTTACGAGTATGCAACGAACCCGATTCCCCCGAACCTCATCCCTTCTTCTGGCAGCCGCGGTCGCTCTGCCCCTGGCGACGAGCGGGTGCGCGATCAACTCCGGTGGCTCCAGCGGCGCCTCCCAGGATGGTTCCGCACCTACTCCCGCCGCGGCCGCGCCGTCGTCGGGCTCCACTCCTTCGGCGAGCGCCTCCGCCACCGCCGACAGCACCTTCGCCGTCCCCGGCTATGCGGTGGGCGAGATCCCGCCCGTACCGCTGTTCGCCCTACCGAACCTATCGCTGCTGAGCGCCTCGACCGGTGCCTTCACCCCGGATGTGACGAGCTCGCTCACCTCGGTCCCCGGCATCACCGTCTCTCCCGCCCGCTGCGATGAGCCGGGCGTGCTCGCCTCCGGCTCCACCTCCACCGTCATCACCGGCAACGGCGCGGCCGTGACGAGCGACGGGGACTCCTCGGTGGTCAATGACGGCAACGGGGCCGGTATGGTCACCAAGGGCAGTGTGTCCATTGTCAATGATGGCAATGGTGCGGGCACTTACACCGATACCGCCACCGGGCTGAGCATTATCAACAGCGGCAACGGTGCGGGCAGCTATACCGACGCGCACCTGAGCGTCACGGTCGACGGCGCCGGCGGTGGCTCCTACACCAATTCCCAGACCGGCGAGTCGATCACCATCACCGGGAACGGCTCGGGCACCTACACCGCGGGCACCATCTCCATCGTCAATGACGGCAATGGTGCGGGCACTTACACCGATACCGCCACCGGGCTGAACATTGTCAACAACGGCGACGGATCGGCCCTGATCACCTCGGCGAGCGGGAGCAGGACCGTCGATGCCGAGAAGCTGCCCGCGGTCGAGAATGTCGGCTCCTTCCCACCGATCGACGCCGCCTCGCCGGTGGAGTCCTGCGGGACCGTCATGACCCTTCAGGACGGGGTGCTGTTCGACTTCGGGTCCTCACAGGTGCGTTCCGATGCCGCCCAGACGCTCAAGAATCTGGCGGACGCGATGAACCGGGCGGGCGCCTCGAGCGGGCACGTGTACGGGCACACCGATTCGGTCTCAGACGACTCCTTCAACCAAACGCTGTCCGAGCAGCGCGCCCAGGCCGTGGTGGACGCCCTGGTGGCCGATGGCGCGACGGCGTCGCTCGACGCCACCGGATACGGGGAGTCGCAGCCGGTCGCCCCCAACGAGAACTCGGACGGCTCGGACAACCCGGCGGGGCGCCAGCTCAACCGGCGCGTGGAGGTCTTCATCCCCGCCTCCTGATGAGTCCGTGCGGTCCGTGCCCTCCGGCCCGCCCGCATCTGCCCTGATGCATCCTGCGCTGTAACGGACCTTCGTCGCGTGAACGTACTTTTCTCCCGCCTTTCTGGGGGTAGAGCTCAGAAAGGCGGGAGAAAAGTACGTTCATGGTGGAAAGGTGCGTTCACGTCCCGCTTCGCCCGGGTGCCGCATGTCCGAGCGGCCGGCCCGGGCCCCGGGGCCCGCTGGTGCCGGCGGACCCGGGCGGGTGAGGGGGCGCTAGCCGGCGTCGGCTTCGAGAAGGTGGACGTGGCCCGGACCCCGGCGGGTGAGGGGCGCTACTGCGAGAGCGCCTCGGCGGCGTCGGCGGGCAACGGATCGATGGGGCACGTGACGTTCCCCGCATCGTCCTCGTCGGGCAGGGTGCCGTTGACCAGGTAGTCGCTGACGCGCGAAATGGCGCACGTGTTGGACATGGAGGCTCCGTGCCGGTAGCCCTCGACCGTGAGCAGATGCCCGGCGTCGAGCTGCGTGGCCAGTGACTGGGACCATGCGTAGGGCGTCTGGGAGTCCTCGGTGACGCCGACGACGAGGATGGGCGCCGAGCCGGAGGCGTGGACCTCGGCCGGCGCGGAGCCCGAGGTGACGCCCCAGCCGTGGCAGTAGGCATCGGTCCCGGCGGGCAGGGAGCCCATGGCGCTCATGAGCGGGTAGTCCGTGTACGCCTTCGACGCCTCCGCGTTCCAGTCGTCCTGATTATCGACGTCGGGCGAGTCCGCGCAGATCGCCGCGGTGTAGACCATGGTGAACAGCGCCTGCTCCTGCGTCGTCGGCTTCGTGATCTGGCCCGTTCCCGGGACGAGGGCGCCCACGCGCGCGAGTTCGGTGCCGTCGTGCCGGGTCATCGCCGCGGACAGCGCCCTGGTCAGCGCGGGCCAGTACTCCGGCCGGGTCAACCACAGGTTCTGCGCATGGGTGAAGGCGGTCGAGGAGTCCATCTGACTGGTCCGGCCGTCCTGGGTGACGGTGAGCGGTTTGCCGTCCAGGCCCTTGAAGAAGGCGGTGAGTTGGGAGACGGCCTCATCCACAGTGCCGGTGACCGGGCAGTCGCCCTGATCCAGGCAGCTGCCGAGATACGCGCGCAACCGGCTCTCCCGGTAGGCGAACTGGGCGTCGGCGGTCTCCGAGCGGGTCAGCGTCGGGTCCTGCGCGCTGTCCAGGGCCACGCGCCCGACGCTGCTCGGGAAGAGCTCGGCATAGGCGGCGCCGATCGCGGTGCCGTAGGAGTAGCCGAGGTAGTTGAGCTGCTTGTCGCCGACCGCGGAGCGCAGGACATCGAGGTCGCGCGCCGTATCGGACTTGCCCATGTGATCGATGAGACCGGGGACCTCGGAATGCGTCCGGCATGCGGTGGCATCGGTGGAGCCCCTGGAGACCGTCGACGTCCAGAAGATGTCGTCGATCTTCGGGGGCGCGGCGGCCTCGCCCGTCGGGGAGGGCGAGGCCGCCTCTTCAGGCTCCTCAGTCTTCTCGAGGTCCTCCGAGGCCACGCCGTCGGCCCCCTGCTCCTGATCGTCCTCCTCGCCGGTCTTCGCACCAGGGGTTGTCGCATTATTCGCGTCGATCATCTGCTCGAGGTCGTCGGGGGACCAGCAGGTCAGATGAGTCGAGCCGCCGACGCCGCGCGGATCGAAGCCGATGAGGTCGTAGGAGGCGAGCATCTCGGGGGTGTACAGGGTGGCGGCGGTCGTGATCATGCTGGTGCCGCTGGCGCCCGGGCCGCCGGGGTTGAGGAACAGGGAGCCGAGCTCGGCCGTGCCGTCGGAGGCCGGCAGACGCTTGAGAGCGATGGAGAGGGTGTCGCCCGAGGGGTCGTCGTAGTTGAGCGGGACGGTCGCGCTGGCGCACTGGTAGCCAGCCCCGCCGTCCGCGCAGTCGCTCCAGGTGAGGTCCTGGTCGTAGAAGGAGGTCAGCCCCTCGGGGACGCCGTCCGACGAGGCCGCGCCCTGGGCCGTTCCGGAAGATCCGTCGGCCGACGTCTGCGTATCCGCGCCGGCCGCACCCGACGCGTTCCCAGAGTTCGCTGCGTTCTCAGAATTCTCTGCGTTCCTCGCGTTCGTCGTGCCCGTTGCGCTCACGGGGCTCTGGCAGGCCGCCAGAGCCACGGGCAGGCTGAGAACCGTCAGAACGGCGATGAAACGCCAGAGACGAACTCTCAAGAATAACGTCATGCGGAGAAAATATCACGGGCGAATGCTCTGTCCGTGGACGGTCCGCGGACTGTCTGCGCACGGTCTGCGCACGGCCGGCCATCTGCCCGGTCGCGGACGGCCCGGACGGTCTCCGTGCGACCCACGCATGCCTCGCGCACGGCCTGCGCACGGCCCGCCGCCTGTCGCAGGACAGCGACAGCGCAATGACCCCACTGCGACATCCTGTTCGTAAGGTCATATGCATGAACCACTTCACCCGCTCACTCGTCACCGTCTCCGGCGCGCGTCGCCCACGCGGCCCCGTGGTTTGCGCAGCCATGCTCAGAACCGTCAGTGCCGTCAGAACCGTCAGTGCTGTCAGTGCTATCAGTGCCGCCTGCCTCGCCCTGAGCGCCTGCAACCCCTCGGCTCCTGACGCGGCGCCCTCCTCGACCGACGCCGCTCCCGCCGCCGACGCCCAGCCCGCCCAGACGGCGAGCACCGCTCCTGCGAATTCAGCGAGTTCGCCGACGTCAACGGCACCGACGAATCCGAGCGCCTCCGCCTCGGCGGGGCCGACGGCGCCCGGATACGCCATGGGGCAGGCGCCGCCCGTCCCCCTGTTCACCCTGCCCGACCTGGGCCTGCTCACCGCCGACCACAGCGCCTTGACCCCCGACCAGACCGCCCACTTCGATTCCGTTCCCGGCGTCACCGTCTCCCCGGCCCGCTGCGATCAGAGCGGGAGCATCTACCTGGGGTCCACCAGCACCGTTCTGACCGGCGACGGCAGCGTCGCCTCCTCCGATGGCGACAGCTCCGTCGTCAACAACGGCGATGGCTCCGGCTCCTCCTCGAACGGCAAGGCCACCGTCGTCAACAACGGCAACGGCTCCGGCTCGTACACGGACGGGACCACGAAGATCGTTGCCAATGGCGACGGCACGGGCACCTATGTGGATTCGACCCTGTCCGTCAGCGTCCAGAAGGACGGCTCGGGCACATCCACGAACTCCGCCACGGGGGAGAACATCGTGGTCAACGGCAACGGGGCGGGTTCCTATAAGCACGACTCCGTGAGCATTATCAACAACGGCGACGGCACGGGCAGTTACACCGACGGGTCGCTGTCTATCATCAATCACGGCGACGGCACGGCGCTGGTCAACGGCCAGAGCACCGCCGCCGACCCCCTGCCCCCGGTCGGCAAGGTCGGGGCCTTCCCTTCGATCGACGCTGTCCAGCCGGTGCAGTCCTGCGGCACCGCCATCTCCCTGGACTCCGGAATCCTGTTCGACGTCGACTCCTATGCGATCCGCCCCGAGTCGAGCGAGGTGCTCAACTCCCTGGCCCAGGTGCTCACCCAGGCCGGAGCCCCGAAGGCGACTGTCGCCGGCCATACCGACTCCGTGGCGGACGACGCCTACAACCAGACCCTCTCGGAGCAGCGGGCACAGGCCGTCGTCGATGCCCTGCACGCGGCTGGCGCCACGACCCAGCTCGCCCCCGTCGGCTACGGGGAGACCCAGCCGGCTGCCCCCAACACCAACCCCGATGGGTCCGATAATCCCGGCGGGCGCCAGCTCAACCGTCGCGTCGAGATCATGATCCCCGTCTTCTGACCCGCCCTCACCTTCAAGGAGAGTCCCATGACACCCGCCTCCGAGATCCCATCTGAGTTCCCGATTGAGTTTCCGACTGCATTCCCGACAGATTCCGCCGCCGGTGCGTCATCTGCGTCATCGACCTCCGCAGACGGCGCCGTGCGGGGCGCCGTGCGGACTCGCTCCTCCCGTCGTCTGGTGGCCGCCCTGGCGTGCGCGCTGGCCCTGAGCACCGGACTGGGGGCCTGCTCGATCACCCTGGACCGTGCGGGCGGCGGCTCGACGGACTCCACCGACTCCCCGAGCGCATCCTCCGAGTCGGCCGGCAGCTCCTCCTCCGCCACTCCCACCAATGGCAGTGCGTCGCAGGATCCGGCCACGTTCTCGCCCGCGCCGGCCCCGTCCGTGCCGTCGCCGAGCAGCAGTCCCACTGTGCTTCCCCCACTGGTGGGCGATGGCGCCACGGGGACCGCGTCCCCCGACCCCGAGCGCCCGGGCGCGGGAGCCACCATCACCAGTGACGACTGGTTCAGTGCGGACCAGCGCTCCACCAGGAAGACGATGACGCCTGTCAACGGGCAGGTCGTCGTCGACCGCTCGTACGACACCATTCACATCGAGGGCGACGTCACGAACCTGACGATCAACGGCAGTGGCGTCACCGTTCTTGTCGATTATGCCGAGAACGTCGTCATCAATGACGGTAGCAGCAACCACGTCTACGTGCGCGATACCAAGAATGTCACCGTCACCAGTAGCTACAACACCGTGCTGTGGGCCGGGAACACTCCGCAGATCCAGGACCTCGGCAACGGCAACACGATCAAGAACCAGACTGAGGACAAGAGGTAGGGGCGAGCCATCGTCGAGATCGGTCCACTTCCGCCCCGAGATCGGTCGTATTCCGCGTCGAGATCGGTTCAACTGCGCCGCATCGTCAGGGCATGGACGTGCAGCCGGCTGAGATCAGATGAGTTCCGCTCCAGTGCTCGTGGATCGCGTCGGCAAGGGCGAGGGAGAAGTCCTCATAGCTGATCGTGGATCGCAGGAGTGCTCGTTCGTCGTCGGACGGTGCAAGCCTGCGGTAGGCGCCTGTGAATCGGCCCTCGGGGACGTAGACGGGCGGTGGAATGAGGTACGCCCAGTTGCTCGAACCTCTCGACCCCCCTCCGGACTCCAGGTGGTCGCGAAGCGCGGCGTGGGCCACGCCGCGCGGCAGCGTCACGGAGGGGAAGTCCGGGTCCTGCCAGAAGCGCCGTCCGTCACCCAGGTGGAGCGACCCGGCCCCGCCGACGTGGATGATCAGGGAGCCTTCGCGCTCATCGCGCGCGGTGGCGATCCGCTCGTGGAGGTCGATCAGCGCTGTCGCCGGGATCTCGCCGGGCAGACGGATCGCGTTGACGACGACGTCGATGCCCGAGAGCGCCGCTCGCATAAGAACGGGATCGGTCAGGTCGATGGCACGCACGTCGTCGCCGTCGGGTACTGACGACGGCCGTGTGCCGCCGCGGATTCGCACTCCCAGGTGCAGGCGCGCGTTCCGAGGGCGATGGCGCAGCAGGGCGGTGCCGGTTCGTCCGGTCGCGCCCAGAAGCAGGACGTCAATCATGGGCGGCCCTCCGGGTGAGCGCCGAGACGGCTCCCACGGATGCGGCGGCGACGGCGAGAAGCGCGACCAGGACGATGGCGAGGGTGCTCAGGCTCGCGAACGTCGTGCCGACGACGGAACCGATGCCGGCCCCGATGAACAGGACGAAGCCGTTGATCGCCATTCCGCTTCCCCGGTTCGGCGCGGCCGCCTCGCCGTAGAGGTTGATCATGGACGGCACGGCCAGCGCCACCCCGGCGACGTAGACGATGCTCGCGGCGATGAGACCGGGGATGGTTCCGGACAGTGCGACCTCCCCGAGCATCCCGACGGCGGCCAGGGTGAAGCCGAGCTGGGCCACCCGGGCCATGGCCAGTCGCTGGGCCAGAGCGCCGACGCTCAGACTGATGAACATCGCGGGCAATGCCGCCAGTCGGATCAGGACGGTGGCGGAGGCGGGCATGTCGAGGCTCTGCAGGTGCTGTCCGATGCCGGTGTAGAGGGCGACGAAGGACAGCAGGAGCGTGATGTGGGCGATGCTGAGCAGCACGATCACCGGCATGGTCAGCAGGCGGGCGAGGTTGGCGAACTGCGCGAGGAGCGAGGGTGATGGTGCATGCCGGGGCGCCTCGGTCGCCGCCGCGAGGATCAATGCGAATGCGATCGCGAGGACAATGCCGCAGAGTACGAAGAACCAGGGCCAGCCGGCGCGCAGCGCGATCACGGAGGCGAGCACCTGGCCGAAGATGCCGGCGACCAGGAACGAGGTCGACATCGCTCCGATCGCCCCGGCTCGTCTGGCGGGTGCGACCGCTTCTGCGAGATAGGCCAGTGCCACGGGGGCGAATCCGGAGGCGGACAGGCCTTGCAGGGCGCGCAGCAGTGTCATGGCGGACGGGGAGGATGCCAGCGCGCACAGGAGGGTGGTGACGGCGAGCACGCCGACGGCGATCGCCATGACCCGCTTTCGGCCGTATCGGTCTGAGACCGGGCCCCAGATGAGAAAGCCTGCGGCATAGGTGAGGCTGAAACTCGTCGAGAGGGCGAACGTCGCGTCGCCTCCCAGGGCGGAGGACACCGGAGTCGATAGCGGGATCGCGGCGTAGAGCTGCGTGAGAACGAACAGGGCCGTCACCACCAGGATGACGATGACGCTCCTGCCGGCGGGGAAGTTCGGTTCGGTTGAGGGGCGTGAGGGGTGCGCCTCAGAGGTGGGTGTCTCTGGTTGGGGGAGGTTCTGGCCCATGCGCTCTTCCTTCCAACGCTTACGTTGGAAATTACCGTAGTACTGTTCTGCCTCGAGGAGCAACCTCAACGTTGGAGATGGAGGAGGTGCGGCTCAGGTCATGGCGTGGGACACGGAGGGGACCAGGCGCAGGATCAAGGAGGCCGCGACGGCGGAGTTCGCCGAGTGCGGTCCCGATGGCACGACGATCGAGCGGATCGCGAAGAAGGCCGGAGTCAACAAGGAGCGGGTGTACAACTACTTCGGCGGCAAGCAGAAGCTCTTCGCGGCAGTGCTGCGCGACGAGCTGGCACAGGTCGCCCAGTCGGTGCCGGTGACCTCGTTCGCCACCGAGGACATCGGGGACTACGCCGGACGGATCTACGACTACCACCGCGAGCGGCCCGAGCTGATCCGCCTGTTGCGGTGGGAGGCGCTGGTATTCGATGGCGAGGTGCCCGATGAGGACCAGCGCCGCGAGTACTACGGCTACAAGTCCGCTGCCGTCGTCAAGGGGCAGGAGGCCGGCACCATCACGGACGATATTGATGCCGCGCACCTGATTCTGCTCGTGCTGTCGATTGCCGGATGGTGGTCGACGGTGCCTCAGGTGACCCGGATGCTGTGCGGGCCGCCCACTGAGGACGAGCATCGCAGACGTCGCGCCGCTGTGGTCGCGGCTGCCCGCAGCCTGGCCGCAACGGGCGCTGCTCCGCGTCGAGATCGGTCGTAATCCGCATCGAGATCGGTTGAAGTCTGCGTCGAGATCGGCCGTATTCCGCACCGAGATCGGTCCAGCTCCGGCTCGAGATCGGTCGAAGTCCGGTGTGGGGTGTGATGTCTTGGAGCTGGTGATCGTACGAGTCGGGTTTCACTGCTTCGGGGTGGCTCTGCGGGTGCTGCGTGTGCTGGGGTGGTGGATGTTGCACATTTGCGCGTGCTCCGTGTCAGCAGAAATCGCGGAATCATGCGGAACAGCAACATCAGCAACGACCATGATCCCGCTCCCATGTGCACGGACCCCCTCAACGCACATGGGAACCCGACCGCCACACACCATGATCACCAGAAAAGCCAGCAATCGCAACAAAAACCAACCCCCACCCCACAAACCCCCACCCTCCCGTGTGCAACACCGAAGACATCCACACCCACAACCCCAAACCGGAACGCGGCCGATGTTGGTGCGGAAGTGGACCGATCTCGCGGCGGAATGCGACCGATGTCGGTGCGGAAGCGGACCGATGTCGGTGCGGAAGTGGACCGATTTCGCGGCGGAGTACGACCGATCTCGAGCCGGAGTACGACCGATCTCGATGCGGAACCGGACCGATGTCGGTGCGGAGTACGACCGATCTCGGCGATGGGGGCGGCAGGCGGAGCCGAGTTCCCGCATCACCTGCCCTCGCGCGTCGCGCACCCCGGGCTGCCCCGTGCTCAGCCAAGCTACGCTGACGCCGTGACCGACAACGCCTCCCAACCGCGGGCCGTCCTCAACGCGCCCGACGCACCGGGTGCCGCGCATCCGGGCCTGTTCATCTCCTTCGAAGGCGGCGACGGCGTCGGTAAGACCACCCAGATCCGCATCCTCGCCGAGCTGCTTAAGGAGGCGGGCGTTGAATGCGAGGCGACCCGCGAGCCCGGGGGCACGGACCTGGGGATCGAGATCCGGCGCCTCCTCCTGCACGGCGACGACATCTCCCCCCGCGCCGAGGCCCTTCTGTACGCCGCCGACCGCGCCCACCACGTCGCCACCAGGATCCGCCCCGCCCTCGAGCGCGGTGACGTGGTCCTGACCGACCGCTACCTCGACTCCTCGATTGCCTACCAGGGCGCCGCCCGGGCGCTGGGCACCCAGGAGGTCCGCGACCTGTCCCTGTGGGCCACCGAAGGCCTGCTCCCGGACCTCACCATCCTCCTCGATGCCGAGCCGGATATCGCCTCGCGCCGCACCATGGCGCGCGGCGCGACGGACCGGCTCGAGCGCGAGCCCGGCGCCTTCCACGCCGCCCTGCGCGCTCAGTTCCTCGCTCTTGCCAAGGGCGAGCCCGACAGGTTCGTCGTCATCGACGCCGACCGGCCCGTCGAGGCGGTGGCCGACGACGTCTTCGATGCCGTCCGCCCCCTTCTTGCGCGCCTGCCCGGGAGCGCTCTCGGCGACGATTCCAGTGATTCCAGCGGGTCCGAGAATTCCGCGGCTCGGCGGGCAGGTGAGCGCTGATGGGCGTATGGGATGACGTCGTCGGGCAGGAGGCCGTCGTCGGCGTCTTCGAGGCGGCCGCCCGCTCGGCCCGGACCGTCGCCGAGACGCGCGAGAGCGCTGCGGAGGCGCCGCGGACTTCGAGTCGGACCGGGCGCGGGACTGGGAGCGGGACCGCCCCCGAGGTCCCCGGTGATGTCGGAGCCGCCGGTGCTGCGGATACGACCGACGGCTCGGCCATGACCCACGCCTGGCTGGTCACGGGCCCGCCCGGTTCGGGGCGCTCGAACGCCGCCCGCGCCTTCGCGGCCGCCCTGCAGTGCACCGGCCCTACTCCCGGCTGCGGGCAGTGCAAGCCCTGCCGGGACGTCATGAGCGGCGTCCACCCCGATGTCGTGCGCCTGGCCACCGAGAAGCTCCTCATCACCATGGAGGAGGTCAAGGGGCTCATCGGGGAGGCGCAGCGCCGCCCCTGGACGGGCCGCTGGCGCGTCATCCTCGTCGAGGACGCCGACCGCATGGCCGAGCGCACCACCAACGTGCTGCTGAAATCCATCGAGGAGCCCCCGCCGCAGACGGTGTGGCTCCTGTGCACCCCGAGCGCCGACGACGTCCTGCCCACCATCCGCTCCCGGTGCCGCCTGGTGACCCTGCGCATCCCGCCGGCCGACGCCGTCGCCGAACTGCTCGTGCGCCGCGACGGCGCTGATCCCGATCTTGCCGCGCGGGCCGCCAGGGCAAGTCAGTCCCACATCGGGCTCGCCCGGCACCTGGCCACCGACCCGGATGCCTGGGAGCGCCGGCGTCGGCTCCTGCTGGCGCCCGTCTCCCTGCGCAGCGTCGGGGACGCGGTCCTGGCGGCCGCAGACCTGGTCGAGGCGGCCGAGGCGGAGGCCAAGGACGCCACCACCGAGCGCGACGCGCGGGAGAAGGCGGCTCTGCTTCGGGCCCTGGGCCTGGAGGGGGAGTCCAAGGTGCCGCCGGCGCTGCGCGCCCAGGTCCGCCAGCTGGAGGAGGACCAGAAGCGCCGTGCCCGGCGCGCCCGCACCGACGTCCTGGATCGGGCCATGATCGACCTGCTCTCCTTCTACCGCGACGTGCTCGCCGCCCAGATGGGCAGCGACGTCGAACGGGTCAATATCGATCTGTCCGAGGCCCTCGACCAGGTCGCCGCCGCCACCGGTCCCGAGCAGTCCCTGGCGCGCATCGCCGCGATCGAGGAGTGCCGGACGCGCCTGCGCTCCAACGCGGCCCCGCTTCTGGCCATCGAATCCCTCATGGTCCAGCTGCGCCCCCAGGCGTGAAGAGGGCGTCGCTGGTCGTGCGCAGACGACACGCCGTCGGTGAGCGGCTTCGGAAAGGGGAGTCGCGCGCGAATCAGCACGGTTAGGCTGCTGGTGTGAGCACTTTGCGTATGCGTTCCCGTGCCCGTCGCGCTCTTGCGGCGGCCACCGCCCTCGTGGCGGCCGTGACGATGGCGTCCTGCGGCGGTGGCCCCGCGGTGACGCCCACACCCGCAGTCGCCAATGATCCGGTTCCCGCACCGACAGAGCTCGAGACGTTCTACTACCAGGACATCCACTGGTATCCCTGTGGCGAGAAGGGCGGCATGCAGGAGGCCGATGCCGACACCGGTCCCGGGACCTTCTCCTGCGCACGCGTGACCGTGCCGCTGAATTACGACGAACCCGGCGGCGCCACTATCGAGCTCGCTCTCAAGCGCCGCTCGGCGAGCGGCACCAGCATCGGATCCTTGTTCATCAACCCCGGCGGGCCGGGGGGCTCGGGCGTCAACCTGGTGGAGAGCGCCAAGGGCTACTTCACCGACGATCTGCTCGAGTCCTACGACATCGTGGGCTTCGACCCCCGCGGCGTGGGCGGCTCCGCCGCCGTGGACTGCCTGACCGACGCCGAGCTCGACGCCAAGCGCTCGGACGACGGCTCCGATCCGGTCAGCCGCAAGGACTCGGCTGAGGAGGAACGGGCCAATATCACCGAGCACGCCTCCGAACTCAAGGCCAAATGCGAGTCCGTGATGAGTGTCCCGGGTCTGCTCGACCACATCGACACCATCTCGGCGGCCCGTGATCTCGACATCCTGCGGGCGGCTGTCGGCGACAGTGCCCTGAGTTATCTCGGCTACTCCTACGGAACCTACCTCGGGGCCACGTATGCCGAGCTGTTCCCCGGCAATGTCGGGCGGATGGCGCTCGACGGCGCAGTCGATCCGACCCTGACCGCCGGGCAGATATCACTGGGGCAGGCCCAGGGCTTCGAAAGCCTTCTGCGCGCCTATGTTGAGGACTGTCAGAGCGCCAAGAACTGCCCGCTGACGGGTGATGCCGACTCCGGCGTCAAGCAGGTACGGGACTTCCTCGACCAGACTCGGACTCTGCCCCTCAAGACCTCGGACCCGAATCGACCGCTGACCTACTCGCTGGCTCTGGACTCGATTCTCAAGGGCATGTACCAGACCAAGTCCTGGCCCGCGCTCACCCAGGGATTGACGCGGGCCATGGACCAGGACGACGGCTCGACCCTGCTCTCCATCTCCGATCAGCTGTCCTCGCGCAATGCCGACGGCACCTACAAGGACAACGGCGCAGAAGTCATCAGCGCGATCAACTGCCTGGACTACCCCGTCGTCGGCGATACCGAATCGTGGGATGCCGAGGCCGAGGAGATCGAAGAGGCCTCGCCGACCTTCGGGAGTGTGCTGACCTATTCGGACCTGTACTGCCAGGTATGGGGGCATGAGTCGACCCGGACGCGCGACCCCATTCACGCCTCCGGCGCCGCCCCGATCCTCGTCATTGGCACGAAGGATGACCCGGCTACGCCCTACGCGTGGAGCGAGTCACTGGCCTCCCAGCTCGACGACGGTCACCTGCTCACCTGGGAGGGCCAGGGGCACACCGCCTACGGCCGTGCGGGCGACTGCATCTCCCGCGCCGTCGATTCCTATCTGCTCGCCGGTCAGCTGCCGGAGGAGGGGCTGACCTGCGCCGCCGACAAGTGAGCCGCACCGGCATCCGGCGGGCGACCGCCGGGGCGGGCCTCGGGACTGGCCCGTCCTGCTCGACGTCGTCCCCTCCTGCGCCCTCCTGCGGCGGCCTGCTCGTGATCCTCAGCGGTCCTCAGCGGTCGCGCGACTCGGTGAGCTCGCCGGCGATCGAGCGGCTCATCCATGCGGCCAGCTCATCGCCCCGCAGGCCTTGCGCCAGGAGGAACTGCGCCTTGGCGTAGGCCGCCTCCAGCGTCATGTCGGAACTGCCCACCGCCCCGGCTCGCGCGATCGCGTCGCCCGCCTCGTAGTGGCCCAGCCGCACCTCGGCCTCATGGCACTGGGAGGCGACGATGACGGCCGTGCCCGCCTTGATGGCGTCTGCGATGACCTCGGTCAGTCCGGGCTCTGCGCTCGGGACGTTGCCCACCCCGAAGGCGCGCAGGATCACCGCCTCCGGCAGGGGGGTGACCATGGCCCGCAGCCGGGCGGCGGTGATTCCCGGGGCGAGATCGATGACGGCGACGTCGTGGCGCTCGTATGGCAGAGGACGCGCCCGATCTGCGCAGTGGGGGAGGGTCGGACGCTCCGCGCCGGGTGCAGGATGCCGGGCCCACCGCCAGGGGGCCCCGGCGGTCGCCAATGGCGCTGCGCCGGGGGAGGCGAAGCCCTCGAAGGCCCATGAGCTGGTCTTGGTGGCGCGGTTGCCGGCCAGCAGGTGATGGCCGAAGAAGAGGCTGACGCCGTCCGCCCGCCCGCTTGTGGCGGCGTTGAGGGCCCCGGTGACGTTGGACGCCGCATCCGAGCCGATGGCGCTCAGGGGCAGCTGGGCGCCGGTCACGACCACCGGGCGGTCGAAGTCGGTCAGGGCGTAGGACAGCGCTGCCGAGGTGTAGGCCATCGTGTCGGTGCCGTGGAGGACGACGTAGCTCTTGATGCCGTCGGCGCCGTTGACGCCGTCGGCACCGTCTTCTGGAGCCGCGGCGCGGTGCGCGCGCAGGTCGTCGATGATCGCCTGCCACGACTCGGGGGTGGCGTTGGCGGAGTCGATGAGCGGATCGAGGACGGTCAGCGAGACCCGCCCGGCGAGGGCGGTGCCTTCGAGGAGTTCGGCGAGCCAGCTGTCGAGATCGGCGCCGGGAATGAGCCCGTGTGGGGATTCGACCATTCCGATGGTGCCGCCGGTGTAGGTGATGTGAACTTCGGGTGCGGATGCGGCGGGCGCGATCAGTGTGCTGGGCATGAGCGGCATCATAGGGTGTTGCTTCAGCCGCGCCGTGCGGGCATGGCGGCGATGCGTTCGAATAGGCGCAGTGCGGGGCCGTGGGATATACGGGGGTTATAGGGGCTCATGGGGAGTTGTGGGAGGGTTCTGGGAGGGTGGGCGGCGGCAAATGGATAGTGAGATGCGGCAGGTGTAAAGCGAGCGCAGGGGCGCAGTGAGTCGTGTGGGAGCCTCCCGCTCCCGGCGCGACGTCAATGGCGGTTGGTGCGGACGTTGAGAACTTTGCCCGTCCTGGCCACTCTTGTCCCGATGTCAAATGCGGCCGGTCACGTGAACGGAGTTTTCTTGCATTCTTCGGGCCTGTCCCTCGGAAAGAGTGAGAGGAACGCCCGCCGAGGGTGCAAAGCGCCGTTCACGTTCTCGGCATGTTCTCCGCATGTTCTCGGCCCCGGACGCGGCAGTCCGCCTTAACCCGCCTTGTGCCTCACTCTGAGAATCAATCATCTGGGTTCTGGTGTCGGAAGGCGGTCGGTTCTTGCGTTGATTGTCGAGCCTGGGACTGCGGTGAACTAGGGGAGCTGGGACACGTAGGGGAACTAGCGGTAACTAGCGGGAACTAGAGGACGTGCGAGTCGAGGCGAGGGCGCATGGGGATGCATGATGAACCGCCGTCGACGATGTGTGCGCAGCGTACGCGGCCTTGTGTCCAGCACCACTTTCGCGTGTTCGGCGCGCAGATTGCGCAACCGACGTTCGGGCCGGTAATGTGCGACCCGCTGCGCTTGCGGCAGGCCACCTTAGCTCAGTCGGCAGAGCGATTCACTCGTAATGAATAGGTCGTGGGTTCGATTCCCACAGGTGGCTCTGTGCAGGTATGTCATCCCGGGACCGTGCGGTCCCGGGATTTTTTGTTGTCGGCTGTTGGCGGCCGTTCTCGGCTCTTCTCATCCCGATGGGGCAGTGGTTGTGGACGGCTCTACCTGCTCTACCGGCTCTTCCCGCTTCTGTTCGTCGAGATCGGCCGATAGGCGCATCGAGATCGATGGAAACGGCTCCAGGATCGTGGATAACTCGGCTCCTGTTCGGGCTTGCATTCAATTCTATTTGCGTTTAGCGTTGTCACCGATGATTTACTCGCCAAAAGCGAGGACCGCCAACCTGAAAGGTGCGTGCCATGGCGCAGAAGACTCAGATCATTCTTGTTGACGACATCGATGGCTCCGAGGCCACCCAGTCCGTCACCTTCGCTCTTGATGGCGTGACCTACGAGATTGATCTTAATGATGACCACGCGGCGGCGCTGCGTGAGACCGTTGAGGAGTGGACGGTTAAGGCTCGGCGCGTCAGCGGCCGTCGTACTCGCCGTCGTGCCGGAGCCCCCAAGACTTCCTCGAACACTCAGAAGGTGCGCGAGTGGGCCCGCGCTAATGGCTATGAGGTCTCCGACCGCGGCCGTATCCCCGCTTCAGTCCGTGAGGCCTACGAAGCCGCTAACTGAGCGCGCAGTCATAACGTCCAAACAGTTCGGCGCGGCTGATGCGTCACGCCAGACTCATACCAGATCCATGACAGGCCCATACCAGGCCCCTGTGTCCTTCGGGACTCAGGGGCCTGGTCGCGCCTGCTGCGGCCTGGCAAGATAGGGCCATGGCTTACACTCTGGTGCTGCTCCGCCACGGCGAGAGCGAATGGAATGCGAAGAACCTCTTCACCG
>ERZ772967.815-NODE-815-length-23062-cov-6.678029_pt1 | contig 23062 bp, 19 predicted proteins | sample MGYA00511677_ERZ772967 | MGnify/ENA primary metagenome ERZ772967 (study PRJEB29015, sample SAMEA2737931) | human oral metagenome | biome: human oral; feature: human-associated habitat; material: dental | place: China | collected 2146 ...
ACGTCCAGGGCCGAGTGGCAGTGCGAACCCACCGTTTTGGTACGCTGGGGGCCGAGTGGCAGTGCCGGCCACACTGCCACTCGGTGGTGAACGTACCTCCCCCTCACGTTCACAGTCGAGTGGCAGTGTGACATACGGCATCAGAGGGACGGACGCTGCGCGGACGGCTTTGGCGCAGGGCGTGGCCTGCAATCATCGTGGGTACGCGACGCGAGGGCCGGTACGCGATGCGAGGGCCAATAGTGAAGATAGGTCGAACACAACACCCCGATTCAACTTGCCTTCATCGTGACAGATGAGACGCGGGCGTCCCCGCTCCTCCTGTATTAGCCGCCGTCGAGTGATGATGTCAGCCAGCTGGGCAGATCGGCGCAGATGGCACGCGCCCGGCTATAGGCCTGCGCAGGCAGGAGGAGCTCCTCTGCCACGTAGCGTGGGGATGCGTCAAGACCGTGTACTGCGTCAGGACCGTCCGCTGTGCCATCGACCCCGCTTGCCATTCCATCGGTCTCGTCCAATGTTCTCTCGACCTTAGCGCGTCGAAGCAGAAGTGCTTCTTTGGACTCTCCGGGCTCCTTGGATTGCGTGGAGTCCTCGCTCCAGAGCGGGAGCAGCGACACCACGTCGCCACTCCCAGATCCGGATGCGTGCGTCGACGGTGCGGGGTCATAGGCCGGGACGAGCAGTCGGTAGCTCGATCGAGCCCTACGCACGGACTTCTCGACGATGTCGTTGGCGCTGTCTCCGAGTTGGGAGCGCACCTCCTCCCCAAGCTCGACGTGGGCACAGGGGCGGAGCGTCACCTCGTCAAGGGATGTGAGGTAGCTTGCCGCCCGGGGAGGCTCGTCGAGGCTGTGCGAGAGGAGCGTGCCCAGCTCCTCGGAGCCGGTCATGCAGAAGCCTGCGTGTCGCCAGCGGATGTCGCCTTCATTTGGGAGCAATACGTCAAAGATGGCCTCGGCCCCTGTGCTGAGCAGTCCCGTGTTGAAGGCTGCCAGCTGCCCGTCGCGCGAGACCAGCAGCTGTCCCTCCTCGCGGACCCGGTGTAGGGTGAGCGCGAGATACTCGCATAGGATCGAGAGCTCGGGCGGAATTTCGCCGCCTGACGTGGCAAGACCGCTCGTGGTGAGGCCAGACGTGTCTCGAGCGCCCCAGCGCTCCTTGGTGGCGAGGTTGGCAAGCTCGCCCAGATAACTCTCCCAGGAGCCGATGATGAAGAGCTTGGCAAGGTCGCGTTCCAGCTGGGTGGTGCGGTTGGGACGGGTGTCGGATCCGACGAGGGGGAGTGCCTCCTCCTGGAGCGCCGCATCACCGACGTCCCCCAAATCGATCGCCTCAAGTGCCCAGGCCTTGCCCGCATGCAGCTTGACCGAGCGGTGCAGCTGTGCCACGATCGGCCGCTCGCTGCCAGATGCCCGAAAGCTCAGCGGAAAGCGTATGCTGCTGTGCGTACCCTCGTATGTGCCGGTCGAACGGGCATAGCGCCAGTCATCCTCGAGCGCCGACATCGGCTCGATGTCGTATGGGAGTACCTGGTAGAGCAAGGAAAGCGGTTCGTCCTTGCACCAGACGTCATGCGAGAAGCTCTGGAAGAGCTCGTAGCGCTGCCTGGTCGCGGCCCCGCCGGTCGGTGCCGCAGACGGTGGGTCTTTTGCGGCGTGCGCTGAATCCTCCGTGGTGCAGGAAACGGGATCCGCCCCTCCTGTCCTCCCCTGCTCCGACTGTGCCTCTACGCTTTCAGTGACAAGTCCCTCGTCTTCGAGGTACAGCTCCCCATAGTCATAGGGGTTATAGGTGATGCTAATCGAGATGTGTCCCTCGGTCGAGATGTGGCCCTGGGCTCTTCTGTCGTCCACTTCGGGCTCTGGCTCAGGCTCTACCTGTGGCTCTGGCCCAGGTTCTGGCTCTCGCGAGGGAGTCGGCTCCTCGGCGTCGCCGCCTATGGCCCCTGACGCAGCCTCGACCACGGCCTCAGGATCCGGATCGGACTTTCTCCTTGCTTCCCTTCGTATCCGTACGCGAGGCTTGGCGGGCTTGGGATCCTTGTTGCTCTTCCTGTGTTTCCAGGTCTTGGCGCCAGTGGGCTTGCCAGCTGTGGTCGCAGCGCCCTCACCAGCATCTTTCCCGCTTGTGGCAGCAGACTCGTTCAGTCGGGCGAGTATGGCATCGAACGCCTCGTGCGCCGTGACCGTCGCGTATACGCGACCCTTCTTGAAGATGGTCAGGCGCATGAAGTCGTCAAGCTCCTCCACGAGCTCTCGCACGCCCTCATAACCCAAGCCCATGATATCGATACCGTCTTTGTCAAGCAGCTCCTCGACCTGCGAGAGGGGAACCTGCCTGCCGATGCCGATCTTGGTCGAGAGGAGCTGGTAGAGGTACAGTCTGTTGCCTGGTGTCATGCGAGGCATGGCGCCTTATCTGACTCCTTTGGCACCCGCGCCGACGATGCCGGCGATCTGCTTGCGGGCGACTCGGGCCTCGGGGATGGGGGAGAGGGGCCAGTTATGGTTGAGGCCCACCCCGACCACTAGCTTATGGTTGATGCCAGCGGCCTCGAGCTTCTCGTCCCACTTGACGCAGTCGGGATAGAAGATCTCGCGCGTGCCCACAAAGGTCGTCACATTGCGCAGGATGCTCACGTCTCCGTTGATGGGACTCAGGCGTGGCAGGGTGACGTCATCGCCATCTGCCCAGAGGTCGCCTATCTGGGCGATGCCCCAGGGGGCGAGCACGGGGTCGATGTCAAAGTACTCATGAATCTGGGGGTTACGCATCGAGATGTCCAGCATCGGGCTGACGAGCACGAGCTGCGCTGGTTGTGGCAGGTCGTAGTGACCGAAGGTCTCAACGATGCCGGCGGCAAGCCCGCCGCCTGAAGAATCGCCCACGATGGTGATCTTGTCCGCGCCGTAGCGATTGACCATGCCCTCGTAGAGGTCGACCAGAAGCGAGTAGGCCTCGTCGTGGTCATGGGCCGGGGCGAGCGGGTAGATGGGCACGCAGACCTCTGCCCCCGTGTCTCTGCAGAGCTTGTCCGCGAACAGCCAGTGTAGGCTGCTGATCTGGCTTATGTAGGTCCCGCCGTGCAGGTAGAGCACCGCACGCTCGTTCATCCCGGTGGTTCCCAGGTGGTAGGTCTTCATGCCGTCGCAGGTCTCCTCGAAGATGAGGGACTTGATGGGAACCCACCTGGGGATCACGTACTCGCGCTCGTTCTCCTCCCGATGGCGCGCGACGTAGTCCTCATAGCGTCTGAGATCCCTGCCCAAGAGGGCGGCGCGGGTTCCTGTGGTGCGCTGATAGCCAGCCCATGCCGTCGCGACTCCCGAGCGGCCCCACTTCAGTCGGGAAACGCCCTCGAAGCCTGCGGCGGCTCCTGCGATGCCGATGACGGTAGCGGCGGCTCTGAGAAGCGTCTTGGATGTCTTGTCCATGGTGACTCCCATCTTGGTGCGCGTGTCGGGTGACGTTGGGGACGCGTGTGCCGCGATTCGGCACGACGTATAGTGTACCACCCGCGACGTGGGACTATGATGGCGACGTGGAGGGCGGAAGGTCATCTGCCTGCGTGGGCCCGGCAGGTGCGGCGCCATCCCGCACGGCGTCGCAGATGTGCCGTCATAGACGCATCGCCCGATTGGCACCTCATGTCCTGTCCCTGTGCGCGCAGAGCGAAAGGGCCTCGGCCACGAGCACCAGTGCCGCCACGCCGACGAGGAGCGCGAGGGCGCCTTGCGTGCCGTTGGCCGTTGCGGCGGAAAGGGCGCTTCCGGCCTCCGACGCAGACACGCCTGCCGATGCCTGGGCTGTGGCGACGATGGCCGTGACGACGCTTGTGCCGAGGGCACCCGCAAGTTGCTGCAGGGTGTTGATGATGGCCGTGCCGTCGGCCTTCCTCGCATCGGCAAGCCCGTCCAGCGCATGGGTCATGGTGTTTCCCACCATGAGGCCCTGACCAAAGGCGAAGAGCAGGTAGATGCAGGTGGCCATGGGAGTTTCGCATGAGGGTGCCGTGAGCCAGAGGAGGACGCAGGCCAGAAGTACTGCGCAGGCTCCCGTGAGGATGGGCCTGCGCGCGCCGAACGCATCAAGGAGACGACCTGACACCGGCGCCATCACCGCGCCCAGAAGGCAGCCGGGAAGCAGGATGGAACCCGCCTCGGTCGGGCCGTGGCCCAGCGTGAGCTGCGAGTAGTTGGGAAGCAGAAACGAGAGCCCGAGCACGATGAACTGCAGCCCGATGAGTGCCATGAGGCCCAGGTCGAAGCGGGAGTCCCGAAAGGTCCCAAGCGAGATGAGGGGGGTTTCGGCATGACTCGCATGCAGGGTGAAGAGGGCGAGCAGCGTCGCAGACGCCGCGATGAGACCGAGGACCATGGGACTCGACGGCCCGCCTGCTCCCATCTCGCTTGTCGCGAGGACGAGCGACGTGAATGCCATGACCAAAAGGAGCCAGCCGACGAGGTCAAAACGGTCGCGCTTGGCAGGATGGCTCTGTCGGATGGTGAGCGCGCCCAGAACGAAGCCCACCAGCAGGAGCGGTAGCAGGCAGGCGAAGATCGAGCGCCAGCCAAAGGTCTCGGCGAGCCAACCGCCGAGCGATGGCCCCACGGCAGGTGCCATCGCCGTCACAAGCGAGCCTACCCCCATCATGAGTCCCATGCTCCTCTTGGGTGCCTGCTCTTGGATCACGTTGAACATCAAGGGCAGTGCAATGCCGGTGCCCATGCCCTCGGCGATGCGGCCGCAGAGCAGCCATGGAAAGCTCTGTGCCGTGAGGCCCAACACGATGCCCAGAATATAGAGGGACATCGCCGCCATAAAGATGCGCTTTGTTCTGAAACGTCGGTTCAGGTAGGCGGAGGTGGGTATGATCGCGGCGAGGACCAGTAGGTAGGCGGTGGTCATCCACTGCACGGTGGACGTGTTGACGCCAAACTCGCGCATGAGCGCCGGGAACGTGACGTTCATGGCCGTCTCGACCACGACGCCTGAGAAGGACATGATGCCTGTCGCCACGACCGACGCTATGAGCCGTGCGTTCATCACGCGAGTAAATGGCTTTGTGATCTCCTGCTGCATGGGAATCCCCCGTTTTTCTCACGAGTGCCTGCCAGGCTACGGATGTCTGTCCCTTTCAAGGGCGTACGTATGGTAGGAATCGAACCTTACGAATACCTTCAGGTACAGCCGCGCATGGAGCATCACCACAAACTCACCTCATGAGCCCCTGTGGCGCCACCCTCCGTGAACGGAGCGGTACGATCGGGGGACAAAGCTAGCACTTCCACTACGGCAGTCATCCTGAGTATGGATGGGTTATGGTATGGTGAGCTGTCGCAGAGGGGTACGCTTGTGGATAAGACGTCGAGAAAGCGGGCAGACAGGGTGCTCAAAAAAGAGGGGAGCGAGCGGCGCGCCCGTGTGCTCATCGCGCTCAGGACGGCTTTTCCCAACACGATTCCCATCTTTGCGGGCTTTCTCTTCTTGGGCATGACCTATGGCATCTATATGCATGGCCTGGGTTTTCCCTTTGTGTACCCGATGCTCATGGCCATGACGATCTTTGCGGGCTCCCTTGAGTTCGTTATTGGTAACATGCTCGTGGGCGCGTTTGACCCATTGCAGGTCTTCGCCATTTCCCTGATGATCAACGCTCGCCACATCTTCTACGGCCTCTCGATGCTCGAGAGGTATCGCGGCTATGGCTGGCGTAGCGTCTACCTGATCTTTGGCATGTGTGACGAGTCATTCTCCATCAACTACGCTGTCGATGCGCCCGAGGGCGTGGACAAAGGCTGGTTCATGTTTTTCGTGACCCTGCTTGACCAGGTCTATTGGGTGTTTGGGGCCACGCTCGGCGGGCTGCTGGGTAACCTCCTGGTGTTTGACACGAAAGGGCTCGACTTCGTGATGACCGCGCTCTTCGTGGTGATCTTTTTGGATCGCTGGCTCAAGGAGGAGAGTCACGTGAGCTCAGTTCTCGGCCTCGTCCTGACGGCACTGTGCCTCGTCGCCTTTGGGAGCTCGAGCTTCGTGGTGGCCTCGATGGTCGCGGTCTTGGCGGCGCTCACGCTCATGAGGCCGAAGCTCGATAGGAGGACTAGGAGGACGGACGCGCGGGGCAAGGTTGTGGCTGCAGGGGACGGGGACTCGCGATGACCCTCACCCAACAGCTCATCGTCATCGCGCTCGCCGTCGCGGCGACACTCCTCACGCGCTTCTTGCCCTTCGTGCTCTTCCCGGCAAGAAGACCGGTCCCCAGTTACGTGCGCTACCTGGGAGAGGTGCTACCTGCTGCCGTCTTCGGCTTGCTCGTCGTGTACTGCCTCAGGGACGTAGGCTGGACGCAGGGGTGGCACGGCGCCCCGGAGCTCATCTCCATTCTCGTGATCGTTGCCCTGCATCTCTGGAGGCGACAGATGCTCCTTTCCATCGCAGGTGGCACGATCTGCTATATGCTGCTGGTGCAGCTGGTCTTCGTGTCGTAGGAGGGGTGGCATGGCCGATATAGCAGATGCCCGCGCAGCGCTCGAGCGCCACTTTGGCTACCCGAGCTTTCGTCCAGGTCAGGGAGAGATCATCGAGGCAGTCCTTGCGGGGCGCGACGCGCTTGCGGTGATGCCGACGGGTGCGGGCAAGTCCGTGTGCTATCAGGTTCCCGCAGCGGTGCTGCCGGGACTCTCCATCGTGGTGTCCCCGCTTATCTCTCTCATGGGCGACCAGGTGCGTGCCCTCAAGGACGCGGGAATCAGGGGATCATACCTCAACTCCAGCCTGACGGCGCGCCAGCAGGAGGTCGTGATGGCGCGGGCGATGGCAGGCTGGTACGACCTCATGTATGTTGCGCCTGAGCGTCTGGCAGACCCGCGCTTCATCTGGTTTGCCTCTCGGCTCAGGGTGCCTCTCGTCGCGGTGGATGAGGCGCATTGCGTGAGCCAGTGGGGCCAGGACTTCCGTCCCGCCTACCAGGGGATCGCCGACTTCGTCGAAGCCCTGCCGCAGCGCCCTCCTGTCGTGGCGCTCACCGCGACGGCGACCGAGCGCGTGCGTGCGGACATCGCGGGCCTCCTTCGCCTGCGTGACCCCCTTGTGCAGGTGACGGGCTTCGACAGGCCCAATCTGAGCCTCTCAGCCTTCGAGCTTACGCCCAAACAGCGCGGGCGGTGGATCGAGAGTTACGTGCGCTCCCATCAGGGCCAGTCGGGTATCGTCTACGTCACCACGCGCAAGGGGGTGGACGAGCTGAGCGAGGCGCTTCGTGCCGTTGGCGTGCGGGCGGCGGCCTACCATGCGGGGCGTGACAACGCAAGTCGCCTGGCTGCTCAGGAGGCGTTCATCCGCGATGATGTGGAGGTCATGGTGGCGACGACCGCCTTCGGCATGGGCATCGACAAGCCCGACGTGCGCTACGTGGTGCGCTCTGGCTTGCCCCTCTCGCTCGAGGAGTACTACCAAGAGATGGGACGCGCGGGACGTGACGGCGAGCCAGCGGAGTGCTATTTGCTCTGGAGCAAGGGGGACATCCGCACCTGCCACTTCTTCATCGACCACACGGAGTTTGCACCAGAGCTCTCGGTGGAGGAGCGCAGGCAGCTCGTGCTCAACCGCGAGCGCCTGCTGTTTGCGATGATCGACTACGCGAGGGGCAATCGCTGCCTGAGGGGCCGCATCCTCTCCTACTTCGGACAGGGACCGGGCGTCGAGGGGGAAGGTGGCTGCAACAACTGCTCCGTATGCAGGGCCGAGACGGCCGAGACCTATCTGTGGCAGCGCGCTGCGACTGTCAGGCGCCACCCGGAAGGAGAGGGTGAGCTGGGAGGGGACGACGAGCGACTGTTCCAGAGACTGCGCGCGCTGCGCAGGGAGCTGGCCGACGGGGCTGGTGTTCCCGCCTACATCGTCTTTAGCGACGCGACGCTTCGCGCCATGGCTCGCATGAGGCCGCACACGCCCGAGGAGCTCTTGGAGGTGCCTGGCGTGGGTGAGGTCAAGCTTGGGCGCTACGGTAGCGCGTTTTTGGACGTGCTGGGTGGGTGAGTGGGAGCTCCTTTGAGATCGGCGCGGGGAGCACGTCGAGGCGTCGAGGGGTGAGTTGTGGCTGGGGCCTCTCTGACGGTCGCAGGCGCATCCGCGTGCGCGAAGGGCCTCTTGGCATGACAACGGGTACGCAAGACAGGTTACGCATTCGATATGATGCGATCTTCTATTTCTGTCGTTGCAAAAAGCTGCACTTCCCACTCGAGCTATAGTTCGATAAGATGCATCTCTATACGACGATATACTGCGATTAGCTGTGTTTTCCAAGTGAGGATAGGTATGCTGAGAAGGAAGATCTTGGACACCCTCCGGGAGTGGAAGGGCTCACACGGCACCGAGTGCCTGCTCGTCAACGGCGCTCGGCAGGTCGGCAAGTCTTTTGCCATAGAGGCGTTTGGTAGGGCGGAGTACGAAAGCTACATAGCGATCGACTTCGTGAGGCAACCTGCACTCAAAGGCATCTTTGGCGAGTCCCTGACTCCTGACGACATGTACTCTCGTATGACGCTTTTGATGCCAAACGTGAGACTCGTTCCAGGAAACACCCTCATCTTCATCGACGAGATCCAGGAATGCCCCGAGGCGCGCTCCGCCTTCAAGTACCTTGCTCAGGATGGTCGCTTTGACGTTATCGGTTCCGGCTCGCTGCTGGGTATCCGCTTTCGTACGCTCAGGGATGCACCCTCGCTTCCCGTCGGCTACGAGCGACAGCTGACCCTGCGCCCGCTCGACTTCGAGGAGTTTCTCTGGGCACGTGGCTATACGCCGGAATCCATCGTCTCGCTTAGGGGCTTCTACGAGCGGATGGAGCCGGTGCCACAGTCCATTCATCGGGAGATGATGCGCCAGCTGCGGGAGTATCTCGCGATTGGTGGCATGCCCGCCGTGGTGCAGTCGTTCGTCGATGGGGCAGGTGACTTTGGCGCTGCCCATAGCCAGCAGCTCATGCTTCATGCCCTCTATCTTGATGACATCGCAAAGTATGCCTCCGTCTCGGAGCGCATCAAGGCGCGTGCGTGCTACCTCTCGCTGACCCGGCAGCTTGCAAAGGAGAACACCCGCTTTCGCTACGCCGAGGTCGAAAGACGCAGCAGCGCGCGGAAGTACGAGAGCTCGGTCGACTGGCTTGTCGAGGCCAATATGGCGCTGCGCTGCAACGCGGTGACGACACCAAGCTTCCCCTTGGCGTCCTACGAGGATGGCTCACGGTTTCGTCTTTATGCCAATGACACGGGCCTGCTCATGGCGATGTTTGACTTCAGCATGAAGGCGGCCGTGGTCGAGAACACCCTCAAAGGCCCCATGAAGGGTGGGTTGTATGAGAACCTCATCGCAGGCATGCTCTCACAGAAGAACAAGCCCCTGCGCTACTGGATGTCAAAGGACAGCAAGCGCGAAATCGAGTTTTTGGCAGACCTCGACGGATGCGTCGTCCCCATCGAGGTCAAGGCGTCGCGGGGCTCAACCGTCTCGCTCAATCAGCTGCTGGAGGGCGACGATGTGAACATTGGCTATAAATTCATCGACGGGAATGTGGGCGTGAACGGGAAAAAGGTTACGCTGCCCCTCTACATGGCGATGTTCCCGTTCGCCTGACCAGGCGGGACGGGGGGCCATGGAGCTCGGACAAGGGACGCCCCGCTAGCGTTTACGTCTTTGCTTGCGGCGTCGGTTTCGCAGGTTCGTGACGGTGCCCTCCATGCCGTAGGGCACGTAGTCCATCGTGTCGAGGTCATCGGGCAACCAGTCCACCAGACTGAGCGGAGCCGTCTGCTCCCTGCACACCGTCTGTTCCCTGTACACGGACTCCGGACCCGGTGTGGCCTCGATGGCGAGGACCTTCGCTCCCTTTGCCGTGAGCCGCTCCTCGTACTGGCTCATCGCGTCATCCGGGCGCTCAGCGCGGGCATCCATGCTCTGCCAGGTGACGGTATAGTCCGCAAGCCTGAACTGCGTTTCGGAGAAGCGCCAGAGGGGATAGCTGTCTGTCTTTAGGAGCACTGTCGCACCCGGTGCGAGGAGCGGCTGGTACTCCATGAGACGGATCAGGTGAGTGAGGCGACGGGTTGCCTCCTTCTTCTTAGGAAACGGCGTAGGAAAGTTGAGGTAGATGGCCGCAAGCTCACCCGGCCCAAAGATCGAGCCCACGTTCTCGCCCGTCGCGGATACGAGCACCATGTTCTTGAGCCGTGCCCTCACGGCCCTCTCGGCGGCGTAGGCGATGCAGATAGGTTCGAAGTCCACACCCACGAAGAGCACGTCGGGCTCGCGGCGCGCCATCTCGGCGGTAAAGTCACCCTTGCCGCAGCCGAGGTCGAGCCTGACCTCGCGGTAGCGACAGGGGGTCGCGCCCTCGCCTTTGATCTCCCCGTCCTCCCTCCGAAGCGGAAAGCATGCCTCGGCCCAGTGGCCGACGTAGCGGGAGGGTTCGACCTCGATGGCATTGGCATAGCGTTCGAGCCGCTCCTCCAAGACGAAGTTCTTGGGGAGCCGTGCATGGAGTGCGCGCATCTGATCCCTTCCGTATGGTATCAAGATCGCAGCTGAGGTCTTCGGTGTCAGTTTGCGATGCCCATCAGGCCTGCGTAGCTTCGGGTGGGTCAGCCCCTCTGGAGTCAGTCAACCTGCACCATGTACGCCATCCCACTCGTGTTTTAGGCTATCCTAGCAGCGTATGATTTTCGGTCTAGGCTAAAATCGCCATGCTACCCGGGAGTCCTCCATGCCGACACAGAACGAGTCGCCTGCGAAAGAATCGCACTTCCTCGCGATACTCTCACGCCTCAAGTACATCGAGCGCTGGTCACTCATGCGCAACTCACGACCCGAGAATCTCTCGGAGCACTCGCTTGAGGTCGCGATGATCGCTCACATGCTCTGCGTCATTGGCAACGTGCGCCACGGGCGCCACCTTGACGCTGCGCACGCGGCCCTTCTCGGCATGTATCACGATGCGTCCGAGATCATAACCGGTGACATGCCCACACCCGTCAAGTACTTCAACGGAAAGATACGCGACGCCTACAAGGGCGTCGAGGCCCAGGCCGAGAGGCGCCTGCTCTCAACCCTGCCGGACGACCTACGTCCCGAGTTCGTGCAGGCCTTCTCGGCGGATGATGGCGCAGATGGGCGCTACGTGGCCCGCCTCGTCAAGGCCGCAGACAAGCTCTCGGCGCTCATCAAGTGCCTGGAGGAGCGCGCCGCCGGCAACACCGAGTTCGCGACCGCCGAGGTCTCGACGCTGCGCAAGCTCGAGGATATGCGCGTTGAGCTTCCCGAGGTCGATGACTTCATGGAGGAGTTCTTGCCCTCATACGGCTCGACGCTCGACCAGCTGCTGTAGACCGTCAGGTGCCTCACGCCACGTGTGGGGTGGGTGGGTGAGTATTGCGTGGCGTGAGCAGGCCTTCAACCCAGAGTGCGCTTTTCCGTGAGGGTTCTGGGGCAGAATGCGCTTTTTCGTGAGGTGGGTCGACGTTTGCCCAGGTGAGAAAAAGCGCACTCTACGAAAAAGCGCACTCTGGGGCCGCGACGTCACGAAAAGGCGCACTCTGGCCGCGTGATAGGACTCAGAGTGCGCTTTTCGGTGAGGCTCAACTTCAGAATGCGCTTTTCCGTGAGGACTCCGGGGCAGAATGCGCTTTTCCGTGAGGTGGGTCGACGTTTGCCCAGGTGAGGAAAAGCGCACTCTACGAAAAAGCGCACTCTGGGACCGCGATGTCACGAAAAGGCGCACTCTGGGGCTGCGACGTCACGAAAAGGCGCACTCTGGCTGCGAGACTGCTCCGGGCCGCCACCCATGACCTGCTCAAGAACGCGTGATCAGGGCGAAATTTGAGCGGAATCAAGGTGGCGGCCCCACGCTCGGGCGAATCGAGTGGCCGGCCCCAGCTTCGCTACTCGTCCTGCGTATCCTGCAGCGTGCTCATGAGGGCGGGGATGACCTGCTTCTTGCGACTCACCACGCCGGGCAGGGTGGCGATGCCGTCCTTGGGCGTCACGTTGAACGCACGCCTTACGACGTCCTCGGCGTGTGCGCCAAAGTAGAGCATCTCGGTCGTCGCGGACTTGACATCCGTGAACATGTAGAACACCATGGGCAGCTCGTCTGCGTCGGCACCCTCCTTGAGGTATGGGCCGACGAGCGCCTCGGCGGCCTTGCGGCTGTTTTCGGTCATGAAGCTGCCCTGACCCACGCCAAAGCGCGCGGAGCCACGGGAGAATACCTTGAAGTCCTGGTGAAAGACCTCCTCCGCAGTGCGGCCCGTGAGTTCGGCGCCGGCGTCGAACATCGCGTCGGCGTACGAGTCGATGTCCTCCCCGCAGGTTCGGGCGAGCTCGCGAGCTGCGTACTCGTCGCGCTTGGTGCAGGTAGGTGAGCGAAATGCCAGCGTGTCGGAGAGGATCGCCGAGAGCATAAGGCCCGCGATGTTCGAGGGGATCTCGATGCCCGCCTCTTGGTACATGCTGAAGAGGATGGTGCAGGTGCAACCTACGGGTTCGTTGCGGAAGAGGGCCGGCGCGGTGGTCTCGATGGAGCCTATGCGGTGATGGTCGATGATCTCCATGATGACAGCCTGCTCGAGGCCATCCACTGCCTGCGAGCGCTCGTTGTGGTCGACAAGGATAACGTGCTTCTGGTTCACATTCAGGAGGTTTGGCGTTGACACGAGGCCGACGTACCTGCCGTCCTCGTCGACGACGGGGAAGAAGCGGTGGCGCGACTGGGTGATCGTCTTGCGCGCGTCATCCACGGTGGTGTTGACCGAGAAACGCAGCACCTTGTCGGCGTCGAGCATCTTGGAGCGCACGGGGATGGACATCGAGATCAGTCGTGCGGCGGAGAAGGTGTCGTACGGCGTAGTCATCACAGTGCAGCCGTTGGCCTTGGCGGCGTCGAGCACCACGTTGGAGATGCGCGCGTCATTGCAGACGACGAGGCAGGCCGCGCCGGACTCGACGGCGAAGCGTTGGGTTTCGTAGCGGTTCGTGACGAGGACCGTGTCGCCCCGCTCGATGTTGCCCTCCATCATCTCGGGGGTGGTGCCGACGACGACCTTGCCCGCGTCAACCTTCTCGTCGGGGTCGCCCAGCAGCATGTGTGCCTTCAGGGTGGAGAGTATGTTGGAGTAAAGGGTCTTTGACTCGGCGATGATCTTGGTGTCGAAGACGTTCATGTTGGCATTGGCGATGTCCTTGACGGCTATGAGACCCATGAGATCCCGCTCGCCGTCTGTGATGCACAATGTGTCTGTCTTGGTCTCGCTCATGAGGTTCCAGGCGGCAAAGAGGCTCATCTCGGGATCGATGCCGTGCATGTCCTGGATCGTGATGTCCTTGATCTGCGGGCGCACCGAGGTGATGAGCTGCGGCTCCTCGAAGTTGAAGTGCTTGAGCACAAAGATCGTCTCTCGGTTGAGGGTGCCTGCCCGCCGGGGCTCGTACTCGATGTCGCCGGTCTGGTTCTTGAGATAGGCGAGGGCGATGGCCGAGCAGATGCTGTCGGTGTCGGGATGAAGGTGACCGATGATGTTGACCTTGCGAATGGTCTCGGGCATGTCTGCCTCCTTGCTCCTTCAGGTCGCGCGGGTGCGGCCTGGCGCGTGTACACTCATCCCGATTGTGCCACGTTTCTTGTCTCAGGTGCGTGAGGGGTCGGGTGAACGTGCGCTTTGGCGCAGTACGGCGCGTCGCCACCGCATGGGCAGACGTCCACATGCCATAGACATACCTGTGTCGGGACCTTTCCGGATGAGTTCCTTGCGAGACGGCCACTGGCTTTGCCGTGCGATGGCGCGAAGTGAGTGATTCACTCACTCTGCGTTGACGAAGTGAGTGATTCACTCACTTCGAGATTGTATTCAGTAAGCCTCTGAGCTGTGGGAATGTAATCTTAATTTTTTCTGATGCGTCTACTTTGCCGCAAAAATCACTCACTTCATGAAGCTGAAGTGAGTGATTCACTCACTTCGCGCAGTGAGACAGCAGTGTCAGGCGACGTGTGCCAAACCTCGGACGCAGGCTCCTGTGCGATCGGGGGACGCACGGCCAGGGTAGCCGGATGTCCCGACTGCCCAGAAGCTCGCTCGCAGCGGCCCCGCCGATGATGAGACAGGCGCCCGCGATGCGCCCGAGCGTGAGCGGCTCTCCCAGGATGGCAGCCGAGAGGACCACGGCCGAGAGGGGCTCCAGGTAGCCACAGACGGCGAAGCGCTGGACGGGAAGCTGGCCTATCGAGGAGAAGTACAGGTAGCAGCCGAGGCCCGTGTTGATGAAGCCGAGCAGGAGCATGGCGGGAAAGTTGGCCTGGGCAAGTGTACCAAGCGTTACGACAGAGCCCGAAAGGATCGAGTAGAGCAGGACGGCAACAAAGCACGAGACAAGCTGCACGCAGGCGGCCTCAAGGCCCCTGATTTGGGGAGCGCGCTTGGAGAAGACCGCCATGGCCGCGTACATGACGGCGGACATGCCGCCGAGGGCCAGCCCCTGCGCGCTGACGCCATGGCCGCCCCCCTGGGCGGCCACGAAGAAGGCCCCCAAGACGACGCAAGAGAAACCCGCGACCTTGGCATGCGTGAGCCTCTCGGAGAAGAGCAACGGTGAGAGGGCCATGACGATGGCGGGGCCGCAGTAGTAGGCAAGCGTCGAGACGCCAACGCCAACCAGGCGGTATGCCTCGAAGAGGAAGATCCAGCCGATGCCGAGCGCCGCGCCCGAGGCGGCGAGGGCACAGGCCTGCTTAGGGTACTCGAGGGTCGCAAGGTGGGCTGTGGCGTGGTCGGGGCGTTTGTGTCCCATTGCCAGCGACGCCGTAAGCGCCGCTACCAGAAGGACGCTTCCCAGAAAGCTGCGTACGAGCACGATCTGGCTGGGCGGTAGGGCGATGCCTCCCGCCACGATGCCGTTCGAGCCAAAGAGGACGAGCGATACCAGGTACTTCATGAAATCCCTCGACATGCGATGCCTTTCTCGCCCGCTTTTCGGGCGCGCTTGCTTGAATAGAACATGGATATTTCTGTAAGTCCACTGCATGAGTGTCTCACTGTCCGACTCAGAAGGAAAGCGAACGTTTATCATGGGTCGCATGACAAAACCAGATGGCATGCCACTGGCGTCACTGGTGCTTTCGGTGCCACTGGTGTCATTGGCGGTACGGACGTTGGCGGTGTGGACGTGGGGGGGCTGTCGCATGGAGGCAAGTATCCAGAAGTACGAGGCATTCCTCGAGAGCTACAGGCAGGGCAGCTTCACGAGGGCGGCCGCGAGCCTCTCGTACTCGCAGTCGGGCGTCAGCCGCATGGTCGCGGACCTCGAGCGCGATTGGCAGCTGACGCTGCTCGAGCGGGGCAGGGGTCCGCTTAGGCTCACGAGCGACGGCAGTCGGCTCCTCCCCTTGGTGCAGGAGGTGTGTGAGTCTAACCGACGCCTGCGCATGGAGATCGACGACCTGCGTGGGGTGCAGAGCGGCAGCATCCGCATCGGAACTTTCTCGAGCGTGGCGACGCACTGGTTGCCACCCGTGATTAGCCGCTTTCAGACCGACTATCCCAACATCGACTATGAGCTTCTGATGGGCGACTTCGGCGAGATCGGGCGGTGGTGTGAGGAAGGTCGAGTCGACCTGGGCTTCTTGCCGTTCGCCCCGTCCTCCTCGACGCTCGTCGCCCAGGCGCTTGGGGACGACGAGCTTCTGGCGGTGCTCCCCAAGGGTCACGTGCTGGCACAGGGGCGGGGCGTCACTGTGGAACAGCTTTGCGAGGAACCCTTCATCATGCTCCAGAAGTCCGGGGACAACGAGGTGAGCGCCATCTTCGAGAGGGCGGGCCTCACTCCACAGGTGCGTTTCAGAACTTTTGATGACTATGCCATCATGTCCATGGTCGAGAGCGGCCTTGGCCTCTCGATCCTGCCCGAGCTCATTCTGAGGCGCAACCCCTACGACATCGAGGTGTGCCATCTTGAGCCCCGTGCGTTTCGCACGATACGCGTGGTTACGCGCGAGCCTGGGCGCCTGCCGATAGCGGCTAGGCGCTTCCTCTCGTATCTGAGATTCAGGTAGTCGCCGCCCACCCGCGCCCATGGAGGTGTGCCTGCTCTGGTCGTAGGAAAAGGGCTACCCTATGTGGTGCGAGATCGTCCCGACGTAAAGGAGGTTGACCTTGGGAGTCTTGGGTCTGGTGTTCGCAAGCCATGGGACGACGGACGGGCAGGCGTATCGCCGCGACATCCTGCCTGTGGTCGAGGCGCTGCGCTCCCTTGCGACGGCACGCGGGCTCCCCTTTGCCCTTGCCTGTGTGAGTGCGCGCGTTCGAGAGGGACTGCGTGCCCAGAAGATCAAGGCCCCTGGCGTTCGTGAGGCCGTCGCGCAGCTTACAGTCGAGGGCGCCGGGAGGGTCCTGGTCATGCCCTCGCACCTTGTTGGCGGCAGCACCTACCAGGCGCTCGAGGACGAGGCCGCTGCGCTCGGCGTGCCTGCCGCCGTGAGCGTGTCCGGACCGCTTTTGTCCACGCGATCGGGCGCCCGTGAGCTGGCGTGGGCTGTCTTGGGGGAGCACCCCGCGCGGCGGCGGTGCAAGCTCCTGCTGGTGGCGCATGGTGTGGCGGGCTGTCCCAACGACCCCTACGTGTGGCTGCGGGAGGCTGCTGCGGAGTGTGGACGCGCTGACGTCATGGTCGTGACGCTTGGGGACGATCCGCGCGCGGTGGCCGCTCGCCTCGCGTCTAAGGGGGCGACGCGGGTGACGCTCGTCCCGCTCATGCTCTGCGCGGGCCATCATGCAAGGCTCCAGGTGGCGTCGCAGACCCCCAGCTCGTGGGCAGGTGCGCTGGTGGCCCAGGGTCTTGTCGTCGATGTCGTGCGCGAGGGGCTGGGCTCTATCCGGGCCGTCCGTGACTGCTACGTCAAGAGGGCGCAAGCCGCCTTGGATGGCGCGGCGCCGTCTCTGTGATAGGCTGGTGGGCGTCGGTCGCCTCTCGTTCCAGGGGATGGTATGAACAGCCATATGCTCAAGCGCAGGAACTTCTTGCTGGTGGCCCTGACGGCCACAGGCGTGCTCGCGGCCTGCGACGCGCCGTCCGGCGGGCGGTGGGCTGCCGATGACGGCGGGCGTGCCGGTGGGCCTCCGGCAAACGTCGTGGCCCTCATGCGCTCGCTTGCGGACATGTGGCTGCTTGCGGGAGGTACGCTCGCAGGCATCACGGAGGACGCCAGGGACCTCGAGGGGGTGGGCGACGCGCAGGTCGTGGGCTCGCTCTCCAGGCCAAGCCTCGAGCAGATCGTCGCGCTGTCGCCGGGGCTCGTCCTTGCCACCTCAGACATACCGGCCCAGGTCGAACTGAGGTCGAACCTCGTGCGACAGGGCATCGACTGCATCGACGTCGACGTCAACAGCCTTGATGACTATGCCTCCCACATGCGCCGCTTCTGCGATACCTGCGGCCGCGATGACCTCTACCAGGTTAACGTGGCGGACGTCGTGAGCGCCTGTGACGCCGTGCGCGCACGTGCCAAGGACCTGCCTGAGGCCCGCTATCTGGCCCTGCGTACCTCGTCTGCCAAGAGCAAGGCCCTCAAGCAGAACCACTTCGCCTGCCGGATCTTCGACGATCTCAACATGCAAAACATCGCCGATGACGGCTCTTCGCTCGACGAGCTCTCGCTCGAGGCGATCCAGGCTGCTGACCCGGCCTACGTCTTTGTCATCTACCAGGGGGACGAGGACAAGGCGAGGGAGGCCTATGAGAAGGGTTTCTCGAGCCGTCCCGCGTGGCAGGGACTCAAGGCGACGCTGGACGGCCATGTCTTCGTGCTCCCCAAGGAGCTCTTCCAGTACAAGCCCAACGCGCGATGGGCGGATGCCTATCGCTATGCGCTTGAGCTCAGGAGCCGTGAGTAGGCCGTGACCGACGACCGTGACGAGCAAAGGAAGGTGTCAAGAACCGCAGGTGGGCGGTCGGACCGGCGCCGCGCGACCCTCGCGCTCGTGGCTGGCGTGGCTGTGCTCTTGCTTATGTCTTTGGGCTTCATCCTTGCGGGCACGACCGCGCTCTCGACCCCAGACGCCCTTTCGGCCCTCCTGCGGCCCCAGACGATGCCGAGGGCGGCGGTTTCCATCGTGTGGCAGCTGCGTCTTCCGCGTCTTGTCGCGGCCCTCGTCTGCGGCTCGGCGCTTGCCGTCTCGGGGCTGCTGCTCCAGGCTGCGTTGGGCAACCGGCTCGCGTCCCCGAGCGTCATGGGCGTCAATGCGGGCGCGGGGCTTGCGGTGCTTATCTCGGGCCTTGCCTTCCCGCTCTCGGTGCCAGCGCGCCAGGCCATGGCGCTTGCGGGCGCGCTTCTCGCGACACTGCTGGTGACCCTCGTGTCGCGGCGGGCTGGCGTCTCGCGCACCTCGCTCGTACTCGCGGGCGTCGCGATCTCGTCGCTCCTCTCGGCGGTCTCGGACGTCATCGTCACGATTCGCCCGGACCTTGTTGCCGATAGGCTTGCCTTTCGGCTGGGTGGGCTGGCGGCGGTATCGTGGCCTCAGCTCTGCCTCGCCCTCCTCGTTGTGGTCGCCGGGCTGACCGTGACCTTCGCCTTGGGCGGTGGCATCGACCTTCTTGCCCTTGGCGACGAGACGGCCCATGGCTTGGGTCTCGACGTCAGGCGTACCCGCATCGCCTCGGTCGTGACCGCGTCCGCGCTTGCTTCGGCGGCCGTCTCGGTGTGCGGCCTCCTCGGCTTCGTGGGGCTCATCGTGCCCAACTTGGTGCGCATGGTGCTTCGGGGAAGCTTTTGCCAGGAGGCGCTGGTCTCGCTCGTGTGGGGGGCATCTCTGCTCGTGACCTGCGACCTTGCGGGACGGCTCGCCCTCTTTCCCTACGAGCTGCCCGTGGGCCTTGTGCTCTCGCTTCTGGGCACACCGTTTTTCATCGCCCTGCTCATGCGCGGTAGGGCGGCGATTCGTCGATGATCGAGGCTCGGAACCTGGTGAGTGGCTATGGCGGGCGCGACGTCATCCATGTGGACGAGCTGACCCTCCCAGACGGTCAGGTCACCTGCATCGTGGGCGAGAATGGTTGCGGCAAATCGACCCTGCTCAAGACCCTCGCAGGGCTGCTTGCGTATCGCGGCTCCATCAGCCTCGGTGGCGAGGAGCTCAAGGACCTGTCTCACCGCGAGCGTGCGCGTCGGCTGGGTTACCTTCCACAGCGCCTGACGCAGCCCGCGATGGACGTCGGCACGCTCGTCTTGCACGGACGCTTCTCCCGCATGGGGATCTCCAAGGTGCCCGGTGACGCCGATAGGGCCGCTATCACCCGCGCGATAGGGCTCTGTGATGTCTCGATGTTGGCCGACCGCTTGCTTGCCGACCTCTCGGGTGGGGAACTCCAACGCGCCTACCTGGCCATGGTCGTCGCGCAGGAGGCTCGGACACTGCTGTTGGACGAGCCAACCGCCCATATGGACGTGGCGCGTCGCATTGAGGTCGCAAATATCCTGCGCCAGCTGGCGGACGCAGGCACGGGAGTCGTCCTCACGACGCACGACCTACCGGAGTGCCTCTCTGTGTCCGACGAGGTCGTGCTCATGGCGACCGGCGGCATCAGCGATCGGGGCACGCCCGCAGAGCTCCTCGCCCGTCCCGGCGCGTTCGGGCGGGCAATGGGTGTGTTCCCTCGAAAAGTCAGCGACACGGACGCCATCTTTCCGTATATTCTTGTGAGGGGGAATCGATAGCCTTATGTGCGCTCGCACGGCAAGGGGATGCGGTGCGAGCGTTTGGGGAGAGGGGGTCCCTATGGGCCATGTGCTCAGCCGGGAGGGCTTCTCGCGCGCCATCAAGCGTATCGGGAAGACCCGTCGCATCTATGCCCCGCAGCTCAAGCGGGGGGAGGGTCGCTTCACTGACGTCGATGTCGTGCGCTACGACTTCACGGATGACGTCGATGCGATGGAGCTAGTGAGGCGCTCGGACTACCCGTTCAAGGAGGTGCTCACACCGCTCTCGCAGACCCTGTTCTTCTTCACGGAGGAGCAGGTCAAGATCGCGGATGTCGACGAACGTGAGGTCGTCGTGGTACTCAGGGCCTGCGATCTCAACGCCGTGCGCCGCCTGGACGCGATGTACCTGGAAAACGGCGTCCCCGACCCGTTCTACCGGCGCATCCGTGAGCGGCTGCGCTTTGCTCTCTTGGGTTGTGACCACAGCCAGGAGGACTGCTTCTGCGTGAGCATGGGTTCCAACGTCGCGGTCGGCTACGACTTCTCGTTTGATATGGACGAGGAGACGGGCGAGGTCCGTGTGGACGTGGCAGCCGATGACCTGCGTCCCTACTTTGCTGACGAGGCCCTGCGCGAGGAGGAGGTCACGCCCAGGCACGTGGATGCAAACGACGTCGAGGTCCGTGTGCCCGCAGAGGTTCCCAACGCAATCTATACCGATGCGATGTGGGACGAGTACACGCAGCGCTGCATCAAGTGCGGCCGCTGCAACCTGGTGTGTCCCACCTGCACCTGCTTCACCATGCAGGACGCCTACTACAGTGATAATGGTCGCGTGGGCGAGAGGCGCCGCGTGATGGCGAGTTGCATGATCGACGGCTACACCAACGTGGCGGGCGGTGGCTCCTACCGTAAGGCCGCCGGGGACCGCATGCGCTTCAAGGTGCTACACAAGGTTTATGACTTCCGTCGCCGCTTTGGCTATGACATGTGCGTAGGCTGCGGTCGCTGCGACAGCGTATGTCCCGAGTACATCTCGTTCTCGGGCTGCGTCAACAAGCTCGCCGGCACCGTGGACGCCCTCGCGGCGAAGGAGGTGGCCGACCATGCCTAGCCCTGTGATGAGGGTGCCCGTCTCGTCTGTGGCTGGCGTCACGCTTGACGCGGCGACGAACCCCTACCTGCCCTTCCCATCAGAGATCCTTGGGATCGTCCGGCACACCGCGAAGGAGCACAGCTTCCGCATGGCGTTCTCGGGTGAGGTGCGGCCTGGCCAGTTCTTCGAGGTCTCCATCCCTAAGTTCGGCGAGGCGCCTATCAGCGTCTCGGGTATCGTGCCCGGTAGGTCCGTTGACCTCACGATTCGTCGCGTGGGAGTCGTCACCAACGAGGTGTTCGAGCGTGGCGAGGGGCAGCGCCTGCTGCTGCGCGGGCCTTACGGCAACGGGTTTGACCTCTCCCTCTTCGAGCGCGGCGAGGTCGTTGTCGTGGCTGGCGGCACGGGCGTGAGTCCCGTGCGCGGTGTAATCGACGCACTCGCGGGCGCCACCGACGCCGCCGACAAGCACGTGATCGTGGGCTTTCGTAGCCCGGATGACCTGCTCTTTCGCGATGATCTCAAGCGTTGGGGCCAGACGCTCGACCTCACCCTCACCGTGGACGGAGCGCCTGAGGGCTATGAGGGCAACATCGGCCTCGTCACGGCCTACATCCCCGACCTGCCGCTCAAGGACCCCGCGAGTGCGCGGGCTGTGGTCGTCGGCCCCCCGCCGATGATGCGTTTCACGATTATGGGCCTGCTCAAGCGGGGTCTCTCGGAGCGCAACATCTGGGTCTCCCAGGAGCGGCGGATGTGCTGTGGGCTTGGCAAGTGCGGCCATTGCCGCATCAAGGACAGGTACGTGTGTCTGGATGGGCCGGTGTTCAACTACATCGAGTCAAAGGACATGCTCGACTAGGGGGCGACGCATCATGACCATGGACGTCAACGTCAAGCAGCTCAAGAAGAACGCCTTTCGCCAGTCCAAGGTGCGAGGCGAGACGGCAAGCCGCGTGCGCGTGCCGGGTGGACTCGTGAGCGCCAAGAGCATGGCTCGCATCGTGGAGATAGCGGAGGAGTTCGGCCAAGGGGAGATCTTTCTCACCAACCGTCAGGGCGTGGAGATCCCAGGCATCCGGCTCGAGGACGTGCCCGAGGTCAACAAGCGGCTGAAGGCCATCATCGAGGACACCCACATCAACCAGGAGGACACCGACCACGGCTACCTGGCGAGCGGCACGCGCAACCTCGTTGCCTGCCCGGGCAAACGACTCTGTCCCTTTGGCTGTTATGACACCACGGCCTTCGCACGCCGCATGGACAAGGCGATATTTCCCAACAACCGCCACGTGAAGGTGGCGTTCACAGGGTGCTCCAACGACTGCGCACACGTCGCCCTCAACGACTTCGGCATCATCGGCATGACGGAACCGCACTACGACCCTGAGCGCTGTATTGGCTGCGAGCAGTGCGTCAACTGGTGTCGGAGGCGTTCCGTGAGCGCGCTTTCGGTGGTGAATGGCAAGATCGTGCGCGACGAGGACCGCTGCGTCGGGTGTGGCGTATGCGTCGTCTACTGCCCCACCCGTGCCTGGACGCGCTCCAAGGAGCATTACTTCCGCCTCAAGATCATGGGACGCACCGGCAAGCAGAACCCACGCCTGGCTGAGGACTGGCTGCGTTGGGTGGACGAGGACTCCATCATCAGGATCGTGAAGAACACCTACGCCTTCATCGAGGAGTACATCGATGCGGACGCACCCGAGGGCAAAGAGCACATAGGCTACATCGTGGACCGCGCGGGCTTCGAGGAGTTCGTGAGCTATGCGCTCGAGGGTGTGGAGTTGGGGGAGAAGTGCCAGCGCGCGACGCGCGTCTACTGGGGCGGCAAGCGTTATGACAGGGACAATGCCCTGCGCTAGCATGGGGTGTCGTACAGCAAGGGACCGTCGTGCCACCCAAGGGAGGCTGATTGCATCGGGCTGGCCAGCTGCACAGCCATCCCGACCTGCCTTGCAAGAAGACGTTCCACTGCCTGCAAAGGGTCCGTCTCGAACAAGGCTCGAGACCCACTCGCTCGAGACACGTCCTGGAGGCGCGCCCTGGCATCGGCGCAGCGACTGCTGGCCCGTAGGCGACCCGGACCCGCACTGCCACTCGGCCCTGAGCGCACCGTTTTGGTACGCTCGACGTCGAGCGGCAGTGTGGGCGGCACTGCCACTCGGCCCTGGGCGTGCAGCCACGCGTGGTCGGCACTGCCACTCGGCCCTGAGCGC